>ERZ795055.1661-NODE-1661-length-17672-cov-4.243288_pt1 | contig 17672 bp, 15 predicted proteins | sample MGYA00375139_ERZ795055 | MGnify/ENA primary metagenome ERZ795055 (study PRJEB30184, sample SAMN05720283) | anaerobic digester metagenome | isolation source: active sludge of municipal wastewater-treating anaerobic digesters | place: USA | collected 2015-01-23 ... | reverse complement strand
TAATACAAGATTTAGGCTATCTCAAAAACCCACAAGAAGTTGAATTCTTTCCGGAAACTTTTCCTACACTTCTTAAATTGCAAGAACAGTTTCTACTTTTTATTATTACCAATCAATCCGGAATATCAAAAGTCATAACTTCTGCGAATGAAGTAAAGCTTGTAAATGATTATATTGTGGAAGCACTAAAAACGAATGGGATAATTATTTCTGCTGTTTTCTGCTGTCCACATACCAACGAAGATAATTGCGCTTGTAAGAAGCCAAAACCCTATTTCATTCACCAGGCAGCCGAATTATACCATCTAAGTTTAGACGATTCATATTTGATTGGAGATCATCCGTCTGATATGGAATGTGGTTTAAATGCAGGTGTTACGCCTATTTATGTATTGACCGGTCACGGTGAGAAACATAAAACTGAATTAAATTCGGAATGCATAATTTGCGGGAATATAGCTGAAGCAGCAAAATGTATATTAGAAACTCAAACAATAAATGTACTATAACACATGGACAATCAAGCATTATTACTGAACAACACTATCGAGAAATTTAATCCAAACGTGTTGCAAATGCTCTCAGATCGAGGCAAAAATATTTTTTTTCCGAAACTTGGTATTTTAGCTCAATCGGCTCAAGCAAAAGGAAAAACGATAAACGCAACAATTGGCGAAGCTGTTGAAGACGATGGCTCGTCGATGCACCTTCCGGAGTTTGATGCTTTGGTAAATATGCCAACTGCCAATATATTTCCTTATGCGCCGAGTTTTGGAAAACCCGAATTTCGAAGCCTTTGGAAAAATTCTATCTATCGCAAGAATCCATCATTGAAGGAAACTGTTATAAGTAACCCAATTGCTACCAACGGATTAACACATGGTATTAGTATGGCGGGTTATTTGTTTGCCAACGAAGGCGATACAGTTTTGCTCTCAAATCATTATTGGGAAAATTATAATTTAATATTCGAAAATAGTTACGGAGCCAAAGTCTCCACTTTTGAACTTTTCGATAACGGTGGTTTTAACGTAACTGATTTTGCGAAACAATTAAATATGATTGAGGGTGAAAAAATCATTACACTTTTAAACTTCCCAAACAATCCGGCCGGATATACACCATTATTCTCTGAAATTAAAGCCATTGTAGCCGAAATAAAAAAAGTGGCTGACAAAGGCAAAAAAGTGATTGTAATAATTGATGATGCTTACTTTGGACTGGTTTACGAAGAAGGAGTTTATAATGAATCAATTTTTGTTGAATTAGCTAATCTATCGGAAAATGTGTTGGCGGTTAAACTTGACGGACCTACAAAAGAGGATTATGTTTGGGGATTTCGCGTAGGATTTATAAGTTATGCAGTGAAAGGTGGTACAGTTGAATTGTACGAAGCACTCGAAAACAAAACGGCAGGTGCTGTGCGTGGAAACATATCGAACATAAGCCAATTGTCACAATCACTATTGCACAAAGTATATTCAGCACCAACTTACGAGGAGTCGAAAAAGAAAAAATTCGAAATTCTTAAAAACAGATATCAGATATTGCGTACAGAAATTACTAAACCAAATTACGCTGCATATTTCGCTCCACTTCCTTTCAATTCGGGCTATTTTATGTGTATTGAACTTAAAAAGGGATTATTGGCAGAAGATATTCGCAAACATTTGCTCGATAAATACAGTACCGGAGTGATTGTACTTGGCAATGTTATTCGTTTGGCATTTTCGGCAGTGCCTCAGGCTCAGTTGCCGCAATTGGTTGAAAATATATACAAAGCTTGTGTAGACTTGGATTCAAGAAAATAACATTTTATTTGAAATAAATCATAAATATTTATTTCATTTTATACAAGTTAGGTCTTATGTTTTCGACAAATAAACGCTTTAAGAGTTAAATAATGAATAAATTAAAATAATCAGTAAAAAGGCAATTATAAGTTGCAAATTAACATAATGGAAATAAATATTTGGTTTTGGGTAATTTTTAATGCATTTGTACTTCTGATGTTAGCATTAGATTTGGGAGTTTTCCACAAGAAACTTCATGTAGTGAGTGTAAAAGAGGCTCTTGTGTGGTCAGGCGTATGGATTTCTCTAGCTTTGTGTTTCAATGGATTAATTTATTATCTGTTCGGTGAGACAAAAGCCCTGGAATTTTTTACAGGTTATGTGATTGAAAAAGCCTTAAGTGTTGATAATATTTTTGTATTTGTCCTGATTTTCTCCTACTTCCACATTCCACCCATTTACCAGCATAAGGTTTTGTTTTGGGGTATTATTGGAGCATTAATAATGCGTGTAATCTTTATTTTTGCAGGAGTTGCGTTGTTAGAGAAATTTCATTGGACTATTTATATTTTTGGTGCGATTTTAATTTTTACGGGGATAAAAATGCTTTTTGAGAAAGATAAAAAGATTGAACCGGATAAAAATCCTGTCATAAAATTTTTCAAAAAATTAATACCTACAACGAATGAATTGCATAATGACAAATTCTTCATAAAACAAAATAAAAAAACCTATGCAACGCCATTGTTTATAGTTTTGATAATGATAGAAATAACAGATTTAATTTTTGCAGTAGACAGTATTCCGGCAATATTAGCTGTAACCCAAGACCATTTTATTGTTTATACAAGTAATGTGTTTGCAATTTTAGGTTTACGTTCATTGTATTTCGCTTTGGCAAATGTTATTGAGAGATTTAAATATCTTGCTATTGGATTGGCAATCATATTGGTTTTTGTAGGTATAAAGATGGTTATTATTGATTTTTACAAAATCCCTATTCAATTATCATTACTATTCATTTTTCTGACACTGTCAGCGAGTGTTATATTCTCGCTTTACAAAACTAAAAATATCTTGAAAATTTAGCAAAAAACAGTTTTGTAAATTGTGCAATTATTTTTATTAACATGAACATTTTCAATAACTTAACAATATCGAGATATAAATAATAAATTATTCATAATTAAAAAAACAAGCAAAATGAAAGATTTCTTTAAGGTACTGGAAAAGAAGAAAATTGCGTTGCCAGACGATGTGTATGTTTTGTTAAACAGTTGTAAAGGATATGTCGTTTACGATTCGGTAGAGCAACTGGTTGAAGCTGCTGTAGGCGGTGTAAACGAAACAAGTTATGAAGTAAAATATGATATTCCCGGAAAAGGAGAATATACTGAAGCAATAATACACAAGGTTACCAACGGAATTTCTGCAAATTATACAGATGCTTATATGCGCCGTCGTGATCCGGATACAATGGCGATTGCAGATAATTTGCCGAGCGACAAAATACGTTTCAAAGATAAATTTGGATATGAATTTGACGCTCTGAAAATAGAAACTTTTAATTGGTTGAAAAATCAAGAATTGGCCGTGTTTTTCTACTTTGCCGGCAACAGAGATATTGGTGTTGGTGGTATTGCCATTGCGCCAGCCAATGCAGGTTTTTTTGCCATGGGTTTAGCTATGTTGCAACGAATTATACCTGTTTCAGAATTAACAGAAGAGTTAAGTATTGATTCCGTAATCTATGTTGCACCTACGTTTCGTCATACTCATTTCGAAGGCAAACAAGTGGTGGTGCATAACCGTACCGAAAATCGTCACGAAATATATTCCTACAACCTTTATCCCGGCCCGAGTGCCAAAAAGGGATTGTATGGCGCATTGTTGACCAAAGGAGAAAAAGAAGGTTGGATAACCGCTCATTGTTCTACTGTACAGGTAGTTAGTCCGTATGACAATCTGACTACTTTTATGCACGAAGGTGCAAGTGGTGGCGGAAAAAGTGAAATGTTGCAACATATAATACGTGAGCCAAATGGTCAGGTTATGATAGGCGAGAATATTGTTTCAGGCGAAAAACGTTTGATAAATTTGTCCCTGTTCTGCTCATTTAATCCGGTAACAGATGATATGGCTTTGTGTGCAAAGTCAATTCAAAAGGACAATGGTAAGATTACGGTATTGGATGCTGAAAATGCCTGGTTTATCCGTGTGGATAGCATTAGTGAGTATGGAGATGATCCTGCACTTGAAAAATTAACAATTAATCCCAAAATACCATTGCTGTTTTTGAATATTAAAACAAATCCAAATTGTACAGCACTGATATGGAACCATACTGAGGATGAACCAGGCAAAAAATGTCCAAATCCAAGGGTGATTGTTCCTCGAAATATTGTACCATCGGTTATTAATAAACCTGTTACAGTTGATGTAAGGAGTTTTGGAGTGCGCACTCCTCCATCATCATTGGAGCATCCTAACTATGGGATATTTGGATTATTCCATATTTTACCTCCAGCCTTGGCTTGGTTGTGGAGATTGGTTTCGCCACGCGGACATGCAAATCCGAGTATTATTGGTGGCGAAGGAATGGCATCGGAAGGTGTTGGATCATACTGGCCATTTGCAACCGGTAAAATGGTTACACACGCCAATCTGTTGTTGGAGCAAATTGTACAAACTCCACGTATGAGATATACCTTGGTGCCCAATCAATACATTGGGGTGTGGAAAGTAGGGTTTAAACCTCAATTGCTTATGCGCGAATACCTTGCCCGCAGAGGAAATGCACAGTTAAGAGCCGACCAATACCAGCCTGCCAGATGCCCGTTATTGGGGTATGAATTGAATTATCTGACCATTGAAGGTGCGAAAATCCCTTCCAGATTTCTTCAAGTACACCGTCAACCTGAAGTGGGAGTGACAGGATATGATGCAGGTGCTGAAATGTTGACTGAGTTTTTCAAAAAAGAATTAGAACAATTCTTAACCCCTGAGTTAAATCCGTTGGGACGAAAAATTATTGAAGCATGTTTGGCGAATGCTTCCGTGGAAGAATACAATGAAATAATCCCAATGAATTATCAGTATTCATTTTTAACAACAAAAGAACAATGAACAAAGTAATAATTATAATGGGTTCAAAAGCCGACTTAGAATGGTCTCAGAAAATTACAACAACATTGAATAATTTTGAGATACAGTTAAAAATGTATGTGGCATCTGCTCACAAAATTCCACTCAAATGTTTAGAAATAATTAAATCGCACGAAGCTGAAAATCCTGTTTTCATAACAGTTGCAGGAAGAAGTAATGCGTTGAGCGGTTTTTCGGATGCTCAAACGCACTGTCCGGTAATTGCATGTCCTCCTTATAGTGATGCATTTGCAGGCGGTGATTTGTTTTCAAGTTTGAGAATGCCTTCAGGTGTAGCACCAATGGTTGTGCTCGAACCTCAAAATGCTGCACTTGCAGCAGCCAAGATCATTGCTTTAAGTAATGAAAAGGTTAGAAACAAAGTACTCGAATTTCAGGAAACTCAACGAAAAAAGCTGCTGGAAGACAACGAATTTGTATCAGCGTTATGAAAATTTATGATAGTAACCGGAACTGATATAGAATTTGCCGCTAAATGCATAGTCGAGGGCAATTTAGTAGCATTTCCTACAGAAACTGTATATGGATTGGGCGCAGATGCGTTCAATCCATTAGCTGTTGCACGCATTTTTGAAGTAAAGCAACGCCCTACTTTTGATCCATTAATAGTGCATATTTCTGAGATGAAGCAGATTAATGATTTGTATGACAGCAATATTGACAACCTGGTTTATGCATTGGCTCATGCATTTTGGCCGGGTCCGCTCACAATTGTACACCCAAAATCAGCTCGTGTACCCGATATTGTTACTGCTGGACTCAACACTGTTGCAGTTCGAATGCCTTCACATCCCATTGCCTTGCAATTGATCAGATTGTCCGGTACGCCTATTGCAGCTCCAAGTGCTAATCGGTTTGGACTACTCAGCCCGACTCGTCCTGAACATGTGCAAAAGCAACTGACCAATGTGGCGTATTTGTTGGAGAATGAATCTGAAATGGTCGGCGTTGAATCTACAGTTGTATCAATTCAGAATGGAAAATGTATATTGTTACGCCCGGGTGCTATCTCATTGACCGATATACAAAAAGTTATTCCTTGTACTGCCATTTCCAAAGACAATTCGAATGATAAAATTCACGCACCCGGATTATTGAAGAGTCATTATTCTCCCAATAAACCATTATACATTCTGTCGGGAGATGTAAATAATTTGCCTCTCAACTCGGGACTTATTTTGCATGATGAACTAAAAACAAACACGAACGCAAATCGTGTTTTTTGCACTTCAGAGACACAAAACGCTATAGAAATTGCAGCCAATTTATTCATTGCCTTGCATGCAATGGAAGACGACACCTCGGTATCTCAGATATTTATTGAATCGGTAGAAGAAACAGGTTTGGGAGTGGCAATAATGGACAGAATTCGAAAAGCAAGTTACAGATATAAATTAAATTAAATTTATATCCGTATTTTTTCAAGAAAATAAAAAACATGGGCAGTATTATAACCGTTGAATGAATAGATGATATACTTCCTTTTATCGTCAAACGCCAAATGGAATGCTTTTAGAATATCACAATTTAAACCGAAAGTTTGAATTGTTTGACAATACTAAGCTAAATGTAATGATAAATTTTTAACCTAAATAGAACAATGTTGACCCGTTGATAGTAACATAATTGATTCAGATAAAATTTGACTAAATATTTGATTTTACTTACTATTTCTGATTGAAAATTTTTAAGAACTCAACAATTCCTATCAAAAATAAAATTGGGTGCAAAAGTCAATGGTCAGATAGAAGATTAGGTGATATTATTATATTTTTCTATTTCCCCCCTTTTGCTATATCCAAATTTATCACAAAACGTATCCTGTCTTTAAACTGTCCGGTGCTGGATTTTATGTTATTGCTGACCACCAAAGGAACATAAATTTCGAAAATATTCGAAATGCCTGCCTTAAAGCCTGCTTCAACAAAAAACGGTGAATTATAAGCGGTTGACAATCCGTGATCGTTTAATAATAAGTTGACAAATGGTTTAATTCCGGTTTTGGCCAATATGCCGGGCAAAGTACTCGAAAGGGAAAGAGAAACCAACCATTGACTGTATCCGAGTGCACCATTAACCGGCGAAACCAATCCACCTTCCGATGCTGTCATTTGTCGCGACCAGAAAGAGGACCCGAATTCGCCAAATCGATCGGGATAAGTGCCTTCGTACAGGTATTGTTCCCGACCACTTCTGCCGCCGGGCGCAAGCGAATATAAGGAATTTGACACCGTGTTTTTTAGCATTGCACCCGCGAAAAACCGCAGTTCCAACCCATTTTCTTTTCCGTTATAACTTTGCCTGTAATTAAAATTTACGGCTGTTTTGCTGAAAGTAGTCCCTGATTCAAATGAAACCAGCAACTTGTATGGATTTACCAAACGCGAATTTTGCAAATTATATCCAAACTGAAAATACAGGTTCAAGTCTGCATCTACTTCATTTCTTATCTGATAAAGATCGGAAGCAAGCACAATTCGACTGTAAATACTATGCTGAACAGAATTATTATCTTTGTTTTTTCTGAAGTTAATATCCGCACCTACCAATAATTTACTATAGTTTTGATTACCCGGAGCACCAAATTGAGTTCCCTGCAAAGTAACCGTTGCCTTTTGGATGAAATGGTTGTAAGGTGTTATATTGTACGAGATTTTTCCAAATCCCGCCAATTTTGAATTTTGAAACGAATACAAAGGCATGACCAAATATTCGATGGGTTTTGGCGTTATCAAACCATTGTAAAGCGCCACGCCTGCCATAAAACCGTTTTCGTAATTCCAGTTAACGGCCGGAATGTACATAAGTGGGATTTTCTCCGGATCTTCAATGCCGAATAAAAGCTGCGCTTGTACAGGATCAGCTTTCGGAAAAATGCCCGTTGTTCGGATATTGTTGTTGAGCCTGAAAAGTTCGGGCATGACGTGGTTCGGATCAATCTTAATTACGGAAAAATCACCTTTCGGAATTTTTATCCATTGACTGCCCGAAAAACCATCGATCCATTTTTCAAAATAAACTGAATCGCCCTTAAGTCCTGCTATAATTAATGGAGAAACCATTTCACCTTTATTTTTAATAAGAATTTGCTGATTTTCTAGCTTTTCAATCCGATAATCAAGTCGCTTGGTTGTGCCGATAAAATCATCAAAAAACCAGTTTAAATTTTGGGATGTATGCAATTCGAATGCTGTTCGCAAGTCATTGGGTTGGGGATGGCGGAATTTCCATTGGTTGTAAAAATCGCACATGCTTGCATCGAAAACCGAATCGCCCAAATACGCCCTTAAATATCGGAAGCCCATCGCAGTTTTGTTATAAATCATTTGTCCGTAATTCATTCGACTGTATTCTGTCGAAGGCAAGTCGAGGGCTTGTTCAGTATTGTTGCGGGCAGGAATTAACCACTCAAGTTCCTGCATGCGTTCTGCAGGCATTTTTTCAACCTGAAAGAATTTTGCCTGTTTCTCCTTTTTCAAAATTAATTCCCAGGCTTTTTTATCGGGATATTTTTTTGTCATTATGCGGTTTTCGTAAGCGCTTGTGAGGCCTTCGTCCAAAAACGGATAGCGACGTTCGTTGAAACCAAGCGCACCATAAAACCACGAATGCCCAATCTCGTGCGTTATCACATTTTCGAGCGAGTAAGCATCTTTTGTAAGCCCAATAACCGCCAGTCCGGGATATTCCATTCCCAATCCGGCACTCAGCGCACTTTGAACGAGTGTAAATTCGGGATACGGATAATCACCAATCAGGTTCGAAAATTCAGTAATTGCCTGATTTGTATAAAGAAGGGCATTTCGCCACAATCGCGATTGTCGGGCGGTAAATAAAACCAGTGTTGTTACTTCTTTTTCGGAAGCAGGAAGCTTGATTTTCCCTTTCATCACATTAAATTGTTTGTCGGCAAACCACGCAAAATCGTGCATGTTTTGTCCGGTGTAGCGCAGCGTTTTTTTCTCTGCGGATGAAGGTTTGTGTTTCATCTTTCCAAGCATTTTGATGCTTCTCCAGGTAGTATCGGCTGCAAGCGAATCGAGCATTTTAATTTCCAGCGCGTTTCGCAAACTTCCGGTTGCACCCACAATGTAATTTTGCGGCAAGGTAATGCTTACATCAAAGTTCCCGAATTCGGAATAAAACTCACCCTGATCGAGATACGAAATGGGATGCCAACCTGTACGGTCGTAAACTGCCGGTTTCGGAAACCATTGGGTGATTTGATACGATTGGTCGATATGACCTAAGCGCGATGTAACTCCTTTGGGAATTTTTACATGAAATGGGGTGGTAATGAGAATGCTATCAGAAGGCAGTAGCGGTTTATTTAGTGTTATTTTACAAATATCCGGTTGGTTGGGTAGCAATTTCCAACTTACTGCAACATCATTCACTTTAAAGTCTAATGAATCAATATAGCCTCTTAATTCCGGATTTTTAAAAAGTTTTTGCTTGCCTTTGAAAGCGAATATTTGTTTGGCCAAAGGCGTTTTATTATTCGAATACGCGTTGGGCCACAAGTGAAAAAACAAAAACTGAATCGTATCAGGTGAATTATTAATGTATTCAATTCGCTCAAAAGCATTGAGTTCATGTAGCGTTTCATTCAGCGAAACATCGATTTTAAAATTTACTGTCTGCTGAAAATAACCCTGCGATGATGCTGTCGGACAATATCCGATAAAAATCAGAATAGTCAACAGTGTTAGACTAACTGTAACCTTTAAATGTAATGCCTTGAATTTCAAAATAATAAATCGATTTTTTTTAAATAAAAATAGGGTAATGTAAAAATTACAGAACCCTATTTTATTTCAGAAAATTATTGCAGGATTTTCAGTTATTAACTCATTAAAGTAAAATAATCAAAAGGATAAGGATAAGAATAAGTGTTCCTCCACCAATATAAATATAAGGTTCGCTTTTCATTGTTTCCTTAATTTCTTTAAGTTCACTTTTAAGTTCACTTTTTTCACTGGCTGTCAGTTCCGATTTATCCATATCGCGAATTTCTTCAACACGCGATTTCAACACATTAACTTCTGCAGTGGTCAATGTAGTTTCAGTTGCGTTGTTTGTTGAACCTTTTGCTGCAAAAGTTGGTGCTGCACTCAACGAAAATATCGTTAGAAGTGCAAAGAAAATTGTTTTTTTCATTTTTCTGTTTTTTTTAAATTATTGTTAATTAAATTTTTCTACCTCCGATTACCCGAAGCAAAATTACTATTATCGCGATTACTAAGAGTACGTGAATTATAGAACCGCTACTAAATGCAAAAAATCCTATTGCCCAGCCGATGATCAATATTACGGCTATAATATAAAGAATATTGTTCATGATAAATAATTTTAGTTTGTTGTTACTTTTTCAGGTTTAAAAAATTGAATTGATTTATGAATATTCATTGTGTAAAGATAGATGCGACAAGTTTGCTGTTTCTTACATTTCTTTGAGAATAAGTTATATAATTCACGTATTAAAGCGAAGGTTGGTAGATAAAATGTGTGAATAATGTAACATTATATTCTAAATATGTAACTATTTCGGACTGAAATGACTCTATTTTTGTTTTCAAAATAACAAAATGCTTAAACATGAAAAGAACTAACTTCCTTGTGGTTTGTACATTCATTGTATTTACCGGATTTGTGCAAAGTCAGGTATCGGTCAATGTGAATATAGGAACACCACCAGCCTGGGGACCAGCCGGTTACTCCGAAGTGCAATATTATTATCTTCCGGACATGGAAGTTTATTATGATGTGCACAGATCTAACTTTATTTACTTTTCGGATAGCCGATGGGTGCGTAGAAATTATTTACCTGCCCGGTACAAAAATTACGATTTATACCGTGGATATAAAGTTCCTATTCAAAATTACAGCGGAAACTTTCCATATTACCATTTCAAACAGCATAAAATTAAATATGCAAAAGGCTATGTGGGTAAACCTCAAAAAAACATAGGTGTGAGGAAAAATAATCAGAATAAACAGCACATTTCTAATCAAAGTGGTAACCAGCAAATGAAAAAGAACAAGGGCAATGGTAATAAAGAAAATCATGGGAAAAATGGGAATGGAAAAAATAAAAAATAGTCTGTTTTGTTTTTAAGCGGCATGTCTTATTTCATATTAAAAATAAAAAGCATACTCAAAAATATTCATTATTACGAAACATAATTGATATACGGAATTAACAGCTACCTTTACAACATTAAATACTTTGAAGTGTTTTATTTATGTTGATCAAAGAAAAAAAATTCCGAAAGCTATCGGGACAAAGACATTGATCTAAAAACACATTTCAAAGTAGAGAACTTCACGGTTTATTATGTTTTTTGGTAAAAAAAGCAAATCAGAACATCCTTCATATCAAGATTAAAACATTAAAATATCTGTTTTCCTTTCTTATATTTATTGTAGAACTGTATTACGAAGCATTATTCAAATGTATGGCATTTAGAAATAATAATTACCTGTTTTCAAATTAAAATAAAAATGAAAATATATATAAAATACATGGTAAGCCTTCGCTGCAAAATGGTGGTGAAAGAAGAACTGAGAAAGCTTGGACTCCATTTTATTGTGGTAGATTTAGGCGAGATCGAAATCATGGAGGATATGACTGACAATCAGCACGATGCCCTTAAAGAAGCGTTGCTTAACTCCGGTCTCGAATTGATGGACGATAAACGGGCGGTGTTGATCGAAAAAATTACGAATGTGATTGTAGAAATGGTTCATTACGACGATGAACTACCTAAAATTAATTATTCGGATTATATTAGCGAAAAATTACATTACGATTACACCTATCTTTCTAATTTATTTTCTGAAATTAAAGGCATGACCATTCAGCAATTTATAATACTTCATAAAATTGAACGTGTAAAGGAATTGATGATGTATGATGAGTTAAATCTAACTGAAATTTCTTACCGCCTGCAATACAGCAGTGTGGCACATTTATCCAATCAGTTTAAAAAAATTACAGGCCTCACGCCTTCGCAATATAAAATGTTGAAAGACAAAAACCGAAACCCGATCGAAGAACTATAAAAAAAACACTTAACATAAAAATGGAACAACATGCATCACAATATGCCCGCAGTTTGATTGAAGCCAGTTTAGATCCTTTGGTAACCATTAACACCGAAGGTAAAATAATGGATATGAACAGGGCAACTGCAAGAATAATAGGCCTTACACACGATGAAATTACCGACAGTGATTTTTTCGATTATTTTACTGAACCACAAAAGGCGCGTGAAGTATATCTGCAGGTTTTCAAAGAAGGTTCGGTAGCCGATTATCCACTCACGATACGACATATAGATGGAAAACTAACCGATGTGCTGTTCAACGGCTCAGTTTTCAGAGATGAAAATGATAGTGTTTTAGGAGTCGTAATAGTAGCACGTGATGTAACCGACCAAAAACGCACTGCCAATGAACTTGTTGAAGCCAAAGTATTTGCCGAAAAGGCAAACGAAGTGGCACAGATAGCCAAAGAATACGCACAAAAAGCCACCCAAAAAGCCGAAGAAGCCGTAAAAGCCAAACAACAATTTCTTTCGAATATGAGTCACGAAATTCGGACTCCAATGAATGCGATTATTGGATTTACAAAGGTATTGCTGAAAACCGAGCTCAATTCAAAACAAAAAGAGTATCTTACGGCCATAAAAATGAGTGGCGATGCGCTTATTGTGCTAATAAATGATATACTTGACCTGGCAAAAGTAGATGCCGGAAAAATGACTTTCGAACAAATCCCTTTCAGACCGGAGTTATCCATTTCGGCCATGTTGCATTTGTTTAAACAGAAATTTTTAGAGAAAAATCTGAAATTAGAAGTTGATTATGATAATTATATACCAAAAGTACTGCTTGGCGATCCGGTACGTTTGCATCAGATTATTCTGAATTTGGTAAGCAACGCTATCAAGTTTACGAATGCCGGAAGCATTAAAGTGAGTGTGCAATTATTAAATGAAGATGAAAAAAAGGCAAAACTTCTGTTTTCGGTTACAGATTCAGGAATTGGGATAGAAAATGCCAAACTCGGAAAGATTTTTGATAATTTTCAGCAAGGTTCGAGTGACAGCTCGAGACTTTACGGCGGAACAGGACTGGGACTCGCCATCGTTAAGCAACTTGTTGAACAACAGGGCGGAAAAATTCATGTTGAAAGCGAATTGAACAAAGGTTCTATATTTAGTTTCAGCCTTGATTTTCCGAAAACGGACAAAAATCCGGAATCGGAACTCGAAATAATGGAACTAAACGGTGAAGTAAAAAACATTAAAGTGCTTGTAGCCGAGGATGTTCCGCTAAATCAACTACTAATGAAAACCATACTCGATGAGTTCACCTTTGAATGTGATATTGCCGAAAATGGAAAAATAGCGATTGAAAAACTTAAAGTGAAAGAGTTTGATATTATATTAATGGACCTGCAAATGCCCGAAATGAATGGCTTTGATGCAACCGGATTTATTCGAAACACATTGCATTTAAATATCCCCATTATTGCACTTACGGCCGATGTAACCACAGTAGACTTAGCCAAATGCAAAGCTGTGGGTATGAACGATTATATTGCCAAACCTGTTGACGAGCGCCTTTTGTACAGCAAAATAGTAAGTTTAGTGAAACTGGCAAACGCAATAGAAGAGCAAAACGGAGATGAATATTACAAAAACAATAAAGGTAAATATACCGATCTGGTTTATTTAATGCAGCGAACAAATTCGAATCCGGCACTGATGATGGAAATGATTTCGCTCTATTTGGAACAAACACCGCCCCTGGTAGACGCCATTAAGTTAAGCATGGAAAACAAAGACTGGAATTCGCTGTATTCGGCTGTACACAAAATTATACCTTCATTTTCCATCATGGGTATTCATCACGATATCGAAGTTATTGCAAAAAAAGTGCAGGAATTTGCAGGCTCACAAAAACAAACCGATGGAATTTCTGAATTGGTTATTCATCTCGAAAATGTTTGTACAGAGGCATGTAAAGAATTGGAAACCGAATATAAAGTATTAAAAAACATGAACCCATGAAAAAGAAAATAAAGATTTTTTTGGTTGACGACGATATAGTTTTTCTCAGATTACTCGAAATCCAGTTTCTTGAAAGTGGCGATTTTGAAATTGAAACTTACACCACTGGCGAACTATGTGTAGAAAATTTAGCACATAAGCCGGATATTATTATTCTGGATTATTTGCTCGATGGAGTGGTGAGAGATGTAATGAATGGGATTGAAACGTTGGATAAAATTAAATTATACGATGCTGAAATTCCTGTAATTATACTTTCGGCTCAGGACAAAATTGATGTCGCAGTTAATTGTATGCATCATGCAGCTTTCGATTATGTGGTAAAAAGTGAAACTTCATTCTTGCGTTTACAGAAAATAATTACCGCCATTTTTGAAACTTCGAAACTTAAAAAACAACTGAACTGGTACATGGAACGTATGTAATTCATAATTGTTCGTAAATTTCAAACTTTTCAAATTAAGAGACAAGGCATGCCTTGTCTCTACAATTCCCAAAAAGCCGATCATTCATGATTGGCTTTTTCCTGTTAATCCGTGATACATGTAACTTATTCATAGAATTGTGTAATGCCTTTCGGAGCAAACAATCGCACCTTTGCAAAGTAAAAAATAACCCCAAATCCACAAGGGGAATTGAAGATAGCATTATCTTCTTTAATTCTTTAAATTATAATGTAAGATAGTTTTTTGAACTTTAAGGTAAAAAACATTGCATATAACATATTAACAATTTAATAAATTAAACAGAATGAAAAAACTTAGTTTCATCATGATTTTGAGCGCAACTTTACTTATGATAGGTTGTTCGGCTTTAAACAAAACACAAAAAGGAGCCATCATTGGCACAACAGGTGGCGGTGCTGCAGGCGCAGTTATTGGCAGAGCAGCAGGTAATACTGCTTTAGGTGCAATTATCGGAGCTGCTGTGGGTGGTGCTTCGGGTGCCATTATTGGTCATCAAATGGATAAACAGGCTGATGAAATAGCCAAAACCGTTCCCGATGCTAAAGTAGTAAGGGTTGGCGAAGGAATTGTTGTTGAATTCAGCAGTAATGTGCTTTTCGGATTCGATCAATCAAATTTATCAACTGAAGCGCGTACAAACCTCGACAAACTTGTAAAAATATTGGATGGATATGCCGATACAAACATCGAAATTCAGGGACACACCGACAGCAAAGGTAGTTTAGCCTATAACAAAACTTTATCACAACAACGCGCTGCTGCAGTATCGAATTATTTGAATTCGAAAAATATTTCGGGCAATCGTTTATCAACCGTTGGATTTGGCGAAACATTGCCAAAATATCAGAATGAAACCGAAACCGGTCGTTCGCAAAACCGCAGGGTTGAATTCTTGATTACAGCCAACGAAAAAATGAAAGCTGAAGCTGAAAAGCAGGCGGGAAAATAGAACAAAGATCAAAGACTACAGATTAAAGACTTTTTAAACATTACTAAAAAACAAAACTAAAAACTAAGATGAAAACAAAACTAATTTCTATTGCATTTACACTTTTACTTTTTGCCACTTTTGCTAACGCTCAAATATCCGTTGGTATTCTTGGCGGTGTTAATTTACAGAATTTAAACGGAAAAACGCATGGTGGCGACATGCTCGATAACACAATGATACCGGGATTTCATGCAGGTTTAAATGTGCAGATACCGGTTGCTCCTGAATTTTATTTTCAACCCGGACTGTTGTTCTCAACCAAAGGTGCGAAAAATACGGGTACATTATTAACAACAACAACCAATCTGTCGTATGTAGAACTTCCATTGAACTTCGTGTACAAAGGTCAGCTCGGTAATGGATTTGTTTTGCTTGGCGTTGGGCCTTATGTGGCTTATGCTATCAAAGGTAAAGTAACAACTGAAGGTGGTTCGGTAGCGCTCGAAAGTGCTGTGAAATTCCAGAATGTAGTAGAAATCACTGAATCATTGTTGGTTCCATATTACAAAGCATTGGATGCCGGTGGAAACATTTTTTTCGGTTACGAAATGGCAAGCGGAATATTTGCGCAGGTAAATGCTCAACTTGGTATGTTGAATATCAATCCGGAATATAAAATAATGACCGATGATAAAGCTGCTGTAAAAAATACAGGTTTTGGCCTTTCATTGGGTTACAGATTCTAACCGAAAATGATTTGTTTGTGTAAAGACCATCTTGTAAAAAAGATGGTCTTTTTTTATTTGGGGGTATAGACAATTGGTAAGTAGGGGACAAGCGGTTTCCCAACCGTTTGAAAAAATAATTATAAATAAATATTAAGCGGTAACCCCGATAGCTATTCGGGGCGCTAGTCCCTTACTATTATTAATCTTATCCATAATTCTGACTGGGTTTGCATTTATACGTGAATAATGTAACTTATTTTTAAAATTATGTAATGAACATCGAAGCTTTTTATTCGATCTTTGAGTCGATATTATTCAGCTATCAAACCCCTTATAAATAAATATATTAAACTAAATTTCAAATAAATAATTAACCAGAAATGATGAATTTCAGAGAAACAAAACATTTCGTAATCTATACTCTTTGTTCTTTATTCTATTAAAAATATTCAAATGAAAAAAATATTATTATTCACCTATTTAATTGTTTTCATGGGTTCATGTTCGAATGTACCAATCACCGGAAGAAAACAATTGTTGCTTGTTTCAAGTACAGAAATGCTGTCGATGAGTGCTCAAAGCTATAAACAGTTTATTGATTCGGTACCTATTTCGAAAGACATAACCAATACCATATACATAAAAAAAGTTGGTGCTAAAATTTCAAGGGAAGTTGAAAATTTTTTAAGAAACAACAAAATGGAATCCGAAATTGCCAATCTGGCCTGGGAGTTCAATTTAGTGAAAGATTCAAGAGTTAATGCATTTTGTATGCCGGGCGGGAAAGTCATTTTTTTCGAAGGCATATTACCAATGACTAAAAATGAAGTCGGCATGGCAGTTGTTATGGGACACGAAATTGCTCATGCAATAGCTAAACACAGCAACGAACGATTAAGTAATCAGTTGGTTTTGCAGTATGGAGGCGCTCTAACCGATGCGTCGTTAGCAAACCAGTCTGAGGTTACTCGTGTCGGGTTAAACACCCTTTACGGCATTGGTGCTCAGGTAGGTGTAATGCTACCGTATTCAAGAAAACATGAATATGAAGCAGATCGACTGGGGTTGATATTTATTGCAATGGCCGGTTACAATCCGAATGAAGCAATTGCTTTCTGGGAACGCATGGCAGCAAATGGTTCTAATTCGGCAGTTGAATTTATGAGCACTCACCCTACTGATGCAAACCGGATTGCAAAAATAAAACAATACATTCCGGAAGCATTAACGTATTATAAAAAGTAAAAATCACTCAATTAATCATCTAAAAAATTAAAAAATGGAAATTCTTGTTACTCTTATTATTGGTGCTGCAGCCGGATGGCTCGGAAGTATGATTTTCAAAGGCAGTGGTCTTGGATTATTAGGGAATATTGTGGTCGGTATTGTCGGTAGTTTTGTCGGATACTGGCTCCTTGGGAAAATTGGTGTCGATCTCGGCACCGAGTGGATTGGATCAATTTTAACAGGAGCTCTCGGCGCATTGATAATTTTGCTCGTTATTAATT
>ERZ795055.1624-NODE-1624-length-17924-cov-5.982987_pt1 | contig 17924 bp, 18 predicted proteins | sample MGYA00375139_ERZ795055 | MGnify/ENA primary metagenome ERZ795055 (study PRJEB30184, sample SAMN05720283) | anaerobic digester metagenome | isolation source: active sludge of municipal wastewater-treating anaerobic digesters | place: USA | collected 2015-01-23 ... | reverse complement strand
CTGTCTGATGTTGACCACATTGATAACGACTCATTCAATAATTACAGCCATAACCTCCAATGGTTATCACACTCTGATAACCTTAAGCGTCGTGACAGTGCTACATTCAAGCCCGCTGTTAGACTTACTGCTACTGATGTTACATTCATTAAGCAGTCATTAGTTGATGGTAGTATGAGTCAGAGGCAACTGGCTAGGATGTATGGTTGTCATAATGGATCTATTAGCACGATTAAGCTGCTCAAGTCGCATCGTGCTGTTGCAGAACACCTGAATGCAGCCCTCTTGAATACTTAATGTTATACTGAGTATAGAACGACCAAGTGCGTAGGCATCGGAGGCAACGTAGGCAACTTTCGGGCGGGTTGCTTACGCACTTAGTCGCTTGTATTCACCCACTTAGCAATACTAGAGGACTATGTGAGTCACTCTAGATCGTAGGCGTGTCGCCATCCCGGGGATGCTTCCCTATATACCATATATGGCACCTTATATGGAATCCCACTCGCAACTCAACAATACCCTCCATAGTGAGGACTACTAGAGGTATTAATATGTCATACAAGCACATTACTCTACACGAGTTTAATGCTATACTATTACAGAGTAACATAGCTATTGAACTTAACGAGTTAACTAAGCAAACTAAGTTCAAAGGTTTGAAGTATATACAGGAGGAGGATGCATTAGCACGCCTTGAGTCACTCTGTATAGGTGAAGGCTTTAACCCACAGCAGGTAGTTAAGTATACTCGCTGTATAGCTAATATGAACGCATCCCACCCTATTAGGGACTGGATTGAACGTGTGCAATGGGATGGCACAGATAGATGGCCAGAGTTCTATGACACTATCCAGAGTAACACTAATAACTACCAAGTATATATGTATAGATGGGCTATGAGTGCTATAGCTGCACTCTATGAAGATAACTTTAGTGCTGATGGTGTATTAACTCTAGTTGGTAAGCAAGGCATTGGCAAGAGTAGATGGGCTACATTATTAATGCATGATCATTCATGGTTAAAGTTAGGGTGTATACTTAATCCTAACTCTAAAGATAGCGTTATGGAGTGCACATCATCCTGGATCAGTGAGTTGGGTGAAGTTGATGCCACATTCCGTAAGAGCGATATTGCTCAGTTAAAGGCATTCATTACCAATAATATGGATTTAGTTAGACTACCATATGACCGTACAGCTAGTAGGTTCCCTAGACGCACTGTATTCTATGCTACTGTTAATGATCCTAACTTCCTAAGTGATGATGAGAATAGACGATTCTGGACTGTAGACTGTAAACGGTTTAACATTCCTACATTTGATATTACTCAGTTCTGGGCTCAAGTATATGCTGAATATTGTGCTTATAAGCAGAGTGGTAATGATAATGCACAACCATGGCGTTTAACTAACCTTGAACGTTACCAATTACAGATTGATCAAAATGGCTTTAAAGTTATTGATCCTATACATCAACTATTAGAACAATACATTAGTAAGCCTAATGTTAATGATCAATATGAGAACCTTAGCTGTACTCAGATATTACAGAAGCTACCTGGTATTAAGTTATCTAAAGCAGAGACTAACTCTGCAGGTAGGTGGCTTAGAGAGAATGGTTACTCTATAGGACATAAGAGTCTATGGAAGGTTATAGTTACTGAACCTGATATGTTCTCATTAGCTAATGTGGTAATACCAGATACAAATAGTGCCAATATGCATTAACCATATACCGTGACTCTAGATAGCCGGCGCACGCGCGCCGACTCTAATGGGACACACACCCTATATACTCTATGCCTAGGAGGTCAATATGAGTACAACTGAAGTACCTATAGACCTCTTGAATAGGGATGTATTACTCGGTATTGCTGGTCAGTTCTTGATTGGCAATATTGAAATGTCCCCTCAACAGGTCTCGTTATTAACATCACTGCTAGGTAAGGTTATACCTAATGCAGTACCACAGGAGAGATCCAATGTCCCAGGTAGTATTAGCGTCACAGTTAGGCTCCAACCTGGAGATATCTGTGAACCTCAGACCACATCAACTGAATGACTTCATACAGTTTAAACGCTTTAACATTCTCATTGCACATAGACGTTATGGCAAGACTGTAGTAGCTATCTCTTGGTTACTTACTCAGGTATTAAGTTGTAAGCATCACAGACCACAGGGTCATTACTTTGCACCATCATATGCACAAGCTAAGAGGGTAGCATGGGGTTATCTAAAGGACTTCTGTGCTACTATACCTGGCACATTATTCAATGAGCAAGAATTAAAGGCTACATTACCTACTGGTGGTATTATCCAGTTAGGGTCTGCAGATAACCCTGATGCCTCACGAGGTATATATAGCGATGCAGTAGTATTAGATGAACCTGCACAGATGCCCTCTCGTATATGGAATGAGATTCTTAGACCTGCTCTGTCAGATAGACTGGGTAGTGCTCTATTCATAGGGACGCCAAAAGGTCGCCATGGCCTATTCCATGAGGTATACCAACATTCATTAACTAATGATGATTGGTTTAGTGCTATACATAAGGCCTCCGATACTAATGTTATTGCCCTATCTGAGTTAGAGGCTGCATATGCACTGATGAGTGAAGCTGAGTATGCTCAGGAGTTTGAGTGCTCATTTGACAGTGTTAATCCTGGTGCATACTGGGCTAAGGAGATTAGTGCACGTAGAGCTGTATGTTGGGATGAGGGCTTAGTACGTAGGTTCCAAGCATATGAACCTGTATATGTGGCTATGGACTTAGGCATTAACGATGCTACTGCATGCTGGTTCTTCCAGATACATCATGATGATCAATATGCATTTATTGACTATGCTGAGTTCAGTAACTTAGGACTCCCTGATATTATTAAGAGTATTAGTGGTAGATATCCTCGTATTGCTAAGTTTATATGTCCACATGACATCATGGTTAGATCATTGTCAACTGGTCAGACACGTAAGCTTACTCTAGAGCAACTAGGCTGTGAGGTTATAGTGGCACCTAAACTACCAGTTATAGATAGTATTGAACTAGGTCGTAAGCTTATTGGTAATAGTACCTGGACTCAAGAGTGTAATGATGGTGTTAATAAGCTGATCAATTATCGTTCTGAGTTCAACCCTATTAAGAGCGTATTGTCAATGAAGCCAGTACATGACTTCTCTAGCCATGCCTCAGACTCATACCGCACTCTAGCTACTATCCCACTTGATCAGATACAGGGTACCTGGTCAGCACCCCTAGACTATTCACAACTTGACAAGAGGAGCACTTGATGATTAGCGATTCAGAACTATCCGCAATACTAGATTATGAGATATCCCAGGCAGAGGGCTATGAGTTCTCTAATCTGGCAGCTAAGAGAGAACTAGCACTAGACTACTACTATGGTAGGCTACCAGCTGCACCAGGTAACGGTCGTAGTGGGGTCGTCTCTACAGATGTAGCAGACAGTATCCATAGTCTGTTAGCCAGTATTCAACCTATTGTTAAGGGTACTCAGATTGAATTTGTTCCCACTCATGACAACGATACTAATCAGGTAGAGACAGATACTGTTCAATATAAGATTAGTGCTGATGGTGGTATTGAAGCCATATATGCTGCTATTCATGATGCACTATTGATGGATAATGGTTGGATTAAAGTGTCTGTTAAGGACGATACAGTAGAGGTTGAAGAGAAGTACTCTATCGATATACCTCCAGAGGCTATTCTCATGATTAGCCAACCTACTGCTCCTAATCAGCAAGTTAAGCTACAAGGATATACTGATTATATTAAGGTTACTAGAGCAACTACTACTCAATCGCTACAGTTTGATGCTATTGCTCCAGAGAACATGTTGTTCTCTAATGATCGTGAGTCTGTAGAAGAGCTTAGATTCGTTGCTGAATATAAGGCCTATACTGTATCTGAGTTGTTGGACATGGGCTTTAGTCGTAGTAAAGTAGATGATCTGCCTGATGCTACTGACTATACTGTGTATAACGCTAGGCGTAACCCTACTGCATCTGACGATACTGCTGCACAGGATGCAGAGCAATATAAGTCTGTATACTGCTGCTACATTAGGTTGGATAAGAATGACAATGGTCATAGTGCTCTATACCATGTATGGATTGGAGGCTCTGTTATACTGCTTAAAGAGACTGCAGATTATATTCCTTATATCTGTGGTAGTGCTGTACCTGTACCGCATAAGGTTCAAGGTATGTCTATCTTCGATGCCACTAGGTCTATCCAGGATGCAAAGACAGAGATCCTTAGACAGTATCTAGATAATCTTGCAGTTATGAATGGCTCTAGGATTGGTGCTGTAGAGGGCCAGGTTAATATGGGTGACTTAACTAATGGGCGTATTAACGGAGTAGTGCGTATGCGATCTCCAGATGCATTAGTTCCACTCCCATCTACTGACATTGGTCCACAGGCTATGGCTGGTCTTAACTATATGGATCAAGTACGTAGTCAACGTGTTGGCTCTTCACTAGACTATAACGATGTGCAGGCTCAACTGATGTCAGCACAGTCAGCAGTAGCAGCTGCAGGTCAATTAGCACAGATTGAGAAGATGAGTGGATGGTACGCTACTAACCTCATTAATACTCTACTTAGACCTGCATTCTTACTAGTGCATAAGGTGCTACGTAATGAATATACTCAGGCTATTAATGCTAAGTCTAACAATAAATGGATTAGTATTAATCCATCTGAGTGGCAACCTAGAGATAATGTGCATATTACCATGGGCATGACTAGTCAAGAGAAGGCACAGCGCATTAACGCCCTATCTACTGTTATTCAACAGCAACAGACTATTATCCAAGCTGGTGGCAATAATATTCTTACTGCACTGTCTAAGGTATATAACTCTATGAGTGACTGGATTAGAGCTAATGATCTGGAGTCTCCTGATCGATACCTCCTTGATCCTGAGCAACCTGAGCAACAGCAGGCAGCAGCTCAACAGTCACAACAGGCTGAACAGCAACGTCAACAATTGGTTAAAGATCAGCAGACATTATTGCAACAACAACATCGCCAGGATATGGCTAAGCAAGAAGCTGAATTGGCATATAAGAAGTGGTCTGATGAGCTTGATGCTGAGATTAAGGAAGCAGAGTTAACCACTGATATTCTTACTAGTGCAAATAAGAAGCCTGCTGCATGATTACTATTGCCAAACTGCAAGTAGCCGCTGAGAATGCTGCTGCTACCATTCGCAATGACTTGGTCTATACTCTGGAGACATCAAATGTCCCTGATGATGTAGACCATGCTCTTGCATCATTACGCGTGCTGAATAGTCTTCAGCATGCATTACTCAATGCCATAGAGGCAGAACTGGAGTTGTAATAATGGACCAAGAACAAGTAAATTTGATCGATGATCTGATCATGGGTGTGTCTACACCTGATGATAAGTCTGACGATAGTACCACGACAGATGATAAGTCCGATAATAGTGCCACCAATGATGATACCTCAGTGGATAATACTACTGATGATACTACTGGTGATACTACTGACGATACTACTGGTGATACTACTGACGATACTAATAGTAAGCCTCCAGTTCTAGACTATACTATTAAGGTACCATTAGCATCTGGTGAAGATATTACTCTTGGTCAGATGAAAGACTACTACCAGGATGCAAAGCGTAATGAGTTGCAACGTATTGAAGCAATAAACGAGACTAATCTTCGTCTTGAAGAGGTGCGTGCTCTATCTGCGCACTTTGATGTCCTACCACCCCATGTCAAGCAGCAATTACAAGTACAGCAACAGGCTCATACTCGTGATGAGTTTAATAGGTTGTTGGAAGTGATTCCTGCTTGGACTACAGCTGCGTCATTTAATGCCGGTAAAGATGCCGTGTATGCACTAGCTGAGTCATATGGGTTGAAGGATGATGTATCCAAGGTAGTAGATCATAGGGTGATTAAACTGCTACATGACTTCTCTGTATTGCGCGATAGCATCAAGCGTGCTAAGGAATCTGTACAGCCAATCCGCTCTAAGACTCCACCTGGGAAGCCACATAAGCAGCCGTCTAATCAGGATAAGCAAGACCAACTGGTTACTCGTGCTAAACAGTCCAATTCTATGTCAGATAAGCTTAGTGCTATCGACAGTCTAATTAGTTAGGAACCTATATATGTCTGCCAATAACCTTGATCATGCTGATGCAGATGCAAAAGCATATGGTGGTGTGATCCGTGAAGATGTAATGAACAAGATCTGGGATATCTCTAATATCCCACTCCCGTTCACCAACCTGCTCTCTAAGGGCACTCATACTAATCGTCGTACTGAGTGGACTGAGGATGAGTTGAAAGATCCTGTTGCTACTAATGCTGTTGTTGATGGTGCTGATGTTAGCCAGAACGATAGCGCTCTTGGCACTCGTCTTGGCAACTATACTCAGATCTCTGTTAAGGAAGTCCAAGTATCGCAGTCTGCAGAGGCAGCCAATAGCATCGGCAACCAGGCCAAAATGTCGTATCAAGTGGCTCAGCGTCAAAAGGAATTGCGTCGTGACGTGGAAGTCCAGATGATGTCGCATCAAGCATCAGTTGCAGGTGATGGCAATACCATTGCTGGCATTAGTGCCGGTCTCGGTGCACAACTGAAGACTAATGTCTCGCTTGGTGCCACTGGTACTGTTGGTGGCTTCAATACGACCACTGGTCTGTTTGTTGCTCCTACTCCAGGTACTCCTCGTGCACTGTCTGAGACTACTATCCGCGATATTCTGCAGATGGTATATGAAGAGGGTGGTAATACATCGCAGATGATGGCTCGTCCTGCAGTCATCCGTAAGCTTAGTGAATATCTGTTCACCAGTGCTGCCCGTGTCGCTACCATGACTAACGACAGCCCGTCTGAGAAGACTGCCTATGGCTCTGTCAATGTCTTCGTTACTGACTTTGGTCAGACCATTAAGTTGGTGGATAACCGTCTCCAATTGGCTGACTCTGCAGGTGTCTCCACTGCATACTTCCTGGATGCAATGCATCTTGAACAGTCATTCCTCTCTGGATATAAGGCTGTGCCTCTGGCTAAGACTGGTCTGTCTGAGAAGAAGCTTATGTCTGTTGAGTACTCGTTCAAGGTGCTCAATGAGAAGTCTCAGGGTGCAATCATGGCCATTGATGAGACTGCAGATGTTGTTGCATAACCATTAGCAGTAGGCTTAAGTGGGGTTGGCCGGTTTTTCGGTTGGCCGATAAACCGGCTGACCTCTCTTAGCCCCTATGCAGAGTCTCTCACTGTGCTCGGCTGGTTTTTCAGCCGACCTCTCTTAGCCTGATTGCAATGCGACTCAGTGGGGTTGGCTCGTTTTCGAGCCCTCTCTTAGTCCTTCTGCAATGCGACTCTGTGGATTTGGCGTCGCCGACGGCGCTGCCAGCCTCTCTTAGCCCTCAATACAGGAGATATATGGTGCACTTCAATAACTCATTCATTGATCCAAGAGCAGCAGAGACTAGACGTAACATGCGTGCACAGGATGCCAAGGATATCTGTAGTGGCACTATGCGCATAGCATTACATCTCTCTGACTTAGAACATGACTGGCTACGTATTAACAATCCAGATACATTAGGTCACCTAGATAGTAAGTTAAGTGATGACTACTGGCGTCAATTCTGTGAGTCATCGTACTCCAACCCATATAAGATACGGAGTAAATTGTGAAGCTCATTCACTCTGGTAGTCCTCTCACTAGGCTAGTAAGTCCTGGTGATCCAATCTCATTCGCATTCAAGACTGGTGGCGGTAATCCAGTCAATCAACCTCCAAAGAATACAGTTAAGCCTGTAGTCTCTGGCGATACTACTCTAGGTGGCCTTCTCGCATGTACTACTGGTACATGGACTGGTGAAGCACCAATAACCTATGCATACCAGTGGCTTAGAGACGGTATAGCTATTAGTGGTCAGACTAACTCTACTCATACTGTTGTACAGGCAGATGAAGGGCATAGCATCAGTTGCACAGTCTATGCTACTGACATCCATGGCACTAGTCATGCTACTAGTAATGCAGTATCTGTTATTGACCCTACTGTGCTATACCAATATGTCAATACTAGTGACATCAATCCTCCTGCAGGTCGTATCCACTCTACCAGTAACATCCTTAGATTCAATGAGGTGGATAAGAATGGTAACCTTAGAGATCTAGGCCAACTAGTCTCTGGTGACAGCATCACGGTGGGTACTCAGACCGCTACTCTTACTGCTGATCCTATATTCCAGTCTCCAGTATGGCGCTTAACTGTTGATGCATGGCCTATGCTTGCTGATGGTGATTACATATGTAGTGCTGAGAAGGCTGGTAACTGGACTCCACTTGATCTATTCCTGTTTGGAGAGGAAGGCTTCTGGTTCGACGGTAGTGACTTCAGCACCATGTTCAAGGATTCATCTGGGTCTGTTCCAGTCACTGCAGTTGGTGATGCGGTTAGTTACTGGGAGAACAAGATCAGTGGGCAGCAGGTGTCAAGAATTTCGGCTACGGATACACGTGTTGCCCCGCTAGTGGAGACGTATAACACCGATAAACTGCGGCTCACTTGGGATGGTTCGAATGACAGGCTGGCATTCTCCTCGCCTAATCTTAGTCAGGGAGGGGCGATTACATTTGCTATCGGGTTCCGTAAGGCACAATCTTACTCCGGTGCTCTGCAGCCGTATAGGGCGAGCGGAACTGGTTCTGCATTGCAGAACGTGCAGGTGCAAGGGAATAATACTGTCATCTTTCAGACCTTTGGACAGATGCTAACGAGTGTCAATGCAATCAGTAACGAGACAATGAACATCGGTCTGATGTGGGCTCAGCAGAATACTACCTCACTCAATATCGACTTGAATGGGGTTACAGCAGCACTGGGACCAGTACCCACCAATGGTGCTATCGCAGGCGGCCCAACGATTCCAAACGTTGCTGCTTCTGTTCGCTTTTCCATCAGTCAGATAGTGCTCGTCAATCGGGTATTGACTGTCGAGGAACGCGATCAACTTAAAGCATTCATCGCAAGTAAACATTAAGGAGATAACAGATGAACTATATCGAACTAAAGAACCGTATTGCTCAGCTCCTACATCGTACTGATTTAGGTCCTCAAATGGCTAACTTCGTAGAGGACGCTAGGCTTAAGCTTAATAGACGCTTTGGCCTTACCCTAGTGCCACTAGTAGCTGATACCGATACTAATCCAGTATTAACAGAGTTCCCATTGCTATACCTGTATGCTGCTGTACAGTCTGGATTTGAGTACCTTAACAACGGTAATAATGCACAGTATATCTTCGATAAGTGGGAGATTGAATGCGATCGTCAGAACATCCTTAACCCATACTCTGTTACTGACCACTATACTGCTGATGCTCCTCCTGCCATGCTCACTGCTGGCGAGATTCAATACAACCTGGAGAACCCGTAATGGCACTAGAACAAGGCACCTATATTGAAGACCTGATCCCCACTAACCCTCTAGGTACTGATCCTAAGTCGCAGGGTGATGATCATCTTCGTCTGATTAAATATGTTCTCAAGCAATCGTTCCCTACTATTAACGCACCCCTTACAGCAGAGTTAGTACCATTTGTTCCTGTAGGTAGTCTCTCTGCTACTAATGTACAGGATGCTATTGAGGAAGTAGGGGCAGCAGTAGGTACAGTCATTAATGCTGTTGATGTAGTATTTGCTCCTATTGGTACTATTAATGCTACTAATGTACAGGCTGCTATCCAGGAGATTAGCAAAGCATCTGAGATCTCAGTAGTGCCATTCAATAACGTTACGTCTACTAATGTGCAATCAGCATTAGAGGAATTAGGCTATGCTAATAAGGTAGCATTTACTCCTACTGGCACTATTGGTGCTACTAATGTACAAGCAGCTATTGTAGAGTTATCTGACTCTAAGGAGATCAAGTATACACCTACTGGTACTATTGCTGCTGGTAATGTGCAAGATGCAATTACTGAATTAGCAACAGAGACTAATACCAACCTGAACAATAGGGTGCTTAAGGCTGGCGATACCATGACTGGTATTCTGAACATGACTGGTGGTGGTGTTCATTTTGGTGTAAAAGACGCTACCCAGAGTCACTCTACAGAGTATACTGCACCAAGTTCTGCTCCATCATCTCTATATGCAGAGCGCGTTAGTAGTGTAACGTATTTAACGCTAAATGTAGCTAATAACTCTGCTGAGTTCAGCCATGCTCATAATGGTATTGCATACGCTCCTGTATCTTGGAACGACCAATCTGATATTAGCCTTAAATCCAATCTAGCACAGATTACTGGTGCACTAGATAAGCTTAGTCTAATCCATGGTTATACATATAATCGTAATGACTACCCTGGTAATTATGCAGGAGTAGTTGCCCAGGAGGTTCAGTCAGTGTTACCCCAGGCTATTAGTGATCATAATGGCACTCTCTCTGTAAGCCCTATGGCAGTAGTGGCACTACTTGTCCAGGCAGTTAAAGAGCTTAAGGTGCAACTTGATGCGCTCTCTAACCCTTAGCCTACTAGTGCTCCTACTAGCTGGATGTGCTAGTAATGCTAAGCATGAAACCCTTAGCTTACAGTGCTTAGGCCTATGCTTATTCACCGATGTTAACCACGATAGTACAAGGAAGGAGGTATCCGATGCTAAGCCCTAAGTTTGTACAGTTCAAGCACTCTGGTATTGTCTCTGATCTACCACCAGAGGAGGTCTCTGCTAAGATATGGACTAATGGCATCAATATCCAGTTCCAAGATACAGCCACGACTAGAGTAGGTGGATATGCACCGTTTGCAGACCCACTCTCTGGTAGTGGTCCTATATTCGCAATGAATGTAGTCCATGCTGATATAGTATATTGGATATATTGCACTACTAACCAAGTATTTGTTACTGATGCCACTAACCACTGGGATATTACTCCGACTGGTGGTCTAGTAACATGTGAACCAGGAGACTGGACTGGGACTGTTCTTAATGGTATACCTGTACTTAACAACCAAGTAGACGCACCTATATACTGGGACCTTAACGCTAGTAGTCCATGTGAGATACTCCCAGGGTGGCCTATTGGTGCCAGATGTAAGGTTATTCGGTCGTTTAAATACCACTTATTTGCACTTAATGTATTTGATGTATTTGAACAGCCTAATACTCTGTGGTGGTCAGAGGGTGCTGATCCTGGTGCATTACCACAGGAATGGGTGCCATCTCCATCTAATGATGCTGGTGATATGGTCTTAGCAGATACCCCTGGAGAGATCATAGATGGTCTAGGCTTACGCGATACATTTGTCGTATATAAGGATTACTCCACATATGCTATTAGTTATGTGGCTGGTCAGTATGTCTATACTAACCAGAAGCTATTCCTAACATCTGGACTACAGTCTGCTAACTGTATTGTTGAAGTTAATGGTGAGCACTGGGTATTCACTGGCACTGATGTTATTAGGCATGATGGCCAAACATACCAGTCTATAGTCCAAGATAAGCTTAAGCATCAGATTATTGACTCTATAGAGCCAACTAAGACTAAACTAGTATGTATGGTATTCCGTCATCGTTCACAACAAGTATGGCTTAGTATACCTACTGCTGGTAATAATCACCTTAATAAGGCCTACATTATTAACACCCTTACTGGCGATATAGGTATTAGAGAGTTACCTGATGTTGCATACATAACCAAAGGCATTATTAGCCAGAGCAACCCTGACTACTGGGACATAGACAGTGATCAGTGGGACTTTGACAGTACATTTTGGAATCAACAGAGCTATAGCCCTACTGAAGATACCTTGCTAATGTGCGATCAAGATAGTAATCATCTGTTTGCGGTGGATATCTCTCCATTAGCTGACGGTGAGCTTATCTATGCTATGGCTGAACGTTTATCGCTACCTACTAACGATAATATTATGCATGCATTTGTTACTAGAGTAGTACCTAGAGTTAGTGGTAATACTGGTGATACTCTGTATATTACTGCTGGTGGTCAACAGTTCTTCGATAGGCCCGTCCAATGGGGTAGCCCTGTACCATTTGTTATTGGTACCGATACCTTTGTTGATGTACAGACAGAGGGTAGGCTATTCTCTATACGGTTTGATGGCATTACTCATAATATATGGCAGATACATAGTTATCGTATTGAGATCGTAGACTTGGGGCTATACTAATGGCTAAACGATCAGCAATCCTACCCTATACCCCTGCTAATCCACCTAGTGACTTCAAGCAGGCTGTTAGACCTACCTGGGATGAGTTCAATAAGATTAAGCAAGCATTATACGACTTAGATAGGCCAGTAGCGTTGTCATTAACAGCATCTGAGTCCATCAGTATTACTCCCACTATTGTATGGGACAGACTATTTGATGAAAATGTAACCTCTGAGTATCAGCTACCTGGTAATATGTTTAACATTACTACTGGTGTATTCACTGCTCCACAGGAGGGTCTGTACCAGATTACAATTATTATTGAGATACCAGCATTCGCTCAACCTGGGGATAGGCTGTATGTAGCAACTGTTAGATCTACTAAGCATCCTGCTGATGGCTCTCCAGATACTTCATTTGAGTCAGTTACTGGTGGTAACGATCAGACTCCAATTAGACTAGTAGTCTCTTTGCTTAAACCGGCTAACGCTGGTGATCAATTATGGTTTGACTTAGACTTAACCATGGAGTCATATACTGGCTCTGTTACCGTATTAGAGGTTCTTAATATAGTTCGCATTGGAGGGTATAAGTGAATGAATTATCCAATACTGTCTGAGGAGGCAGTCCAAGAGTATATCGATAGCGGTATTGCAGCCAGGTACGACTTTGATGATGGATATATTGTGCTTCAACAACAGGGTACCGTTCTGTTCTTGCTCATGATCAAGTTTAAGCACTTGAACTATAGTAGTATGCTTAGAGTGCTTAAGTATATAGCAAGGAATAGGGGTTGCACTAGTATATCTGGTATGGGTCGTCCTGGCTGGTATCGTACGCTATTACCATTTGGTTTTATTAAGCAACCAGATGGGTCTATGTCTTTAACCTTAACAAAGGAGTAATACATCATGGGTGTCAGTAATACAATGGGTTCAAAGAAGGAGCAACAACAATCTTGGAACCAGAACTTTGGTAGTACTGTTTGGGAGCCTCAACAGGGCTATCTAGCAGGTATGTATGATCAGGGTAACCAACAGATGTTAGCTCAGCAAGGCTACTCAATGGGCCCTAATGGCCCTGTATATACTGGTCGTCCTCAGGAGTACCAGGATGCTCAGAAGAACCTTAGCCAAATGCAAGGATCATACGATACCGCTAATACTGCTCTTAGTAATGGTAACCAGTACATGGGTCAGGCTGCGGATGCAATGAATGCAGCTAATCCTAACTTTGCTAGTGCTGAAAGTGCTTATGGTAATGCCATGCAAGGTTATAATCAGGGTTATGGTGCCACTAACCAGGCTATGAATCAATTTGGTACTGCTAACCAAGATCTTAATAAGACTGGTATTGGTATGAACCAAGGTTATGATGCACTTAACCAGGCACAGAATGCTTATAACTCGTTCATGAACCCTGGTATGAACCCTATGCAGGATGTCTATGCACGTAATATTGCTCAGAACTTTAGAGAGAATATTATGCCAGAACTACAGGGCCAAGCTATGATGGCTGGTGGTATGGGCGGTAGTCGTGCTAATATTGGAGAGGCCTTAGCTGGTGCCCGTGCTAGTCAGCAACTTCAAGACTTCTCTGCACAACTCTATGATCAGGACATGAATCGTAAGCTTGCTGCCACCCAGGGTCTTAACCAAGTAGGTGACTCATACGGTGGTATGGCCATGAACCAGGCTAATATTGCTGGTATGCGTGGTAATCTTGCACAGGGTATGGGTCAGTTAGGCATGAACTATGGCAACTTAGCCAGTGGTCAGGCTGGAGTTGGCCAAGGCCTAGGTCAATTAGGTTCTGCTCGTGTTGGCCAAGGTTCTGCTCTAGGTAATCTTGGAGTAAATCAAGCACAACTTGCACAGGGCTACCAGAACAATGCAGCAGGTTATGGTGGTCTAGCACAGATGGGTATGGCACTACCATGGTATGCAGCACAGCAACAAGCTGGTCTCCTTGGTAATCCTGCCATGCGTAATATTGGTAGTGTTGGTGCTGCTACTGGTAGTGGTAGCTCTTGGAATCAACAAGGCGCTGTTAGCTTAACTGGAGGTTAATATGGAAGCGTTCAATGCATACGCTGGGGAGAACCCTAGCTGGTGGGATACTATGACCCGCCCCCGTTGGTCAGCTGCTGTTATGGAGTCTAAGGCTAGAGCCGATAGCATTAATCGTTACAATTCACTAATTGGAGAACCTCAGTATAACAAGTTAGAAGAGATGCCACAACCTGGCGTTCTTAGGATGGAGCCACAGAACTTAGCCCTGTCTAATCAGGTATATGGCCCTAATCCTAGTCCACAATACCGGCAAACATTCACCCCTGACGCTAGCTTCTTTGCTAGGGCTGCAGGTATCCCAGGCTACCAAGATCTAGCCTCTGGTATGCAGCGTGAGGTTGGGGCTATGGATCGTCAGATTCAAGGTCAACAATACTCTGGTAGTAATATGTCTCTGTATGAGTCTGAGATGAAGGCGATTAGTCTAGCTAGGCTGAAGCAACAAGAACTAGAGTCTAAGCAGCGTACAGCCTTAGAGTGGGCTAAGCTTAATAAAGATGATGGCCCTAAGTATCCTGGTCAGACATTGAAGGGCAAAGAACTAATGGATGCACTTAGGTTTGGCGATACTCTGACTAATGGCATTAATACTGCTCAAGACATTATGGACTGGACTGACAATACTACTATGCAAGATAGGGCTATGTCTCCTGGTGATAAGAAGGCTGCAGCTGCTGCTCTGTATGATGTTATGCTGCCTTATATTAAGAGTAAGTATGTGGGTAATAATGAAGCATCCGATAAGCTTATGGAGCGTATTAGCACTGATCTTAATGCTACTGATGCATTCCACATTAATAGCGCAGCTAATAAGCGGATTAAAGGGCTAATAGCAGAGATGAAACGTGATGAGACCCAACATTATGGCTACTTCGGTGCTACTCCTCCTCAATATAAGCGTGGTAGTTCTGCTTGGGCACAGTCTCGTAATAGCGGCCCTACTAAGCCTAAAGATATTGTTCCCTATACTGGGAGTAAATAACTATGGCTAAGGTTACTATTGAATACTCTCCTAGTTATGACTCATACTGGGCTACTATACCAGGTGGCTCTACTAAGCAAGTAACTAAGGAACAAGCAGACTTACTTAGCTCTGATCCAAGTGCAGTTGAGACATTCTTTAATAGTGCTGTAGATGCTGGTAAGCAGATACTATATGGTGGCTCACAACTAATCAGTGAGCTTGCTGGTAATGAGTACTTAGCAAATAACGCTAAGCAGCAATTAGTCCCTATTCAGCAGCGTCAAGAAGCACGTGAAATGCAGTCACCTACATCACAGTTCTTAGGTCAGGCTGCACCTTATATTGCCGCTGATACTGCTGCTATTGCTACTGGTGGTTGGCCTGCTGCTGCCATTGTTGGTGCTACTACTGGTGCTGCAGGTAACCCTAATGATCCACTATTAGGTGCTACCGTAGGTGGTGCATTCCCTGGTGCTATGGCCTTAACTAGTCCTGTTATTAAGGCTGGTACCACTATGGCTCAACGTCTAATGGGTCGTGCTGAGATAGCTGCTGCTCATAGTGACTTTAGCACTATGCTTAAGATTAGCTCTAAGGTTGATGATGAGACTGGTATGTTAGTGCCTAGAGGTGGTAACAGCGCAATCATGCAGGGTATCCAGGACGCTGCACCATCATTAATGAATAGCACCGCTAGATCTGCCACTAACCTAGAGAGAATAATGCCTCAGATACGCCAGGTTAGTGGTATCTCTGATGATGTATTTACTAGGCCTGTTATAACTGCTGCTAAGGATGCAAATGACAAAGCATTTAAGGCTCTTAATGAATCCTCTAGGCTTGCACCAGCAGATGCTAAGGCATTGCATAGTAAGATAGGTGATCTTACATCCAGGATTAATAACACTGATAACTTAGATCAGATCAATAAACTTAATGTTGGTAGAGACAGGCTAGTAGCTGACTATGTTTACAGTCTACCTGAGGAGATGCAGCAACAGGCTATGCAACTATATCAACAGCGTGAAGCAATTAATGCCATTAAGAGCATAATGAGTCGTAACCAATCTAGTGCACTTAACTTGGATGACCTGGCTGGCTTAACTAGATCTAGACTGTTTAAACATCTAGGTCCAGCTGTAGCTAAGGCTACTCCACCAGGGCCAGCTATACCTGGTAGTATGAGACATCTTACTAGTATAGCTGCTAATACTGTTAAGAAGAATGCTATACCTACTGTTACTGCAGCTGGTATTCTTAATCTGTTTAGATAGTAGGGAACTAACTGTGAGAAAGCCCTGGGGCACTCACTAATTAAGATGGTGATGCGCGGGGGGCCTATACTGACATTACCTCTAGTAGAGGACTGACTGTGAGAAGAACCGGGGGCGTGGAGCATTAAAGGGTGATGCGCGGGGGTCTATAGTGTCATTATCTATGTAGAATCCGGCGACCTCCGGAGCATAAAAGGGTGATGCGCGGGGGGGTCTATACTGACATTACCTCTAGTAGAGGACTAACTGTGAGAAAAACCCTGGGGCATTCGCTAATTAAGATGACGGGAGTGGGTTCTGCTGGAGGTTAATCTCTAGAATCCCCGCCCCCTTGGATAACTAAAGGGGGAGCACCCGAGGGGCTACATATGACTAACTGCATATAAGAGCCGGGGGCACTCACTAATTAAGAGGACGGGAGGGGTGGGCTCTATTGAGTCAGTAGTATATAGTTTTGACATAGGCTAGGCAACTAGAGCCGAACGCAGGTGACCCTCTCCAGTCACAGCCTGCTGCCTATTGTCTCTTTAATTGTGGCTGGATATACAGGAGAATTGAATGTCTAATGCTTTAATCCGTAATGCAATCCGTATCGAGACTGAACAACAGTTACAGGATATGCTGATCAATAATGTACCATTTGTTGAGACTACTGACAGTCATAGCGGCAATATGGTATATATGCGTCAGATACCTACTATGCCCAACTATTGGGTTATGAGTAATGGGCGTATCTTCAATGCTAAGAGTGGAAAGTTATTGGCTGTAACTAAAAATGCTACTGGCTATGATCAAAAGAACTTAACTCATGCTGATGGTATGGTGAATATCTACACAGCTAGACTGGTGGCTAGTGCATTCATACTCAATGATGACCCTACTGTCAAGACTGATGTTGACCATATTGACAATGATCCGCTTAATAACTGTAGTCATAACCTCCAGTGGCTGTCTCACTCAGAGAATAGCAAGCGTCGTGGTAGCTCTAATAACTGGGCACCTCCTGTTAGACTGTCTAAGATCGATGTAGAGTTCATTAAACAGTCTCTAGTGGATGGTAGTATGAGTCAGTATGAGTTGTCCAAGATGTATGGTTGTCATCAGGGCTCTATCAGCATGATCAAACAGCTTAGGTCACATCGTGCTGTTGCAGAACATCTAAATGCTGCCCTCTTGAATACTTAATGTTATACTGAGTATAGAACGACCAATCGCGTAGGCATCGGAGGCAACGTAGGCAACTTTCGGGCGGGTTGCTTACGCGGTTAGTCGCTTGTATTCACCCACTTAGCAATACTAGAGGACTAAGAGAGTCACTCTAGTTCGTAGGCGTGTCGCCATCCGCCGGATGCTTCCCTATATACCATATATGGCACCTTATATGGAATCCCACTCGCAACT
>ERZ795055.1623-NODE-1623-length-17937-cov-27.939604_pt1 | contig 17937 bp, 16 predicted proteins | sample MGYA00375139_ERZ795055 | MGnify/ENA primary metagenome ERZ795055 (study PRJEB30184, sample SAMN05720283) | anaerobic digester metagenome | isolation source: active sludge of municipal wastewater-treating anaerobic digesters | place: USA | collected 2015-01-23 ... | reverse complement strand
GCGGCAAGGCCATCCGCTATCTCGAAGAAGGCAAGATCGTCATCTTCGGCGCCGGAACCGGCAACCCGTTCTTCACCACCGACACGGCGGCGGCGCTGCGCGGTTCGGAAATCGGTGCGGAAATCGTGCTCAAGGCGACCAAGGTGGATGGCATCTACTCCGCCGATCCGAAAAAGGATCCGGCCGCGACCCGCTTCGACAGGATCAGCTTCAACGACGCGATCGCCAGCAATCTGGCGGTCATGGATGCCACGGCCTTCGCGTTGTGCCGCGACCAGAAACTGCCGATCAACGTCTTCTCGATCTTCAAGACCGGCGCGCTGAAGCGCGTGGTCTGCGGCGAGGATGAGGGTACGCTGGTCTATTGCTGAGGGAGAACAAAAAATGATTCCGGAACTCAAGAAAACCGCTGAAGGCAAGATGCAGAAATCGCTGGAGGCGCTGAAGAACGACCTTCAGAAGATTCGTACCGGCCGCGCCCATACCGGCCTGCTGGATCATGTCCAGGTGGATTATTACGGCTCCATGGTGCCGGTCAATCAGGTCGCCAACATTACCTTGGTCGATGCCCGCACCATCGGCGTGCAGCCTTGGGAAAAGAACATGGCGCAAAAGATCGAGAAAGCCATTCGCGATTCCGACCTGGGTCTCAATCCGGCTTCGCAAGGCGAACTGATCCGTGTGCCGATGCCGGCGCTTACTGAAGAGCGGCGCAAGGAAATGATCAAGGTTGTCAGGAACGAGGGCGAGGGCGCCAAGGTGGCGATCCGCAACCTGCGCCGCGATGCGATTGCCCATCTCAAGGATGCGCTGAAAAAGCATGAAATTCCGGAGGATGACGAGCGCAAGGCGCAGGATGACATCCAGAAGCTGACCGATCGCTACATTGCCGAAGTCGACAAGATGCTCGCCCAAAAAGAGGCCGAGCTGATGCAGGTTTGAGCGCGCTCCCGAGCTGATCGCTGGCCGCATGGCGCTCTTTACCAGTTCGACGCGACAGGTTCCCATGGCCGCAGCCGTGCCCCGGCACGTTGCCATCATCATGGACGGCAACGGCCGCTGGGCAAAAAAGCGCTTCATGCCCCGTTTCTCCGGCCATGCCAAGGGTGTCGAAATGGTGCGTAAAACGGTGCGCTCCTGCCTTGAGCGCGGCGTCGAATACCTGACGCTGTTTGCCTTCAGTTCCGAGAACTGGCGACGTCCGCAGGAGGAAGTCAGTCTCCTGATGCAGTTGTTCGTCAAGGCGCTCAAGCAGGAAGTGGACAAGCTCGATCGCAATGGCGTCCGTTTGCGCATCATCGGCGATCTTTCGCATTTCGAGGGGCACCTGCAGGAACTGATCCGATCGGCGGAGGCGCGAACTGCCGGAAACTCGCGCCTGCATCTGACCATCGCGGCGAACTACGGCGGCCGCTGGGATATCATGCAGGCGGTCAACGCCATGCTGGTCGCTCAGCCGGACAAGCGAGCGGGATGGAACGAGGCCGAACTCGAACCTTTCCTGTCCATGGCGTTCGCACCCGAGCCGGATCTTTTCATCCGTACCGGCGGCGAGGAACGCATCAGCAACTTCCTGCTCTGGCAACTCGCCTACACCGAGCTTTATTTCACCGGAACCCTGTGGCCGGAATTCGATCGCGCCGAGTTCGATCTGGCGATCGCCTCATACCAGCAGCGCGAGCGACGCTTCGGGCGGACCAGCGAGCAGCTGGTCGGCGATGCCAATGCTTAAGACCCGCGTCATTACTGCCCTGGTCCTGCTGGCGCTGCTCGTGCCCAGCCTTTTTTTCCTGCCCCAGGCGTATTGGGCCTTGCTCGTGGCACTGTTCATCGGGGTCGCCGCGTGGGAGTGGGGCGGCTTGCTTGGCTTCGGCCAAGGCGCGCGACTGCTGACCGGCGCGGCGCTGGTCATACTCTGTGCCGCTGTTACCCTGCTCGACCCGGTGGCGATCGGTGCCGCGGCCGGCGGTGCGCTTGGCGTGCCTTGGGTGATGGCTTCCTATGGTGTTGCCGGGCTCTTCTGGTGCGCAGTCATTCCATTCTGGCTGCGAGCGAAATGGAAACTGCCGCACGGCTTGCTTGGCCTGCTGATCGGTATCGTCGTTCTCTTTCCGACCTGGCTGGCACTGGTCCAGTTGCGGGTTGTCGGACCAGGTGTCTTGCTGGCGATCATGGCTACGGTCTGGATGGCCGACATCGCAGCCTATTTCTCCGGCAAGACTTTCGGCAAGCATAAACTGGCGCCGACCATCAGTCCCGGCAAAACCTGGGAAGGTGCGATCGGTGCCGGTATTGGCGTCGTGTTCTATGGAATTGCGCTGCGCCTCGGGTTTTCCTTCGAGCCGGTCGGCCTGCCCCTGTGGGTGCTTGGCCTGCTGGCGGTGACCGCGATCAGCATCATGGGCGATCTCTACGAATCGATGCTCAAGCGGCAGGCCGGGATCAAGGACAGCAGCAACGTGCTGCCCGGCCACGGCGGCGTGCTCGACCGCATCGACAGTCTGACCTCGACATTGCCCGTTGTTGCGCTGCTCTGGCTGCTTGCCTCGCGGGGCCAGGGATGAAGCGCGAGAACGTTACGGTGCTTGGCGCCACCGGGTCGATCGGGGTCAATACGCTCGACGTCATTCGCCGCCATCCGGATCGCTACCGGGTGTTTGCGCTGTGCGCGCATACCCAGATCGACAAATTGTTCGAGCAGGTCCGCGAGTTCGCGCCGGAATTTGCGGTGGTGCGCGACGCGGCGCTGGCCGCCGAACTCGGATTGCGCTGCCGCAATGCCGGGCTGTCCACTGCGGTGCGTCACGGTATCGAGGCGCTGGTCGACATGGCGGCCCACCCGGACGTCGCTACGGTGATGGCGGCCATTGTCGGCGCGGCTGGCCTGGAGCCGACGCTGGCGGCGGCCAGGGCCGGGAAGAAAATCCTGCTGGCCAACAAGGAAGTGCTGGTCATGGCCGGTGAACTGTTCATGCACACAGTGCGCGAGCATGGCGCGGTTCTGCTGCCGGTCGACAGCGAACATAATGCAATATTTCAGTCACTTCCAACAGATTTCTCACGTGGTTTATCAGAGTGTGGCGTGCGCCGGATTCTGCTTACCGCCTCGGGCGGACCGTTCCGTACCACGCCGCGCACCGCGCTGGCCGATGTGACGCCGGAGGCTGCCTGCGCCCACCCGAACTGGGTCATGGGCCCCAAGATTTCAGTCGATTCCGCCTCGATGATGAACAAGGGTCTCGAGGTGATCGAGGCGCACTGGCTGTTTGCCTGCACGCCCGAGCAGATACAGGTGGTGGTTCACCCGCAGAGCGTCATCCATTCGCTGGTCGAATACACCGATGGTTCGGTTCTGGCACAGCTGGGCAACCCTGACATGCGGACGCCGATCGCCTATGCGCTCGCCTATCCGGAGCGCATCGAAGCCGGCGTGCCGTCGCTCGACCTGTTCCAGATTGCCCGGCTCGACTTCGAGGCGCCCGATTTCGAACGTTTCCCCTGCCTGCAACTGGCCTACGCGGCGCTTCGCGCGGGCGGGACGGCCCCGGCCATCCTCAACGCGGCCAACGAAATCGCGGTTGCGGCCTTTCTCGACCGGCGTTTGTCGTTCCTCGGCATTCCGCGCCTGATCGAAGCCACGCTGGCCGCGCTCCCAGCGGGGCCCGAGGGCAGTCTTGCCGATGTGCTGACGTCCGATGCCGAGGCACGTCGTATCGCCACCTCCCTGATCAGCGAAACTGTTTCCGCGTGAGCGAACTCCCGTTCTATCTCGGCGCCTTTCTCGCCGTTCTCGGTGTCCTCATTGTCGTCCATGAGTTCGGGCACTACCTGGCGGCCCGTTATTGCGGGGTCCGGGTACTTCGCTTCTCGGTCGGCTTCGGCCGTACGCTGTGGCAGCGTCGCCTCGGCCGCGACGGAACCGAGTGGGCGGTCGGCATTTTCCCGCTGGGCGGTTACGTCAAAATGCTTGACGAACGCGAGGGCGAGGTCGCGCCGGAAGAACTGGAACGGGCCTTCAACCGGCAGTCGGTGGGCAAGCGGAGCCTGATCGTCGCCGCCGGGCCGGCAGCCAATTTCGTTCTGGCGATTGTCTTGTACTGGGCGGTGTTCATGCTCGGCAGCGAGGAATTGCGACCGATTCTCGGCACGCCGCCCGTTGCCTCGCCGGCAGCCGTTGCCGGTATCGTCAATGGCGAGCAGGTCAGGACAGTCGATGGCGAGCCCGTCGTTACCTGGAACGATCTGCGCTGGATGCTGCTGCACAAGGCAGCCATCCAGGAAAGCGCCGAACTCGAGGTCATCAACGAGCGGCGCGAAATCACGCTTCGCCGGTTGCCCCTCGCGGCGGCCGGGGAGCAGGGCTGGGAAGGGGACGCCCTGGAGCGCCTGGGCGTCCGCTTCTTCCGTCCCGACATGCCGCCAGTGGTCGGCAAGGTGATGGCGGGAAGCCCCGGAGAGCTTGCCGGTATCCGTCAGGGGGACGAGATTGTCGCGATCGACGGGGTGGCGGTCGGCACCTGGCATGAGTTCGTGTTGCTGGTCCGTGAAGCTGCGGGGCGGACCTTGCAGGTCGAATTGCTGCGCGGCGGGCGGATTGTTGCGGTCGACGTCGTTCCGGAGGCTGTTTCCGAGCGCGGAAAGCAGATCGGCCGGATCGGGGTGGCCGTTGCCGAGAGCCGCGATGCCGGTCGCGAAGTTCGCACCTTCGTGCGCTACGGCTTTCTCGAAGCCGGGGTCAAGGCGGTTGCGGAAACCTGGGACAAGTCAGTGTTCAGCCTGGTCATGCTCGGCAAGATGCTGACCGGCGAGGTTTCATGGCGCAATCTGTCGGGGCCGGTGACGATTGCCGATTATGCCGGGCAGTCGGCGCGGCTGGGAATCGACTACTACCTCAAGTTCATGGCCCTGGTCAGCATCAGCCTCGGCGTGCTGAATCTGCTGCCGATCCCGGTTCTGGACGGTGGGCATTTGATGTATCATATGATTGAAGTCGTCAGACGTCGGCCCCTCTCCGAGCGGGCCATGGAAATTTCCCAGCAGGTAGGGCTTTCCATTCTTTTCGTTCTGATGGCTTTCGCCTTTTTTAATGACATGAACCGCCTGTTTTCCGGCTGAAAAATGAAGAAATCCCTTCTCTCCGTCCTGGTTGCCGGACTCTTTGCGCTCCCCGCGCTGGCTTTCGAACCCTTTACCGTCAAGGATATCCGCGTCGAGGGCATTCAGCGCACCGAGGCGGGGACGGTTTTCGGCTACCTTCCGGTCAAGGTCGGCGAGACGCTGACCGACGAAAAGGCTGCAGCATCGATCAAGGCGCTCTTTGCCACCGGCTTCTTCAGGGATGTGCGGATCGAGGTCGACGGCGGCGTCATGGTGGTCGTGGTGCAGGAGCGTCCGGCCATCGCGCAGATCGATTTCGTCGGGATGAAGGAGTTCGAGAAGGACGTGATCGTCAAGGCGCTCAAGGAGATCGGCATCGCCGACGGGCGTATCTTCGATCGCGCCCTGCTTGACAAGGCCGAACAGGAACTCAAACGCCAGTATCTGACCCGCGGCAAGTACGGCGTCGAGATCACGACGACGGTGACGCCGCTCGAACGCAACCGCGTCGGCATCAACTTCAATATCGAAGAGGGCGCGTTTGCCAAGATCAGGCAGATCAACATCGTCGGCGCCAAGGATTTCACGGAAAAGGATCTGGTCAGCCAGTTCCAGTTGACCACGCCGGGCTGGATCACCTGGTATACCAAGAATGACCAGTATTCGAAGCAGAAGCTCTCTGCCGATCTCGAGAAGCTCAAGTCCTTCTACATGAACCGCGGTTATCTGGAGTTCGCCGTCGAGTCGACGCAGGTTTCGATTTCGCCGGACAAGCAGGATGTCTTCATCACGATCAACATCAATGAAGGCGCGCGCTATCAGGTGTCGTCGGTCAAACTGGCCGGCGATTTCACGATCAGCGAGGAAGAGTTGAGCCAGCTGGTTGTCGTCAAGCCGGGCGATGTCTTCTCGCGTGAAAAGCTCAACGAATCGAACAAGGCCATCAGCGAACGGCTCGGCAAGGAAGGTTATGCCTTCGCCAACGTCAATGCGGCGCCGGAAATCGACAAGGAAAAACGCCAGGTCGCCTTCACCATCTTTGTCGATCCAGGCAAGCGGGTCTATGTCCGGCGCATCAACGTCGCCGGCAATACGCGGACGCGCGACGAGGTCATTCGCCGCGAGCTGCGCCAGATGGAGGGCGGCTGGTACGACGCCGAGCGCGTCACCGCATCCAAGACGCGCCTGGATCGCCTCGGCTATTTCTCCGAGGTGATGCTCGAAACGCCGGCGGTTCAGGGCACCAGCGATCAACTGGATGTCAATCTCACGGTCGTCGAGAAACCGACCGGCAACCTGATGCTCGGTGTCGGCCTGTCGAGTACCGAAGGGATCGTGCTGTCCGGTTCGATCGCCCAGAACAATTTCCTGGGCAGCGGCAACAACGTCGCGATCGCCGTCAATTCGGGCAAGATCAACCAGCTCTATTCGTTCTCCTATACCAATCCGTATTTCACGGTGGACGGGATCAGCCAGGGTTTTGACCTCTACCATCGCAAAGTGGACACGACCTCGTCGTCGGTTGCCGTTACCCCGTACAAGTCAGCATCGACCGGCGCAGTGGCCCGTTTCGGCTTCCCGATCGGCGAGAAGCAGTCCCTGAGTTTCGGATTGGGCGTCGACCAGACCGAAATTACCGCTTTCCGGGGCAGTTCATCGCCGCAGACGATTGATTTCGTCGAGCAGAACGGCGGCGATCCGAATTCGGCCGAACCATCGACCACCAATATGACCATTCCGCTTACGGCCAACTGGGTGAGCGACGGCAAGGACAGTTTCCTGTTCCCGACCACCGGCTGGTACCAGAAGGCCAGTCTGGAGGTGGCGGTTCCGGGCGGCGACCTGACCTATTACCGTGCCTCGTATCAGTTGCAGCGCTATTTTGCGATGTCCAGGGCGTTCACCCTGATGCTGAATGGCGAGGTCGGCTATGCCGACAGCTACGGCGATACCGTCGGCCTGCCGTTCTACAAGAATTTCTATGCCGGCGGCGTGAACACCGTCCGCGGTTTCAAGGCGGGCAGCCTGGGGCCGCAGGACATCTACGGCAACGCGCTTGGCGGCAATGAGCGTTTCATCGGGCAGGCCGAATTGCTGTGGGGCGTTCCGGGCATGGAAAAGAATATTCGCCTCGGCTGGTTCTTCGACGTCGGCCAGGTCTGGGCCAGTGGCGGAACTTCGGCGGGCGTGCCTGGCGTCGATGACAGTTTGCGCTATTCTACAGGCCTGTCCTTTGCTTGGATTTCACCGGTCGGTCCGCTCAAGTTCAGTTACGCCTATCCGATCAACAAGCAGGATAACGACCAGACCGAGTACTTCCAGTTTCAGCTCGGTACAAACTTTTAATTCAGGAGTGACATGTTGAAAGCTAAGTCCTTTGTTCTGGCATCGTTGATGTCCACCCTGTTGTTCGTTGCCGGTGAGGCGGCGGCCGAACTGAAGGTTGGCTACGTCAATACGCAACGCATTTTCCGTGATGCGCCGGCCGCCCAGAAGGCCGGCAAGAAGCTCGAAGGCGAGTTCGCCAAGCGCGATCAGGACCTGCAGGCCATGGCCAAGCAGATCCAGGCCTTGCAGGCGAACCTTGAGAAAAACTCGGTGACGATGGCGGAAACCGAGCGCCGCGCCAAGGAAAAGGAATTCGCCGAAACTTCCCGCGAGTTCCAGCGCCGCCAGCGTGAATTCCGCGAAGACCTGAACCTGCGTCAGAATGAGGAAAACGCCGCGGTGATCGAAAAGGCCAACAAGGCGATCAAGCAGATCGCCGAAACCGACAAGTTCGATCTCATCCTGCAGGACGTGGTCTGGGTAAACCCACGGCTCGATATTACCGACCGCGTGATCAAGGCGCTCGCCGAAGGCAAGTAATGGCGCAGCCGGGGGGGGTACAGTTCACGCTCTCCGAGATCGCCGCCCGTTTGGGCGGCGATGTGCTTGGCGATGGACAAACGCTCATCCGGCGCATTGCGACGCTGGCCTCGGCCGATGCCGGGGAGATAGCCTTCCTTGCCAACCGCAAATACAAGTCGCAACTTCAGACCACGCAAGCCGCTGCCGTCATTCTGGCGCCGGATGCCGCCGATGCATTTTCCGGGCCGCGGATCGTCACGGCCAACCCGTATGCTTATTACGCCCGTGTCGCGGCGCTGCTCAATCCGCTCAGCGCCGGCTTCAGCGGCGTGCACCCGTCGGCGGTCGTCGCCTCGCCGCTGCCGGCCAGCACCGCCGTCGGAGCGCAGGTCAGTATCGGCCAGCGGGTCACTGTCGGCGAGGGCGTCGTCATTCATGCCGGTTGCTGTATCGGTGACGATGTAAGCATCGGCGCCGGCAGCGTGCTCTATCCGCGGGTGACGATCTATCACGGCTGCCGGGTCGGTCGGCGTGCCATCCTGCATTCGGGTGCGGTGATCGGTGCCGACGGCTTCGGTTTTGCGCCGGAAGGGAAAAACTGGATCAAGATTCCGCAAATCGGCGGCGTCACGATCGGCGACGACGTCGAAATTGGCGCCAATACGACAGTCGACCGCGGCGCACTCGACGACACGGTGATCGGTGACGGCTGCAAGATCGATAACCTCGTGCAGATCGCCCACAATTGCAGCATCGGGGCGAACAGCGTACTGGCCGGCTGTGCCGGCCTTGCCGGCAGCGTGACGCTTGGCGAGCAGTGCATCGTGGGCGGTGGCGGCATGATCTCCGGCCATGTGACCCTGGCGCCGGGCACGACGCTTTCGGGGGGGTCGCTGGTCATGAAGAGCATTACCCATGCCGGGCGTTATACCAGCGTATTTCCGCTCGACACGCACGAGGAATGGGTGCGCAACGCTTCGCATATCCGCCGCCTCTCACGCCTCGCGCAGCGTATTTCCGAACTTGAGAAAAAACTTAAACAAATACAAATAGAGGATTGATTAAATGGATATCATGGAAGTTCTTGAGCATCTCCCGCAGCGCTATCCTTTCCTGCTGGTCGACCGTGTCGTCGCGATCGAACCCGGCAAGTCGATCCATGCCTACAAGAACGTGAGCATCAACGAACCGCATTTTGTCGGGCATTTTCCGAACTATCCGGTAATGCCTGGCGTGCTGATCATGGAAGCGCTGGCGCAGGCGGCGGGTATCCTTGCCTTCAAGACCGCCGGCGAGAAGCCGACCCCGAACAGCCTTTTCTTTTTCGCCGGCATCGACGAAGCGCGCTTCAAGAAGCCGGTCATGCCGGGCGACCAGTTGCACCTGCACGTCGAGGTCGAGCGCCACATGCGCGGGGTCTGGAAATTCAAGGCTGAGGCGCGCGTCGATGGACAACTGGTGGCCGAAGCCAGATTGATGTCGGCCAAGCGGGATATCTGACATGATCCACCCCACCGCCATCGTCGATCCGGGCGCCCGGATCGGCGCCAACGTCGCGATCGGCCCCTATTCGATCATCGGTCCGGATGTCGAGATCGGCGACAACACCGAAGTCGGCCCGCACGTGGTGATCAAGGGCCATACGAGGATCGGCCGCGACAATCACATTTTCCAGTTCTGCTCGCTCGGCGAAATCCCGCAGGACAAGAAATACGCCGGCGAGCCGACACGGCTGGAAATCGGCGACCGCAACACGATCCGCGAATTCTGCACCTTCAACCTGGGTACCGTCCAGGGCGGTGGCCTGACCAGCATCGGCGATGACAACTGGCTGATGGCCTACGCGCATATCGCGCATGATTGCCACGTCGGCAACAAGACCATTTTCGCCAATGGTGCCTCGCTGGCCGGGCATGTGACGGTCGACGACTGGGTCATTTTCGGCGGCTTCACCGGCGTGCACCAGTTCTGCCGGATCGGTGCGCACGTCATCACCGCGGCTTCCTCGCTCGTCCTCCAGGACGTACCGCCCTACCTGATGGTGGCCGGCAACACCGCGCAGCCCTACGGCATCCACGTCGAAGGCCTCAAGCGCCGGGGGTTCACCAGCGAGGCGATCACCGAACTGAAGCGCGCCTACCGCACGCTCTACAAGTCCGGATTGCTGCTCGAGGAAGCCAAGGCGCAACTGGCCGACCAGGCCAGGACGGCGCCCGACGTCCAGCGCATGGTCGATTTCCTGGCCTCTTCGAAGCGCGGCATTATCCGCTGATGGGCAACGTGGTGCGGATTGCCATGGTGGCTGGAGAGGCCTCCGGGGATCTTCTTGCCAGCCTGCTGATCGGCGCCTTGAAGACAAAACTGCCGGATGTCGTCTTTTACGGCATCGGCGGTCCCCGGATGCAGGCCCAGGGCTTCGATGCCTGGTGGCCGATCGACAAGCTGTCGGTCATGGGCTATGTCGACGCCCTGAAAAACTACCGGGAGATTGCCGGCATCCGGCGCCAGTTGAAGAAGCGCCTGCTCGAGCTGCGCCCGGACATCTTCATCGGTGTCGATGCTCCAGATTTCAATCTCGGCCTCGAAATCGAGCTCAAGGCGGCGGGGATCAAAACGATCCACTACGTCAGCCCGTCAATCTGGGCCTGGCGCAGCGGGCGGATCAAGAAAATCGGGCGGGCGGTCAACCGCTTGCTCGCCCTGTTTCCGATGGAACCACCGCTCTACGAAAAGGAAAACATCCCGGTGACTTTCGTCGGGCATCCGCTGGCCGACATCATCCCGCTGGAGACAAGCCAGGTGGAGGTGCGCGACAAGCTCGGCATCGCGCGCGACGTGCCGGTTTTCGCGCTGCTGCCGGGCAGCCGCAAGGGGGAACTGGAGAAGATGGCCGACACCTTCGTGCAGACAGCCAGGCTCATCCGCGAACGTTTCCTGCCCGATGCGCTGTTCGTCGTGCCGCTGACCACCCGCGAGACGCGTCTGCAGTTCGAGGCGGCAATCTACCGGCAGCAGGCCGCCGAGGTGCCATTCCGCCTCTTGTTCGGGCACGCGCAGGACGCCCTCGGCGCCGCCGACGTATCGCTGGTGGCGAGCGGGACGGCGACGCTGGAAGCGGCGTTGATCAAGCGGCCGATGGTCATTACCTACAAGGTGGCGCGTTCGTCCTGGTGGATCGGCAAATGGCTCGTTCATTCTCCCTACGTCGGCCTGCCCAACATTCTGGCCGGCAGGGCGGTGGTGCCGGAAATCCTGCAGGATCAGGCGACCCCGGAAAATCTCGCCGAGGCGCTGGTCAAGCTCTATGAGGACAAGGACAACGCGGCGGCGGTGGCCGAGACCTTTACCGACATTCACCTGCAACTGCGCCGGAACAATGCCGAGAAGGCCGCCAACGCGGTCATCGAATGCCTGAACTGATCGTTCCGCCCGGCCTCGTCTGCGGCATCGACGAGGCCGGGCGCGGGCCGCTGGCCGGGCCGGTGGTCGCCGCCGCGGTGATCCTCGATCCGAATCGGCCGATTCCCGGACTGAACGACTCCAAGAAACTGAGCGAGAAGAAGCGCGATGCCCTCGCCGTATTGATCCGCGAACGGGCGCTGGCCTGGGCGGTGGCTGAAGCGACGGTCGAGGAAATCGACCGGCTGAACATCCTGCACGCGACGATGCTGGCCATGCAGCGGGCGGTGGCCGGTTTGGCCGTGACCCCCGTTGCCGCGCTGGTCGACGGCAACCGCTGCCCGCAACTGGCGATGCCGGCCGAAGCAGTGGTCAAGGGTGACGGCAAGATCGCCTCGATTGCGGCGGCCTCCATCCTGGCCAAGACGGTGCGCGATGCCGGCATGCTGATCCTGCATGCTGCGTATCCGCACTATGGCTTCGACCGCCATATGGGTTATCCGACCGCAGCGCATTGCGCGGCGCTGGAAACGCACGGCGCCTCGCCGGTACACCGGCGCAGCTTCGGGCCGGTCGCCAGGCAGCTGGCGCTGCCATGAAGCTGATCCAGTCGCGCGACAACCCGTTTTACAAGGGTCTGAAGCGGCTGGCCGAATCCGGCCGCGAACGGCGGAAAACCGGCCGCACGCTGCTCGACGGGCTGCATCTGGTCGAAGCCTACGAAAAGGCCTGCGGACCGGTTGAAACATTGATCGTCGCCGAATCGGCGCTGGCCGGCGGCGAGATTGCCGCCTATGTCGAAGGCCGTGAAACCATTCTCCTGGCCGATGCCCTGCTGCGCGATCTCGGGCTGGTCGATACGCCGAGCGGCCTGCTGGCGGTGGCGGCGATGCCGGCGGCGACCGTCGCGGTCGACCGTGAAAAAGATGCCATTTTGCTCGACGGCGTTCAGGATCCGGGCAATGTCGGCGCCATCCTGCGCACAGCGGCGGCGGCGGGTGTCGGGCAGGCCTTGCTGTCGCCGGGCTGTGCCGCGGCATGGTCGCCGAAGGTGCTGCGCGCCGGGCAGGGGGCGCATTTCGCGCTGGCCATCCACGAGGATGCCGATCTTGGCGCCTTCATGGCCGATTATCGGGGAACGACGGCGGTGACCTGTCTGGACGACGCGACCCCGCTCTACGACGCATGCTGGGATGGTCCGCTGGCTTGGGTCTTCGGCGCCGAAGGGCAGGGTGTCCGCGGCGAGTTGCTGGACGCCGCGCGGCTGCGAATCAGAATTCCGATGCCGGGGGCCGTCGAGTCGCTCAATGTGGCCGCCGCCGCGGCGGTCTGCCTGTTCGAGGCGCTGCGCCGGAAAATGGCGCCGCGAGCCTAACCCAGCTTGAGTTCCTGGAGAATGGTGGCGGCGATTTCCTCGATCGACTTGGTCGACGAATCCAGCCAGCGGATGCCCTCGCGGCGCATCATTTTCTCGGCTTCGGCAACTTCGTACTTGCAGTTGTCCAGTGAGGCGTATTTGCTGCCGGCGCGCCTTTCCTCGCGAATCCTGTGCAGGCGTTCCGGCTGGATGGTCAGGCCGAACAGCTTGCTGCGGTGCTTGGCGAGCGTTCCCGGCAGTTGGCCGCGATCGAAATCTTCCGGAATCAGCGGGAAATTCGCCGCCTTGAGACCGAACTGGATGGCCAGATAGAGCGAGGTCGGCGTCTTGCCGCAGCGTGACACGGCGACCAGGATCACGTCGGCTTGCGCAAGGTTGTGGTCGGTGATGCCGTCGTCGTGGGCCAGCGTGTAGTTGATCGACTCGATGCGTTTCTTGTAGTCGGAACTGTCGGCCGTGCTGTGCGAGCGACCGACGGTGTGGCTCGACTTGACGCCCAGTTCGCCTTCGAGCGGGGCGAGGAAGGTCTCGAAATACGAGAGGCAAAAAGCGTCGGCCTGATGGACGATGGTCGCCAATTCCGCATCGACCAGCGTGGTGAACACGATGGCGCGCATGCCATCGGTCTCGCCCTGCGCATTGATGCGGGCCACCGCGTCGCGCGCCTTGGCGACGTTGTCGAGGAAGGGAATGCGGATCTGCTTGAATTCCACATTCTCGAACTGGGTCATCAGGCTGTGGCCAAGGGCTTCGGCGGTCAGGCCGGTGCCGTCCGAGACGAAAAAGGCGGTACGTTTGATTTTTCTGGGCATGATGCGCCCATTTTATCCGCTGTTGCGCAATCCCGAGGCGATGCCATTGATCGCGAGATGGATGCCGCGGGCGACGCGTTCGTCGGTTTCGCCCGCCCGGTGGCGCTTGAGCAGCTCGACCTGCAGGTGGTTGAGCGGGTCCATGTAGGGCGAGCGCAATTGCAACGAGTGCTTGAGCAGCGGATTGTCGGCGAGGAATTCGTCCTGTTCGAGAATCGAGAAAAGATGCTTGCGGCTCAGTTCCCATTCGGCCTTGATGCGCTGGAAGATGCTGTCGCGCAGGCCGGCGTCGGTCACCAGTTCGGCGTAGCGCGAGGCGATGGCGAGGTCGGTCTTGGCCAGCACCATGTCCATGTTGGACAGCAGGCTCTTGAAGAAGGGCCAGGCATGGACCATCCGGCGCAAGGTGAGCAGCCCGTCGGAATTGGCCTGCAAATAGGCGTCGACCGCGGAACCGAAGCCGTACCAGCCGGGCAACATCAGGCGGCACTGTGCCCAAGAAAAAACCCAGGGAATGGCGCGCAGGTCCTCGATCCGTTCGGAGGGCTTGCGCGAGGCAGGGCGGCTGCCGATGTTGAGCGTGGCGATTTCGGAAACGACCGTCGATTGGCGGAAATAGGTGGTGAACCCGGGGGTTTCGTAGACCAGCCGGCGGTAGGCGGTGAACGCCAGCGCCGAGAGCTGGTCCATCACCGGGTAAAAGGTTTCGGTCGGCTCGACACGATTTTCATGGTCGGTCAGGCTGGCTTCCAGGGTCGCGGCGAGCAGGACTTCCAGATTGCGGCGGCCGGTATCCGGGTTGCCGTATTTGGTCGAGATGACTTCGCCCTGTTCGGTCAGGCGGATCTGGCCCAAAACGGCGCCGACCGGCTGGGCGAGGATGGCGTGATAGCTCGGGCCGCCGCCGCGGCCGACCGAGCCGCCGCGACCGTGGAACAGGCGCAGGCGCACGCCGTGCGCACCGAAGACGCGGGCCAGCTCGATTTCTGCCTTGTAGAGTTCCCAGCCCGAGGTCAGGAAGCCGCCATCCTTGTTGCTGTCCGAGTAGCCGAGCATGACTTCCTGTTCGTTGCCGCACCCGGCGATCAGTGCGCGGTAGGCGGGCAGGCTGAAGAGGCCATCCATCGTCGCCGCGCTCTTCTGCAGATCCTCGATGGTCTCGAACAGCGGGATGATGTTGACGTCGAGTTGCGCCTGCTTGCCGGGGCGGAGCAGGCCCGCCTCCTTGAGCAGCAGCGCCAGTTCGAGAAGGTCGGAAACGCCGTCGGTCTTCGAGATGATGCTGTTGGGCAGCGCGGCGGCGCCGTAGCGCTGGCGCAATTCGCGGGCGGCGAAGAAGATGGCCAGTTCGCCGCGGGTTTCCTCGGAATAGTCCAGATAGGGCGAATAGAGCGGGCGTGGGGTGGCGATTTCGTCGACCAGCAAGCGGATGCGGTCGACCTCGGAAAGCGCCTCGTAATCAGGGCAGCGGCCGGCGCCGGCGAGCAGTTCGGCGACGCTGCGGGCGTGGACTTCGGAATTCTGGCGGAGGTCGATCGGCGCCAGATGGAAGCCGAAGACCTGCACGGCGCGCAGCAGCCGGCGCAGGCGGCCGCCGGCCAGGCTGGCGCTGCCGTTTTGCTTGAGCGACGTGGCCAGTATCTTGAGGTCGGCGCGCAGGGCTTCCGGCGACTCGTAAGGCTCGGCGTGGCCGATTTCGTGGCGCACCGGCTCGATCCGGTCGAGTACGCGGGCGGTGGCGGCGACGCGGGCGTAGATGCCGGAAAGGGCGCGGCGATAGGGTTCGTCGGCGCGTTGCGGGGAGTGGTCGGTGGAATGCTCGGCGAGCGCCAGCAGTTCCGGCGTGACGTTTACCAAGAGGTCGGAGAGCGGCAGTTCGCCGCCCAACTCGTGGATTTCGTCGAGGTAATGGTTGAGCGCGGCGCCGGATTGCAGGCGCAGGGCTTCGCGCAGGATGTCGGCGGTGACGAAGGGGTTGCCGTCGCGGTCGCCGCCGATCCAGCTGCCGACGCGGAAGAAGGGCGGCAGCGCCCAGTCCCGGTCCGGGTAGCGCTGCTGCAGCGCTTGCGTGGCCTGGATGTAGAGGCGCGGCAATTCGGTGAAGAAGGTTTCCTTGAAGTAGGTGATGCCGTTCTTGACCTCGTCGATGACCTTGAGGCGCACCGGGCGCAGCATGCGCGACTGCCACAGCGTCAGGATGGCGTTGGCCAGGCCGAGGTCGTTCTCGGCTTCCTCTTCCGGCGTCATCTGCAGGCGCTCGCGCTGGTCGAGCAGGCGGGCAAGATCGCGGTGGTTGCGGATCAGGCTCTGGCGCTGCACCTCGGTCGGGTGTGCGGTGAGCACCGGGGAGACGACGGCATGGGCGAAGAAATCGACGACGGCCTCGGGCGCGATCCCGCTCTCGGCAAGCTGGTCGAGGGCGTGAACCAGGCTGCCTTCGCGCGGCGGCGAACCGGCCAGATCGTAGGCGCGCCGGCGCCGGATATGGTGCTCATCCTCGGCGATGTTGGCCAGTTGCAGGAAATAGCTGAAGGCGCGAACGACGGTTTGCGTCGTGTCGCGCGACAGCGGGTCGAGGAGGGCGGCGAGCTCGGCGCGGGCGCCCGGATCGCCCTCCCTGGCGAAGCGGACTGCGGTCTGGCGGACGCGCTCGACGATTTCGAAGACCTCATCACCTTCCTGCTCGCGCACGGTGTCGCCGAGGGCCCGGCCAAGAAGCCGGATGTCGGTGCGGAGGGGTTCGTTCTTGTTGCTGTCGAGCGTATCCGGGGGCATCAATGTTTCCTGACGAGAAGTACCGAAGCATTCGCCATTTTAGCGACTTGTTCGGCTACCGAGCCAAGAATCAGCCGCGCCAGGCCGCGCCGGCCATGGCGCCCGATGACGATCAGGTCGCAGCCGAGTTGGCTCGCCTTGTCGAGCAGCACCTCCGAAACCCGGCGCTTCATCGTTTCGAGCAGTATGGTTTCGGCTTCGATGCCGCTGGCCGCGGCGCGGGCATCGTCGAGGATCTTCGCGCCGGCGCCGCGAATCGCCGCCATCGCGTGGTCGAGATTGAGCGTCGTGCTGACCGTGCGTTGATGCATGCCGAGCAGCACCTCGTCGGCGACATGCACGATGTGCAGTCTGGCGTTCGTGGCCCGGGCGATATTGATGGCTTCGTCGAGGGCGCAACGCGAAGTTGCGCTGTCGTCGACGGCGACGAGGATGTTCTTGTACATGGTCGTTCTTTCCTGAAGCGTTGAATGGGGCGGGACGAAGCATAGCGAAAGCGCCGCGTTTCGCCAGTTAGGGAATTCCTCAGCATGCCGGTTGCGGTCGACTGCATTTTTCGAGCAGAAATGCGATGGATTGGTAATTGCGCCCGGTTTCGGCGGTCAGGCCGATTTCGCAGGTGCGGTTGGTCGAGACGCCGCAGGCGCAGTTGTCCGGCAGTTCGTCGTGGATGTGGCGCAGGGCATGGCGGTTCAGCTCCGGCACGACGAACCCGCGGTCGCCGGCAAAGCCGCAGCAGGTGACGCCCGCCGGTTCGATGATTTCCTCGGCGCAGGCTTTCAGCAGTTGCCGCAGCTTGCCGTCGGCGCCGTTCTTTCTGACGCTGCAATTGACATGCAGGGCCACCGGGCCGCGTTCCCTGTTGATGACCAGCCGCGGCAGCAGCGCATCGACGGCGAATTCGTGGAAGTCGTAGAGCGTCAGGCGGCCGGCCAGGTGCTTCTGCATGCGGGCGGTGCACGTGCTGGCATCCATGATCACCGGGTATTTGCCATTTTCGGAGGCTTTCATCAGCGCGGCTTCGAGGGTGTTGGACATCCCTTCGGCTTCCGCGGCCATCCCCTTGCTCGCCAGCATCTGACCGCAGCACAGGCGGTCGAAACCTTCCGGCAGGATGGGGGCGTAGCCGGCGCGGGTCAGCAGTTCGATGATGACGTCGCCGAGTTGCTTTTCACCGGCGGTCGATGGCCCGAAGATGCGGCCGCCGCAGGTCGGGAAATAAACGACCGGGTCGCCTTGGGTAACGCGTACGGTGGGTGCCTTGCCGGCGTGCGGCATGTTCTTCTTCCACGCCCCGCCCGAGATGCGGCTCAGAAAGTTGTCGCCGAGCACGCCGGAAGCGGCATGGCCGACCTTCAGCCCGAGGCGCGAGGCGTTGGCCAGCGTGCCGAAATTTTCACCGGTCCAGGCGTGGACCGCACGGGCCGTGTCGCCGAGTTGGCGGCCGCGTAGCCGGCGGGTCAAGTCGCCGGTGTCGATGCCGACCGGGCAGGCGGTCGAACAGAGGCCGCAGCCGGCGCAGGTGTCGAGGCCCATGTAGGCGTAGTCCGAGCCGATGCTGCCGGCGGGTTCGCCGGCAGCGCTGCGGCGGGCCAGTTCGCGGACGCTGACGATGCGCTGGCGCGG
>ERZ795055.1622-NODE-1622-length-17946-cov-3.773238_pt1 | contig 17946 bp, 6 predicted proteins | sample MGYA00375139_ERZ795055 | MGnify/ENA primary metagenome ERZ795055 (study PRJEB30184, sample SAMN05720283) | anaerobic digester metagenome | isolation source: active sludge of municipal wastewater-treating anaerobic digesters | place: USA | collected 2015-01-23 ... | reverse complement strand
GTGAACGGATCGCGCTGCGCGGTAGGCGGGCGCGTCGGCCGCCCACAGACACGCCGGCATGAGAACTGCAGTAAGACCGATGAGAATGCGCATGGGCGCAATCGTGCCCTCGAATCACCGCGCCCGCAATCTTAAGTCTAATCCTTGGGTTTGAACACGGGCAGGGCCAGTTTCCACTGGATACCGGCGAGGCGCACCAGGAGAATCGCGAGAACCGAAATGACCATGTTCGTCAAGTGATCGACGCGCGCGGATTGCAGCACCACGTACAGCACCGCACCAAAGAACGCGGCCGTGGCGTACAGGTAGATGTCCGGTCGGAACACCAGGGGGATCTCGTTCAATAGCAGGTCGCGCAGGATGCCTCCGGCGACTCCCGTGGTCACCCCGAGCATGATGGCGATGGCGGGCGGGGCCTGGAAGGTGAAGGCCTTGACCAGGCCAACGATCGTGAAGAGCGCCAACGCGAACGCATCCGCCACCTGCAAGGAGCGCAAAGGGATCGGGTGCGTGCGGGCCAGGAAGAAGGTCACCACCGCCACTCCGGCCGCCGTGTACACGTAATGGGGGTCTTTGGCCCAGAAGACCGGATGATCGCCGAGCACAACGTCCCGGATGGTGCCCCCTCCGAAGGCCGTGACCAGCGCCAGAACGATCACACCGAAAAGATCCACCTGCTTGCCGCGCGCGGCCATGACGCCGGTGACCGCTGCCACACCCACGCCAAACTGCTCCAGAATGTAACGGCTCGTCATGGGCAAGAGGCATTATCACAGCCCCCGAAATAATCTATGGAAATTCTCTTCCACCCGGGCGGCCAGACTCTGGATCGGCTCACCCAGCATCCCGGCAACGTAATCGTAAACGACCACCAGGTTCGCCGGGTGATTCAGCGGACGCCCCGCGACGCGGGCCGGATCGTCCGGGCAGGCGACGGAATAACCCGCCCCAGCCTCGGCACACGGACCATGCAGCGAAAACTGCGCCAGCGCATCCGGCAGACACTGGTCCGGCGCGTCGGTTTCAATCAGTAACCGATCCGGCGGCACGGCCCGAAACACCTCGCGCTGCCGCTCCTTGCCCGGTCGCGCGAAGTATCCTGGAAAGCTGAAATAGGCGCCCAACCGCGCCAGCGGCTTGACCATTTCAACAGGCCCCCCGTAGCTGTGCAGAAGAAAACCGCAAGCCGGACGCGGGTTTGCCGCCAGCAACTGTTCGAGGCGCCCCCAGGCTCGCAAACAATGGATGCTCGCCGGAAGGGCGCGGTCGGCCGCCAGCCGCATTTGCGCCAAAAACACCTCCTCCTGGTTCTCGTAGGGCAGGCCCGGCTTCCATCGGTCGAGCCCGATCTCCCCCACCCCGGACGCGATCTCATCGAGAAACCGCGCCAGATTCGCCTCCCAATCCCCCGCGCGTTCGCCCAAGTGCCACGGATGATAGCCGAAACTGGGAATGACTTGCGGGTGCTCTCGCGCCAGGGCCAGCACCTGCGGCCAGTCTGCGGCACAGGAACCGTTCACCACCATGCGCCGGACTCCGGCCTTCACGCAGGCCGCGATCAGATCCGATTGCCGTCCGCCAAAGCGCTCGTCCTGCAGGTGATTGTGAGCGTCGTAGTAATTCACTGGCCTGGCGCCGTCAGCACAAATGCCCCGTAGCCGACCACCCGGGAACGCGAACCGGCCGTGTCGCCCGAGTTGCGCAGATCGATGGCCCGGCATTCGAGTCCGCGATCCCGCGCCACTTCGAGCAACCCGCGCACGCCCTGGAAACCGCAGGCGTCATACCCGTCGAGCCTTTCGCCCTCGAATGCCTCGATCGCCCGGGCCGTGGTCTGATCGAGCTGCCTGGCTGTGTTGTAGTCGTGGTAGTGGCTCAGATCCGAACTCGCGACGATGCACGACTCGGGCCCGCCCCAAAGGACCTCGATCAGACGGGCCATTTCCGACTGCGTCGCCTCTCCCACCAGCAGCGGCACCAACTCGAACTCCCCCAACACCACTTGCAGAAACGGGATGTGCACCTCCAGACTGTGCTCCTCCCGATGCGGGTCTTCGGAAATCGTGACTCCCGGCAGACTGGCGGCGCGGGCGATCCCGGCCCGATCCAGAGGCACGGCCCCCAGCGGCGTCGCGAACGCATCCATCCCGCTCGCCGCCACCCCGTGAAAACGGGCGAAGTGAGACGGGCCAACCAGCACAACACGCCGGATCTGGCCGCGTCCGGGCTCCAGACGCACATAGGCTGAGCCCGCAATCGGCCCCGAGTACATGTACCCCGCATGCGGTGCAATCAGGGCCTTCGGGACCGGCCCGGTCGACCTGGGTGCGGCCGCGAGGTAATCGCTGACCTCCTTGCGCAGTTGCGCCGGATCCGCCGGGTAGAATCGCCCTGCCTGCGCCGGAGGACGCACGCCCCGGCATTCTGGTCTCGAGTCTGCATTCATGTTGTTCAGAACCCTTGCCGCGATTCACCCGCCACTGCCCAGATGCCCGGGATCGACCGCCCGCAGCCCGGGCAGCATCCTCGAGGGCTGAGCCTGTCCTCGATCACGCGAAAACCGCGACGCCGGACGAGTGTCTCTCCGCACCCTGGACACCGTGTGTCTTCCCAGTGGCCAACGCGTCCGGACAGGTTGCCCGCGTAGACAAAACGAAGGCCTTCGGCAACCCCCATCTCCGCGGCGCGCACAAGATCGTCCACCCCCGTGGCGCGGGGTTCCGTCATGCGATAGTCCGGATGAAACGCCGTCACGTGCCACGGGATGTCCGGGCTCACGGAAACCAGGAAACGCGCCATCGCCCGCAGTTCCGCCTCCGTGTCGTTGAAGCCGGGCACCAGGAGCGTCACCACCTCGACCCAGATCCCGCGGGCATGCGCGTCGCGGATCGTCTCGGTCACGCGCGTCAACGTGCCGCCCAAAGACCGATAGCGGCGATCATCGAACGCCTTCAAATCGATGTTCACCGCCTCGAGCCACGGATCGAGGCAATCAAGCGCCTCTCGAGTGGCATTGCCATTCGAGACGAATCCGCACACCAGCCCCGCCGGCCGGGCGCGGGCGAAGATCTCCGCCGCCCACTCCGCCGTGATGAATGGCTCATTGTAGCTCGACACCATCAGCCGCGCTCCCTGTCGTCGCGCGGCGCCCACCAGCTCGTCGGCGGTGATCGGTTGGATGCGCGTGCCGGCCGACTCGTCCCGCAAGGCCTGACTCGTGATCCAGTTCTGGCAATAGGCGCAGTGGAAATCGCAACCCAACATCCCGAACGTGAGCGCGCCGCTGCCGGGAAGCAGATGATAAAACGGCTTCTTCTCGACCGGATCGCACGCCGCGCCCGAGACATATCCGAACGGCACACGCAACTGACCGGCGCTGTTGAACCGCACCTTGCACACGCCCCGGCGCCCCACGCCAATCAGGCAGCGATGTCCGCAGGCAAAACAGCGGACCTTCCCGCCCTCGACACGCCAGAGCGATCCAACTGCCGTGTGCCGGTCGAGCGATTCCGCGAACCGGCTCGAGGCAGGGACCCGAGACTGGCCAGGCTCGTCCTGCGGGATTGGCATGGCCAAAGATTACTCCCTGCGCAGCATCCGGGCAAGATCGGGACTGGCCGGCTCAACCCGCGTATCTCACACCCCGTCAGTGCACAGGGCGGTCAGATCTCGCAAGACGGCTACTAATCGGGTGAGACCCCAACCCGCCAAATGCCCCAAATCCACACCGCACGCCCTTCACAAGCCTGCGCGGCTCCGGCGCATCCAGGCGCACCCAACCAGACCCAGAGCGACCAGGAGGGCGCCGGCGGCGGGCTCGGGGACCGGGGCTGATTTGGTGTCGATCTGGAGCCGCCAGGAGTCCAACTGCGCGTGGCCGCCAGCCGAAACATCCGCAATGTAAAGCATCCATTCGCCACTCGGGTCCATGCCCAGGAAGTCCAGCAGCGATGTGGTCCTCTGACTCCCGCTCCCGACCTCATCCGGATCGACCGCGCGTCCGTCGGTCGCCCATGTTCCCGAGAGGGGCCCGACGAGCGCGGCGGCGTGGTCGCCGAAAAGCGCGTAGCGATAGTCATGAATGTCGGGCGCAGTCACACTGTCGTCGAAAGTCACAGTGATCCCGTTGTCGTCGTAGCCATACGCTCCGGCATCGGCGCGCCCCGGCCGATTCAACAGCACGGCAAAGCCGGTGGTGGCTTCGCTCGAATGGTGGAGCGTGGCGTACAAATCGCCGTTGAAGGCGCCACCGCCCCCCGAACCGCTGATCGACACGCTCAGTGTCAGGCCGGCGATCCGCGCGGAATCGCCCGCGTAGGTCCATCGGAACACCGCGCCGCCGTTGTCCGGGATGAGCCCGCCGCCCAACAAACCCGAGTCGATCACGGCGCCGTGAGCGGCAACGACAGGCGCCAGACTGCAAACAAACAGAGACAGTGCATTCTTCATAGGTCGGTAATCGTGCTCAGATTTAGGGTGCAGACAAATCAGCAGCCCGATAGAACGCCGTGCCCGCAGGCGGATTCGCGTCCACGTAGCGGATCAGGCCGCTCGAGTCGGCTTGCACCGTGTCGACGACTCCCCAAACTGGATTGGTGAGGCTCGATGCGCGTTCGATGGCGTACCAGCGCAGCGGGATGCCCACGAACTCGAGAACAACGGTGCCGTCGGGATTGGCGGAGAGTTCGAGTTCCGCGGCGATCGGACCGTCAGACGTGGCCTGCACAAACACCCGGCCTTCACCCAGCCCGCCCTTGCCGTCCGAGACGACGTATGTGAACTCGTCGGCCTCGTTTCCGCTCGAATCCGTCGGTTCGTAAAACACCCAGCCGCCAACGAGCCGGATGCCCGCCCCGTTCCGCGACACGGCGGAGACGCCTGTGAGAGTCAGCGGGTCGTACTCCGGATCGACGTCGTTGGCCAGCAATTCGCTGACGGCGACCTTGACGCTCCGATCCAATGGCCGCAGCACCAAATCGTTCCCCGCCACCGGCGCGTCATTCACCGCTGTCACCCGGGCCAGGAATGTGCGGCTCGCACTCGAGGATCCGTCGCTCACTGTCAACGTCACTCGAGCGTCGCCCGACCGCCCGGCCTGGGGCGTGATCGCCAGCACCCGGTCCGCGCCGCTGCCACTCAGCGCCAAACCGGACAGCGGCAACAATGTGAGGTTCGAGGACTGGACAGTGATTCTGAGCGTGTCCAGCGGCGTGTCCGGATCGCTAACCGTGAACGGCACGGCATGCGCCACTGTGTCTTCGACCATGACCTGGTCCGCGACCTCCGACACTTGCGGCGCAGTTGTCTCGAAAGCGACCAGGGTGCTCGCATCCGGGCTGACCGGAGCCGGTTCCAGGTTGCCAGCCGCGTCCTTGGCCCGGCTGTAGAAGGCGTAGGTATGACCCATCTGCCCCGTGTACTGCCCGCCGGTGAACCGGGTGTTCGTCAGCCAGGACGCGAACGGCCCGCCATTGTCGGACACGTAGATATCGTAGGCCGCCACGGCCGAGCCGTCGACGTCCTCGCCCGCCCATGTGACAGCGAATGACCTGGCGCTTGAAGCCGGCAGCGGCTTCACGGCGCTGATCGGCGCGCTGATGTCCAGAGGCGGCAGTTCCTCGTATATGAGGGTGTACGTCACCGGCCCTTCTGTGGCGCTCGCGTTGCAGTCGAACAGATGCAGGATGTTCTCGCGCACCGGCTTCTTGCCCTGGCCGACAAACGTCCGGTCAGTGACCCAGGCGTTGGCCACACCCGTCACTTGGTCCACATCCATCAGGATGTCCCGGTTCCCCTGCCTGACGCCGTAGAGCTTCATCTGGCCATCGGACGGCTCGGGCACGCGCAGATACACGAACCCGGGCGGCAGGCTCGCCGTCAACTGCACGGTGGCGTCGAACGCACTGGGCGCCCCATCCGTAACACCGGCTGTGACCACGGCCACCTCGTTGGTCTGCCCGTCGCTCAGGTACACGCGATCCGGATAATCCGTCGGCGGATCAGGCAGATCGTTGACCAGGAAATCCGGGCGCCCGTCAGCGTACGGGGCCGGGGCGGCCACCATGCGAATCATCTCGTGAATGGTGACGTCGTCGATGAGGGCCGTCTTCTTGCCGGAGATGGCATCGAGATGCTCGAACGTGACGCTGTAGTCGATGAACAACCCCTGCAGAGTCGAACTGAGCAGCCATCGACCGATCTTGGTCGAGTCGGGCGCGATGTTGCCCAGGTTGACCGTCAGCGACGGCGTGAAATTCTGGTCCTCGACCTGCGAGGCCAGGATCTTGAAGTCAATCAGCAGTCCCTTCTCGTTTTCGACGATCTGCGGCTGCGCCGATGTAATGCGGAAGTTCTTGGCCTCGCCCTTGCCTCTGTTCTCGACGAGCACGGCCAGCGAATACGGAATCGACGGCTCGATTTGCGGCGTGAACGGATCATCCGCATACACGTCGCGTTGGTGGAAATACTTCACGTACAGCAGCGGATCGGGATAAACCGTGATCGGCACCGGCTGCAGCGGCACCACCACCTGGCGCCCGTCCTGAACATACTTCAATGTCCCGCCCACCAGGTAAACCTTCGCGGACTCGGGCGCCGCCTCCCGCGTCGGGATGAGAATCCAGGACGCGCTCCATGTGCTCATGGCCGCGGCCTCGCCCGTCCCGTCCACCGGCGTGGTTGGCGGCCTGATCGCAAACACATCCCCCATGTCCTTGTAGTTCTCATCGGTAATGTTCACCGCAACCTCGACAGCTTCGAGCGGGATCGTGTCCCCGTTGACAATCTCGAGTGTCGCGTTGAACGCGTTGCGCGTCAGAACCGCTTCCTGTTCGAGACGCAGCTTCACCTTCGCGCACACGCCTTCCCCATCGAGCAACTGCGCTCCCCCCCGGTTGCCCGGGCTCCCGTTGACGATCGCCGAAGCCGACTTCAAGGTCGCGCGCGAGCGGCCCGAGAACTTGATCGGCGCGCCGCCGGACTTGGCGTGGAGCTGCTTGGCGGCCTCGGGTCCCAACTGCCGGGCGATCGCCGCGCGGATCGCTTCCTCGACGCCAGGGATGACCTCGCGCCGCAACGCATTCATCAGGCCGATATCGTCCGGGCTGCAAGTCGACGGCAGCAAATAGACCTTCTCGATCGGATTGCCTTCGGCGTCGTTGAACAACGAGTAGGTCCCGCCCCCCAGTTTGACGTACGCCGAATAGTAGATGCCTTCGAAGCACGCCTCGGTCGTCATCGCCCCGTCTTTGTACTCGAACGAGATGTGGGCGCCGCCGTTGATGCTGCCGTTGATGGCCGCAACATCCACCTCGCCTTCGAGTGGACCGGCGGTGTAGGTCGCGGTCGCTTCGCCCATGACGCCGCCGAAGAACCGCAGCGCGACCTCGCCGCTGGCCGTTACTTCGAGCCCTGAGAAGTTGCAGCCGCTCGACACCTCGCCCGAAAGCGAGATGCTCCCCGTCGCCTGCAAACCCACCTGGAACTCGCCCGATACGCTGGCTTCGACGTTATCGCCCATCGAGATCGTCGCCGAGGCCTCCTTGCCAATGCCAGGTCCGACCGAGACTTCGAGTGTGGCGCCGGCGCCGCCGTACACCTCGATCCCCACGCTGCCGTCGTCCAGACAGCATGTGCGCGCCCCGCCGCTCGCCTCGATCTCCACCTCCGGCTGGACCAGGCCGCCCGTCTGGGCGGTGATGTAAGCCTCGACCGCCACGCCAATGGGCTCGAAGAAACTCGATATGTCGACCGTCAGGATTTCCTCGGGCTCGAAGACCTCCGGATCGCACGGATCGCAGTTGACCGGGGGACTGAAGCTCACAGGCCCCGAGTAGTAACTGCCGGGGCCGCTGGTCCCGCCTCCGGACACAGGTCCGCCGCCGCCGTAGCCGCCCCACCCCCAACCGCTCCACCAACCGGCCCCGCCGGAGGAGCAATCGCCATGCACGTTCACGACCGGCAGAAGCACCCGGTGCCATTTCCGGTCCGGTCCGCAGATCAGGAACCATTCGAGGCTCGATGTGATGGTGCAGGGCACGCTCGCCAACTGCGCTTGCGAGCGGCGATCATCCGCCAGGCCCGCCTTGCCGCCGTGCCCGGGCTCATGGTTCTCGATGGTCACAGGCACCTTGACCTCGCCCAGAGCCGGCACCACGCCGACGTCTTCGACCAGAGGAGTGATCTTGTACCAGGGATGCTCGCTGAACTGCAGCTTGGCGCCCTGAGCGGCGACCAAGCCGCTGTTGCGGATCGTCAACAGGATCTGCTGAGTCGGCAGAGTATGCTCCGCCATGTCGATGAAAGGCGGGTCAATCGTGATCACCGGCATCGGCACATAGGTCTCGAAGGTCGTCTCGATCGTAATCTTGGTCCGATCCTCGATCTCGGTCGGCACCACCGTCCAGTTGTACTCGACGGTCTGCCGGTAGAGGAACGTCACCACCGAGTTGACCTTGCCCGGTTCGACGAAGTGGACCTGGGAGTAGGTGCTGTGTTTGTCGGCGCTGACATGCACCTGGTAGTAGCCTTCGAGCACATCGGTGAACTGAGCCACACCGCCCGCGTCGGTCAGCCCCGCAACAACTTCCTCGCCCGTGTACGCGTCGCGCACACTCACACGCGCGCCCGCCACCCGAGGCGAACCTTCGGCGTAATACGTGTACTCGTCCTCGACTACCACCCAGAGATCGCCCTTGCCATCGGTGACATAGCGGAACTCGAACGGCACCGACATGCCGTACTGGGTGTTGCCGAAACCGATCGCGCCGCGATAGGGCGCCCCCGGCGTCAAATCGTCATCGGCGGTCGGCTTGAGGACGATCATCAGCGACGTCGTCTCGCCGGGCGCCAACGAGTCGAGGCGCGTTGCCGTCGCGGACAGCCACGGCAGAGGCGGCAACTGGACATCGAGCGGGCCGGTGGCTTCGCCGCCGTCGTTGCGCAACTCGACCAGAAGGGTCGTCTGGACGCCGGACTTCATCGCGGCGGTCAGGGAGCCGGGCGTCGCCACCAACCGCGGCTGCAGATCCACCACCTGCACCGTGACCGGGACGGTGAGCGAAGCGCCTTCGACCGTGTTGACTTCAAGCAGGAGAGTGCCGCTGATGTACGATGCGTCGTTGGCGTGGACCGTGACGGTCAGCATGCGCGACCCCAGGGCCGGCAGCGTCGACGCGTCGTCCAAGTCCGCCGTGACATTCGCATTGGGCACATTGGGCAGGTTGCTGTTCGCCGTCACGGTCAGGCCGTTGAGCGGCACATCGCCGAGATTGACGATCTGGATCGTCCGGGTTGCGCTCGCCCCCTCGACCACCTGGATCGTGGCCGGCGATGGCTCGGCCTTCATCCCCAGCAACGTGAAACTGTCCTGAGGCTCGGCGGTCGCCACGCCGGGATGCTCGGCGCCCACCTCGTACACGCCGGCCTCCGTCGGGAACGGCTTGAACGAGATGCTGTATTGACCCAGGTTGTTGCACATGGCCGAGAAGACACGCAGCGTCCCCTGCACGCCAACGTGTATGTTCACTCGCGCGAACGGCACGGGCTGTCCAGTCTCGCGGTGGAGCGCCTGGCCCCGCAAAGGCACTTCAGTCCCCGCCAGCGCGATCTTCTTGCCCTGACCCGGATCCACCGGCAAATCGACCTCGACGGTGGCGCGATAGGTCGGATTGACCACGATCGGGACCGAGATGGCCGTGTTGTTGTCCTCCAACAACTCGCCCACCTGTTTGTCCGCATCGGTGACCGCAATCAACCAGTACTGGCCCGTGTCCCGAGGCAGATAGAACGACTGGACGACGTCGAAATACTGTCCGGGCGGCACAGTGTCCGGGAAGACATATTGCCCCAGGAACTTGTCGCTGCCCACCAACGGGTCAGTCGACAGGAACAACCGCTGGACAAACGAACGCCCGGCGCCCGTGTCGGTTGTGCCCTGATTGCGCACGCGATAGGTCGCCTGAACGATCTGTTCCGAGCCGCCCGTTCCGGGCACGTCCGTGAACTCCGCGGCCAGATCCGGCAAATCGGTGTCGGTCACCACGATTGTGTCCGCACCGCTCGTGAAATCGGCGGCTGCGGCAGTGAGCTTCACAGTCTTGTTCCCGTCCGTGATGCCGTCATCCAGGCTCTCGATCGCAAAGCTCACCCCGGCCTCGCCCTCGGGAATGGTGACGGTGGCCGGCACCGCAATCTCACCCGGCACCTCGACGCTGAGCGTCACCTCGAGAGCCTGGGTGGGATCCGTATTCCGGGACACAATGCCGATGGCGGCTTCGGCCAACCCCTCGGCCGCCACATCCGGCGCGATCGCCAACGTCAGCGTTGGCCCGTCGTTGTCGGTCACCGTCAGGTCCGCCGGAGCACCGTTGGCAAACGGCGCGCCCCCGAGCAGGATGACAGGCTGGATGGTGACGGTCTGCGGCCCATCCACCACGGCATCATCGACCGCCGCACGGGGAAGGAAATCGAGGCCGCGTTGGCTGGGATGGTGAGCGTGCCGGGCACCAGGACCTCGGTCGCATCGCTGTTTTGGAGAGCAATGTTCAGCGCGCGATCGCTGACAGGCGAACGGCTCAGCGTCGCCATCGTCGCGTTCGCTCCCGCCCCTTCGCTGATTTCGCTCTGGGCGAGGACGAGAGTCACCCCCGGCAGATCGTTGTCGACCACCCTGATGCTCTTTGTGTCGCCCACGGCGCCCACCGCGCTCACCGTAAGCGCATACCCAATGTCGCTCTCGATCTGCGTGTCCTCGACCGCCGCGATCAGAAAGTCCACCCGATCGGCCCCCGCCGGGATCGTGACGCTCGCGGGAGCGGTCAGTTGGGACGGACTCGCGCTCCCGATGGTCACCACCAGCAGCGTCGGCAGGGCGGCGTCCCGCTGCACCGTCGCGCTGGCCGTCTGGCCTTCGCCCACAGTGGCCGGCAGGGTCAGGGTCAACACCGGCTGGTTGACGTCCGTCACGGTCACAGTCGCTGCCGCGTCCGCAAAACCGGTTGCTTTGGCGTTCACCGCCACCGCCTGATCGCCATCCGCCACGCCGTCCTTCTGCGGAGTGCCATTGAAGTAGGCCACAGCCTGCCCGCTCGCGATTTCGACTGTCGGCGGCACCGCCAACTCGGTCGTGTCGCCACTGCTCAGGTTCACGGTCAACGCGGCATCGCGGCTGCCATTGCGGCTGACAGTGAACCCGAGCGCATTGGCGCTCTCGGGCACCTGGGCTGCACTGGCTGTCAAACGCAAGCGCAGCGGCACGTCCACAGGGGTCATCCCCAGCGCCGTGTTGTCAGCCTCGTTCGACTCGATCACGTTCCCGCCGCGATCTGTCGTCACCACCGCGTACAGCAGGCCGGCAGGTCCATCCAGCGGAATGGTAATCTGGACAGAGCGATCCACCGCGGCGCCCATCGCCAGCGTGCCGACGAAGTCCACGGTGGCGAACGCCTGATCGTTGCCGATGAGATTGTCTGTCGAGAGCGCAACCGTTTCGGACCACGAGCCGCTCAGGTCGGCTGCGCCCGCGTTCCGCGTCTTCCACGTGACGGTGAATGCCGCGCCGGGGGTCGCGGTCGCCGGCACCACGATGTTCTCGACCACCAGGTTCGGGCGCGCCGGCGGAGTCAGCGTGATCGGGATGGGCGCGCTCCAGTTGTTGTTCTCGCTCGACTCGGTCTCAACCCCGTACCCGTCGGTGCGCACGAGCAGATAATGCAGGCCGTCGGCGTAGCCGGTCGCCGGCAACGTGACGTTCACGGTCAGCTCTGCTGTGCTGGCGCCCGGCCCCAGCGGCGAGGCGTCGCCCGACGGGCGCGCGGCCAGGAGGACAGTGTCGGCGCCGGCGGGGAGCCCGTCGCGAGAGAAGTAGATCAAATCGTGCCAGGCCCGATTGGCGGATCCATTGCCCGCATTGCGGAGTCGGAAAGTGATCGGAATCACCTGGCCGAACTGGGCGGCGGCGGGTGCCGTGGCGCTGACGACCTCGAGATCGGGCGCCCTCAAATCAAGCGGCGCGTCGCTGACCGCGGTATTGTCCGTTTCATCGGACTCACCGATGTTGCCGCCGACGTCTGTTCTCACCACCAGATACCGATTGCCCGGCAGACCGGCCGGCAGCGTCACAGTGGCGGTACGGACAACACTCGCCCCCGCCTCGAGCGTGTCGGCGTGTTCGACGTCTCGAAGAAAGTCGAGTGCGCCGCTGCCATCCGGAGCCGTTCCAAGCCAGAGGCGATCGCGCCACGAGGCGGCGAACGTGTCGCCGTCTCCCTCGTTTCGAACCGTCCATTCGACTTCAACATCCTGGCCGCCCTCGCCTGCCGCCGGCAACCCCGTCACGGTCACTGTCAGATTGGGCACATCGAGGTCGATGACGTCGCTGTAGCGGTCATTGAGGTCTTCAGACTTCTCACCCACCTGGTTCAAAGCGTCGGTTCGGACCAGGATGTAACGGGAACCGCTGGGACCGGCGGGGAGGCTGACCTCGATCGTCTGCTCGATCGAACCGCCGTTGGGAGCCAACGCAGACGTCTGCGGCACGGCGGTCAGATAGTGCAGGTCGGTGCCATCGGCCTTCGTGCTCCAATACAGGTGATCAGACCACGCGACCGAAGTGGCGGCGTCGCCCTGGTTCACCACGGTATAGGTCACCTCGAACGGCTGATCCGCATCGACGCGTTCGGGCGTCACGAGGGCCGCCACGGCGAGGTCCGGATAAGGCGCGAGGGTCGAGGCGCGCGTGACGGTGGAGGCGTTGTTGGCCTCGGCGGTGCCCTGCGGGTTGAACTCAGCGACCTGGTTCGCCTCGTCGCAGGTCACCTTGAATTCGATGTTTCCAACGCCCGGCTGCAAGTGCGGCAACTGGAAGGCGTAGGACCGCGCGAACGACGCGCCGGGTCCGAGGTCCCCGTCGGCCTGAGCGTTGTGCTGAATCGTGCCGTCGTGCAACGTCTGTCCGCTGGTGGTGTTGCGCACGACAATCCGATCGCGCCACGAGCCCGAGGTGGGGCGCACTCCCACGTTGCTGTCTTCCCAGGCGATGGTGACATTCTGGCCCGAGACCAACGCCCCCGCCGGCTCGACACGCAGATTCACCACCACCAGATCCATCACCACATCGAGCGGCACCGCAGCCTGATTGTTGCCCTCGGCGCTGGCATGGCTGAAGGCGTCAAACTCGAACAAAGCGTCGTCCGCATCGGCGACGACACGCACTTCGTAACCGCCAGCGGCGGGCAGTGGCAGGGTTGCGGACCGCGCCGCAGTCTCGCCTGGGGCGAGGTCGCCCGCCACTGCCAGCTCGGTCTGGTATTCGACAACCCCCGTCACGAGATTCCGCAACAACACGGATTCCACAACCCCCCCTGGAGCGGTCCCGTCTCCGCGGTTGGCCGTCGTCCACTGCGCCCCAATGCTCCCTCCCGCGAGACCCGCGCTCAGATCCTCGACTTTGAGGTCGGGATAGGCCGCTCGAGCGACTTGGAATGTGCTGTCCGAGACGGTCACATTGTCCGCCTCGAGGATGAACTCGGCGATGGCGTTGCCGGCGTCGGTCATGGCGATGCTGTAGAACTCGCCCTCGATGCCATCGGGCAGGTTCACGGTTTGGGTGACGGTGTACTCATCGAGCGGTTCGAGCGCGCCGCTATGCGGGAACACCGCCAACTCGATGTCATTCAGGTCGCCGTAAATGGTGTCAGGCGAAATCACCAACCGATCGGTCCAGGTGGCGCCCACGGTTCCCAATCCACCCACGTTCTTCACCGTGAAGGAAACGGCCACCGGATCGCCGCTTTCGAGACTGCCGCCCGACGGCGGCAGAAGGCTGGTCACTTGCAGGTTCGGGAAAGCGACGCTGCCCGTGGGCATCACTTGTGTTTCGAGCACGTACCATTGCAACAGCCCGCCCTGGTTCGCACCGCCTCGAACAACCGCATAATAGCGCCCCGTGGTGTTGATGCGCACTTCCGCAACCGAATCAAAGGGGCGCCCGCCCGGTGCTTCGACGACGTAGCCGTTGGCCGCATCGTAGAGGCTCACCACAGGCGTCAGCGTACTGTTGTCGAACAACCGCGCGTTGAGGAAAACCGTCTGCCCGCTCTCGAGTGTGCCCAAGTCAAAGTAGTCCAGATCGCCCGCCGTTCGGATGAAGCCGACCGCGGTGCCGCTCCGGGTGTCGCCTCCGCCCGTCAACGGCAGCGCCGAAGCACTCCCGACAGAACCGTTGTCCTCGCTCTCTTGCGCCACCTCCGGCGGCGTGAGCACCACCCGGATCTGGTATTCGCCCCGGTAATCGTAGTTGTAGCTCACCCGCACCAGATAGGTGCCGTCCCGCGGAATGGTGATCATACTGGACTGCCCCCAACCGCGATAATCGGGGTAGAAGCCCTCGAGGTCCTGGCCGTCGATGGCCTCGATGAGGTAGTACAACTGGCTGGCGCTGGGCCGGCCCGGCACCTCCACCCCCACAACCAACCGCTCACCCGCTTTGGCGCTGAAGCTCCAGTAATCGTAATCACCGGTGTTGCTCAGGTTGCCTTGACCCGCCGCAACCCGCACGCCATGCCCCACCGAATCGAAGGCCAGCCATTCGGTGTCGTTGGCCAGAAACACGCCGACCGTGTTGTTGCCGTAGTTCGCCGTGGCGATGTCCATCCGCCCGTCGTTGTTCCAATCGCCCGCCACGGAACCGATCGCGTTGCCTCCCGCCGGGTAGCTCACCGGAGTGCCGAACGTGCCGTCGCCATTGTTGAAGATCACGCCCAGCTTGCTGTTCCCGTAGTTGGCCGCAACCAAATCGGGCCGACCGTCGGCATTGAGATCAGCCGCGACGACATGGTACGGATTCGATCCGCCGCTGGCATAATCGACCCTCGGCCCAAAGGTCCCATTGCCCACACCTTCGAGCACGCTGATCGTGGTGCCCGCGTGATTCGCCACCGCCAGGTCCGAGTGCCCGTCGCCGTCGAAATCGCCCACTGCGACCGCGTAAGGGCCACTCGAGGTGGGATACTTCGCCGGAGCCGCAAAAGCCCCCAGGCCGTCGCCCAGCAACACGCTCACGGTGTTCTCGTTGATGTTCACAACGGCGAGGTCCAGCGAGTCATTGGCGTCAAACCGGCCCACGGCCAACCGCGCGGCGCCATCCCCCGACGGATACCCCATCGCCACCGCAAACGTCCCGTCTCCGTTGCCCGTCAGGACAGTCACGTTGTCGCTGCCCCGGTTCGCCGTCGCCAGGTCGGCGCGGCCGTCTCCGTTGAAGTCCGCCACAATGATCCCGTTGGGATTGGATCCAACGGACAGAACCGCGGCATCGCCGAAGGTCCCGTCGCCATTCCCCAGCCGCACGGTCACGCTGCCGCCATTGTAATTCCCCACGACCAAATCCAGATGGTCGTCACCGTTCAAGTACCCGAGCGCCAGGGTCACCGGATTGTTCCCCACACCGTAATTCACGGCGCTGCGGAACGTGCCGTCCCCATTGCCGAGCAGTACACTGGCGCTGTTGGAGCCCCAATTGGCGAGGACCAGGTCCTGATTGCCATCCGCATCGAGATCGCCCGCGGCGATCCCGTAAGGATTGCTGGCGACGCCGAAAGTGGCCGTGCCCACGAAGGAGCCGTCAAAGGCGCCGTCGGCGTTTTGGCTCAATGACGTTGCGCTGGCAGCGCTGCCGTTGTCGCGGCCTTCAATCACAAAACCAGGCGGCGGCTGGATGACAAACGACCTGGTAAAGGCCGCAGCCAACCCGTTGCCGTTGCGGTCTTGGACATCGACCTGGATCCTGAACCGGTACGCCCCGGCTTGCAACGGCCCACCCGCAATCAGATAGGCGGCGCTCAACCCGCTGGCATAGGCAGGGCTTGTTGCCACCGCGTAGAGAGCATCGTCCTCGTTGTCGAAAACCCCATCCAGCCCCGCGCACCGCAGTTCGTAGTTGGCCGCCTCGTTCACCGTTCCGGCAAGCATGTCCTCGCTGAATCCCACCGTGAACCGATCCACCACACCCGATCCTGTCGTCCCCTCGCCCGGCAAACTGCACGACACAATCGTGGGCGCCACACTGTCCTCCAACTCGATCCCCAGCACATACTGCGCACGCAATCCGGCATTGGCCGTCGCTAGAACGCGTCCGTAATAGGTGCCATTCACCGCCACATCGTGTGTCAGCGAGGCCGGGCTGCCCACGTCCTCCGCCACCTTCGTCCCGTCCGCCAGATAGATGGCCAGTGTCCAGGAGAAGTTGCTCGAAGCCGGCTTCGTAAGGGACAGCGCAATCCGCGTTCCGACAGTCTGGTTGCCGAGCAGGAAGAAGTCGCCATTGGGATCTCCGACGCCGATGTACCCATGGACTCTCCCCGTCTGTTTGCCCTCCACCAACTCGAGCACCGGCGCATCGGCCTGGCTGATCGCGTTGTTGTCCTCGCTCTCCATCTGCACCCCACCCCGCGCCAAACTCACACGCAACCGGTACTCCCCCCAGTACTCGTAGTTGTAGCTCACCGCCACACTGTACGTCCCGTCCATCGGCAAACTCACAGGACTCGACTGCCCCCACCCGTTGTAGCTGTTCGCATAGAAATACGTCAACCGCGTCCCGTCCGGCCTCAAAATGTCGTAAAACAATTGGCTCGCCCCTGGATTCCCAGGCACCTCCACCGCCACACTCAATACGTCCCCCGCCTTACCGCTGAAACTCCAGTAGTCGTAATCCTCCCGGTTCTGCAAGTTCCCTCGCCCCACCCCCGTCCAGAGCATCCCAGGCGGATCCTCATCAAGCGGACGCTCCATCCCACCAAGCCATACCGTCACGTAGTTACCGCTGCTCGATGTGTAGTTGCACGTCACCACATCCGCCAACCCATCCCCATTCACATCCCCACTCACCACACCAATCGGATTGTACGACGCCTGATACGTCAGCACCCCACCCAACACACCGCCCCCCTGATTCATGTACAACCCCACGTCGTCGCCCGAGTACACCGCCACCGCCACGTCCAGCCGCCCGTCCCCGCTCCAGTCCCCCAGCGCCATATGATACGGCTCACTCCCCAATCCCCCATACTCCACCCCCGCCCCAAAGGTCCCATCCCCATTCCCCTTGAGCACCCTCACACTCCGACCGTCGTAGTCGAGCACCACCGCGTCCAATACCCCGTCCCCATCCATCTCCCCCAATCCCACATCTGCCGGCCCGTCACCCGCCGCGTATGCCACTGCCCCCGCAAAATTCCCCGCCCCATCGTTGAGCAGCACACTGATATTGTCCGACCCACGATTGGCCGTCACAATGTCCAGGTCCCCATCCCCGTCCACGTCCCCCACCGCCAACCCCTGCGGATTGCTCCCCACACCCATATCCTGTCGCTCATACCCACTGTCGTCCGCCTTGCGCCTCAGCACGCTCACGCTGTGGCTCGAGTAGTTCGCCACCACAATCTCCGCTCGCCCACCCTCGTCCAACTCCGCCACCACCGCATCCCGCGGATTGCTCCCCACCGCCAGGCTCGTCGCCGCCCCAAAGCTCCCGTCCCCCTGACCCAACAGCACGTCCACATTCGAACTCGACCACTCCGCCACCACCACATCCATATGCCCGTCCCCGTTCACGTCCCCCACCCCAATCCCAATCGGATTGCCCGAACTCCCCACCCCGTACGCCACCCCACTCTCGAAGCTCCCGTCCCCCTTCCCCAAAAACACACCCACACTGCGGCTCGAATGGTTCGCCGTCACCACGTCCAACTCCCCATCCTCGTTGAAGTCGCCACGCCCCAGATCGTACGGATACCAACTGCCCCCAGAACCACCAACGTATCCCCCAAAGACCACCGACCCGTCCGCCCCACCCATCGCGCTCACACTCAGAGACGTCCCAATAGGCAACCCCCCGTTGTTCCGGTTCTCCAACACGTACCCGGAGACCCCACTCACCACAAACCG
>ERZ795055.1620-NODE-1620-length-17953-cov-7.876243_pt1 | contig 17953 bp, 21 predicted proteins | sample MGYA00375139_ERZ795055 | MGnify/ENA primary metagenome ERZ795055 (study PRJEB30184, sample SAMN05720283) | anaerobic digester metagenome | isolation source: active sludge of municipal wastewater-treating anaerobic digesters | place: USA | collected 2015-01-23 ... | reverse complement strand
GAAAGGACTCGGGAGTTCAAATCTCCCCCTCAGCGCTCAAAGAGACAGTCTCACATAACGAGGGGATTGGATGGCTCAGGAAGAAGACATAAAATACTTTGTAAGGATCGGGACCACTGATCTTGACGGCACCAAGTCCGTCAGGGTTGCCCTGACCGGCATCAGGGGCGTCGGCAGACATACCTCTACGGTTATTTCCCGCATGGCGAAAGTCGACGAATATGCTACCCTTGGCCGCATGGACGAGGCAGCGGTCAACCGGCTCCGTGTCGCTGTTGAACAATACTCGGGCAAGATCCCGTTATGGATGACAAACCGTCCCAAGGACATCTATACCGGAGAGGCCAGGCATCTCCTTGGTGCGGATGTAGCGCTCCAGAAGGATGAAGATGTCAACCTCATGAGAAAGATCCGTTGCTACCGGGGGATACGGCACGAGACCGGCCAGAAGGTCCGCGGCCAGCGCACCAAGTCGACCGGAAGAACCGGAACTACGGTGGGTGTCAAGAGGAAGACGATGGGAGGCTCCTAAGCATGGCATACCCAGGCAAGAACCATAAGTCCTACCAGACCCCCAAGCGCCCGTGGGAGAAGAGCCGTATTGAGGCCGAGACGCGCCTTGTCATCGAGTACGGTCTCCGCAACAAACGTGAGGTCTGGAAAGCACAGGCGGACCTGCGCAAATACCGCAAGGCAGCCCGTGACCTGCTGGCTCTTGGGTCGGATACCGCCCACAGAGAAAAGTATGAATCCAAGAAGGAAGAGCTGATCAGCCACCTCCAGCGGGCGGGTCTCCTCGGCCCGGATGCGAACATTGACAATATCCTTGCGCTGAAGATCCAGACCCAGCTTGAACGCCGTCTCCAGTCAGTTGTGTACCGCAGAGGCCTTGCCCGGTCGCCAAAACAGGCCCGGCAGCTGATCACCCATGGCCATATTGCCATAGGTGGCAGGCGTGTCAACATCCCCGGCTACCATGTCACCCGCACGGATGAGGGTCAGATTGCCTATTACGGCACATCCCCGTTCGTGAGCGACACCCATACTGAAAAAGTGAGGATTGCCAAGCCGGCAAGCAACCCCAAACCGGCACCTGGCGGATTCGGCGGATATTCCGGCAGGGGAGGAAGGAGATAACATGGCGGCAAATGAGAAGGAAAAATGGGGCGTTGCCCATATCTTTGCGTCCTTCAACAATACCATCATTACGATAACCGACTTGTCCGGTGCAGAGACCGTGACGAAGTCCAGTGGAGGGATGGTCGTCAAGCAGGACCGGAACGAGAGCTCGCCGTATGCAGCAATGCAGATGGCAGGAAACGTTGCCCAGACCGCCCGTGAAAAAGGAATTGTCGGTGTTCACGTCAAGGTGCGTGCACCCGGCCAGGGCAAACAGCGCAGCCCCGGTCCCGGTGCCCAGGCAGCCATCCGCGCTCTTGCCCGTGCAGGAATGCGCATCGGACGTATTGAAGATGTAACCCCGATTCCCCACGACTCGTGCCGGCCGAAGGGCGGCAGGAGAGGAAGGAGAGTCTGATGGAGATCGAATTCGCCAGTCTGGACGACTCCCTCGCACGATTCACACTCTCGGGAGCGAGCACGGCGTTTGCCAATGCATTCCGCAGGGCAATGATCGGTGAAGTGCCGACCCTTGCCATCGAGGATGTGCGCATCTACGACAACACGAGCGCACTCTTCGACGAAATGCTGGCACACCGCCTGGGCCTCATTCCCCTCAAGACCGATCTTTCCAGTTACACCACTCAGGAAACGTGTTCATGCGGCGGGGCGGGATGCCCAGGCTGCACGTCCACCTATACCCTCAGCGTTGAGGGCCCCCGGACGGTCATGTCAAGTGACCTGATCCCGCAGGACCCCAAGGCAACACCGGTGCATGCGAATATCCCGATTGTCAAACTCACGAAAGGGCAGAAACTCGTTGTTGAGGCCCGGGCCGTCCTGAATACCGGACGGGCGCACGCCAAGTGGCAGCCGATCCTTATCTGCGGTTACAAGAACCACCCGGCCATCTCTGTCAGCGACGCCTGCGATGCCTGCAGCCTGTGCGTTGACGAATGCCCGCGGGGGATCCTTGCAGTCAAAGGTAAGAAAATCCAGGTTGTGGAAGGAAAACTCCCCGACTGTTCTATGTGCAGGCTCTGTGAACGGGCATGCCTTGGTAGTGGTATCGGGGATGAACCGGCCATCAGGATCGCCGCTGAAAAAGACCGGTATATTTTTACGGTAGAAAGCGATGGTTCCCTGACGGTAAAAGAGATTATGAATCGTGCACTGCAGTATATCAGGGAGCAGGCAGACGAGCTGGAACACCAGCTGGGCGAAATTTCAGGGGATGAAAAGAAATGACGAGAATTGTAGAGAAGACGAACCCCCGTCTTACCGCCCTCATCTCGCTCTTGAAGAACAAGTCACGCGAGAATGAGGCCAAGATCTGGCGCGAGATTGCCGGCAGGCTGGAGACCCCGAACAGGAACTATGCCGAGGTCAACCTGTCCAAGATCAACCGCTATGTAAAGAACGGCGAGACGATTATTGTCCCGGGTAAGGTTTTGGGCAGCGGTGTGCTGGAACAGTCCGTGAAAATTGCCGCGCTGAACTTTTCAGCATCGGCAACCAGCAAGATCAGGGATGCGAAGGGACAATGCATGACCATTGAACAGCTCATCAGCGACAACCCGAAAGGCAGCGGTGTCCGGATCCTGAGGTGAAGAAGATATGGTAACCATAATCAACGGTGACGGACTGCTCCTCGGGCGCCTTGCAAGCATCACCGCCAGGCGGGCACTTGCCGGTGAGGAGATAGCGATTGTCAATGCGGAAAAGGCGATCATTTCGGGCAGCCGTGCACGGGTGCTTGCGAATTACCGTCACAAGCGGGAACGCGGAGCATCCGGCGACCGCTGGGGGCCGTTCGTTCCGCGCCGGCCAGACCATCTCATGAAGCGGACCATCCGCGGCATGCTCCCCTACAAGCGCCCCCGCGGTGTTGACGCGATGAAACGCATCCGGTGTTACGTCGGTGTCCCGGTGGAATTTGCCGGAAAGGAAATGGAAGTACCCGATGAGGTACACATGAACCGTCTGAACAACCCGAACCACGTCACGCTCGCTGCAGTGTGCACGTTCCTCGGAGCAAAGTTCTAAGGAGGCACACACATATGGTAAAGATCATCAACACGAGCGGAAAACGCAAGACAGCAATCGCCCGGGCAACCCTCAAGGCCGGGAAAGGTGTGATCCGGGTCAACTCGGTCCCTCTCGAAGCCTATGGCTCTGACACAACCCGGATGAAGATTGCAGAACCCATCCTCCTCGTCCCCAACGCCATCCATGAAATCGATGTCACCATCGATGTGGCAGGCGGCGGTGTCATGGGTCAGGCAGAAGCAGTCCGGACTGCACTTGCCCGCGGTATCATCAAATGGCACAACGATCCCCAGATGAAGGATATCTACCTGGCATATGACCGGACGCTCCTGGTCAACGACTCCCGGCAGAAAGAAGCCAAGAAACCGCACGGCTCCGGAGCCCGGGCGAAGTTCCAAAAGTCTTATCGCTGAACCAGAAGATATGATGAGAGGTTAAATCTTGATACCCGTTCGATGTTTCACCTGTGGAAATCCCATCTCCACGGCATGGGATGAATTTAAGGCGCGGCGGGAGAAAGGCGAGGATCCCAAAAAGATCCTCGACGATCTTCATATTTCCCGGTACTGCTGCCGGCGCATGCTCCTGACCCACAAAGAGGTTATTGACGAGCTCAATCCGTACCAGTAAGATATGCATGATGAACGAGGGGTCGTAGGGTAGCCTGGACCATCCTATTGCGTTCGGGACGCAGTGACCTGAGTTCGAATCTCAGCGACCCCATTTAGTAAAAGAACAATCATTTTGAGGATGAACAATGCAGACGCAGACATATACCCGGTACGAGCGGGCGAGAATCGTTGGAGCAAGGGCTCTGCAGATATCAATGGGTGCTCCGTTACTTATCACCACGACACGGATCGATCCGCTGGAGATTGCGATCGAGGAATTCAACAACAACACCATCCCCATTACCGTAAAGAGGAAGTAGGCAGCCTATGACAACCATCGAGGTTATTGAACTTCGGAAAATCCTGGACAGCAGGGGCAACCCGACTGTTGAAGCCGATATCTACACAGCAGACGGCTTTGGCAGGTCGGCAGCCCCGAGCGGTGCCAGCACCGGCTCTCTTGAAGCGAAAGTCAGGCCGGTTGATGAGGCATTGGATAATGCCATCGCAAACCTCATCCCTGCCCTTATCGGCATGGATTCCTGCGACCAGGAAGGGTTTGACGAGCAGCTCCGTGACATCGACGGTACAGCCGATTTTTCGGGAATCGGCGCAAACATTGCCGTGGCGCTCTCGCTCGCCAATGCGAAGGCTGCCGCATTGTCCATGGATCTCCCGCTCTTCCGGTATCTCGGGGGAGCATTTGCAAAGGAGCTTCCGCTCCCGCTCGGGAATGTCATCGGCCGCGGGGCGCATGCAGAAAATGCCACCGAAATCCAGGAATTTCTGGTCGTGCCCGGCGGCGCAGCGGATACCGAGGAAGCAGTCTTTGCAAATGCTGCCGTACACCGGCATGTGAAAAATCTCCTCAAAAAGAAAGGAAAATCCTGCGGCAAGGGTGATGAGGGTGCATGGGCACCGCAGATCGACGATGCCCTCGCATTTGAGCTCATTGCCGAGGCGACCGGACTTGTTGCCGATGAAATGAACGTAGAGGTTGACATGGGGCTTGACATTGCAGCAAGCCAGATGTGGGACGGGAACTCCTACAAGTACCGCAAGACCGTACGGTCCACCGAGGACCAGATCGCGTATATTGCGGAACTTGTCGATAAGTACAACCTTGTCTACGTCGAGGATCCTCTCCATGAAGACGATTTCGATGCCTTTGCGGAACTCAACAGCCAGATCGGCGAACGCTGCCTGGTCTGTGGTGATGATATCTTTGTCACCCAGGTTGACCGCATCCGGCAGGGCATTGAGAAGGACGCAGCCAACTGTGTGCTGATAAAACCCAACCAGGTGGGAACACTCACGGACACCTTTGAAGCGGTGCGTCTTGCCCATACCCATGGCCTGGACACGGTGATGAGCCACCGTTCCGGTGAGACAACCGACACGACCATTGCGCACCTTGCCACTGCATTCTCCTGCGTTTTCTTAAAATGCGGTGTGGTGGGCGGAGAACGCATTGCCAAATTAAACGAACTGATACGCATAGAGGAACAGCTATGACCACTGTAAATGAAATGGAAATTGAATTAAAAGAGCCGCTCATCCCCGTCGAGGAGTACCTTGCTGCCGGTGTTCACATCGGCACCCAGCAGAAGAGCGAGGACATGAAGAAGTTCATCTACCGCGTCCGCGGGGATGGGTTGTATATCCTTGATATCCGGGAGACCGATGCCCGGATCAAGACCGCAGCCAAATTCTTAAACCAGTACGAGGCCCCGAACATTCTTGTCGTCACGTCCCGGCAGTACGGCCAGTACCCGGCCAAGAAGTTCGCCGACACCATTGGCGCCATGTCCGCGACCGGCCGGTTCATCCCGGGTCTTTTGACAAATCCTGTTCTTGATGCCTATATCGAGCCGCAGGTCATTGTCGTCACTGACCCGATTGGTGACGCACAGGTTATCAACGAGGCGGTCCAGTGTGGCATTCCGGTCCTTGCGCTTTGCGACACCAACAACATGACCAAGTTCGTGGATCTCGTTATCCCGACCAACAATAAAGGCAGAAAAGCGCTTTCCATGATTTACTTCCTCCTGGCCCGCGAGATGCTCCGTCTCCGCGGCATCTCCACGGCTCTCACGACCGAGGATTTCGAAACCGAGTTCTGAAATCGGCCCACCTTTTTTTTGGTGACCGATATCTGGATATAATAGAAGGACCAGAGGGTTGATCCGATGAAGATGCGTACATGCGCCGTTGCCGGCATGTTTTACCCGCGGGAGCCTTCACATCTGGAACAGCTGCTGGAGAAGTTTTTCACCGGGGTAAAACCGGAAGGGAACCCCCTGGGGATCGTCTCCCCCCATGCAGGGTATATCTATTCGGGACAGGTCGCAGCCACTGCGTTCGGTGCGATACCCCCCGGTTTCTCCGGCACCTTCGTGGTGATAGGACCGTCCCACCGGGGATACATCAACTGCGTTTCGGAGATGCCGTGGGAGACACCACTCGGGGTTGTTGATACGGATGACGAGTTCGTCCGTTCCCTTGACATCGAGACCGATGAACTCTCGCACCGCGACGAGCACTCGCTCGAGGTGCAGATACCCTTTATCAAGTACCGTTTCCCCCGTGCGCGGATTGCCCCGGTGATGATGGGCCAGCAGGACTATGCAAGCGCAATGCGCCTTGCAGAAAAGCTCTTCCACGCGATACGGCAGACGAAACGGGATATCAAGATCGTGGCTTCCAGTGACTTTTCCCATTATGTAGAAAAAGAGAAGGCACAAACCGACGATCTGTGGGCGATCGACCCGTTATTGACCCTTGACACAAAGGAGTTCTACCGGCGGATCGAGGAGCGGAGGATAACCACCTGCGGGTACGGTCCTATCACCGCAATGGTGGCTGCCTGTACCCGGCTTGGGGCGAGTACGGCAAAACTGATCCGTTATGCGACGAGCGGGGACGTGACGGGGGATTTTAAGGAAGTCGTGGGGTACGCGAGTATTGCGGTGATCTAGGTTGGCAACGTGGAGTGCGCCGGGCAAGGTATTTTTGTTCGGCGAACATGCAGTAGTATACGGAAAGCCCGGCATAGCCATGGCGATAAAGCCCCGGGTGTTTGTGACCGTGAGGGATACGATACGGCCTCAGCGGGCAAAGTCACCGTATATCGATGGCTGTTTCGAAGCGATGGGCGTGAGAGGGAGCGTTTATATCAACTCCCAGATCCCGAGTTCGTCCGGCCTCGGCTCATCAGCAGCGGTGACGGTTGCAACGCTCTCGGCCATCAACGACGAATTCAGGATGAACAAAACCCGCGAGGATATCGCGAACATGGCTTTTGAGATCGAGAAGAAGGTTCAGAAAGGGAAGGCGAGCCCCACCGATACCACCGTTTCCACGTACGGGGGGATCGTGCTCATCAGCGGGGGTTCCCGGAGGCGCCTCCCCCCGCAGACTATCCACATCGTGGTCGGGGACTCGCTCTTCTCCCACAGTACCGCAAGGATGGTGGAGCAGGTGGGGGAACTCAGGGAGAGCCACCCGAAGATTGTAAACCCGGTCCTCGATGCCATCGAGGGGGTCAGCATGAGCGCGATCCACCACCTCAGTAACCCCCGGGAACTGGGACGGTACATGAACATGAACCACGCCCTTCTCGAAGTCCTCGGGGTCGGCCACCCGCAGCTGGCAAAAATGGTCCTTGCCGCCCGGAATGCGGGGGCATTTGGCGCGAAGATAACGGGTGCCGGCGGCGGCGGGTGCATGATTGCGCTCTGCCCAAAGCAGCTGAAACACCGGGTCGCAGGGGCCATCGAATCCTGCGAGGCGCGGGCGATCGTAACCGGTATCGATACGGAAGGCGTACGAAAGGAGAAGAATGTCTGAGCGGCTGATCCTGAAACTCGGCGGGAGTGTCATCACCGACAAAAGCGCCGGCTGTGCCGTTGACAAGGCCCGGCTCACCTCCGTTGCGAAAGCGATTGCAGAAGCAAAGAGTTGTGATACGGTCATCATTCATGGAGCAGGATCGTGCGGGCATCCCGAAGCAAAGCACTACAACCTCGACAGGGGTGTATCTGCCGGGACCACAGACGGGATCTTTGTGACTCACCGTGCCGTCAGCGGTCTTAACGATGCTGTCGTTGCCGCCCTCCGGAACGAGGGGGTAGCAGCGCTCGGTGTTCACCCCCTCCACACCGGTATTGCCAGCAATGGCCGGCTGGTGGGGTTCGAGTGCCGCCAGCTGGAAACCATGCTCAGGCTCGGGATGGTCCCTGTGATCCACGGAGACGTGGTGATGGACCTTTCCAAAGGAGCCTGCATCGTATCGGGCGACCAGCTCGTACAGTACCTCGCGGTTGCCTTACAGATCAGCCGCGTTGGGCTCGCCACCGATGTACCGGGAGTGCTGGACAGGGGCGTCGTTGTACCACAGATCACACGGAAAATGGTACCCGACCTCCGGATCGGCCACTCGAGTCATACCGACGTCACCGGTGGAATGAGAGGGAAAATTGATGAACTGCTCGGCCTTGCTGATGCAGGGATACGATCAGATATCTTTCATGTCTCGCGGATCGCGGATTTCCTTAAAGGATCCGGTACCGGCGGGACGATCGTGAGGGGGGACTAGTCGCATGGCGGACAAGAAACGGTTTACGTCATCGAGGAAGCTCGATCACCTCCGCATCTGTGCAGAGCGTGAGGTTGAAAGCGGTGATGCCGGGTTCAATGATATCCGGTTCGTGCACAACGCATTACCGGAATGCGATATGAGCACAATCGACTTACGCAGCCGGTTCCTGGACCACACATTCTCCTCCCCCCTCTTCATATCGGCAATGACCGGGGGTCATCCCGGTACAAAGGATACGAATGCCCGGCTTGCCCGGGCAGCGGAACGGTACGGGATCGGGATGGGCGTCGGTTCCCAGCGGGCTGCGCTCGAGAACCCGTCTCTTGCCGATACATTTGCCGTTGTGCGGGATGAGGCGCCCCATGCCTTCCTGGTGGCAAACCTCGGTGTTGTCCAGCTCCGCGATCACGGGATCGAATGGGCTGAGCGGGCTGTCGAGATGATCGGTGCGGATGCCATTGCGATCCACCTCAATTTCCTGCAGGAGGCCATCCAGCCGGAAGGCGACCATAATGCAACCGGCTGCCTCGCTGCCATCGAAGACCTTGCCCGGCATTTCAAAAAGCCGGTCATTGTCAAGGAGACCGGGTGCGGGATCTCTGCTGCAACAGCACGCCGGTGCTGGGGCGCGGGTGTCCGTGCTCTTGATATCGGGGGCTGGGGCGGGACGTCCTGGGCAGCGGTTGAGAGCGTCCGGGCAGACGAGAGCGGCAATGCAGGGGATAAGAACCTCAAGCTGCTGGGAGAGGACTTTCTGGCATGGGGAATCCCCACGGTCGTCAGTCTTGCCGAGGTTCTCGCAACCGGCGGTCCGGTAATCGCATCGGGTGGGGTGAGGAGCGGTCTTGACATTGCCCGGGGACTTGCATTCGGTGCAGACCTGTGCGGTATGGCGCTCCCCCTGTTAAAACCGGCCATGTCGGATGACAAAGCGCTCGCTGATAGTATTGATGCTATCCACCGGGAGCTGACGGTCGCCATGTTCCTGACCGGATCAGCACGTATTGCCGACCTCCGGAAAGCACCCCTGCATGTTACGGGAAGGACCCGGCAGATGATTGAAAAAGACAATCCGGCACGGATTAAACGATAAACTGCCGAACCGGGTAATTTTTCAGGAAGAATAACCAAACAAGAGAGAAGGAGATAACCAATGGATATAGAAATTATCGCAGTTGGCGGGTACGACGAGGTCGGGCGAAATATGACCGCCGTCCGCTGCGGAAAGGAAATTGTCATTTTTGACATGGGACTCCGCCTGGACCAGGTAATGATCCACGAGGATGCGGAGATCGAGAATATGCACTCCCTTGACCTGATCAAGATCAAGGCGATACCAGACGATACCAGGATGAACGAAGTCGAGGGGACGGTCAAGGCGATCGTCTGCTCCCACGGGCACCTTGACCATATCGGGGCTATCCCGAAGCTGGCGCACCGGTACAATGCACCGATCATTGCCACGCCCTACACAACGGAACTCATCCGGCAGCAGATCTCAGGTGAACAGAAGTTTGGCGTGAACAACAAACTCTTCGCGCTCAGGTCAGGGCAGCGGTACACGCTCTCCCAGAACCTTGTGCTCGAGTTTGTCAGGGCTCAGCACTCGATCATCGATACCGTCACACCAGTGCTCCATACCCCCCACGGAGCGATTGTCTATGCGTGCGATTTCAAGCTGGACCGTACACCCGTCATTGGCGAGCCCCCGGACTTTGCCCGCTTCCGCCAGATCGGAAAAGAGGGTGTGCTTGCGCTGATCGTTGAGAGCACCTATATCGAACGTCCGGGCCGGTGCCCCAGCGAACGGATCGCCCGCGACCTTGTCCGCGACACCATCACCAGTTACGAGGACGACAAGAACGCGATTCTCGTCTCAACGTTCTCCTCACACATCTCCCGGGTCAAGACGATCGCAGAATGTGCCCACGAGATCGGCAGGAAACCCGTGCTTCTCGGCCGCTCGATGGAGAAATACTCGGTGACCGCCGAGCAGATGAAACTCGTCTCGTTCCCGGAGACTACGAGTGTCTTTGGCAACCGCAGAACCGTAGACCGGACCATGCGCCGGATGATGAAGGCCGGCAAGGACAAGTTCCTGCCCATTATCACGGGACACCAGGGCGAGCCGGGATCCATCCTGACCAGGGTCGCCCTGGGGGACACCCCCTACCAGCTGACAAAGGGCGACAAGGTCCTCTTCTCGGCAAACGTAATCCCGAACCCGATGAACTTCGGGCAGCGATACATGGTTGAACAGCACCTCCGGCTTGCGGGGGCCCGGATTTTCGAGGACCTGCACGTCAGCGGGCATGCATACCGCGAGGACCATTACGAATTCATCCAGCTCCTGCAGCCCCAGCATATCGTCCCTGCCCACGGTAACCTGAAGATGACGGCAAGTTATTCCGATTTTGCCGGCGATCTCGGGTATGTTGCCGGGTCCACGGTGCATATGCTGAAGAACAGCCAGAGACTCAAGCTCAATTAACAAGGAGATCCTATGTCGGAACTGTCACCGTACCTTGCATCGGTTGCAAAGACGATCGATCATATGATCGACCGGTATTTTGTCGATAAGACGGGCGAACTGAACAAAGCCTCCGCCCACCTCCTCGCTGCCGGGGGAAAACGGCTTCGTCCTGCCGTCATGATGCTTGCCGCGGATGCAGTGACAAGCGGAAGTTCAGAAGAACTCCTGCATGCGGCACTGGCACTGGAAGTGACCCATACGTTCACGCTCATCCATGATGACATCATGGACGACGACAGCCTGCGCCGGGGCGTGCCGACCGTGCACACGAAATGGGACATGCCGACCGGAATCCTTGCCGGGGATGTCCTCTACGCCCGTGCTTTCGAACATCTCTGCATGGCGCATGCAAAAGACGATGCAAAAGTCCGGGCTGTGACCATGCTTGCCCGTGCCTGCGCTGACATCTGCGAGGGGCAGCATATGGACATGTCCTTTGAACACCGTTCCGATGTGGATGAAGATGAGTACATGGAAATGGTGAAGAAGAAGACCGGCGTCCTTTATGCGGCCGCTGCCGGGATCGGGGCGGTCCTTGCCGGGGGTAATGCTGTGCAGGTGAAAGCCCTCTATAACTTCGGGCTTAACATTGGTATTGCGTTCCAGATCCAGGACGACCTCATCGATCTGGTGACACCGGCGGAGACGAGCGGGAAGGACCAGGCATCGGACCTCCGGGAGGGCAAGCAGACGCTCCTTATGATCAAGGCGCGGGAGAAAGGTCTCGATCTGTCGAAATACCGGAGGGACCTCTCCGCCGCTGACATCAACAAGGCTATCCAGGAACTGACCGATGCCGGCGTGATCGATGAGGTGAAACAGATGGCATCCGATCTGGTGAGCGCGAGCAATAAGAACCTGGCTGTCCTGTCCCCCTCAAAAGAGCGGCAGCTCCTCATGGATATCGGCGCATTTTTTGTGACCCGGAGCTTTTAGGATGGTTCTGGATGACCCAAAAGAGATCCTCTTTTTGTGTGCCCTGCAGAATGCCGTGAAACACGGGGGAGTGCCTCAGGCGGGAGCCGTGATCGGCATGGTTATGGGTGCCCACCCGGAACTGCGGAGCAGGGCAAAGGAGGTCTCGGCCCTTGCAAAGGATGCAATCAATGCGGTTGCCACCCTTTCTCCTGAAGAACGCATTGCAATGCTCCGGACCCGGGCCCCGGATATGTTCGATGCCCTTTCAGACAGGCACGAGCATAAGAAAGTGCTCCCGGATCTCGAGAAGGCGGAAAACGGGGTTGTCATGCGGTTTGCTCCCAATCCCTCCGGCCCGCTCCATATCGGGCATGCCCGGGCTGCCGCCCTGAACGATGCCTACGTGAAGCAGTACGGCGGACGATACATCCTTCGGATCGAGGACACGGATCCCAAGCGGGTGGATCCGGATGCATACGGGATGGTGGCCGGAGACCTGAAGTGGCTCGGCCTTGGTATTACGGAGACCGTCACCCAGAGCGACCGGCTCTCCCTCTACTATGACCTCTGCCGGCAGCTGATTGAAAAAGGCGGGGCTTACGTCTGTACCTGCAACAATGAACGCTTCCGGGAGCTCAAGCAGGCGGGCACGGCCTGCCCCTGCCGCGGCCAGACGGTGGCAAAGAACCTCGGGCTCTGGCAGAAGATGCTCGACCATACCTTCCGGGAAGGAGAGGCATCGGTGAGGATCAAAACCGATCTTTCCAACCCCGACCCGGCCATGCGGGATTTCCCGGCGTTCCGTATTCTTGATCTCCCCCCGCACCCGAAAGTAAAAGCCCACGTCTACCCGCTGATGAACTTCTCAGTAGTAGCCGATGACCATTTACTCGGCGTGACCCATGTCATCCGCGGCAAGGATCACATTGCAAACACAAGGCGGCAGCGGTACATTTACGACCATTTCGGCTGGAAGGTGCCGGTCTACCGTCACTACGGGCGCATGGGAATCGAAGGAGTTGTCCTCTCCACCTCCCAGATGCGTCTCGGGATCAACGGGGGCACCTACACCGGCTGGGATGATATCCGGCTCGGCACTCTCCGGGCACTTGCCCGGCGCGGGATCTCGCCCGAAGCGGTCAAAAACGCGATGCTTGCCATCGGTATCGGCGACACTGACATATCTTTCTCGTGGGATAACCTCTATGCCGAGAACCGGAAGATCGTGGACCCGGTTGCGAACCGCTACTTCTTTGTTTCGGACCCGCTCCGGGTAAGGATCGAAGGCGCTGCCCGGCACACCGCTCATGCGATGCTCCATCCGGGTGATGCCGCCCGGGGCACCCGCACGCTGGAGTTTGAGGGTACGGTACTTATCCCGAAGAGCGAGATCAGCGAGGGCGTTGCCATGCTCCGGCTCAAGGACCTGTTTAATGTCAGGGTTGCGTGGGACAACGGCACCCCCTCGTTCACGTTCAGTGGCGACTCGCTTGCAGATGCGAGGGCTGCCAGGGCACGAATCATCCAGTGGCTGCCCGCACAGGACTCCGTGCCCTGTACGCTCCTCTCCCCGGAAGGCGAGATGACCGGCGCCTGTGAACCCCTCGTCAGAAAGGAGCTCAATAACGTTGTCCAGTTCGAGCGGGTAGGGTTTGCAAGGATAGATGCAGCAAACGCGTCCGGAATAAGAGCGTATTTTACCCATAAATAGTCTCTATCCCGTTATAACGAAAACAACGAATAATAAGACATAAGATAGTTGTCTGCAAGCTAAGAATACGGAAAAACGTGTGACTGAAGACGACATGTATTCTGATGATATACCGGACGTTTGGGAGATCGAGCGTCTCGTTGCAGGGCATCCAAATGCCGAGCAGCTGATTGAGATCATCGGGCGCTCGTATGATTATATCCAGAATCTGCCGCTCAGAGGTCTCAGCGAGAATTATTTAAAAGAAAACCCGGACCTGTTCAATTCCGTATAGTACCTCTTTTTCCAGCTCTTGTAGAAATCATCGGAGGACGCTCTCCGGCGCTCCGCTCATGCTTGAGCCCCCGCCGCTGTGGCAGCCCCCTCATTGCGATAAGCACGCAGAAGGTTTTTTTGCGATTTCCCGTAAGAAAAAAGGACAATCCTATCGCAATGCGCCCCCGCACCCGATGGGGGCAGGGTGGTGGCGCAAGGGGGGTCGATCAGTGGGAGAAAAAGAGGTATTCTCCAGAGCCCTCTCTCCTTATCAAGAGGACCCGGGACCAAATCCGTATCGAACCCGTTCTGAACTACTAAAGGGCAAGGTATCCTTTACCCGTCGTGAAACGATATCAGGCCGGATCTTCGTTTGAACTTCCCGGTCCAAACCCCCAATGCTCTGGAGGAGTCCATTCGCACGTACTTCACTGGCAATGGCAGGGAAGCGGCGACCGAGTGAGCCACGGGCAGATATGGCCGATCCCGTGTCGGCCCGCGAGTAACGTGCGATACCTTCCCGCTCAGATCCTGCTGCAGGAAGATACACCGGCGCACGTACTGCACAGAAACGGGCCTCACCCTTGAGACCCCTGCCGCTGGAATAAAGAAGCTCAAGAGGGCTTTGACAATCTCTGACCTGACGTCTTCCTTGGTGAGATGGTATCCAGCTTAAAAAAGTGCCCGGCGGGCTCCTCCGACAGTGAACTTTTGGGATAATGACCTTGCTCATGGTAAGTTTGATACCTTTGGGTAGATCATCTGAGTACAGGAACTGCCATACCCGTGCGGAAAACCGGCACTGCACGCAACCGGCACTCCCGTCGCACCCGGGACACGGGGTGGGGAATTTCCTGATGGCGGGTGAAATCCGGAGCAATGCAGGCAAAAAAAACAATCCGGAGCTTGTCTGTGTGGCACCATGGGTCCGTTGCCGGGAATCTGCTCCCGGCTGGAGACTATATGAAGGAAAAAATGCAGGTTACCATTCATTGCAGGGAGATTTGCAGTACGGCGGTATTCCTTGTGCTGTTCGGACTCCTGGCCCTCTTTGTGCAACCGGTCCATGCCGATACCCCTACTGTCACGATTACGGACTACAAGGTCATCCCGTCAGTACTGATGCCCGACAGCATGGGGACCATCACGGTCACCATCAAGAACACGGCATCTAGCGCCTCTATCAGTGAGAGGACCGGGCCGCTCTCCTCAGATATGTCGGGGACGACCAAGGTCACTGATATCAATGTCTATATTGAAAATGTCCACCTTGAAGGCAATGGCATCGACGTCCTGACCGAGGACTTCAGGCGGGTCGGCGAGCTCGGCCCCGGCCAGTCCACGACCATCACCTTCGCGATACGTGCCCCGACCAAGAGCGGGATGTACTTCCCCGAGGTGTGGGTGGACACGTACGGCGGCCGGAGTGCCCGTTACCCGATCCCCGCGAACGTCAATACCGCCATGGGTATCCAGAAACAGGCTATCCTGATCATGGACAGCACCCTTCCCGGTACCGTGAACCCGGGCGATGAGATCCCCGTGACGCTGAACGTGAAAAATGCCGGCCAGCTGCTGGCTGACGACGTCACCTTAAGGATTGTCAACGTCAGCAGCATTGCCCCGAAGTCAACAGACCTCTACCACCTCGGGGCGATCAGTCCCGGTGAACAGAAGGCCGTGAATCTTGCGCTGCTCTCTGACCGGGACACACCGGGCGGCCTCATCCGGGTACCTGTTGCCATCAGCTATAATTCCCTTGACGGTACGCCTGTTATGGAGCTGACCGGAATCGACCTGATGATGAAGGGAAAGGCAGAACTCGGTTTTGTTTCGGTTGACACGAGCCCTCCCCGGCTGACAGAGAATACACCGTTTGACCTCACGATCCGGGTCGAGAACACCGGTACCGGAGAAGCCAAACAGGTCTCGGCAACGATCGACCTGCCGGTGGAAGGCAAGAAGGAAGCGTTCATCGGCAAGATCAAGCCCGGCAACGATGCCCCGGTCATCTTCCTCCTCGAGGGAGCGAAACCCGGGACCCACCCCTATACCATGACCATAACCTATACCGATGACATGGGCACCCACACGATGACCCGGCAGATGAACCTGCGGGTCCCCCCGGCGGATATGGCCGGAACCATCCTGATCGGGCTCGTCATCCTTGCCATTCTCGGGTTTGCCGGTTACCGGTACTGGTATCTTCCGAAGGTCAACGGCGACGGTAAGTTCCCATGGGAAAGAAAGAGCTGAAGGTTGCGTTCCTGCTGGCGCTGCGATCGCTCCAGCGGGGAAGCCGCTCAAGCGTGATTTTGACCATCCTGATCATCGCGATGTGCTTCACCAACATGGTATTCCTGCCGGGCATCTTCAACGGGATCGGGCAGAGCATCACGGCGCAGATCGTGGATTACGAAACGGGCAATGTCCTTGTCAGCCCCAAGAGCGGGGAGCAGTACGTCACCGACCTCGATGCAGTCCTCGACCTTATCAACGGCATGCCCGGGGTGGAGCGGGCAACTCCCCATTACTCCAAAGCGGCAACCCTGAAGTACCGGGGCCGCGTGCTCGGCGTCTCGGTACGGGTCATCAAACCGGGTGATGAGAAGTTCGTCTCGCCCCTGTATTCGAAGATCATTGCCGGCAGCTACCTTGGGGAAGATGATACCGGTGAGATCATCATCGGCAAGCCGGTTGCCGGCGATCGGACAGTGAAACAGGAAGATGAGTTCCAGCCCTCGCTGGGAGGGGTCCAGGTCGGCGATTCGATCACCCTTGAGTACGGGCCGGGATACAGCCGCGAATACCGGGTGAAAGGGATCTATTCCACCGGATGGTACTCTGCTGACAACACGGTCTATACCACCTGGAGCGACATGGAGGGAGTCGAGGGGAGAACGCTGGACCGGGCGGAATATATCACCGTCAGGACAAAACCCGGGTACACGGAAAAATTCATCAAGAACGAGCTCGAGCAGTACGGGGTCTCCGAGAGCGTGTCAACCATGAGCGACCTCCTTGAAAAGGGCATGGGCCGCGCCCTCCAGAGCTTTGCGATCATCAACATGGTTTCGCTCATAGTCGGGGTCATCATCACCACGGTGGTGCTCTTCATCGTCATCACCATCAAGACCATCAACAGCCGCAAGCAGATCGGGATCCTGCGGGCAATCGGTGTGGACAAGGAGGTCATCATGCACAACTATGGCTTGCAGGTGGTTATCCTCGCGGTCCTGGGGATCTTTTTTGGAGCCCTCCTCACGTTTGTCCTGTCCCTCTACATGACTGCTCACCCCATTGTCACCCCCGAATGGTCGGCGACCCTGTACCTGACGCCGATGGATTATGTGACAAACTCCCTGATCCTCTTTGCCGCCTCCGTTGTGGCCGGTTATGTGCCCGCCTGGCAGGTCTCGCGGGAAGACATCCAGAGTGCCATGAGGGCCTGAATGATCGAGATTTACGATTTGCGGAGGATTTACCGTATGGGAAATGTCGAGGTCAGGGCTCTGGATGGCGTTACGCTCACGATTGAGAAGGGAGAGTTCCTCGGTATCACCGGGGCGAGCGGGAGCGGCAAGACCACGCTTCTGCACCTGCTCGGGCTTCTCGATCTCCCCACCTCCGGCCGGGTGATCGTTGACGGGCTGGATATCCTTGGCCTTACCGAATACGAGAAGACGATGTTCCGCCTCTACAAGCTCGGCTATGTCTTCCAGGACTATGCCCTCGTGCCCGACCTCACCGTTCTCGAGAATGTCTCCCTGCCGGCGATGCTCCGCAAAGACCGGACCGAAGAGCAGGTGAAAAAGGACAGTTACGGGATCCTGCAGCGGATTGGCCTGTGCGACCGGAAGGACCACCTGCCCCGTGAACTATCCGGCGGCCAGCAGCAACGGGTATCGATCGCCCGCGCTATGGTGAACAGGCCGGATATCCTCTTTGCCGACGAACCGTGTGCCAACCTCGACTCCGAGAACTCGAAGATGGTACTCGACCTCTTCCACGAGATCAACGAGGAGATGAAGCAGACCATTGTCATGGTATCCCACGAGGACTGGCACAAGGACTACTTCCACCGCATTGTCCGGCTGAAGGACGGCAAGGTCGTGAGCGACGGGAAGAACGAGACCCGGCATGGCTGAGGGAGATAC
>ERZ795055.1619-NODE-1619-length-17954-cov-4.085424_pt1 | contig 17954 bp, 26 predicted proteins | sample MGYA00375139_ERZ795055 | MGnify/ENA primary metagenome ERZ795055 (study PRJEB30184, sample SAMN05720283) | anaerobic digester metagenome | isolation source: active sludge of municipal wastewater-treating anaerobic digesters | place: USA | collected 2015-01-23 ... | reverse complement strand
TTCTTCCCGGATCCGTTTCATGATATGCGCCTTCAATCTCGCGTCCATCTGCTTATAATGGATCACAGACTTTTTTTCTGTGTCATTGTCAAACGACGGTGTATGTGTGAACACCGTATTTACGTCAATTGCTCGTGTTGCCATACGTCCTCCTAAAAATGATTTCCTGTCGTTCCTGTCTTGAGTGGCTATCCGGCGGGCAGGAACGCCGGCAGGCCCGCTCTCGCGGGATTTTCGCCACATACCTATACCAATGATTACAGCAATAACAGCGCCCACTCGGCATCATCGATGCTCGAGCACAGCTTGAACGATGTCTGGGCGATCTGAATCCCGTCCCTGTCGGCATCGTCGATCTTTGTATACTGAATTTGCGGCGCGAAAAATCGAAACTTGTTTCCGTCAGTAGCCCCAAAGGCAAGGTCCAGGGCCATCTTGGTTCCGGCAAACCATTTCCCGTGAAAATCATGTCCGGCCACAAGAAGCATCTCCGGATCAATATCACCGACCGGATTCCGATCGGAAATATAGTACGACTTGATCCCTCGGCTATCAGTGGGGTCCTCACGTTGAGCCAGCGTATTTCCAAGATCGATCGACAACGTTTTGAATAACATTGCGACTCCGTCGAGCGTAAACGTCGCCCCCAGCAAAACAGGCTCAACAACGGTTTCATTAACCACCCCGGACAAAAGAGCAACATCAGTAATCCCAGCTTCAACTCCCTGAAATCCAAAATCACACTCAATCGGCTGACCATTTGAAAAAGTCAACTTGAGCCCACCGCGTGCTCCGCGCTTTAACTTTTTCAGACCATCCTCATAGCAGGCCATAGTTAAACTCGGGACCGTTGTTGTTAGTCCGGCCGGTAAAAGCACGTGCCCAGCATCGGCTGGGGCTGATCCGACGGTAGCGGTCGCGCCAGAAGTTCCGCCAGTGACCACCTCTCCATTAACAATCAATCCAGTGAGAACGACATAATAAAGTGTCGTTACGCCATTGGCCACATTGCAGATCACTTTTCCAGTGCCTCCGCCGGCGCCGGTGATTGTTTCAAAATGCGTGAACGGCCCTCCGGTCACAGCACCGATCGTGATCTTTTTTAGGTCGCTCAGCGATGCGCCGCATGCCCGGACGAGATCAATAATTTTCGCCTCTGTTGAAACACTTCCGGATCCTCGAAGTCGTACTTTGAAATTTAAACCCCCTGGGCGCTTTCCGATAAGATCGCCGTGTTTGCTCAGAGATGCCCTGATCGGATTACGTGGAATCATCTCTGGATCAAACGACATTTGTGGAGTCATTTCAACAAGAAGTCCAGCTTCAGCAGCGGTTAGTGTCTCCGCGACGCCCTCAGAGCCCTCGGCCTTAAAAGCCAGTTGTCTTTTTTTTCCTAAAAGTGGCATATTGCCCTCCTCATGATTGTTTCGTTGGATCTGTTCGTAACTGTCTATATTTAATTTTCAACTCTACGACAACGCCGGCATACGTTTGCTCATCAGTATTCGCAAACGGAGAAATCCTAACCGGTTTACAATCGATCGCATATCCTCCGACCGTGTTGTCGACAGCGAGAACCTTTTTCAGATCACCAATTAATCTATTTAAATGCTGATCGGTTTTAATACGATCGCTCTCGTCGTGAATGATATAAACACTTAAATATACCGATAAATCGTATTCATTAATATCATTCGGTTTTTCGTCCATGAGTTCTTCATCACCGCTGGTGATCACTATCCGTGGAAGCTCAATTGACGCCGGGCCGTACATTGAAAACCGCTCAACCTGATCGCCGTTAAACTCATAAGAATAGTCGTTCCCTTTCCGCATCAGCGGAAGGATATCGCTATGTAGATACTGCAAAATCTTTTCTCTTATCGTGTCACCCATATCAATCTCACAATCTTGCAAGCGCCCGATCAACGGCGCGGTTCATATAGTCGATTGCCTTGGGAATCATGCCATTCCATGTGTCATAAAATCCAAGGGCATCTTTATACTCTGCCTTATTTTTTTTGATGTATAAGAAAACAAGCTTTTCACCAAATCGCTTGACCAAATACTCGCTTCCTTTAACGCGCATAGAGAACATTTTTTTGACATTTCCAGCGTCGCGGTATTGCTTTTTTAACCGCGGTTTTTTTCCTGCCGTATACATTCTTTGGCGCGCATCTGGATTGGCTCGAAACGGTATTAATAAATGATCGCCCTGGGGAAGCAGCGGTATTCCAAATTCATGTCGCGGGCCGATCGTCTTGGAATTAGAAAGAATTTCAAATCCCATGTCACTCGCATCACCAATAGGACAAAACGCTGGATTTCTTCCGATCTGACGTTTTTTGAATTGGCCGAATAGTCCCTCTTTGCCGTCACCATAAATACCTGGAGGCCCCTGTAAACGCGTCTTGCGGAACGTCGATAAGAAACTCCTTGGAATATGGTCAAACTCATTCCAAAGCTCTTTTTTAAGCTCCTGTGGGGCGATCCGCAGGGCCTTACTTAATTTGACTTTTTCGACTTCCATCGTGAACATGACTACCAGCCTATTAAAAGTTTTTTTGACGCATCATCGGAACTGATCACTCGCAGGATTCTTGCGGTCCTGCTGGTCCCGGTATCATCTGTCAACGTAATCCGGTCACCTGAAACGCTCACCTCATCAATCCCGTCTGTCGCATCGTTTAACGCGTCCATCTCTGCCGTGTGATGCAGCGCCCGGCCGAAATCCTCATCGATTGGCTCCAACGGTTTAAACGTAAGAACCACGTTGATCGTCCGCGCTGTCCCGCCCGATGGCGTGTACACAACCGCTTGTGCAAACTCATCGGTATTGAGGACCACATCCTTTAAATCATTTTTCATCATATCCTTAAAGCTCATCGGCTTTCCTTCCACGCTCCGCGGTCAATTAGCCCTACCCAATATTTCGGTGTATTGTTCTGAACGTAAATTGTCCCGCGTGACGATATCGTGCCGTCGTCATGCTCGATAATATTTTCTTCTCCCAGAACGCCGGTGACCATATTGGGCGCCATCACGCGCCACATTACTGATCCTCCCGGGAATACGTACTTCGAATATTCCTTTGGATTTTTCGGATCTAAATTGTCAACCAGCCTCTTCCCTTTCATTCTCAAATATCCCACGAGTATTTCTGATTTAAAATTTTATTGAAAAACCTCTTCGGGCTGATCCTCTTAACCCACTTCCCAAAAAATACGTAATTACAGATCTCTGAGCAGTACCATTTATTTTTTGAGTTCAGCTGCCCGAACGGCGTTGCAAAACCCATGATCCCGGGCCAGTCATACGGCTTGCCGCATTCCTCCAGACACGTCAACAGCATGGCATCGATTGGACGTACCGCCTCAACCTCAATCACATCCCAGCGCTCCGGATGCGCGAACAGATCCTTCTCAGGGATCCAGCGCGTTCCGGTCTTTCCGTCGGCATTGCGAGACGCCGAGGAATACCATTTGAACGATCCCTTAACCGGGATCCCGATCTCAACATGACAATAATTCGGAACGCCTGGATTAAATTGAGAAGTATATCCAGCGATTAGGTTTCCCCAGAAATCGCCTTTCTGTGCCTTATAAAATGCCAATCTGACGGTTGCCATTCATGCCTCACTTCGTTGATAATGCGGCCGCTGTTTTCGCGATGTCGGCCACGGCCGCGGAAAGTTCCTGATTCATCGTGCGCTGTGATTCGATCTTGATGGCAATGTCTTGATCCTGTTTTGCGATCGTAATCCCGGAAAGATTCTGCGGGCCCACGCGCGTGTACGTCGCCTTTTCTCCGGTGGCGCTCTCATACGTTATGGTTGAGCACCCAGCCATGCCTTCAACCAGGGCCAGAAGTAGAATGACAATCAATAGATTTCTCATCTTCCTCACTCTCCTCTGCTGTTATTAAATGTCCGCATTTATGTACATATGCCGTCCCGCATCCCTTCACGGGAAAATACTCTTTACAGGTCTTACACCAGAACTTTCGCTCAACGTCGGCCAGGCTCGCCAGTTCCATTTTTGTGTTCATCTTCGATTTCCATGGATTCAATCAATAATTTTACATACCCGATCTGATCCTCAACGTCCTTGAGGATAATTTTAATCTTGTCAATTTTGTGCTGTTTGTCTTTGCTCATAGTTTAAATATTATCCCGATCGCCGTAGAGACGGCCGGAGCCGCGCCAGACCCTATCAATGCCCCGATAATCCCGCCGATGACTGCGCCCTTTAAAACATCTTTTTTTATGACGTTGATTTCGCTTCTCAAATTTTTAATATCCTGTTCTGCAATAATCAGACGCTCACGGGTTCCGCCCTTACACGTTGATTCGGACATAAAACCTTCGGCGCGCTTTTTAAAATCCGCGCATTCCGGGAGTTGTGTTTCGTGAGCCATCTTTCTACTCTCCTGTTGTTTTCACGCTGTTGAAATAAAAATGTTTGATACCTTTACTCATATCTATCGTTAAATTCTCCCGCTCCTTGCCGTTAAACATCCTTACGGCAAACGAGTTGACGACGTGAAGAAATTCCTTGTACACACGTCCATGCTCAAACGTCACCTGACACTCAATAAATCTCTCTTTGAGGTTCGAGCACAGAAACCGCCACAAGGCCACCAACTCAAGCGCGTTCAGTGAGGATTTGCTTAAAAACCCCTCGATCAGTGCTGCGGATCCGTTGTGAAATATTGTCATAACCATGATGTAGTTCTCATCTTCTTCATCGCGGAATCCCCGCACGATCGAAACACCTTTGTGCGGCTGGATCTCGAAGATCATTTTCGCTCCTGTTTAGTAAATCGTCGTTACGGCTCCGTCCTTAAAATCATCGATGTTCGTCACTACTGTGCCTTTTACTGCGCCGATATCCACCTCATCCGTTGCCGGATCGAACGTGCTCAAACCTGATACGTCAGCATCAAGATACGCTCCGAAACTCCCGGCAACAGCGTGTCCAGACTGCACCTCATCCCAGATCGCATCGATGCCGGCCGCGCTGAGCGCATAGCCGGTTTTGTCCCACGTTGTTAGTGTGGTCACCGTGCCGACCGTTGTCCCGGACAGGGACACTGTTGTCGTAGGATTGCTGATATCTCCCCAATTTATGCCGATATTATCTGAGGCTGTCAGAGTTGACAGGGCCGAAGTGCCGCCGGTTAATAATGTCCTTAACTCGTTCGACGTGTCCATGGCCGCGGTATCGGTCAGGATGGCCGCGGTGTCGCTCTTGATTGCCGCAACGTCCGCGCTCACGCTCGCCCCCGCGGGCGCGCCTATGCGTGCGTATGCGTCGCCGGTCATGGCGGCGGCCGCCGACCCCTTCCAGTTGACCACGTTGGCATCAACAATCCCGGCCCCGGTAAACGTCAACGAATCGGTCTTGGCCTTAATCGCGTCCACAACCGTGTCAACCGTGCCAACCGGCGCGTTGATATTCGTCCCGAGAATGTAGCCTGCCGTCCCGGCTGCGTATTCTCCCGGGATTGAAACGTTCCACGGGTCAGATGATGCGCTGAACCCTCCGATGATTGCTCCGGCAGTCCCGGCTGCGTATTCACCGGGCAGTGCCGTCAGCCACGGGTCACCCGCGGAAGAAGCACCATCCAGCAATAAATCAAGGCGGCCGCCGTTGACCCAGTCTGTTTGAAGTTCGTTGGTATCGGCAAGGATCGCGGCGATTTCCGTATCGAGAAAATCGTCGATCGTGTTGAGTTTCCCGTCAAGGGTTGTCCCGGTATCAACAAGGATTGCGTCAACAATGCCGTCAATCGTTGTAATCGTTCCCGGTATAGTTGTCCCGGTGTCCTCAAGGATCGCCGCAACCTCTGTATCAATATATCCAATGATCGTTGTCTGGTTGGCCGCTGTGGCCCCTGCGGTGTCGCTCCCAAAAAGAAGTGTCCGCAACTCTGCCGATGTGTCAAGGGCCGCAGTGTCGGTCAGGATTGCACCTGTATCTGATTTGATGGCCGCAACATCAGCCGAAACGCTCGCACCTGCCGGAGCGCCTAAACGTGCATACGCATCCCCGGTCTGGGCCGTGTGGCCTGTTAACGCGGCTACCTCGTCAACTTTTCCGGATGTGACATTGATCACACCGCCATCGTCAGTGGTTGCCAATAACAACGGATCGCCGACGGTCGTGCGGATTAAAATATTTTGAGTTTTGGCCCCGGAAGTCGAGGTCTTTGTCTGTATGGCAATATAGTCGTGATTCATTTCGCTCTGTGCTATGCTTAACTCGTACCACCCGGACGCTTGCAATTCGACCATTTCAGCGGTTAGATCGGCCCAGTTCACCGCGGAATCACCGTCGCCCCAATATGTAAACTCCGTGTCAAGACCGGCGGCGGCTGAAACCAGATCGCCGTCAGCGTCAACGATAGGCACTAGGATTTTAGTTGCCACGTTTTTTTGCCGGACAATCTCAATGCCAAAAACAGGCGAAATGGTTGACGTTAAAAGAATTACGATGGACAAAATAAAAGACAAATTTTTCTTTATCATCGAAATACCCCCCTTGAAATTCCCCGGCCGATGCCTCGGCCGGAATAAAAATCGGTTACACCTGCCGCCACATACTCATCCGCCCCGATGTCCCATGTGCCGGAACGGGTTACATTGTCAATGTCGTAATCTACGCCCGTCGCGCCGGAATAATCATAACCAGCGTCGATGAGATTGCTTCCGCTTTTTAAGTGGACATCACCATTCGCGCCATCAGTGATTTCATTGGCCATCGTCAGCCCAGAAACGTAATTTGTGAAAATATTACAACTAGTGTCAGAACAGGCGTTATAATTCCCCACAACCGTAGACGCAAAATCTCCAGAAGTTGCGCCAAAAGAGGCTGAATTATAAGCGTAAACCGTGCCCACATCTCCTTTTGAAAATCCGTAAGATCCAGCGTTAATTGCCACGCAGTTATAGTATTGTTGACCGACAGAGACCGAGCTCGACGGATAATTAGTGAATCCAAATCCTGGGGAATCTATTGATACTGAATTTACAAGACGAATCGCAAAATTAGAACTTATTTCGTAACCGGCGCCAAACCCACATCCATCACAAATCAAATTTGAACTAGTAGCATTAAAAGAAAGAGCAACCGTAGAATCGTCAGAACCTGTAATATAGAAATTTTGTAAAGAGATGAACCGGTCTCTCATATTTACCGTTGACACGCCGCCAGCAGTAATCTGAATCATTCCCGACGGAGTTCCATTCCAATCAGTCGTGTCTCCGCGCACTGTTACAACATTATGCCAACTGCCATCATTAGAATGGTACGTTCCCCCATCGAACGTGAACGAAGTTAAATCTATATAAACTGTCATTACGATATACGCCGAATCAGTACCGGAGGACAACGTTACTGTGTTGGTACCATCGGTAACAACATCATTATCATCAAACGTTCCGCCACTAACTCCAGTTATGAGAAGTTGTCCGCCGACGCTTTGATGCACACAGTTTCCTGATGTCGCTCCTGAATCGGTAGTACACGCCGTATTGTCTGGGATCGTTCCGCTACTGGCGTCGAAAGAAGCAACGACCATGTTTAGAATATCGAAATCAAACACTGATTCAGCTGTGGAAATTGACGTATAGTCGCCACCGCTTGATTTAATAGTAATTCCGAAATCTGTCACCGCCAACGCGTTACTTGCTATCAGCAACAACGACAGACTTAACAGTAAGCTGTTCAGAAATGTCAATTTTTTCATAAAGGTTGTCCCCTAATCCCGACGGTACTGCTTTTTGTATTGTCGAAACATCTATTTTATGTTTACGCTCTTTTTCAATTTCCCACCCGTTTGCCTCGGAAGCATCCGCCGCAAGTAACGGCTCTTTTAATTCAGCGGCTTCCGTTGATGTTAAACTCATTTTAATAATATCGAAATTTTTAAAGTCCCATTCCGGCGGCCTAATGTCAGCGCATGGAATGACGTCAATCACATCGCCTTTTTCGTTTTGACCCTTTACTGTGTTTGTGACCGGAGACTGCCGGTCGAGATAAACGTAATAACAAACCGCTTTCTCCTCGACGGGTTTCTCTGCCTCCTGAGCAAAAGCATTCCCGCACACCATCAAAAACGCTAAAATCAGAAATGCTTTTTTCATGGTTTTAACTCCCCGTAACATAAATTGCTAAAACAACGATTCCGTTGATATCCGCACTATCAACGACCGCCTGCAGCCGGTCCCCAGCCGTCACCGACGTTGTCCATGTCGTCAGACTCGTGTCCGTGCCCTTTGTGCTGGTTATGATCGTCGGCTTTTCAGTCCCCGCGATCGATACGAAGGTGTCGTATCCCGCATACGTGGATTTTTTGACGTCAACCACGATCGATCCGGAAACATTGGAAACGATTTCCCACTTGGTGATCGTCCCTGTAATCGCCACCGGCTTGTGTCCTGATGCGGCCGCGGAGATCACGGAGCCGTTGCCGTTGATCACAAAGAAAACAACCTCAGTCCGCGATCCGGATCCACCCGCCGCCCCCATCTGCTGCAGCGCGGCCTCGACGTTGTCGGTGGCAAAATATTCGCCGGCATCATCAATACGGATCCTTACTGCCTTGGGATCTGCAGCGAGAGCCTGCCGGCATGCTGAGATCAAAACGATTGCGGAAAATATAAAATAAAAAATGCGTTTCATGATCACGCCCTAATGTAGAAAAGTTTGATATCCTCATCAGCAGCCGGCGCGGAATCAAAATCGATCTGCGCCTGGCTTCCGGTGACAGCCGTCAACCCACTGCCGATGACCAGCGTCACTCCATCGCGGATTATGAAAATCTTTCCAGAAGCGTACTCATCGCTATCAGGAAGAGTAAACCGCGTTCTGCTTCCATCTGGAGATTCAACCGGAGAAACCGCCCAGGCCCAATCCCCCAGCGCCATTGCCCCGCCAAGCGTTCCGGACAATTCAACCGCGATCGCATATCCATCATTGACTGTAACGTTAATCTGATGCCCGCTCATAATGCGCTCGTCCTTTTTGTTACCTCATACGTAAATTCCATAACCCCTTTCAAAATCGTTGCCGGCCGGCCGTTCGCCCAAACGATCTGGATATCGTAATAATATTCACCGGACAGCAGCGCTGTCTCTGCCGCAGGAACAACAAAGGATGTCAACCCATTCACAGCATCGTCGTGGCTGGTGACATCCTTTGCGTATACGGCGGCCGCGTCGGCATCGCTCAAATTTTCCTTGATCGTGAACGACAACAGCGCGCCGGTTAAATTTACAGCGTCTCCGTTCTCATCCTTAAACGTGAATGAAAACGGAATAGCGTCCCCTATTGTCTGTACCAGATCCCTGGTCGCCATGCTTAGGCCTCCTGCGCGACGATCTGCTTGATTGCAAATCCGCGGTTCAAATCATCGATCGTCATTCCTGGAATATCTAATTCGCCAGACAACACAACCGTCCCGGCGGAATAATCCTTGCCAGCGATCCCGCGGAGTTCGTTCAACGTCAATTCAACTTTAACTTTTTTGACCGCCTTGGATTGCGTTGACTCGTCTTTTTGCTTTGCCATAACTTCCTCCTGTCTTAAAAAAAGGGCCGGCCGTGACCGGCCCTTTCGTAATTAACCTCTACAAAAACTATGCGATTTTGAGCAAGTGTCCAAAATACGGATCGATTAATTTCTCATCCGTATACTGACGAGATCTAAACACATCGCTCTTAATCGGTTCATCACGATACTGCTCAACCAGGGCATTTTCCGGATTCTCTGCGGTCCACAGGAATGTCCGGCCAACGCTCGGGTCTTTCAGATTTTCCTTGTCGTTTGAAACCACACACAACGACGCGTAAGTGTCCGACCAGATCCCGGATCCGGAAAACGTCTGACCTTCTTTCGCGGAGTTGTAAATTGCTTTTCCAACCCGCACGAACTGAACACCAAATAAAGCCGCTAAGGCCTTATTTAATTCCTCGTCCGTCAATTCCTTGACGTATTTGATGGAATCCTTGATCCCCGTGTTGCTTTTCAAATACTCGAGAACGGTTTTGGAAATAACAAGCGTATTCGGCTCAATGCCGCAGTTCATCCGAATTTTATTTTTTACAGTTCGGACGTGCAGCAAAACATCAGAAGCCGCGGTCGCCCAAGGCGCCGACGAGTAATCCGTATACAACGCAGCCCCGGTAAACACGCTCGTATCAATAAGTAATTGAGCGATCCGGTATTCCTGATTGATTAAAACAGTATTCATGGCTGCTTTAGCTGACACGAGTTCAGCTGAAAATGCAGCTTTGTACAGCGCCCTTTCACCATCGTCGAGAGGCTGTTCAAAACCGTTTTCCTCACAGGCAAAACTTACCTCACCAATACGGATGGTCCCTCGATTATATTTCGAACCGAAAGACCGTTTAGTGTCCTCTTTTGCCGTTAAACTCTCCCGTTGAACAACCGGAACTGTCCCGGCTTTTTTTTCAGTCCCAAAAATCGGAAAAATCTGCGTTCCGATGAAGTCGTTTTCCTGGCCCATGTGCTCCATGATCACCGCAGACAGATCAGGACGCGCTGTTGCGTTGTCTCTTAAAAGTCCCATTGTTATCCTCACTTGTTAATTGTTTTTAATGTTAACCCTAAAGCGTCCGCGATTACGCAACGCGAACAACCATAACAAACACATCAAACGCAGCAGCGGCGCTCGCGTAAACTTTAAGCGCTGACCCTGCCGCCAACTCATCCGTCGCATCAACGATCGTTCCGCCGCGGACAAGCGTATCGTCTGCCGTGCCCTTGGCAACGTTTGCTGACAGATCAGTAGGCGTGCCATTCTGCAATTTCACGTTTCCAGCGGTGGTGTCCCTGGAAATCAACCACCAGTCAATAATTTTGCATTTGAATGGCAGTGACGTGACGATCGTAGCCGCCGCCGTATTGGCATCGGTGATCCCTTGTTTTTTGAAAACAACCGGGATCGATCCGTTCGCGTCTTCCGCTTCCACCGACGTCGATGCGCCATCGACTTCAACGCTTGCGACATCAGGAAGAACTTCGATAACATCCCCGTCTGCTGTCGAGGCTTCCAGGGCCTTGCCGATCACGTTTCCGCTTGCAGTATCGGAAACTTTCCCGTCGTCGGCCGCATATAAGGAAGCGCCTTCGGCAACGGCCTCGGATGCGACCATTTTGGACGTTCTTCCTGTCCCCTTCAATCGAACTGTGACCATGTCGCCGTCAGAAACCTTTTCCTGCGTGGTACCGATATAATTGTCGCTGTCGGATTGATCGGCATACACGACCTCGCTGCTCGACAGTTTGACCCGGCGAAAAGCCTCAAGGGCCTCGCCGGCAACGAATGCTTTCATCCCATCATTCTGCTGACTCATTGTTCCCTCCTATTTTTAGAACCTTGTTTCGTTTTTTAAAAATCAATTACTTTTTGTCTGCGGTTGCTTTCATGGCAGCTTCAAGCGAACATTTATGCTCTGCCTGATATGCCCTCCCTCGGTCCAAATGCTCCTCATGACTCGTCTTGGCCTTTCCCGTTCCAACACCGCCCTCCAGGGCATTCCCGTCACCCGACGCGATCGGCTTATTTGCCCCTTTTTCCAGATCGGCCAGCCTGGCGTCTTTGATCGCAAGCTCCGCTTTCGCCACCGTATCGCCGTCGGTGATACACTTTTCAGCGACTGCGCCGTAAGCGGAAAGCTCCTTGACCTTGGTGAAGGCCAGAATCCCCAGAACGCGCGCGCGCTCTTTGGATGTTGCCTCATTCACGCCTTCGGCCTTTCCTTCAGCTTTGGCCGCGCTGATTGCCTGTAGTTTGTCCTTATTCTCGGAACTCTTGGCCGCGTCCTGGATCTGCTTAAACAGATCAGGATTCCCGGCCTGCAGTTGTTCCAATGTGATTGTTTTTAAATCCATATCATCAACTCCTTGTTTGATTTTTTTTTCTTGTGTCACTTCCAAATCCTCATCTATCTCATCACGATTTGTTTTGTATCGTGTTAAAAAGGAAAGCACCTTATCAACGGCATCGTCCGATGCCAGAAATTTATCCAAAAATTCGGTCATTTCCGCCGACGGTTTAACCGAATTATTGAAAAACTGTGTGGCAAACATGCCATTAGTGGCGGCCGGCGAGTCGACCACATCAGACGCCGCCAAGGATTTCACGCGTAAAAGGGGAGGACAATCATTGCCTTGTTTATCTTTTTTTCTTGTCCCATCTTTTTCCAGCCTGTATTCAAAACTGAAATCGCGCAGAACCAAAGACGTTCCGAACATTTCCGGCTCATTCTCGGCCATATTAAGTACATAGGTTCCAAGATCGCCATTAGGTGTGCTGAACGATGTCTCAGATAAATGAAGATCAGCACGCACCACATCTCCGTCTTTTCTGAAATTTTTTGCCCGGCCAAGGAATGTTCCGAACGCGGTACCGCTCATATTAGGATGGCCAAATCTGGATTTGGCGCCGGCTTTGATCGCGTTGCCTGATTTAACAACCTGATCAAGGGTGTCGTCATCAATTTCCCAACCACGAAAATCCTTAACGAAGCCTTTTTCCATGACCGAGTATCCATAGATAATATTTTCTTCACGGTCAACACGTCCGTTTTTTGACAAGCCTTTGGCAATACCTGTTCTTAAAAATCGTTCTTCCATGGATTAACCTCCTCAATAAGCACCCCGCGGCAAACCTCCATCCTGTTCACGCCGGGAATGACTAAAATTTTGTTATTCTTCCGTTTCTTCTGGTCCTGTTTTTTCGTTTTCATTTTCATTTTCAGACTTTTCCGCGACCGCTTTTGGGGCGCCCGATTTCGAAAACTTAACGCCATACTTTTCCTCGGCATCCTTAATCAGCTTTAATTCTTTTCCCCGCTGATCGATAATGTCTTCCTCGTCCATGCCCCTCTCGGCTGCAATATCGGCCAGCGTCTTGATATTGTTTTCAACCGCCATCACATTCGCTTCCGTTTCCTTTTTCGGATCGACCCACTCCCAACCGTCCGGCATCCACTGGACGCGCATCCATAAATGTTTTTTCTCATAAAAATTTGGCAGCTGAAGATGCCCGCGCAGATACGCCTCTTCCATCAACATGTTCCATGCCGGCTGACACAGGTTCCACGCAATAAAACTCTGCAGATTCCGAAATCCCTTATAAGCCATCTGCAGGGATGCTTTGGTGTTGGAATAATTACTTTTTGTATAGTCCTTCGCGACCATCTCGTAGGAAAGATTCTGCCCGGCCGCAATCATGCGCAGGATCACCTGGACAAACGCGTCAAACGTCTGCCCGGGTCGCGCCGGGTTCCATGTGACGATATCCTCACCCTGGAACAAATATTTCACCATCCCCGGTTCAATATCATCGATGATCTGCCCGCGCGTATTTGTTTCCGCACCTGTCCCGGCAAACCCCAATCCGTTATTTAAGGCATCGGGCACAGTCTTGATAAACAACGACAAGCACGCGGCCACGCGCGCGCTAATGATTTCAGCCTCAAGATATTGATCCAGATGGTTAAACGTTTCGATGACATTGGCCAAATCCGGGACGCCGCGCGACTGATCAGGCCGCAACATTTTATAAATATGCATCACATTTTTGCGACCGAATCGATCGTAGGCAGGGATAGACCGGAACTGTGTGTTTTGAGCATATGAGTGATATCGCCAATCGCCGGGAAATCCTTCTGAAATATGATAAGCGATCGGCGCGCCAAAATCGTCGATCTCTACACCGGCGCGGAAATTCTTTTCCGAAAGTTTATCTCTGGGCGTGTCCACACGGTCCGCCTCGATCGTCTGAAACGCCAGCTCATAAGGACGATCATTTTTGATCGGCTTCATGACCGGAATCAAAAATACATCACCGTTTTCAAATCGCTGACGATTAACCAACGCCTGCATCTGATAAAAATTCAGCCGGTTGTCCGCTGACGCAAACGGAACCCACCGCTCCCAGATTTCTTCCATTTGTTCGGCTATCTCCGAGGCCTGGCCGATAGAAATGCCGAGCTCTTTTACAACCCGATCTTTTTTAATACGGCACTGCGGCCGGATCCCCATGCCGACGATATTGGTATCGATCGTGTGCGCGATCGATCCGGCAAAAGGATTATTCCGGATCAGGTCACGGCTGCGCTGGCGTAGTTTCGGCAGATCATCGATCGTGTCCTGATCAGCTGACCCAGGCAAAACTGTGTATTTTTCATTCAGCCGGTTTGTTTTGGCCCCACGGTATTGCCCGGACATGCCCTTGATCGCCACAAATCCGTCGCGCATTACTGTGCGCTTATACCCAGCGGCCGGTGAAATCAGTCCGATAGCTGAATCCAATGCATAACCGGCCTTGTCAAATAGCGTTAATTTTGTTTTTTTATCGGCCATCATTACTCCGGCTGGTTAAAGCGTACGACAGTTGACCGCGGCGCGCCCTCGAGCGCGATATCACGCTCAATCTTGGCCTGCAGTTCCATCAACTCTGTAAGGGAATACCTCTGCAAATTACGTCCATTAATGGTGTAGCTTTGCACAGCTCCGCCGTCGAGAATTGCCTCAATCGCGTCCTTAATCTTGACCAGTAGTTCTGCATTAGTTGAAGCCATGGAGCCCTTAAACAAAAAAAGAAAGGCCTTCCGACGGTATGCCCGTCAAGAAATGCCTTTCTTTTTGATTAGAATCCAGCTAAGCCGCTCTCCTTCAGCTTAGCTTTCAGCAAAATTTCACGGTTTATAATCGCATGATATTACGGTGGGGTCAAGAACATCGTTACTACGGATTGGTAAAATAGTTATTTCTTATCGCTTCTTAGCAATTATATCCACATCAAACCCGGTGACATGTATAGAATTTTTCATACAATTAATAATAGATCTTATTGTTTTATCTTTTAGTGTTGTTTGATACTGTAAATTCCGTTTTTCAAGAGACTCTTTTAATACCTCTTCAGATGACATTTTGATGATAGGATAAAAAAGGACCCATGTAAAATCTTCTTTAAACCAATCAACATTTTTTGGGATAACATAATACCCTTGGCCCCGATCATTTGAATAACATCCTGGGAGATTTTTTTTATATTTTTTTTGTGATGTGGTTTTTACAAAAAAATAGCAGTTGTCTTCTATTGGATCATTTAGCAGTATTAAAAGTTTTTTTGCGATTCCGCCATCATCGAACTGATGATTTCTTGAGAAAAAAACATCACCTCTCGCCATAAACCATCCGATACGTTTCGTTTTCTTCTTCTTTCCTGTCCAAATATTCATCTAAAGAAATCTGTGCGTCCGAATCTGAGAATGCTAATTTCTCATCTATAATAGAAAACATGCCCTGTGTATCTTTCGTAACAGTCCAAGGCTGATCAATACCGTGTGATATCCTTACCATCATATCAGCTGTCGCCTCTTGAAATATAAACGCTGCTTCTTTTATGATGTCCAATTCGAATGGCGTGAAAAGCTTTCCATTAAATAAAAAGCTCACCGATATCGGCCTCTGACATCTTTCCTGATTTTCTTTATATTGGATAAACTTTCCCAAATCACTATCTTTTTCTCTTAAAGCGTCATTCAAATCTGCCGGGAGCGGTCCAAATGGATATGCAGTATACTGGAGTCCAGTAATGGTTCTTCCTGTCTCTTTTAAATGCTTCCAATCACAATAAAATAAAATCTTTGCAAGCTTAGTACGCCCGCAAAATTTCGTTTGTGTTGTAAAAAAAGAAATCAGACTAAGAATTTTTTGCCGAGAAGGTTTCATGTGTTATAAGTATAACATATTATATAAAGGGTAGCATAATAACATATTTTTTAGGTGATGTACACTAAAGTGTGTAAATTCAATTCTCCACCGCACATTCCTTTTCAATCGACTTAAACAGATGTCCATTGACACATTTATGATATCGAATCGGCAGATCCGTCGAATAAACTCGGTGATCTCTGCTCCCGCATTCCGGGCAACGGACAATATATAATACCACGGTCTTGCATTTCTGCGCGCATGGCAGGTCTTTTTTGATGGATCCGTTCCTACCGCCGATCCACCCTTTTGTTTCGCCTGCCCAGCTGCTCATCCGCGCACCCAGCCCTTCATTCCGCCGACACCGGCCGTATTTCCTAACCAACTTGGTTTCTTTTCATCATCGCCGCGATAAACGTTCTGCCTTGATCCGTCCGGATTCTCCAACATATCAAGGCGAAGGATATCCGAGACGAGCAATTGGTATACCTCACAATCCCAATAGTGGTTCTGGGCCGCGGACGTTTTCTGCTCCCAAACGCTGATTCTGATCTTCTTCTTTCCAGCCCGCTTGGGTACTTTATGCTCGGAACACATCTGCTTGATATAATCCTCACCGGGCTCATTAAAAACAAACCAAGATGCATCGTCCATCGACTCCGGATGCATCTGACGATGGAGCTTGTCTTTGTAATAATTTGTATCCAGATCGTACACAACAACTCCGCCGGGGAGCGGCTTTCCGTTGGGAAGTTTGTCAATTTTTTTCGATCGATACGGCAATCCGTTCAGCGTGTCGAATCCTTTCGTCGGCGCGATTTTATCAATGTAGTGCCGGCAGAATTTATAAACCTCATCCGTGCGATATCCGCTATCCATGACGCTCGCGCGGACCTTCATTGTTACGTTGTTACTTTTTGCGTACTCCGTGTTGAACAACGCGTTGGCAATATCAGAAAATGTTTCAAGCCGTGATTTACGAATCAGCCACGACTGAAGGCCTGCGGGTCCCTTCGCCCAGCCGCGGATCGTCAAATAAAAATGCTTCTCGTCGCTATGAACATCAACGGCCCCTGTTAAAACCTGAACAGGATCCGGGACAACGCCCTCCGGATAATCAACGCATAATTTTTTAACATCATTCTCGTCAGTTTCTTTATCTTTCTCGTCGAAAGTTTCGGCCAGCCAGGAATTGACAAAATTCATCAAAGTCTCCGGGTCGTCTTTCGATGAGAAAAACTCGGCCATAATATCGGAGAATGTCAGCCATGGCGAATAAATCGAATTGATCCAGAAACCCGCGCGCGAACTTTTTCGTTTCGGCCAGTTCTTTCGTTGCCCATCAGGGGTCACCTCGGCCCCCTCCGGAACCCAGACGCCAGCCTCGAGCATTGATTGTTTGTGATAATCAAAAATTTTCTTTTGGCAGTGGACGCACTCATACCAGGCCAGATGCTCATCCTGTATTTTCTGTGGGCTGTGCTCATCCTCCGGGACCCGCACCTGACCAAACACCAGCGGCTGATATGTCCCACAATGCGGACAAGGCACGTGGTACATGCGTTTGTCGGATTTCTCATACTCACGGTAGATGTACCCTTCTTTTGTCGTGGGGGTTGAAACCTTAACAATCCGCCGGTTCCAAAAGTTTTTTGTGCGCTCAGACGCCAACTTGATCGGGCTGGCCTCACGGCCGGCAAATGCGGGAAACTTGTCTAACTCATCAAGAAATACGTTTCTGACGGGCCTGGATGCCAATTTGCCGGCAGATCCGGCCCATGCGATATGCAGATTCATGCGATCCAGAGTAATGCCCGCCTTGTTGAACTCCTCGCGTTTCATACTAAAAAGATGTTTGATCAGATCCTCGGACAGGCTAAACATCGGTTGGATACGTTCCGCGCAGAAAGACCGGACAATATTTTCATCCGGACCGACCCAAAGTGTCGGCCCTGGATCCTCCGCCGCGCAATACCCGAGCATGTTGAGCATGCACTCAGTCCCGCCGAGCTGGGTCCCTTTCATCACCGTAATCTCGCGCACCCATGGATCGTTAAAGGCGTCCATGATCCCGCGCAAATACGGCGTGCGGCTGGTCCGCCAGCGACCGCCCTCCGGGCCGGTCTTAGTATCCAGCTCACGGTGCGCGTCCGCCCATTCGGAAACCGTGATCTTGCGCGGAAGAGCCCAGGCCCGCCGCATGTG
>ERZ795055.1618-NODE-1618-length-17956-cov-4.517848_pt1 | contig 17956 bp, 10 predicted proteins | sample MGYA00375139_ERZ795055 | MGnify/ENA primary metagenome ERZ795055 (study PRJEB30184, sample SAMN05720283) | anaerobic digester metagenome | isolation source: active sludge of municipal wastewater-treating anaerobic digesters | place: USA | collected 2015-01-23 ... | reverse complement strand
CGGAGGGGAGGGCGTCGCGGCGGCGCCCGGGGCCGGCTCGGTCGCGTCGGAGGCGTCCGCCGCACGGGAAGCGGCCGGGGTGCTCGCCGACGCCGGCTTCGACGCGGCGACGACGACGTTCCCGCGGAAGAGCTCGGCGAGCTCGGTGTGGAGCTTCATCTGCCGGACCTTCTTCCGCACGAGCGGCCGGAAAAGGCCGACGACGAGCCTGCCGAGGCCACGCCCGTGGAAGTCGAGCGTCGTGATCGTTCCGGTGGGATCGGTCTCGACCCGGGTCAGGACGACGTCGGGCCGAAGCCCCTTCCCCACGAGAAGGAAGCTGTCATCGGGCGCCGTGTAGCGGAGCGCCTCGAGCTTCCCCTCCCGGACGGCGACGTCGAGGCGTGTGGCCGGGGCGCCCTTCACGGTGACCGAGTAGCCCTTCAGGACCGGGACGGAGCCCGCGCGGAGCTTCGCCTCGGCCTCGAGCCGGCCGTTCCGGGCGGCGTCGCCGAGCTGGGCGAGGAGGTCATCGCCACGGAGCGGCCGGGGCGCGAGGAGCGCGGCGAGGAGGAGCGCGACGGGAGCGGCGTGGGCGCGGGAAACGAGCACGGGACCTCCGGGGGGATCGTGATGTCGGGACGGCCGCGGAGCGGCGCGGGCTATCCTCGGGGAATGATGCGCCCCGAGACGCCCGCCGCGCTCCGCCTCCTCGCCCTCCACGCGTTCCCCCTCGACGGCCGGCTCTGGGGCCTCGTCTCGGCCGCGGCCGCGTCGGGCCAGCTCGGCGACGGCGTCGCCGTCACGGCGCCCGACTTCCGCGGGCGAGGGAAGTCCGGCCTGCCGGCGGAGAAAGTCCACGGGATGCCGCTCCTCGCGAAGGATGCGGCGGAGCTGCTCCGGCCCGACGAGCCGTTCGTCGTCATGGGGATGTCGATGGGGGGGTACGTCGCGCTCGAGCTCCTGGCCCGCCTCGGACCGGAGCTGCGGCCGCGCCTCCGCGGCCTCGTCCTCTGCGACTCGCGCGCGAACGCGGACGACGAGGCGGGGAAGGCGAAGCGGACGGCGACGGCGGACGCGATCGAGAGGGACGGGATGGAGCCCCTCCTCGCGGCGATGCTCCCGCAGTTCCTCGCCCCCTCCTCGCGCGGCGGCGCGCTCGAGCAGCTGATCCGGACGATGTTCCTCGCGACGCCGCCGGCGGCGGCCGCCGCCGACCAGCGCGGCATGGCGGAGCGCGCCGACCGCTTCGACGTCCTCGGCGCGCTCGCCGTCCCGTTCCTCGCGGCGGTCGGCGAGGACGACCCGCTCACGCCGCCGTCCGCCTCCGAGGCGATGGTCGAGGCGGCGGGGAACAGCCCCTACGTCGAGCTCCTGACGCTCCCCGGGGCCCACATGGCTCCGCTCGAGCACCCCGAGGAGTTCCTCCCGAAGCTCCGGGCGTTCCTGGACCGCTGCCGGCCGTAAACCCGCCCCGCCCCCCCACCCACCCCCCTTCGCGGTGCCCGCGTCCGCGGCGCGGGAGCTGCCAATGAAGCGGGCGCGGGGTCGACTCCAGCCTAGCGCGCTGGGGTTTCTTCGGGAGATCCGGGGATGAAGGCGCCGTCGTCGCTCCCCTCTCCCGGCGCCGCGCCGTCCATGACGACCGCGTAGGCGCTGAAGAAGGTCGGGTAGGCCGGGACGATCCGGGCCCAGGCGCGCGAGACGGGCGGGTCGAGTTCCTGCAGGACGTCGTCGAGCTGAAGCCGCGCGCCGCGCTCGATGGTCACGTCGCGCGACCCGGCGAGACGGCCGGTCTCTCCGTCGTGGACCTCGAGCCGGAAGCGATGGGGGCCGCCGAAACCATATCCGTTCGCGATCGCGAGGTTGGTCCGCGTGGCGCTGTCCCGCCGCAGGTCCGGCAAGACCACCGAGGCGGCTTCCGTGGCGGCAGGCGGCTCGAAGACGCCAAAGCGCGCGCTCCCGCGCGTCGTCGTGACACGAACGCCGCCGAGGACGCCGGTGACGGCGAGCGAGCCGACGAACGGGACGCCCGCAGGAAGCGCACCGACCGGATCCCGACGCCTCATCTCGGCGAAGAGGTCGCCGACGACGAACACCTCCCCCGGGGCGAGATCCTGCGCAAAGGTTCCCAGCCCCGCGAGGCCGAACGTCGCTCGGGCGGAACTTTCGCCGGGATTCGTGAGCACCAGCTCGGTCGCGAAGCGCTCGCTCTGAACGGCGGCCGGGAACTCGAAGCGCCAGGGTTCCGGAAGATCCTCCGGGACGGCGGCCACGATCGAGGCGTCACCGGTGACGGCGTCGTTCACGGTGGCCCAGGCGACGTAGGGCGCGTTCCCCGCGACGCGCCGGATCCGGGCCCACGCGACGCGGCAGGGGAGTCGTGAGGCGAGCAGGACGCGGTTGAGCTGGAAGAAGGCGCCGGGCGGCAGCTCCACGTCGGGGAGTTCTGCAAGACCCGGTGCGGCAGGGTCGCCGGAAGCGACGGTCACGCGAAGCGTGACCGGCCCGTCTTCCGCCGCGCCGGCGTTGGCGAGCGCGAGGTTCGTCCGGTCGCGCTCCGCCTCCGTCAGCCACGGGACGATCGCGTTCCCGCGAAGGGCTTCCGTTCTCGTCAGGGCCGGAGTGGACGTGCCCCCTCCCGCGCTCGACTTCGTGAGGACCGACGCGCGAACGGCGTGGAGGGCCGAAGCGCCGGCGACCCCGATTCGGAGGGTGCCGATCGAGGGTCCCGTCTCCGCGATCGGAAGCCCGGCGGCGCGCAGCCAGCCGAGTGCGCTCGGCGCGTGAAGCTGAGCGCCCGGCTCGAGGTCGGCGGTGACGGTCCCGCTCCCGCCGCCTCCGGTGGCGACGTAGCCGAGGGTGAGCCGGACGCGTGTCGTCCCCGAGTTCGTCACGAGCAGGTCCGATTCGAAGCGGACGCCCCCGACACCCGACGTCGAGACAAGGACGGGAACGAAGAGGACGTCGTCGTACGCCGTTCGCGGAGGGGACAGGACGACCGGGCCGCGCGACGCGCTCGCGGCGATCTCCTTCGTCCCGTCTCCGTCCCAGTCGATCGCCGTCACGCGAGTGATCAGGCCGAGCCCGGGCACGCAGGGGACCGGGAGGCGCCGGGCCGTCCCGAAGCCGCCTCGTCCGTCGCCGGGGTAGACGGTAAACGTGTAGCTGCAGGGCGCCTCCGTTACGGGAACGGTGGCGATGTCGAGGGCCCCGTCTCCGTCGAAGTCTCCGACGGTCAGGCGCTCAGCGAAGGTCGACATTTCCGAAAAGGGGAGCCGGTGGAAGATTCCGGCCCCGTCGTTATGGAGCACGACGACGGTCCTGTACCGAAGGGACTGATGCGCGAGCAGGAGATCCGGGAATCCGTCGAGGTCGAGGTCCGCGAGGATCGCCTCGTCCGCCGGCTGCGGCTCCCGAAGCGGCGGCGCGGCGACGAAGGTCCCGTCGCCGCGGCTGATCCACACGGACGCGCTGCCGTCGCTGGCGACGACGACGTCGGAGCGTCCGTCCCCGTCGACGTCTCCGGCCGTGAAGGAACCGCTGTCGCTCCCCGGCGGCAACCCGGGCGTGTCCCGCGGGGGCGCGAAGCGGAACTCCCCGAGCGATTGGAACGTCCGGAGGACGACCCCGCCCGGCGAGAGCGCGCCGACGATCAGGTCGGACCGGCCATCTCCGTCGACGTCGCCCGCCGCGAGGGGCCTGGCTCCGTCGTCCGGAATTCCGATGGCGGCACGGAAACGGCCGTTGCCGTCCCCGGCGAGCACCTGGATGCCCGTCGCCACGGAAACGGCGACGTCGATCCGACCGTCGCCGTCGAAGTCCCCAAAGGCCGGGAATCCCCGGATCGCCGTTCCGGGCCCCGGCGAGACGACAGGCTCCGAGATCGCGCCGGCCGGCCACGTCTCGATCGCGTTCGCGGCGACGGAGACGAGAAAGACCGGCCCGCCCGGCTCGAGGCGTCGGGGCGATAGGTCGCCGGGCGACCCCGAGGACGGAAGCTCGGCGAGAAGGGCGAGCGCGTCGCCGGACGCGGCGGCGGGAACCACGAGGACGGCGAGGAGCCCGAGCACGGCGATCGCGCGTGAGGTCATCCGCTGGAAGTGTTGCGGCGGGAATCCGCCTCACGGCGGAACAAGGGAGCCTCGGCGGGCCCTCGTGCGAGACGACGGACCTACCCCTTCACGCAGACGACCTGCTTGAGCGTGTGGAGGACCTCGACGAGGTCCTTCTGCGCGTTCATCACGGCGTCGATCGGCTTGTAGGCGGCGGGCGTCTCGTCGAGGACGGCCTCGTCCTTGCGGCACTCGACGCCGGCGGTCGCCTCGGCGTGGTCGGCGAGCGTGAAGCGGCGCCGCGCCTCGGTGCGCGAGAGGAGCCGCCCGGCGCCGTGGCTGCACGACTCGAAGCTCTCGGGGTTGCCGAGGCCGCGGACGATGAACGAGCGGGCGCCCATGCTGCCGGGGACGATCCCGAGCTCTCCCTTCCCGGCGCGGACCGCGCCCTTGCGCGTGATCCAGACCTCGCGGCCGTAGTGCCGCTCGCGCCGCACGTAGTTGTGGTGGCAGGAGACGGCGAGGACGCGCGTCGCGAACGGCGGGAGCGACGGGACCGACGCGAGCGCCTCCTCGATCGCGACGAGCATGAGCTCGCGGTTCGTCCGCGCGTACTCCTGCGCCCAGGAGACCGCGGCCGCGTAGTCGTCGAAGCTCTCCGTCCCCTCGGTGAGCCAGGCGAGGTCGCGGTCGGGGAGGTTCCGCTGGTGGACGCGCATCTCCTCGCGGGCGATCTCGATGTAGTCGGTGCCGATCCGGTTCCCGACGCCGCGCGAGCCGCTGTGGAGGAGGAGCCAGACGCGGTCGGCCTCGTCGAGGCAGACCTCGATGAAGTGGTTCCCGGTGCCGAGCGTCCCGAGGTGGCGCGCGGGGTGGTTGCCGCGGTCGAGCTCGGGACGGGCGTCGAGGATCGCCCGCCAGCCCGGCTCGAGCGCGCGCCACGCCTCGCCGATGCGCGCGGGCGGGTCGTGCCAGGCGCCCCGGTCGTTCCGACCGCCGGAGTCGGTGCGCCCGTGGGGGACGGCCGTCTCGATCGCCGCGCGGAGCGGCGCGAGGCTCGAGGGGAGGTCGTTCGCGGTGAGCGACGTGAGGGACGCCGCCATGCCGCAGCCGATGTCGACGCCGACGGCGGCCGGAATGATCGCCTCGACGGTCGGGATGACGGCGCCGACGGTGGCACCGATCCCGACGTGGACGTCGGGCATCGCGGCGATCCAGCGGAAGACGATCGGGAGAGAGGCGGCGTTCGCGAGCTGCCTCTCGGCGGCGGGGTCGCAGGAGACGCCGAGCGTCCACGCCTTCACGGGGACTCCGCTCGTCTCGAGGAGCCGGTAGCCCTTTGCCTCGCGCCTCACGCCCCGAACATGCGGACGGAGAACGGGATCGTCAAGCGCCTTCCGGCGGTGGCTCGGGATGCGCGCCTATGATCCCGGCATGCTGCGGACCGGGACGGTGCTGCTCGCCGTCTGCCTGCTCTCCCCCGGAGCCGCTTCGGCGCTCGATCCGGGCAAGCGCCTGTCGCAGTACGGCCTCGACGTCTGGCAGGAGGGAGACGGCCTGCCTCAGAACACCGTGCAGGCGGTCCTCCGCGGCCGCGACGGATACCTCTGGCTCGGCACGCAGGAGGGGCTCGTCCGGTTCGACGGGGCCCGCTTCACGACGTTCGACCGGCGGAACACTCCGGAGCTGAAGCACAACTCCGTCATCTCGCTCGCGGAGGGTCCCGACGGGACGATCTGGGCCGGCACGAACGGCGGCGGCGTCCTCTGCCGCCGCCGCGACGGGACCTTCTCGACGATCGGCACGGCCGAAGGGCTCGCGGGCGGGATCGTCTGGTCGATCGCGTTCGACCGCGCGGGGGACGCCTGGGTGGCGGGGGACGGGATCGGCGCCCAAAGGGTCGTCGACGGCCGGGGAGCGGAACGGATCGGACTGTCGCAAGGGCTCCCGCTCGAGCAGGTCCGGGCGATCGCGTTCGACGCGAGCGGCGCGCTCTGGATCGGCACGACCGGGGCCGGCGCAGCGATCGTGAAGAACGGCCGGGTCACGAAGGTCTGGGACGCCGCGGCGCTCGGCACGGGGCTCGTGCGCGGGCTCGCGCCCGACGCCGCGGGCGGGGTCTGGGTCGCGTCGTCGGGGGGCGGGCTCACGTACCTGAAAGGCGACACCGTCGTGCGGTACCGCGCGGCCGACGGATTCCCGTCCGACCAGGTCTCCGCGGTCCACGTCGACGCGCGAGGGACGCTCTGGTTCGGCACCTGGGGCGCCGGCGTCGGGCGGCTTCGGGACGGGGTCCCGGAGACGATCGGGACGCGCGAGGGCCTCTCGAACGACCAGGTCTGGTCCCTCACGAGCGACGAGGAGGGGAGCGTCTGGATCGGGACGTGGGTGGGTGGCCTGAACCGCCTGCGCGACGGCCTCTTCCTGACTTACACGACGCGCGAGGGGCTGACGAGCGACAACGTCCGAGCCGTCTGCCCGGGGCGCGACGGCTCCGTCTGGATCGCGACCGCCGGCGGCGGCCTGAACCGGCTGAAGGGGGGGCGCGTCACGGCCTACCGCGAAGCGGACGGCCTGCCGAGCGACCACGTGTCGGCGCTCCTCGAGGACCGGCGCGGCCGCCTCTGGGTCGGGACGAACCTCGCGGGGGCCGCGGTCCTCGAGCGGGGCCGTTTCCATCCGCTCGGACCGGCGCAGGGGCTGCCGCATCACGACGTGAGGGCGTTCCTCGAGGACCGCGACGGGAACGTCTGGATCGGGACGATCGGCGGCGGCCTGACCCGCGTCGCCCCGGACGGGTCGCTCCGCGTCTTCACGGTCGAGCGGGACGGCCTGCCGACCGACCGCGTCGTGGCCCTCGCCGAGGCTCCGGACGGGGCGCTCTGGATCGGTTCGTCCGGCGGAGGGGCCGTCCGCTACGCGGAAGGGCGCTTCCGTGCGTTCACGATGCGGGACGGCCTGACGAGCAACCGGGTCCTCACCGTCTTTCCCGACGCGGGCGGCGCGGTGTGGGCGGGGACGTCGGGCGGCGGGCTGAACCGGATCCGCGGCGACGCGGTCACGCCCGTGACGACGCGCGACGGGCTCTTCGACGACCTCGTCCAGGTGATCCTGGACGACGGGAAGGGCGCCCTCTGGATGACGTGCAACAAGGGGGTCTTCCGCGTCGACCGCGCCGAGCTCGAGGCCGTCGCCGACGGCCGGAAGGCGACGCTCCGCTCGTTCGCGCTCGGCGCGTCGGACGGGATGCGGAGCGCGAGCGCGGCGGGAGGGCAGCAGCCCGCGGGATTCGTCGCCGACGACGGGCGCCTCTGGTTCCCGACGTTCCGGGGGGTGGCGGTCCTCGACCCGGCCCGCATCCCGGCCTCGGGGCGGACGCCGCCGGTCGCGATCGAGGAGGTCCTGGTCGACGGGCGACCCGTGGACCTCCGCGTACCTCTCGTCCTCCCTCCGCGGGCCGAGCGGGTCGAGATCCACTACACGGCGCTCACGCTCGTGGCGCCCGACCGGGTCCGTTTCCGGATCCGCCTCGACGGCCTCGACGAGGAGCCGCTGGAGGTCGGGACGCGTCGCGTGGCGTATTACACGAACCTCCCGAGCGGCCCGTACGTCTTCCGCGTCTCGGCGGCCGACTCCGGCGGCGCGTGGCTCGGTCAGGAGGCGACGTTCTCGTTCCGGAAGCGGGCCCGGGCGCGCGAGGTCTGGTGGTTCTGGGTAGGCCTGCTCGGCGCCGCGTCGGGGGCGACGTGGGGGGGCGTGAAGTGGAGGCTCGCGAGCCTGCGCGCGCGAGAGTCCGAGCTCCTCGCCCTCGTCGCGGAGCGGACGCGGAGCCTGTCGGAGGAGAAGACGCGCGCCGAGGAGGCGCTCGGGCGGGCCGAGGAGGCGCGCGCGGAGGCCGAGCGCCTCCGCGAGGTCGCCGAGAAGGCGACGGCGGAGGCGGAGGAGGCGAGCCGGACGAAGAGCCGCTTCCTCGCGAACGTCTCGCACGAGCTGAGGACTCCGCTGAACGCGATCATCGGCTACTCCGAGATGCTCTCGGAGGAGGCGTCGGACGAGGGGCGGCAGGCGCTCAAGCGCGACCTCGAGAAGATCCGCTCCGCGGCGCTCCATCAGCTGGAGCTGGTCAACTCGGTCCTCGACCTGGCCCGGATCGAGGCCGGACGGCTGGACCTCGACGTGGAGACGTTCCCGGTCCGGCCGCTCGTGGAGGAGACGGCGGCGATCGTCCGGCCGCTCCTCGAGAAGAACCGGAACCGCCTCTCCGTGTCGTTCTCGCCCGAGGGGGCCTTCGAGATGACGTCGGACGCGATGAAGGTACGGCAGTGCCTCTTCAACCTCCTGTCGAACGCCTGCAAGTTCACGTGCGACGGACGCGTGGAGGTCGACGTTTCGCTCGTCGAGGAGGAGGGCCGGCCGTGGGCCTCCTTCCGCGTCCGCGACACGGGCATCGGGATCACGCCGGAGAAGGCGGCGCGCCTCTTCGAGCCGTTCGCTCAGGCCGACGCGGCGACCGCGCAGAGGTTCGGAGGGAGCGGCCTCGGCCTGTCGATCACGCGCGAGCTCTGCCTCCTGATGGGAGGGCGGGTGACCGTGGAGAGCGTCCCGGACGAGGGCTCGGTCTTCGAGATCCGCCTCCCGGCGGCGCTCCCCCTGCCGGAGGCCGTCGCCGGACCGCCGGGCGAGCCGTAGACGTCAGGGCGCGGCCGAGAGGGAGACGGCGACGCGGACCGTCTCCCCGTCCCGCAGGACGAGGAGGGGCAGCGTCTCTCCCGGCTTCTTCTCCTCGAGCGCGGCGATCAGGTCGTCCGCCGAGCGGATCGGGCGCTCGCCGGCCCGGGTGACGACGTCGCCGAGGACGAGCGTGCCGTCCTCGTCGCGGGTCGTTCCGCGGAGGCCCGCCTCTGCGGCGCCCGTCTCCGGCTCGACCGAGAGGATGAGCGCGCCCTCGACGCCGAGCCGGGCCGCGACGGCGTCGTCGGCGAGCGTGACGCCGAGGCGCGGCCGGATGACGCGGCCGTGCTGGATGAGCTGCGGGACGACCTGGTTCACGGTGTCGACCGGGACCGCGAAGCCGATCCCGGCGCTCGAGCCGCTCGTCGAGGCGATCGCCGTGTTCACGCCGATGAGGCGCCCGGCGCTGTCGAGGAGAGGGCCGCCGGAGTTCCCCGGGTTGATGGCGGCGTCCGTCTGGACGACCCCCTCGATCTGCCGGCCTGTGACCGACTCGATCGACCGGCCGAGAGCGCTGACGATCCCCGTCGAGAGGGACTGGTCGAGCCCGAACGGGTTGCCGATCGCGAAGACCTTCTGGCCGACGAGGAGGTCCTTCGACGTGCCGACCAGGATCGGCCGGAGCGTGCGCCCGGTGGGGAAGATCCGGAGGACGGCGAGGTCCCGGTCGGGCGCCCCGCCGACGAACGAAGCCGGCCAGGTGGAGCCGTCGGCGAGCGTGACGCGGGCTGACGAGGCCCCCTGGATGACGTGGAAGTTCGTGACGACGTGGCCGTCCGTGTCCCAGACGAAGCCGGAGCCCTCCCCCCGCGGGATCTCCGCGATCCGGAAGAGCCCCGTTCGGCGGCGGGAGAGGGTCGTGATGAAGACGACCGACGGGCTCGACTGCCGGAAGAGGTCGATCGTCGCCCGCTCGTCGGCCGCGAGGTCCCCGCGCGCCGCCACGGGCCGCGGCTCGGCCTCGGACGCGGCGGGACGGAGCTTTCGGCAGGCCGGCGCGGCGAGGAGCGCGGCGAGGAGAAGAGGGACGAGGAAACGGCGCCCGGGCTTCGGGGTGTCCGAGTGATACATCGAGGCCTCGAGGGGCGAGTATAGGAGCGGTCCCCGGTGCGACCGCCCAGAGTAAGATCGCGAAAGACCACGGTGTGCGCCCCGAGGAGGGGCAGAGAAGAGCGTCGAGCCGGCCGATGACTGCGGAACCGTCCTCCTCCCTTCCCCCCGGCGCCCTCGTCGGGCGATACCGGATCCTCGCGTCGGTCGGGAGCGGGGCGATGGGGGAGGTCTACCGGGCCGAGGACACCTCGCTCGGCCGCATCGTCGCGCTGAAGACCCTGCCGCTCGACCTCGTCGGCACGCCCGACCGCCGGGTCCGCTTCGGGAACGAGGGGCGGGTGATGGCGTCGCTCTCCCACCCGAACCTCGTCCAGGTCTTCGACGTGGGCGAGTTCGAGGGGACTCCGTACCTGGTCCAGGAGTTCGTCGAGGGGGAGACGCTCGAAGCGATCCTCCTCGGGGGCGCCGTCCCCGCTCCGAAGGCGGCCCGCTGGATCGCTCAGGCCGCCGAGGGGCTCGCCGCCGTCCACGACGCCGGGTTCCTCCATCGCGACATCAAGCCCTCGAACCTCATGGTCGACCGGCAGGGACGGATACGCGTCCTGGACTTCGGCCTCGCGAAGGTCCAGTCGGTACCGGCCAACGAGCGGAAGAGCCAGCCCTCGCTGACGACCGACGGTTTCGTCGTCGGGACCGCGCAGTACATGTCGCCGGAGCAGGCGAGCGGGAAGAAGGCCGACGCGCGAAGCGACGTCTTCTCCCTCGGTGCGGTCTTCTACGAGCTCCTCTCGGGGAGCTCACCGTTCGGCGGAGAGACCGCGGTCGACGTCATGTACGCGATCCTCCACCTGCCGACCCCGCCGATCCCGGGCTTCGAGACCGGAGTCCTCCGGGGGTTCGCCGCGATCGTCGAGAGGGCGCTCGCGAAGGAGCCGGACGAGCGCTTCCCCTCGATGCGCGACCTCGCTGCGGAGATCGCCGCGGTCCTCGAGGAGGGGGGCTGGGAGGACGAGGCGGCGCCGAAGCGCCCCTCGACGGGGCGCCTCTCGACGATTCCGCCCCCCGTGCCGCCGCTCGCCAAGCGGCAGGGGTTCCGTCTGGCCGCCGGAATCGGCGTCGCCCTCCTCGCGCTCGTGGCGGCCGGGCTGTTCCTTCGCAAGGGGCGGGAAGGAGAAGCGCCCGCCGCCGCGCCGTACCGCCCGGTGCAGCTCACGACGTCCACCGGCCTCGACGTCTTTCCGGCGTTCTCGCCCGACGGGCGGACGCTCGTCTACGCGTCGGACCGCTCCGGACGTTTCGAGCTCTACCGCCGGTCTCTCGCTCCGGGCGGCCGGGAGATCGCGATCACGACGGACGGTCGCCAGAACCTCTCTCCCGCCTGGTCGCCCGACGGGGAGACGATCGCCTACCACGCGAAGTCCGTCGGGGGCGTCTGGCTCATCCCCGCGCTCGGCGGCGTGCCGCGTCAGCTCACGACGTTCGGCTCGCGTCCCTCCTTCGCCCCGGACGGCTCGGCGCTCGTCTTCGAGTCGGGCTCGATCGTCGACTTCGCCGCGAACTCGCTCGGCGCGCTCCCCCCGTCCGTCCTCTGGATCGCCCCCCTCGACGGGGCGCCGCCGAAGCCGCTGACGCGCGTCGGCCGGCCGAGCGGCGGCCACGGCGCCGCCGCGTGGTCGCCGGACGGGAAGAGGATCGCGTTCGCGGCCTACGACCGGACCTCCTCGGAGATCTGGGTCGTCGGAGCGAACGGCGAGGACCTCGTCCAGGTGAGCGAGGGGAACGGGCAGTGCTACGACCCGGTCTGGAGCGCGGACGGCGCGTCGATCACGTACCCGTGCCGGTCGGCCGAGTTCGCCGCCGCCCTCTATCGCCGGCCCATCGACCCGGCGACGGGCCGGACGGCCGGCGCCCCGGAAGAGGTCGCCACTCTCGGCAGCGCGGGGACCGCGTTCGTCAAGCAGCTCGCGATCTCGCGCGACGGGGCGAGGCTCGCCTGGGCGGGTCTCTCGATGGCGAGCAACATCTGGAAGGCCCCTGTCGACGGCCGGGGTGAGAGGACGGCGAGCGAGCAGCCGGTGACGCGGGAGACGGGCCGGAACTCCCGACCGGCTCTCTCGAGGGACGGCAAGCGGATCGCCCTCAGCCGGTGGCGGACCGGGGCGAATCAGGACATCTGGATCGTCGATTCCGACGGCGCCAACGCCGTCCAGCGGACGACCGACCCCGGCGACGACGACTATCCGTTCTGGTTCCCGGGCGACGCGCGGCTCGCGTTCATGTCGCAGCGCCGGGGGCATCGGGCGCTCTTCACGCTCGACCTGACGACCGGGCGCGAGGAGCTCCTCGCCGACTTCGGTCCGGGCCACGACGCCATGCGCCTCTCGCCCGACGGGCGAAGGGTCGCGTTCCACTCGAATCGGGGCGGGACGACGCTGAACGTCTGGGTCGCGGACCTTCCCGCGGGCACGCCCCGCCAGGTCACGTTCGACCGGGAGCTCGCCGCGTTCCCGTGCTGGTCGCCCGACGGGCGGACGCTCGCGTTCGAATCCAAGCGCGAGGGGGACGTTCACGTCTTCACCGTGCCGGTGAGCGGCGGGACGCCCGTCCAGCTGACGAGCGGAAGCGGGCAGAGCTGGCCCTATTCCTTCTCGCCCGACGGCTCGAAAGTCGCGTTCGCCGCCCTGCGGGACGGCGTCTGGAACGTCGGGTGGGTGACGCGCGACGGCCGGACGCTCCGGATCGTGACCGCGAACGAGAGGCTGAACAGCTACATCCGCTACCCGGAGTGGTCGCCGACGGGGGAGGCCATCTACTACGAGCTCGCCGAGACGACCGGGAACATCTGGCTCGTCGACACGGCCGCGCGGGACGCGGCCGGAGAGAAGGGCGGAGGGAATCCGTGAGCGAGACCGTCTTCACGAAGATCATCCGGGGGGAGATCCCCTGCCACCGCGTCTTTGAGGACGAGAGGGTCTTCGCCTTCCTCGACATCGCGCCGCTCGCGCCGGGGCACGTCCTCGTCGTCCCGAAGGAGCCCGCGCCGACGCTCGACGCGCTCTCGGAGGAGTCCGCTGCCGCGATCGGACGCGTCCTTCCGCGCATCGCCCGGGCCGTCGTCGCCGTCACCGGGACGCGCGACTTCAACGTCCTGCAGAACAACGGCGCCGCCGCCCACCAGGCGGTGCCTCACGTCCACTTTCACATCATCCCGAAGCCCGCCGGCGGCGGCCTCGGGATCGACTGGCCGAGCGGACGGCTCGACGGAGACGAGGGGCGGCGGCTGGCCGCCGAGATCTCGGCCCGCCTCGCGACCGGCTGAGCCGCCCGGCTATCGCGCCCGGCCGCGCGCGGCGGCCCCGAGGAGGAAGCCTGCGACCGCCTCGGCGAGGACGAGACCCGGGAGCGCGCTTCGCCACGCCGTGAACGCGCCGTCGCGATAGGCGAGCGCCAGCCACGCCGCCGTGCCGATCCCGACGGCGGCGCCCCGGGCGGCGTCGAGAGGCCGGCCCCCGCGGAGCGCGTGCCCCGCCTGCCCGAGCAGGAGGAGGGCCGTGAGCCCGAGCGCGAGGGGGGGATACCAGCGGAGCTGGAGAGCCCAGCGAGGCCACGCCCCGGCGGCGACCTCGCCCGGGGCGAGCGCGGCCGCGAGCGGTAGCGCGAGCCAGAGGAGGAGAAGGCTTCCCTTCGCCGCCGCGGAGAGCGCACGGCGGAGCCGCCGGAGGGGGCGCGGGGGTCTCCGGACCCTCCCGAGCGCGCTCCGGGCGTCGCGCGCGGCCGAGCCCGCCAGGCCCGTCCGTGCGGCGAGACGTGACGGGTCGATCAGGTCGGCGATCGAGAGGCGCAGGAGGAAGAGCGACCAGAAGGCGAGGCGCAGCGGGAGCGACCTTCCCGCGACGACGAGGCCGAGAGCGACCCCGGAGAGCGCGAGCCCCGTCCCCTCGAGGAGGAGCCGGACGCGGGCGAGGAGCCGCGAAGCGGTCCCCTCGGCGCGGCGCGAGGCGAGGGCGCGGTGGGCGATCGAGGAGAGCGCGACGACGAGGAGCCCGGCGCCGCCGAGAGCCGGCCCGCGCGAGGCCGGGACGAGACGGAGGGCGGCGAGCGGAAGGGCGAGGGCGGCGAGGAGCGTCGCTGCGCGGAACGCCCGGACGGTCACGTCGCGCCCGGAGGCGAGCGCGGCCTGGAGCAGCAGGACCGCCGTGACGCCGGCCAGGAGAACCGCGAGAGGCCGCGAGGCTGGCGCGATCGGAACGGGGAGCGCCGCGAGGCGGGAGGCGCCGCCGGTCCTCTCGAGAAGGTGGACCCAGAGCCCGAAGAGGCGAGGCAGGAGGTCGGCTCCGGGCGGCACCCGGGGAGGTTAGCCGGAACCGGAGCCGGAGGCGGCGCCGGAGCCGGGCGCGGGTCGAGGTGACCTCCGTCACCGGGCGGAAGGTTTCGGCGGCAATCGACTCCGTGCGGCCCTAGATTGACACGGAGTCGCACCCGGGGACCGGGAAGCACGAGGAGCCGCGATGCCCCAGACCCTCTCGCTCGGCGCCGTCGGCGCCGCCGTGACCGAGCTGCAGAAAGCGCTGAACGGCCTGCCGTCCCGGCTCGCCCGCCTGACGACCGACGGGATCTTCGGCCAGAAGACGCGAAGCCGGGTCATGGAGTTCCAGGGGGAGAACGGGCTCGACCCGGACGGCGTCGTCGGCCCGCTCACCTGGGAGAAGCTCCTGGCCCTCGTCTCCGCGCTCACCGAGATTCCGCAGACGAACGACCTCGGCCGGATCGCCGTCGTCGCCGTGGCGCGGGCGGAAGCGTCGACCCCGGGCGTCGCGGCGAAGCTCGCGGGCGGCACGGACCCGTCCGACCCGCGCAAGCGCTCGTACCGGATGGGACACACGCGGCTGCTCAAGTACTTCCGGGTGACGGGCGCGGCGAAGGCGACGCCGTTCATGGAGCAGGCGGTGACCTACCTCGAGAAGAGCGGCCAGCTCGCGCCGATGCCGCACTGGTGCGGCATCTTCGCTCTCTGGGCCGTGAAGACCGCGGGGATGAACGTCGGCGGGTGGAACCTCGGGAAGGGGATCTCGTCCGTGACCGGATTCCGCCAGACCCACTCGCCTGCGCCCGGGGACGTCGGCTACGAGACGCTCGGGGAGTTCCAGCACCACTTCCTGATCGAGAAGGTCGTGCCGGAAGGGAAGCTCCTCCGGCTCCGCACGATCGAGGGGAACAGCCCGCCGAACAGCAACCACAAGCTCGCGTTCGACAGGGTCCACGACCCGTCGTCCGCGAGCCCGCAGTACCGCTTCTACACCTGCTTCGGCTGAGCCGGGCCGGCGGCGTCCGCCGCCGTCGCTCCCCGGGTGTCGCTTGACGGACCCCGGCCGGCTGCGTACCGTCGGCCGCCCGCGATGGCCTCTTCCAGCTACACAGCCGCCGACATCACCGTTCTCGAAGGGCTCGAGCCCGTCCGGAAGCGTCCGGGCATGTACATCGGCGGGGTCGATTCCCGCGGCCTGCACCACCTCGTCTGGGAGATCGTCGACAACGCCGTCGACGAGGTCATCAACGGCTACGCCTCGCGGATCGAGGTCCGCCTCGGGCCGGACGGACGCGAGGTCGAGGTCTACGACAACGGGCGCGGCATCCCGGTCGACGTCCACCCGAAGTACAAGAAGTCGGCCCTCGAGCTGATCCTGACGACGCTCCACGCCGGCGGGAAGTTCGAGCACGGGAGCTACGTCCACTCGGGCGGCCTCCACGGCGTCGGCTCGTCCGTCGTCTGCGCCCTCTCCTCGGAGATGGCCGTGAACGTTCGCCGCGACGGGCACGAGTGGCGGCAGACGTACGGGCAGGGGAAGGCGACCTCGAAGGTGACGAAGGTCTCGACGGAGAAGGTGCGCGGAAGCGGGACGACCGTCCGCTTCCGCCCCGACCCGGAGATCTTCGGGAAGCTCGCCTTCGACGCCGACGAGATCCGCGACCGCCTCGAGGCGAAGACCTACCTCCACCGCGGCCTGAAGATCGTCTTCGTCGACGAGACGAAGAAGCCGGCCGTCCGCGAGGAGTTCGCGCACGACGGCGGCCTCGCCGACTACCTCCTGAAGGTCGTCGCCGAACGCGGCAAGGCGCCGACCCACGCGAACGGGTTCCTCCTCGCGCGCGACGCCGATCCGCGCCTCGAGCTCTCCCTCCAGTGGACCGAGTCGACCGACGAGCACCTCCGCTCCTGGGTCAACGGCATCCCGACGCCCTCGGGCGGGGCGCACGAGAACGGCCTGAAGGCCGGACTCGTGAAAGCCGTGCGGAACCACCTCGGCACGCACGAGCTCCTCCCGAAGGGAGTGAACCCGTCGGCCGAGGACATCCGCGAGGGGCTCGTCGCGCTCCTCTCGGTCTACGTCCTCGAGCCGCAGTTCCAGGGGCAGACGAAGGAGCGGCTCAACAACCCGGAGGTCGCGGCGCAGGTCGACGGCGCCGTCCGCCCCGCGCTCGAGAACTGGCTGAACGAGAACCCCTCCGTCGCCGAGCAGATCGTCGGGCGGATCGTCATGGCGACGCGCGCCCGTGAAGCCTCGCGCGCGGCGGCCCAGCAGGTGCAGCGGAAGACGGCGATCTCCCACCGGCTCAACCTCCCCGGGAAGCTCGCCGACTGCTCCTCGACCGACCCGGCCGAGTCGGAGCTCTTCATCGTCGAAGGGGACTCGGCCGGCGGCTCGGCCAAGCAGGGGCGCGACCGGCGGACGCAGGCGATCCTCCCGCTCCGGGGCAAGGTGCTCAACGCCGAGCAGGCGAACTCGGCGAAGGTCGCCGGGAACAAGGAGCTGACCGACATCGTCTCGGCGCTCGGCTGCGGGAGCGGCGCCGACTTCGACCTCGACAAGCTGCGCTATGGCAAGGTCTTCCTCCTGATGGACGCCGACGCCGACGGCCACCACATCTCGACCCTTCTCCTGACGTTCTTCTGGAGGCACCTGCCGAAGCTCGTCACCGAGGGGCATGTCTACCTCGCCCAGCCGCCGCTCTACAGGATCGACGCGGGGAAGGAGACGTACTGGGCGCTCGACGACGCCGAGCGGGACGCCGTCTTCGCGAAGCTCCCGAAGAACGTGAAGCCCGAGCTGATGCGATTCAAGGGGCTCGGCGAGATGATGCCGGAGCAGCTCAAGGCGACGACCCTCGACCCGCGCCGCCGACGGGCGCTCAAGGTGACCGTCCCCGACGTCCTCGAGGCCGAGCGGACCCTCTCCGACCTCATGGGCAAGGATGCCGGCGCCCGCTACCGGTTCATCACGGAACGGGCCCGGGAAGCGGATGCGCTGGACGTGTGAGCTGAAGAAGGGTGGGGGGTCCGGGGGGGGCGCGCGAAGCCAGACCCCCCCGGCGAGCGGTGGACAGCCTGGACGTCTGACGGCCCGCCCGGCCGCGAGGCTCCGGGGAATCCCTTGACAGTGTCCTCGAGGGTCACGCATCGTCATCAGAATCGAGACACCGCGCCGAACCCGATCCGAGGCCTTCGTCGGGATCACCGCTCTCGTGGTTGCCGTGCTCCTCGCCGGGGTTCCGCTCTTGTCCGGACGCCAGCTGGGCGGGCACGACACCGCCGAATACCTCATTCACGCCCAGCAGACGGCCTCGAACATGAGGGGCGGCGTCTTCCTGCCGGCGTGGGCCAGTGACCTCAACTGGGGTTTTGGCGGCCCCGGCCTCCTTTTTTACCCCCCCCTCGCAAACACGCTCCACGCGCTCCTTCCTCTCGCCGGTCTCCGCCTCCCGACCGGGCTCGGAGGGCTCGCCCTCGCGGCGATGCTTCTGTCCGGACTCGCCGTTCGGGGATGGCTGCGGGCTGCTGGGTTTGGCGCCGGGTCGCATTGGGCGGCAGTCCTTTACGTCGCGGCGCCGTACCGGCTCGTCGACCTCTACGAGAGGACCGCCCTCGCCGAGAACCTTGCGTTCGTCTTCGCGCCGCTCGTCCTCTGGATCGCCGCCGAGGAGAAGCTTGCCCCAAGCCGTCGCGTCGCGCTCGGGGCGTTGGCCGTGGCTGCGCTCGCTCTGACGAACCTCCCGCTTTTCGTCCTCTTTGGGCTCGTCCTCGGCCCGCTCGTCTTCGTGCTTCCCTCTACGCGAAGGTCGATCCGTACGCTTCTCCTCGC
>ERZ795055.1614-NODE-1614-length-17971-cov-6.054532_pt1 | contig 17971 bp, 15 predicted proteins | sample MGYA00375139_ERZ795055 | MGnify/ENA primary metagenome ERZ795055 (study PRJEB30184, sample SAMN05720283) | anaerobic digester metagenome | isolation source: active sludge of municipal wastewater-treating anaerobic digesters | place: USA | collected 2015-01-23 ... | reverse complement strand
CCGAACGGCCAGCGGGTCGTGCCCATGCGGTGGCTGAAAAGCTCCTTCCACTCGTCCGCGCTGCGGTGCCTGAGAAGGTCCATGTCATGGCTCACCTCGAGGAGGTTGCCGCATTTTCTGCAGTTGTACACGACCTCGTCGAGGGGATACTCCTCTCCGCATCCGCCGATGCACCTGAATACCGCGCTGTATCTGCCCATTATTTCTCTCCTGCCTGCAATGAATCCTCGACCCTGATGACTACGACGTTCTTGCCGACGAATTTGAAATCGTTTATCTCCTTGACCGCTTCGAAAAGGTCCTTTTCGCGCGCTTCGTGCGTCATGATGATGAGTGGAAGGAATTCGTCGTCGGTCACGTTTTCCCTCTGAATCACCGAGGCGATCGATATGCCGTGGTTTCCCAGCACGCCGGATATCTTCGAGAGGATGCCCGGCCGGTCGTGCGAATGGATTCGCAGATAGTACCTTGAAAGCCTGCTCTCCGGGCCGATATAGACTGCGTCGCCGGATGTCAGAAGGGCCTGCTCCTGTATCTCCATTTTTTCGGCGATCTGAATGATGTCTGAAAGCACCGCCGAGGCCGTGGGCAGGCTTCCGGCGCCCTTGCCGTACAGGATCACCGGGTCGGTCATGTCCCCGTCATACATGATCGCGTTGAATTCGTTGCGTACCGAAGCGAGGGGGTGGGTCATGGGGATCATTGTCGGATGCACGCGGATATCGAGCACGCCGCCGGTTTCCTTGGCTATCCCGAGGAGCTTGATCACGTAGCCCATGTCCCGTGCGTACGACAGGTCTATCTCGTTGATCTGGGAAATACCCTCCGTCAGCACCGAGGAGTAATCCACCCTTTTGCCGTAGGCTATCATCGAAAGCAGCGATATCTTGTGGCCGGCGTCGAACCCCTCTACGTCCGCGGTCGGGTCCGCCTCCGCGAACCCCTTCTGCTGCGCCTCGCGCAGGGCGTCCTCGTATGAACGATGGGTTTCGTCCATCCTGGTCAGGATGTAATTGGTGGTTCCGTTGAGGATTCCCATGATGGATTTGATTTTGTTGCCCACGAGACCCTGCTTCAGGGCCAGGATGCAGGGGATCCCGCCGCCGACAGCGGCCTCGAACCCGAGCTTCACGCCGTTTTTGCCGGTGCTCTGGAATATTTCGTATCCCTTCTCTGCGAGGAGCTTTTTGTTCGCGGTGACGACGCTCTTGCCGCCGCGAAGGGCCTCCATGATGATGGTTTTCGCGGGTTCAAGCCCGCCGATGAGCTCGACCACGATGTCGATGCCGGGGTCGCCGGTTATGTCCTGCCATCTGTCGGTTACGGCGACGTTTTCGGTGTTTTTCGTCACGTAGTCTTTCCTGAGGTCGCATACTCTCTTGACCTCGACCGAAATCCCTTTTCTCAGGCCGATGAGCTCCCCGTTCTGCCTGATGAGCCGGTAAAGGCCGCTACCGACCGTCCCGAAACCGATAATGCCGATGGTGATTTTTTTCATGCCGTTTTCCTTATTTTTTCAAGTGCATATTTTCTGGCCCGGGGGTCGATTTTTGTCAATTATTGTTTCGAAAAAGAGGAATCCGCGTCATGCTTTTGAAATAATCGGATCCGGCTGTCTGGATGTATAAGAGCCATGCAAAACGGGATAGATTATCACTCCGCGATCTTCGCGGCTACGCGTGAGTTATTTTGTCTTTTACGACCGGAAACGGTCTTCTGATTGGCCTGCACCGGTGACAGCTTGCAAACGCAATGCCCGCGTACAGGGGATTAGTACCCGGTCATGTCCTGAAACGGTGGATTATTTCGTTCATCCTCTCGGCTTTTTTCTTGAGGGCCTGCGCCGAATCGGAAACGGTCTGGGACGATTGTGCGATTTCCTGTATCGAACTGTTCACCCTGGTCAGGGCGTTCAGTATTTCGGTGCTGGTGACTTTCTGTTCGCCGGTAGCCATGGCGATCTGGTCCGACATGGCGCTGATTTCCTCAACGTCTTTCATGACCTGCTCGCTTCCCCGGATCTGTTCATCCGACGAAACGGCGATATCCTCGAACAGCTTCGCCGCGATTTCGATTTTTTTGATCATGTCCGTAATTGAGCCCGCGGTGCTGTTGACCAGATCCGCCCCTTTCTGGATGTCCGCACGGCTGTTTTTGATGACGTTTTCGATTTCCTTGGTGCTGCTTGCGGTCGCGTCTGCGAGCTTCGATATTTCCTGGGAGACCACTGCGAATCCCTTGCCCTGTTCTCCTGCGCGGGCCGCCTCGATGGCCGCATTGAGCGAGAGCAGGTTTATCTGGTCCGATATGTCGTTGATCATCGCGACGATGTCGACGATTTTCTTCGAGCTTTCGGCGACCTGGTTGATCGTTTTTGTCGTATCGTTCAGCATCCCCTCTGTTTGGTGGGACTGCCTTACCGATTCCTTGGCCTCAGTGCTGACCCTGGTCGCGTTGTCTCCAACAATTTTTGTCGACGAGGTGAGCTCCTCCATGGCCGCGCTTGTCTGGGAGACCCGGTGCGCCTGGTTTTTTGCCGAGTTCGCAACGTTTTCGATAGTGGCCATCAGCTCTTCATTGGATGACGTGGTCTCTTCGATGAACGCGGCCTGGCTCTGGGACTCGGTCAGCATTTTTGAGCTGATTTCTGAAAGCGAGTTGGATTCCGTGTTCAGCTCCTCGGTTATGGCTGTCATGTTCGATATCATGTTCCGGATAGTGACGATCATGTTGTTGATCGCCTCGATGAGGGCGTCCGATTCGTTGCGTATCGCGCGTTTGTATACCTTGCATTCGCAGCATATGTCCATTTTTTTTCTGCCGTCGTTCAACGGGAGCGGCTTCCCGTTGTCGCAGTAGGTCCCTTCGATCCTCCAGCATGACTTGTTCCTGCTGTCGTGGGCCGGGCAGTCCGTGATCTTGCAGTCTTTGACTTCGGCGCATTTGACATAATGCGGCTGCGGGATGAATACCTTCAGGTCGCCGTCGCTGACCTTGACCGCGGTTTCGATTATTTTTTTCAGGGGGGCGAATATCCTGTTGGCCGCAACGGAGCTCACGATCACAAGGGCGACCGGGAGAATCACGAGAAGCGAGGTGATGATGCCGAAAAGCAGCGACAGGTCGCGCAGCAGATCGCTGAGGGCCGCTGTTGAGACGATGATCCAGTCCCACCTGGGGAAGTATGCGGCGAAGGCTATCTTCTTTTCGATTTCTCCGGTTTTATCGGGAAAATTGTAGGTGAAAAAACCTTCTTTCTTTTTGATTATATCGTTGATGAAGGCAGTGCCGTTCAACGAATCCTTCTGGTCTATCAGCGTTTCTCCCTTTCTGGTCGGGTGCTCGATCGCCTGGCCCAGGGAATTAATCACGTAGACATACCCGCTCCGGCCGATCTTACTCTGGCTTATCATGTCGAAAATCGCCGATTTCGGGGCTGGCAGTCCGATGTAAAAAGCGCCGATAATCCTGCCTTCGTCGTTTTTCAACGGTTCATAATGGGTAATGCTCCATGTATCGAGAACGACCGCCCTTCCCCGGTAGGGTTTGCCTTCACTGATCGTGCGGTAGACCAGGGACTCTTTGGGTATATATGTCAGCAGCGCCCTCTTTCCGTCTTTCCCTTTTACGTTGGTTGATATTCTGATCAGTTTGTCGTCATGGAACTGGAATATCGTCGATGTCGCGCCGCTGATTCCTATCTGGTCAGCCATGGAATCCACGATTGAAAAATTTTTGTAAAGCCTAATATCGCCTGCGGACATTACCGGAAGCTTAATGGTTGTTTTTTCGCCATTTGACTGGTTCGTTACGGTGAGCTCCTCTGATTCGTCCCGTACTTGCAGACCCGAAAGGCCGGCGAGCCGGTTTTTCAATTTCTTATATGCATCCTCGATGCTTTCATCATAACGCCTGTCGATTTCACCGCTTTGGGTCTCGCACATTTTTAAAATGTACTGCGAGGTCGTCATCATGTTCTGCTTTGCGGTTGAGAGAAGCATATGACGTGAAATCAGGTAGAAGCCGGGAAGTATGATGAGTAGGGGAATGATTGCAGTCAGGCTTACATACCGTAATATGGTGCCCCGAAGCCCGGTCGTGTACTTTTTTATCATTATGAGAACAATTACTGAAAGATTTAATTTTTAGAAGTGAGTCATATAATAATATACTGGATAATCATGTTGTTCGTCAATGCCTTTTATCGTAATTTTTTCATCAAATTTCGAGTTACCAGTGATAATGTTTAACGTTATGCGGATTTTGATGTGTCGGCTTTCATTCAAGGACGATCTTTTGGCGGATGATCATGCTGCGGTGTTCCTGATCGGGAAGAACACGGTAGAGTATCCCCTCGGGCGAGGCAATGAGGCTGCGGGCCTGCAGATAGGGTTTGTAATCCGACCTTACCCCGCACACCTTGACTATCACCGCATCCGCAAGTTTAGCTCCGCGAACGTATATATCGTTGTCCCTGGCGTACTTTTCTTCGACGGTTTCGCTCTTGATTAGCGAGAAAGTCGGCGAAAAAACTATTTTTGCGCCGGAATTTTTCATGAACAGAAAACTGCCGTCGTGGAAGACGTCCGCGCAGATCAGGACGCCGAACGTGATGCCGTACGCGCTGAACACCCTGAAATCGTTTCCCGGCGTGATGATGCCGACCTCGGGCGAGAACAGATTCTTTTTGCGGTAACTCCCCAGCGGCCTTCCGCTGTCGTAGACGAAGCAGGTGTTGTAGAGCCTGCCGTCGGCGCTTTCAGGCATGGTCCCGCCAATGACGACGGAGTCGAATTCCCGCGAAAGCGCTTCAATTCTTTTTATCTGCATGAGCTGATTGTGCGGGGTCTGTCCGTGGTTTCCGAGGCTCCTGTTCACGAAAAAATATTCGGGAAAGCATATAAAGTGGGGACCAAAGTCCCCTATCAGCCGCAAGTCGGCCCTGGTTATGGGAGCGCCGAGCGGCTTCTGGACGAGTACAACATTATATTCATTCATCGATATATGTCCGGCGCTGGTTTTCCCGGCAGCTTTGCCCGGCGGCCGGGAGATTTGTATCATGTGTCCTTGCACAAGGGAAAAATCAAACAATTAATGCTTTCCACGGGTTAATATTTGTCACTTTCATCCTGGCGCGGACGCAATCTGGTGAGCCCGGACATGATGAGGGACAGCCTTCGGTAGCTTGATTTGATTTTCATAAACCCGTGAAAATCGCCAACAATTATGACTGTTTGAGGATGAGGTATGGAGAGAACATATTACGAATATTCCATTGCCAGGGTCTACGAAAAATATTCGCGCCCGGTGCTCAGGTTTCTTTGCTGTCTCGTCAGGGACCGGCAGCTCAGCGAGGACATCATGCACGATGCCTTTGTAAAAATACTCGAAAAAAGAATAAGGATCAGCGATGATTCACAGACCGCCCTGTCGTATCTTTGCAAGATATCGAAAAACCGGGCCATCGATCAGCTGAAAAAATTGAGAATGGAAAGCCAGAAATACTCTCTCATGGCCGTAAGGGAGTTCGAGCTCTGCCGTCATATGCCGGACGATCTGGAGAACATGGTCATCGAGGGTGAGGTCATATCGACCCTGTATGATACGATCCAATCTTTTTCCGATGAGGAGAGAGCGGTCTTTCTTGAAAGCGTTTTTTCCGAGAAGACCGCGTCACGAATCGCCGACGAATTCGAGCTTTCAAGATATGAGGTGAAAAGGATAGTGAAGAAAATCAACTACGGCATAAAGAGCAATCTGAAGGACTATTCTCCCGGGGATATCTTTTTATGAATAACCGGACGGCCAGCGCAGACCTGGCCGGGCGCCGGAGCGGTTAAAGAATGATGCGGGCGTCGGCGATGATCATCCTGTCTCCATTGCATATAACGGGATTCAGGTCTATTGATTCAACGCCGTCGCCGAGCCCGACGAATGATCGGGAAAAAAGCGAGAAAAAAACGGCGAGCGCTTCCAGATCGACCCGCGGCCTGCCCCGGTGGCCCCTGAGGAGCTCTATTCCACGCAGCGACTCGATCGCGGCCATGCTTTCCTTGTGCGAAACCGGGGCGAGTCTCATGGCCACGTCCCTGTAAATTTCGACAGATGTGCCTCCGATGCCGATCATGACCACCTTTCCGAATTGTGGGTCCTTTTTGCCTCCGATTATCACTTCAGCGCCTGACGCCATTTCCTCGACGATTATTCCTGCGAAACCTTTGAGTCCGGAAAGGTCCGAGAAGGCCTTCGCGACTTCATCGTCGCTCATGATGCTGGTCACGATGCCGCCGCTCTCCGACTTGTGCATGATCTCTGGAGACACTACTTTTACAATCGCCGGGAAGGAGATATCTCCCCGTGCTTGCTCGACGTCGGCTGGACTGCGCAGCCATGCGAACCGGGTCGTGGCCAGGCCGCAGAGTCTCATGATTTCCTTGGATTCGGGCTCCAGCACCCATCCGTATTTTTTCGAGCTCTCGAGAATCTCAAGGCATCGCTTGTTCATCCTTTGTTCCTCTTTATCGCTTTGAACATTTTGGTCGCGCTGTCGATTGAATGCGTGACCGGAATGCCGTTGGCCTCAAAACCTTCGATGAACACGCCGAATTTCGGGATGTAGGGGACATAGGCGATTATGGGCTTGTCGAACTCGGCGCGCAGCCGGGACAGCTTCCAGGGCAAAGCGGATGATATCTTCGGAATGAACGGGAGAAACAGGACGAATATCCCGTCGATATAATCCCTTTGCAGCGCATAACGCGCGGCGGTGATGAAGTCGTCGTCGGTCGTGCTTCCGGTGAGATCGATCGGATTGCTGAAGGAGGCGATGGCCTGGATGTTCACCGAGGACATGTCCCTGAGCTCGTCGCTTTCATGTCTGGGAAGCTGCGCTACGTTTATACCGAGCTGGTGAAAGTAGTCTGACGCGATGACCCCGTGCCCGCCGCTCGCGGTGATGATGGCCACGGAATCGAGCTTTCTTTTCCCGTAATAGGAGAGCGCCTCGCAGGCGGATAAAAAGTCGGGCTCGCTGGTCACCTCGACCGCATCGGTTTCCTTTATGATTTCGCTGAATATGAAATAGTCGCCGGCTATGGCCGCGGTATGCGACGATATGGCCCTCGCGCTCGAAGGGGTCTTTCCCGCCTTGAAGAGCACAACCGGCTTTTTCGTCTTCTTCAGCTCTTCAATGAATTCACGGCCCCTCATGGGCTCGAATCCCTCGAAATAGATGCCGATCACGTCGGTTCTGGGGTCGCTATTGAAAAAACGCAGCGCGTCGATCTCGTCGATGACCGCCTTGTTGCCGATGCTGAGCGCGCGCGAAAGCCCGATCTGCTCCTGGGTAAAGCGGATCATGAGGTCGACCATGATACCCCCGCTCTGGCTCGCCAGGCCGATATTCCCTTCGAGAGGCTTGACGAAACGTTCGTCCGGAAAGAAGAATGTATTGATGAACGGCATCGAAAATACGCCGAGGCCGTTCGGCCCGATGATGGGAAAATTATGCTCGAGGGCTATTGAGCGGATTTGTTCCTGGAGGTCGAACCTGCCCGCCTCGGAAAACCCGCCGGAAATGATGATGGCCCCTGAAACGCCGGCTTCGATGCATTCAAGGAGTGTCGCGGGGATTATTTCAGAGCGTATCGCAAGCACCGCGACATCCACATGTTCGCCGATTTCCTTCAGGTTGCGGTATAATTTTTCTCCCCTGAATTCCCCGCCGGCGGGATTGATGCAGTAAATCCGCGCGGTGGTATGGTTCCGGTTCTTGTTGAAGATGATGTTCGCGGGATGTTCGGGATTGCTCTTGGAAATCCCGTAGATTGCCATCGATTTGGGCTCGATCAGTTTTTTCAGGTTCATAAAGCGGTCATTCACCAGCTATAACAGAAAAGGTGTTCAGTAGAGATAACATTGTTCGGCAGCCGCCATTATTTGTCACGCAAATTTTATGGATTCGCTCCCGACGCCCCGGGATGCCTTAAATAAAAAATCCTTGAAAATAATGTTCTGATATGTCATTATGTCGCTTTGTCCGGCTGCGGGGCGCCCATTATTCCCGCCCCTAATGATCCCGGAGCCTCAATTCGTGGGATATAAAGACACATTACCGTTATGGATACCGGCTTACTTGACCCAGCAGAGGACCTTTTTTCCGGCGAATATCTGGCCCGGAGCGATTCCCCTGACAACAGCACAGTATCGGGCGAAGAGGCGGTCCTCGAGGCGATTGAGAAGGGACTGCAGGCCCCGGATTACAGGTATGTCCTGAAGACCGAATCGCACCTGCTCCATCTTGCGCACGCCAACAACAAGATACTTTCCCTGTCGAATTCGCGCACAAGGATTCTCGCTCACCAGGTCGAGAGCACCCACCGCATCGTCAATTCGCTCAACAAGCGCTTCCTCATCGCAGACGAGGTAGGCCTCGGCAAGACCATCGAAGCGGGCCTGGTCATCAAGGAGCTGGTTTACCGTTACGGCTACAGCAGGATTCTGATCGTGTGTCCGGCGTCGCTGCTGCTCCAGTGGCAGAACGAGATGGAAAGCAAGTTCAACGAGCATTTCGACATCATGGACAGGAAGACCATGGCCCGGGCCGCAAGGGACGGCGAAAACCCCTGGAAGAGCGTGGACAAGGTCATCTGCTCCCTGGACTTCATCAAGAACCGGTCATTTTCGGCCGATCTCAAGAGAACGCAGTGGGACGCCGTGATCTTCGACGAGGCCCACCGGCTCAGGCGCGATTCGAAGCACGCGACCCAGGCGTATGCCGCGGGCGAGCTCATATGCCGCCGGGCGAAATCCCTTCTTCTTCTTTCGGCGACGCCGTTCAGGGGTAACATCGAGGAGCTCTATTACCTCGTGTCGCTGGTCGACCGAAATCTTCTGGGCCCGTTCAATTCCTTCTACATGAACTACTGCCACGAGGGCTCCGACCTTTCGGCGCTGCGCAGGAAGATATCCGAGGTGGTGATCAGGAGGACAAAGAAAGAGGTGGGCGGATTCACCCTGCGGCACGCCCGCACCGTGCGCTTCGAGCTGTATCCCGACGAGCGCCTGCTTTACGACGAAACCACGGCTTATGTTGCCGAGGAATTCAACAGGGCCATGCGGTGCGAGAACAGGGCAGTGGGATTCGTGATGACGGTTTTTCAGAAGCTGCTCGACTCGTCGTCGCACGCCCTGGGTGTCGCGCTCGCCAATCGCAGGGAGCGCCTGCAGGGTATGGTCGACAGGGCCGAGTCCGCCCTTATTTCGAAGACCCTGGACATCGATGAAGCCGATTACGCCGACGATGATTCCTTCGACAGCGTGATCGGCGAAACGTCCGAAAAGACCGTCTCGGAGCTCAGGGAGGAAATCGCGACGCTGGACAGGCTCGTATCCCTTGCCGGCCGCATAGAAAAAAACAAAAAGGCCGAAAAGCTTCTTTCGCTCATCAAAGACCTTAAAAAGAAGGGCCATGGAAAATTTCTCATCTTCACCCAGTTCAGAACGACCCAGGATTTTCTATGCGAGACCATGTCTTCTTTTTCCGTCGAGATATTCAACGGTTCCATGGACCGCATGGAAAAGGAAAAGGCCCTCGAGTCGTTCAAGGATAAATCCGAAATCCTCATTGCGACCGAGGCCGGGGGCGAGGGCCGGAACATGCAGTTCTGCAACATCCTCATCAACTACGATCTCCCATGGTCGCCGCTGAAGATCGAGCAGCGCATCGGCAGGGTCCACCGCTTCGGCCAGAAAGAGGACGTTTTCATATACAATTTTTCGACCAGGGACACCGTGGCCGAGCGCGTGCTCGAGGTCCTTGGCAGAAAGCTCAGGCTTTTCGAGGAGTCGATTGGCACGCCCGACGTGCTGCTCGGCGAGATGGAGGACGAGCTCAAGCTGAACAGGCTCTTTATGGAAATGGCCAGCGGTTCAAAAAGCACGCGCTTGGTCGAGGATGAGATAGAAGAGCGAATCGAAAGCGCCAGAAAAAGCTTCGAAAAGCTCTCGGACCTTACCGTCGCCAACCAGATGGATTTCAACTACGACGAATATTACCGCATAACGCTCAAGGAGCGCCAGTTCTCGAACAAGCGCATCGAGAGATTCGTGCGCCTCTTTCAGGAAGCCGACCGCGACGGGTTTTCGCTTATAGGAAGAAAAGACCGCAGGACGGGGTTCTTCCCGGTGCGAAAAGCTGGCGGCGACCCCGGCCAGGAATTCCCGTTCGGGACGTTCGACAGCCGGGAGGCGCTTGAAAACGAACGCCTCGAATTTCTGGCTTTCGGGCATCCGGCCGTCGATTCTATCGTCGAGCGCTGCCGTTCGGAAAGTTTCGGCGGCCTTGCCGGCATGGTGGCGGTGCGCCACCGGGTCCGTTTTGTCGGCATGGTCTTCAACTATATAGCCACATATGATTCCCTCGCAAAAACCAGCGAGTTTGTTCCGGTCCTGATCGAGCCGGCGGGCCTTCTCGGACCATCCGAAATCGAGGATCTCGAAAAGGACCTGCTGGAGCAGGACTATCTCGCGGATGTATGGCCGTCGGATTTTTTGGACGAGATGGGCGGACTGAAAAATTCGGCCTGCGACCACCTGGCGGCCGCGGCCGCCAGGGCGCGTGAAAAAACCGGGGCCCGCATTTCAGAGATGGCGATGAACCTCGACCTGGATATCTATCCCGAGATGGACAAGATCAGGAAGTCGTTCGGCCAGAGGATCCGTGAGCTCGAGGAGAAGCTCGCGGTGCAGGAAAGCAGGATGAAGTGGCAGGGGAGCGATATGAAGGCCGCGGTGACAAGGACTGCTCGGCAGATTCAGGCCGAGAAAAGGGAGCGCGACTCGCTTCTCGGAAGGTACCAGAGCGCCCTGGGCATCTCGTCGTCGCTGCGGCTGGTCAATGCAGCGGTGATCGTCGGGATTCCCGAATGACTACCTCATGGCCAGGGCGTCGTCGATCGTTGAGTCGATGCTCTGCATGGAAAGCATATCGTCATCGGGCGAGTAGTCGGCCGCCGGAGCCGAGGATGCGAATACCGTCCCGTAGGTTCCCCTGACCTGTTCTGATATGAAGCTGTCATACCGCAGGGACTGCTGCCCGCCGTTGAAGAACGTGGACATTATTATGAAAAGCGAGGCCGCAGCGGTCAGAGTCGAAAAAGACAGGCCGTACGCGAGCCTGAATTTGCCGCGCTTTCGCTTTTCCATCACCGCGCCTGCGATGCGAAGGTCCCACGTTTCGTCATCGAGCCTTTTTTGTATCTCGTTTCGCATGATGTTCTTGTTTTCTTTCATGATGATGCGCCCTCCTGGTACATTTTTTTCAGGAGATCCCTCCCTCGGGACGCTCTTGACTTCACCGTCCCTGTTTTGATTGAAAGCCGGGACGCGATTTCCTTTTCCGAAAGTCCCTGTGAGACAAGGTCGAGCACGTCCCGGTATTTTTCCGGAAGGAGCTTTATGAATGCGAGAAATTCCTGGATGTCCTCCTCTCCGAAATCCCCGCGGCCGTCGTCTTCTTTGAAGGATTCGACGGATTTCCTGAACTTTTCCTCTTCCCGGATGAGCCTTTCATTCATCCTGAGGGACTCGTTGCGCGCGATTGAGTACAGCCATGTCGAAATCGCCGAATCCCCCCTGAACTTGTCGCTCGCCAGGCTCCGGTATGCCCTCAGGTACGTTTCCTGGACCACGTCGTCGATCGCGTGGTAGAAACGGCCGGCCAGGTGTTTCTCGACCGCAGACAGGACGACCGCCTTGGTGTCATGGACGATCCTGGCAAATTCGGTTTCAGTCATTGTCCTTTCTGTCCCTTCTCATTTCACGCTTCATTTTTTTCTTCTGGTCTTCGGTGAGAAGCTTTTCGATCTCGATCCGGTGCTTGATGCGGTCAAGGCGTATTTCCGCTTCCAGCCCGGAAACCTCCCTGAGGAGTTCGCCGACGTCGTCCAAATCAATCTCTTTCTCGAGGAGGAGCCGCCTCAGTTTCAGGTTTCTGGGCTGTATCTGTTCGCGCTTCTCGAGCAGCTGCTTGTGAAATTTGAGGTTGATCTCCTCGATTTTTTTTATCTGCTCGTCAGAGAGGCCGACTTTTTTCTTCATGCGATCGGGATCGCCGAAACACATCTGCCCCCGCATATGCCCGCGGTTACCATGGCCTTCATCCGCATATTCTTCCTCTTGCCCATGTCTCGACCTGCGCTCTTCGTGTCTCGCATCTGCCGACGATGCCCACATCGAGGCGACGAGTAGTGAACCGAAAATTATGAGAAGAAATTTTTTCATAAATGCTCCTTTTATTCCCTCCCCCTTGATGGGGGAGGCGGGGTGGGGGTGAAACACACACTGTAGTTATTAAATACTTGTGAATCACCCTCCCCCGGCCCCTCCCCTCAAGGGAGGGGTGTGACTGCCTTTAGGGTTGCCTTATCTGCCGTATGGACATCCGTATCCGTCGAACCTGTGATGGCCCCTGGACCGGTCTTTCCTGAAATCCCTGAATTCCCTGTAGCGCTCTTTCTGCTTGTCGGTAAGCACGTCCTCGACGGCCTTTTCACGCTCGAGCCTCAGGTTCTCAACTGCCTCGAAACTCTTTCTGTTCTTAAAATACTTCTCCCGGTACTCCTGGTCAATCCTGAAAATTTTTTCCACCTGCTCATCCGTCAGTCCGAGACGATACTGGAGACGGTCAAGGTGCCCGAAGGGCCTGCATATGCCCTGTCCGTGGAATCCCCGTCCCCTTTCGGCGTATTTTTCCCCCGCGCTGATTGCGGCCGGGGCCAGAGCAAGGCCGCCGGTTATGATTGCCGCGGCTATTACCGCAAGTACTGATTTCTTTTTCATGTTTGCACTCCTTATTTTCAATCTTTTTGACGATTTGACCCTCGCAGGTGCGTGCCGGTTCCCGATTTTTTTATTGCTATTTTTATTGTTCGGTGTATTTTCTGTTGACCATATGGAGGTGCGCGATGCCACAGAAAAAAGGATCCCCGGTTAAAAAGCCCGCAAAAAAGGGCGCTGCAAAAAAATCCCGGCAGAAGACGAATCCGGCGAAAAAGCCCGCGGCAGGGAAATCGGCCCCCTGGAGCGATGCGAAAAAGGCGTTGATCGCGCAGCTCATGGTCGTGTGCAAGGGCCTCGACGAGGCCGGAGTCAAGGCCCTGGTGAGCCAGGGAGAAGCTCTGGTCCGCCAGAAGAAGGCGCTGGAAAAATCCGCAGAGAAAGCGGCAGAGAAGGCGAAAAAAGCCGCGGCCCGGCCCTCGACAATCCCCATGAGGACCGCGCCACTGGACAAATTTTCGGTCGATGTTACCGAAGGTAAAGACGGTTCCTATTTCATGATCGGAATAAACAAGTACAGGATATTCATGGCGCGCGACGAGATGAAGAAGCTCGTGAGATTATGCCACCTCTCCAAAGACGCGAAAGATGCGGGCCAGAGGATGTTCAACTGGTTTAAAAAAGACAGGGGTGATGTCCTGTATAATGCGGATATCGAGGGCCCGTCAGATCCGGCATTGGCCACCATATACAACTACCTGATCAAGACCTACACGGTAAAGGAATGACGCCGCCGGCCGCGATCTTCAGCGAAGGATGACCACCGACACGCCGTCTCCGCCCTCGCCGTAATCTCCCGGCCTGAAATCTGCGATGTAGGGGGATGTCCTGAGCGCCGTTCGCACCGCTTCCTTGAGCGCGCCGGTTCCATGGCCGTGGATGATGACCGCGCTCGAAATGCCGGTGCGCGACATGTAATCAAGGCCTGCATCGAGCGCGCGAAGCGCCTCCTCGACCCTCTTGCCCCGCAGGTCGATCGTATTGTACCTGGTCTGGACCGTGAGAGGTATGGCCTTCTCCACCACGGGCTCTTTCCTCTTTTCCTCGCGCGCCTTCTTCTTTGCCGCGGTTTTTCGCAGCGGCACCATGATCTCGCCGATCTTTATCTGTGTCCGTATGGTCCCGCCGAGGACCACGGTGAGTTTCCCTGAACCGTGGTCGATTTCGTCGATTACTCCTTCCTGTTCGAGCGGGACCACGAACACTGCGTCACCCTTTTTCAGTCTGCCCGGGTCTGCTTCGCCGTATGTTCCGCTGAAGCGCTCTTCGGCGAGCCCTGACAGCTTTTCAGAGACCTCCGCTTCCCGCTCGATGATCTCCTCCTGGATTTTACCGCTCTCCCTGAGCCCGGCCTGCTGGAGCTCCCGTATGCGCGCGGCGACCTGGTCGCGGTGCTTCTGCAGCTCCCTCAGGAATTCAATCCCCTGTTTGTGCTTGAGCTCGGAGGTCTTTCTCCGAAGCTCGTTTTCCCTCTCGGCGAGCTCGAGCCTGAACGCCTCGATCTGCTCCTTCTGGGCCTGGAGCGCGTCGTTTTCCTGGTCCATCTTTTTCCGGTGCTCCTGGATCTTCTCGATCAGGGACTCGACGCTGATGTCGCGGCCGTCGAGGAGGCCCCTGGACCGGTTGATGATCGAGGGGGAGAGGCCGTAGGTGCTCGCGATCTCGAGCGCGTAGCTCACCCCGGGCAGGCCGGTTTTCAGTAGATATGTCGGCTTCAGCGTGTCGAGGTCGAACGAGACCGAGGCGTTTTCGAAGCGCGGGTCTGCGGCCGCGAGCTCCTTGAGCTCCGGGTAATGGGTCGTGACCACGAGCGCGCAGCCCGTATCGATAAGCGCTTCGAGGATCGCCTGTGCGAGCGCGGCCCCCTGCCTGGGGTTGGTCCCCACGATGATTTCGTCGACCATGATTAGGCTGTGCTCGTCGGCGCGGGCGAGCATTTCGCCGATGGCCACGATCTGTCCCGAGAAGGTCGAGAGCGACTGCGAGAGGTTCTGGTCGTCGCCGATATCGGCAAGTATGGTCGTGAACCGGCCGATGCGGGAGTCGGGCCCGGCGGGTGCGTGGAGCCCGTACAGGGTGAAGAGCGCGCACAGGCCGATGGTTTTCAGCAGAACCGTCTTGCCACCGGTATTGGCCCCGGATATGAGCAGGCCGCGGTATTTTTTTCCGAGCTCGACATCGTTGGCCACGTTTCGCTCCGGGTCCATGATCTGCAGCAGCGGATGGCGGGCGGAATGCAGGACCATTTCGGCGCTGTCGCCCACGACCTGGCGGTTGCCGCGGACCAGCGCGCTGAAGCGCGCCGCGGCGGTCAGAAAATCGCAGTAGCCAAGAGCCTCCTGGTCGCAGGCGAGCGCGGCCGCGTTGTGTGAGACTTTACCGGTCAGATCGCGCAGTATCGAACCGATCTCGGCCTGGAGCTCCTTTTCGAGCATGAGGACCGTGTCGTTCAGGTCTGCGATCGAATCAGGCTCGATGTACAGCGTCTGGCCGCTCGCCGATATGTCGTGCAGGGTCCCCCTGATCCTTCCTTTCATCCCGGCCCGGACCAGGAGCACGTAGCGGTCGTTGCGGGTCGAGAATATCTTTTCCTGCAGCGCGGCCTCGAGCTCATGGTTCGAGAGCATGTGGTGGAGCCTTTTTTCGATCTCCTTTCTGGACGAGCGGATCTTTTCCCTGAAAGCCTTCAGTGCGGGATAGTACGAATCGTTCAGCTCGTTGCGCTCGGTGATCGAGGATGCGAGCAGCTCGCCCAGGTCATCCAGCGGCATGAAGCGGTCGTGCTCGCCGTCGAGCGCCGGGAACTCGGCTCGGTGTTCCCTGAGATACTTGCGGATTCGTCTTTCGGATGAGGCGAAATCCCTGATGCAGGCGAGCTCCTCGATCGAGAGAGCGCCGCCCTTTTCGGCCCTGACCACAAGGGAGGTGATGTCCGAGAGGCCGCTGAAATCCGGGGCCTCGCCGCGCAGCCACAGGTCCTTGAGCGCCGATATTTTATCGAGCTGCGCCTCGATCCGTTCTTTCGGGAGCGGCCGCAGTTCGGAGCAGTATTTCTTCCCGGGGCCGGATGCGCTCAACCCGGCCAGCTTGTCCCGTATCACGGGCCATTCGAGCACCTGGAGCACCCGCTCGGGGATGTGGGTGTTTTCGGATGTATCGTATTGTGTCATGATGTTATGCCAGCCGGCAGGTATCATACTGCCGGGGGATGGAATTTTGGAAAGAAAAATTTTTATTAATGTTTCCTGATCTCGTCGAGCAAGCAGGCGCTGCACCCGGTGATCATCCCATTCCTGTTGGTGGACATGCGCGACAAAAAAGAAACCCTTATGAAAAAAAGGGGCGGTGGGCTCAAGTTCTGCGGGCAATGTGCCGAAAATGGAGTGAGATCATCTGCAAAGGAATGCAGCAATGAACATCAACACATTACAGGTCGCGACGAAAAGCATGGAACAGCTGGGAGACCTGCTGATCAACATGACCACCCAGGCGATGGACCTTCAGCACAGGCTGCTGAAGGCGACCGTCACCGAAAAGGTGAGCCAGGCAGGCCTCGGCGAGAATGTCGACGTCAGCGCATAAAACGACCGGGAACCATCACTGCGGACCGCATCCGCCGCATACAGGCAATATTGCCGGCGCACATTCATAAATTGAGTACGGCATGGAGCCGCATTGCAAACATCCCCTTACCCGGTTCCCGAAACCATATCCGGCACGGACACGGCCGAGCGCAGTCATTTTTATCAAATGCACGACCGGAGGCGTCGACAGGAAGGGCGGTCCATCGTATGATGATGCGATATCGGCCTCGTAATGCCGCATGACGATTAATTTTAAAAAAATCCTTGCATCTACGGCATTTTACGTCAATACTCACCCATTCAGGCTTGATCCACTTCGACTAACTCGGTGAACGGGTGGTGCGGATGCTTCGGCAGGCTCAGTACGAGTAAAACGCATCGTGTCCCGTACAGCGGGTCGCGGCGAAGGAACATTCCCGTCTCCGGAAAAAAAAGAAAATGCCCATAAACAGCGAACAAACCGCCAATAGCCTGTCGATAACGCGCGACAACAGTCTATCCCGTATTCTCGGCCAGGCAATACTGCTGGGCCTGACGCTTCATGTTCTGGATCTGGTCGTATTCATCGTGCTTTCGTCGCATCCCCTGGCGGCAGCGAGCGTTTTCAGCATCGTTCTTTACGTGTTCCTGTATATGATGAACAGGCGCGGGCATATGTACGCGGCCTATATCCTGGTATGCCTCGATATCCTCGCATACCAGTCCCTTCTCGTCATGTTCACGGGATGGGACACGGGCAATCATTATATCATGATGTTCATCGTCCCGACGCTGTTTTATCCCCCGCGTTTCAGCATGTCTTTCAGGATCGCGGCGGCGTCGTTCATCTGCCTCGTATATTGCGGCCTGTATTTTTTTTCGCACCGGTATGAGCCGGTGTATCAGCTGCCTGAAAACATAATCCAGCTGCTGAATTACGCCAACATGTTCCTCGCCCTCCTGGTGCTGGCGGTCCTGAGTTACATCATGAATAACGCCATGGGCAATATCGAGAACAGGCTCAGGAGCATGAACGAGGAGCTCGCGTTCCTCGCCCGGGTCGACCCGCTTACCAGGATATGGAACAGGCGCAGCATGGACCAGTACATATCGATAACGCTGAAAAAACCGCGCACGGCGGGATCGCAGACGGTTTTCATTCTCTCCGACATCGATCATTTCAAGAGCGTGAACGATACCTGCGGCCATGCGTGCGGGGACATGGTTTTAAAAAAGGTCTCCGGCGTGATGGCTGATGCGGTGCGCGAAGGGGACAGGGTCGCGCGCTGGGGCGGCGAGGAGTTCCTCGTCATGATCACGCACGGTTCGCTCGACGGGGCGATGATACTGGCGGAAAGGATACGCAAGGCCATAGAGAACAATATAATGACATGGAACGGCGGTGAGGTAACTGTGACCATGACCTTCGGGATCAGCGTCATGGAAAAGGATGAAGGCGCCGATTCGTGCATCGGCCGGGCCGACCGGGCCCTCTATCACGGGAAAAACGCGGGCAGGAACAGGGTCGTGGCCTGGACTCCTGAAATCGACCGGCTGCCGATGCCGGCCCA
>ERZ795055.1608-NODE-1608-length-18002-cov-4.569399_pt1 | contig 18002 bp, 13 predicted proteins | sample MGYA00375139_ERZ795055 | MGnify/ENA primary metagenome ERZ795055 (study PRJEB30184, sample SAMN05720283) | anaerobic digester metagenome | isolation source: active sludge of municipal wastewater-treating anaerobic digesters | place: USA | collected 2015-01-23 ... | reverse complement strand
AACAGTTGGTTGATGCATACATTCAGGCTCTTCAATTCACAAATTATCAAGATTATCAAAGAATCAGAAAAGCAAGTACAAAATTAGAAGAATTTGGCGATGAGCGTGCGATAGAGCCCCTATTAAAATCTCTTGCCAGACATGCCTTGCCAGAGACAGAATCTGCCCTAAAAAAATTAGGTGCAACCAACGAACAGTTGGTTGATGTGTATATTGAGGGGCTAGAATCAGGTTGGGTTGCACAAGCAAGTATAAAATTGGGAGAGTTAGGTGATACAAAAGCAATAGAACCCCTATTAAAAGCTCTTGTCAGGGGCGTACCAGAAACCGAAACCGCCCTAAAAAAATTTGGCGTAACCGATGAGCAGCTTCTTAATGTTTACCTTAAAATAGTTCCATTAGACATCATCAAGGCGTACGAAGAAGCTTCAGCAATATGGGGTGAAGCTTCCCATATGGGATACGATGCGTTTTACGTACAAGGCGTTTCACAAGCCTTTGACGAGATGGAATCCATACTTGCAGAATATCCGGGTGTACAGGAGGCTTTAAAGGTTTACAACCGGAATCAAAAAACCAACGCCGCGATCTTGAGCGGGCCGGTTGGGCTGATGGGGGCCATGCACGGCGGGCTCTTCGCCGCCTTTAACGGCAGCCTGCTTGCGGCCATAGAAAGAAAAGAACTTCCCGGAATGATAATATTTTTTGGAGCTCCTTTAATTGCAGCTGCAATAATGATTATTTACCAAAGTCCAGGTGGCTTTAAGGGTATGGCAATTAAAGCTTGGCCGTGGACTTTAAAATGGGCGAGAAACTTTCTGGATTACGATTATAATGAAAATCCGAGCGCTATTAAGAAAGCCATTCGCGCCATACACATCATTGGCAACCATTGGAAGACTGATGATGAGGATGTAACAAGGCTGCAGGAGGCGATTGAGAGGACTCCTGGTATTTTAGAAGAACTCAAAGATGCTCGGGCGATCAAGCCTTTGTTGATAGTTCTTTCAAGAACTGCATCCTCAGACATTGAAACAACTCTAAAAAGAATTGGGGCAACCAATCAGCAACTAACTGATGCCTACATCAAAGCTCTCGCATCTTCAGATTCTTCAGTAGTAGCACAAGCTAGTGTAAGCTTGGGTGAGGTTGGAGATGCCCGCGCCATTCAACCTTTACTAACCGTGCTTTCTAAGTACAGATTAGAAAAAACTGAAACAGCCTTACGAAAACTAGGCGCAACCAATCAGCAACTAACTGATGCCTACATCAAAGCACTTAGCTCTGATGTTTCTTTAGCAGTAACGCGAGTGAGTGAAAGATTAGGTGAGATTGGAGATGCGCGTGCCGTTCAGCCTTTACTAACTGTGCTCTCTAAATACGGATTAAAAAAAACTGAAACAGCCTTACGAAAACTAGGCGCAACCAATCAGCAACTAACTGATGCCTACATTAAAGGACTGAGCTCTTATACTTCTTCACAAGCAGCACAAGCAAGCAAAAGTTTAGGTGAGATTGAAGATACGCGTGCCGTTCAGCCTTTATTAACCCTGCTTTCTAAGTATGGATTAGCAGAAACTGAAACAGCTCTGAAAAAGCTTGATGCAACAAAAGAACAACTAGCTGACGCGTACCTTGTTTACCATTATGCACAATCTCTTAAATCGTCTGATCTTCCAACGATCAATGAAGCCATCAAAAATTTATCCGAATTAGGAGACATCCGCGCATTAGAACCTTTAATAACCCTTGCGCAGCAATCTGCGAATATTCTTGTGGTCGATGCACTTTGGAGTATAGGGCTTAAAAATCCTGATGCAGGCATTCTTGAGTCAGGAAGAATATCAGCAAGGATTATTAATGAAATCAAAACGGGGTTAAAAAGAACTCGAGACTCTAACCATGAACCTATCGAACCGACAGAGCCCGCTGAACCTGTTATTGAATATGAGTATAGAACAGTTTATGGCGATTCAATGTTGTTACCTGTTGACGGAACTTGGATTAGCCAAAAAGATATTGATTATGGAGAGGATCTAGAAAAGTTCGAAAGAGAAAAAAGAGAGTATTTGGGCGAGCTGGCGAGATTTGAAGCATGGAATCGTAACTGGGATGCTAAATCATCTTTGTTAATCCAAAAACTTGAAACCCCGCGCCCGATGCCCGAAACCAACTCCTCAGTCAACAACGAGAAAGACGTCGGCGGGATCGATATGAACACGATCGATATCGACCGCCAGGGAGGCGAGGGAGAGGGGATCCAGTTCGATATGACGGGCATGGAGCCGCTTCTGAACATGGACATCCAGGGCTTTACGCCTGTGATCATCGACATCACCCCGATCAACAGCGTCCTGCCGATCCTGGGGTTGGCTGACCCGAGAGAGCCGGCGATCAAGTTCGGCACCGAGGAGGCGCAAGAGTCCTTGCAGCTGTCGCGGGTGGATTCGTAACGCGCGCGCCCCAAAAAAAGGCCGTCACGTTTCCAAAATTATTCATAGAAAAGGCGCCCTTGTTGTGTAAAATGAATATGCTTTAGCGGATTTTAAACAACGGCACCAAACTCCCGGGTCCAATGACTATCTCAAAGCTCAAAAAGGCCTACTCGGCCGCGGCGGTCTTCACGTTCAACACATTCGCGATTCTCATCCTGCTCAATCTGCTGATCGGCGCCGGATTTTGGGCGAGAGAGGCGCTGCAGCAGTTCAGGCGCTCCGTCCTTTCAAAGCACATGCTCCAGGCCCAGAAGTTCTTCGACCCGGCCGGAAAGCCTCTGGATAACGGGCGGCGAAGCGAATATCAGCTGGACTGGTTCGACTACACCGCCTATGAGAACGCCGCGGACCAGCGATACGCCTCAGCAGTGCTGGATGATTTTTTCGAACTGGCGGAACGGGGCTTCATCTATCAGCCCTGGGTCCAGTTCGCAGAGCCGTTCTTTGACGGCGAGCTTCTGCACATCGATGCCGACCCGAAGGGTTTTCCCGTCCGCCGGACCATAAACCCGCCGGCCCAAGATGATCTTGCGGTCATCCGCGTCTTTTGCCTGGGCGGCAGCACGACCTTCGGCTACAACGTCTCCGATGAGCACACCTGGCCGAGCTTTCTTTCCAGGACCCTAAACGAACGGGCAAAGCAGGCCGGCCTTGCCGTTTCCATTGAGGTGACCAATTACGGGCACGGGCATTACACCCCCAGCCAGGAACTGGCGCTTTTGACCGCCCTGATCCGCTCCGGGCACAGGCCGGACCTGGTGATCTTCATGGACGGCGTCAACTGGGGGACCGGCGCGGATGAACCCTACTTTACTGTCCAACTGATCGAAAAATTTTTCAGCCTGCAGTTCGACTCCTATGACACGATCCCGGTCATGAAGCGCTTAAACTGGGTCCCGATGATCAGGCTCGCCAATGGCATCAAAAAAAAGATCCTGAAAGGCCATCCGGCCAGCGCGCCGCGCTCCAGCCGGGGGGAGGAGGAGGATTCAAAACAGGATTATGTCGAGGTCAGCGCGAAGCGCTTTGAAATGAACCAGCGGATGTCCCGGCGGGTCTGCGACGAATTCGGGGTCAAAAGCCTGTTCTTCCTGCAGCCGGACGCGATGTATAACTATTCCAAGGACCTCTATCGCAGGGACCTTCCCGAGATCTTTTTAAGAAGAAGGGACTTCCGCAACCGTTTCCACAAAGACTTCAAACCCGCCGGCTATCTTGATATCACGCATCTGTTCAACGTCTGGGGTCCGCAGCGGAAAGCGATCGTGGACAATGTGCACTACAGCCCGCCCTTCAACGAATTCCTCGCCGGATATATCGCTGATCATTTTATCGACCTTGAATCTTTGGCCAAGGACGCCCGCCAGCTTCGCTGACAAGGACGGCACGCGTATGATCAGCCCCCTCAAGAATCCAGGGTTTACAAAACTATGGATCGCTCCTATAATGAATAATGATCCGTCCCGGCGGCCGCAACGATAACAGCATCGCTGGATCCGCTCGCCCCCGCCGGGGCTTCAGACAGCGCTTTCGTAAGCTCAATGAACGTCGATTATTTAACAAAGGACGGGGCACCCTGGCACACAATAAAAAGATCATCATTGCCGCAAACCGGCTTCCGGTCACCATCGAAAAATCCATCCAACGATCATCCGGCGGCCTTGTATCCGCGCTGGAAGGCGTGAAACACTTCAGCCCGCACTGGATCGGCTGGCCGGGAAACGCCGCGTCAGGGCAGAATGAGCGCGCCGATCTTACGAAACTCCTCGAAAAACAATTTCAGTGTTCCGCGGTCTTTCTGTCTTCCGAAGAAGTATCGGATTATTATCACGGCTTTGCCAACGCCTGCCTGTGGCCGGCGCTGCATTATTTTCCACAATACATTCATTATGATTCACGGTGGTGGGAGAACTACCGATCGGTCAACCGCCGTTTCGCGGAAATGATCGCGAAGAATTCCGGACATGACGATCTCGTATGGATCCATGATTATCATTTGTTTCTTGTGCCGCAGATGCTGCGCGACATCAAACCTCAGCTTAAGACCGGTTTTTTTCTGCACACGCCTTTTCCATCCTATGAGATCTTCCGCTGTCTGCCGCATCGGGAAGAGCTTCTCAAAGGCCTGCTGGGCTCTGACCTGATCGGATTTCACACCTACGGCTATCTGAGGCATTTCCGCAGCTCCGTAACCCGCCTGCTCAGCCTCGACACTGACATCGACCGCATCCGGACCGGTGAGCGGTTCTGCCGGCTTGGCGTCTTTCCGGTCGGAATCAATTCCGGACGTTTCCTGAGAGAGCTGAAGACCAAACGCTGTCAGGCGTGCCTCGCCCGGCTGAAAAAGAAATACGCCGGACAAAAGATCGTGCTCAGCATCGAGCGCCTTGACTATACCAAAGGCATCCTCCGACGGCTGGAAGCCATAGAAAAATTTCTTTCGGAAACAGGAGGCCGTAATGACACTGTTTTTGTCTTTATCAACATCCCCAGCCGGGAAGAAGTCAAAGAATATGATCAGCTCAAGGACCTGATCGAAAAAACGGTCGGGCGCATCAACGGCAAATACGGTTCTATCCATTCGGTCCCCATCAATTTCATTCATTCGAGCATTTCCTTCACCGAGCTCTGCGCGCTCTATTCGGCAGCTGACGTGGCCATGGTCACACCCCTCATTGACGGCATGAACCTCGTGGCTAAAGAATTCATCGCCTGCCAAACGCAGGAAGCAGGGGTCCTGATCTTAAGTGAATTCGCCGGGGCGGCTAACGAACTGTTCAATGCCGTCATTGTCAATCCCTACCATATCGACAGCATCGTGGAAAGTTTAAAGAACGCCCTGTCCATGCCGGAAGCTGAGCGCCGGCAAGACATCAAGGAGATGCGCTCCCATGTGATCAAGCATGACGCCAGGCACTGGACCCGCGCGTTCCTGCAGGCCCTATCCTCATCACCGCCCGACCGCCAGGAGGGCGGAGAGAGCGGGCAAGCCCTGACCCGCGAAACAGCCATCGGCCGGATCAAAAAAAGCCGGGCGGCCACGTTCTTCATCGACTATGATGGGACCCTGCGCGAGTTCGAATCCGCCCCGCATAAATCATCACCGGGCCGGGAGATCCGCGAACTGCTTGATGGGATCTCGTCATTAAAAAATTCCCGTGTCTATGTGATCAGCGGGCGCAAAAACGTTGACCTCGATATCTGGCTGGGAAACCTCAATGTCACCCTGATCGCCGAGCATGGGCTGAGCTTCCGCCGTCCTCACCAGCGGCAATGGCAGCTGATCCATAAAAATCTCGACTTGTCGTTCCGGGAAAAGGCCCTGGAGATCTTCCAGCAATACGTCACCACCACGCCCGGCAGCTTCATTGAGACCAAAGAAGCGTCCCTGGTCTGGCACTACCGTTTGTCGGACCCGGAATTCGGAGCGTGGAAGGCCCAGCATCTGATCGCCAATCTAACTGACCTGCTGGCCAACAAACCCGCCTGCGTCCACCATGGCAAATGCATCGTTGAGGTCAGCCACGCGCAGGTCCATAAAGGGGCGGCGCTCGCCCATTTTCTTGCGGCCGATGATTGCGACCTCGCGGTCTGCGCGGGAGATGACCGCACCGATGAGAACATGTTCACGCTCAACGACCCGCGCCTGATCTCGATCAAGGTCGGCAAAGGAGAGACCGCGGCCGGCCTGCGGCTGTCTTCGCCTCAGGAATTCAGGGCCTTCCTGCGATCGGTCTGCTCCGCTTCAGATCAACATCAAAAAAAACAGCACGGGGGGAAAGAATGAACAATCTGGATTACGGCATCATCGGCAACGGTCAAAGCGCCGCCCTGATCAGCAAACAGGGCTCGATCGACTGGCTGTGCCTTCCGGCATTTGACTCCGGGTCCGTTTTCGCCAAGATCCTCGACGCAAAAAGGGGAGGGTCGTTTGAGATCATTCCCGAGGGGGACTATACCACTGAACAAAAATATATCCGCAAAACCAATGTCCTTTCGACCGTCTTCCGCAGCGAGGACTGGTCGTTTGAACTGGTGGATTTCATGCCCCGCTACATTGATTTTAAAGGGGTCTATAATACTCCGCCCGAGATCATCCGCATCCTGCGCCCCCGCAAAGGAACCGCCCGCATCCGGGTCCTGTTCAACCCGCAAATGAATTACGGAGAATTCCCGACAGAAACAGCGCTCCATGATTCCTATATCAAAAGTTTTTCAAAAGAAGGCTCCTATGAGTCGATCTATCTTTATTCAAATATCCCGTTAAAGGCCATTTACGATCAGGCCCCGTTCGAGCTGCGGTCCATGTCCTATCTTCTTTTGAATTACAACCAAAAGGTCGCTCCGGTGACCACCGATCAGATCGAACTTCAGGTCGAGCGCACAAAGGTCTACTGGATGTCATGGATGGAAAAAATGCCGCCTTTTGAGCTCTATAATGAGGAGATCGAGCGCAGCGCCCTGGTGCTGAAACTGCTGGCCTATCAAAAAACCGGCGCGATCCTGGCCGCCGCCACGACCAGCCTCCCGGAAAGCATTGGCGATGTCCGCAACTGGGACTACAGGTTCTGCTGGATCCGGGACGCGTCCATGACGATCCGCATCCTTAACCGCCTGCGCCACTCCAATGTTGCCAACCGTTTTCTGCAATTCATCCTCAACATCATTTCGTATAAAGATGAACATATACAGATCATGTACGGGATCAACGGAGACAAACTTTTAGATGAGCATGAGCTCAATTGGCTCGAGGGATATGAGGGGTCCAAGCCGGTCCGCGTCGGCAACAACGCCTACCTGCAGAAACAAAACGATATTTACGGAAGCCTGATCGACATGATCTATGAATACCTGATCCTGTATCACAGCACCATGCACAACAAGGAAGATGTCTGGACGGTCGTCCGCACGCTGGCCCGCCACGTCGAACAGCATTGGAAAGACCCGGACCACAGCATCTGGGAATTCCGAAGCGACATGAAGCATTACACCTTTTCCAAAGTCCTCAGCTGGGTAGCCCTTGACCGCGCCGCCCGCATCGCCCGCCTGTTTAATATGGAAACCTATGTCACGCGCTGGGCATCGATCGCAAAGACCATCAAGGCCGATATCCTCAAACATGGCTGGAACGAACGGATGCAGTGCTTCACCCAGGCTTACGATGGCACCAACTATGACGCCGCGAATCTCCTGATGGAACATTATGGCTTTATCGAAGCGGCCGATCCCCGTTATGTCTCAACGGTCAAACAGACCTATGAACACCTCTGTGAGAACGGCATGATGTACCGTTACCGCAATAATGATGATTTCGGCATACCGCAGTCATCGTTCATCATCTGCACGTTCTGGATGATCAAAAGCCTTTACCGGATCGGAGAGAAGGGCCTGGCCAAGACATTGTTCGATAACATGCTCAAACACGCTAATCATTTAGGGCTTTTCAGCGAAGACATGGACATCTCATCCAAACGCCTTCTGGGGAATTTTCCGCAGGCCTACAGCCACCTGGCGCTCATTGACGTCGCCCTGTCCTTCAACGGCATCGATTAAGACGGGCCTTTTAAGATGCCGCTGATCCCGCGGTCTCCGCGCTGTTTTAATAAAGACCGCGGACAAAAAAATGCGGGAATCTGTTAGCCTTTAGCGTATTCTACCGATATAATTATCAGCGTATTTTTCGTCACACTTCATAAGGAAGGCGCAAGCTCCGATGGCAAACACCCAGCTCAAGCAAACGTTATTGGCATGCCTGCTGTTCATCGCCTTGGGGTTTTTGATCTACTCCAACAGCTTAAACGGGGAGTTCCTCTATGATGACATCCTCAACATCAAAGGCAACCCTATTGTTCACAATGCCCAGAACCTCAGGAAGATCTCCGGCTATCACGCGTCCCGTTTTTTCCCGTATTTCAGCTTCGCTTTAAATTATTTCTTCCATCAGGAACGCACGTTCGGATATCACCTGACCAACGTTCTTATCCATATCCTGAACGCCTGTTTCGTTTTCCTCTTATCCCGGATGATCTTAAAGACAAAAAAATTCTCCCAAATCAGCGGGCAGAACTGTTTCCTTTTCAGCCTGCTGTCCGGGTTGATCTTTCTGGCCCATCCGGTCCAGACCCAGGCGGTCAGCTGGATCGTCCAGCGGATCACGCTGCTTTCAACCGCGTTCTATCTTGGCTCGATCGTCCTTTACCTGCAATCCCGTCTGGAAAACCGCATGATCTCCCGGGTCCTGTCCATCATCCTTTGTGCGATGGCCATGGCATCCCGCGAGAACAGCGCCACGCTGCCGTTCATCATCTGTTTTCTTGAGATCGCTCTCATCCAGGGCTCTCACCCGGCATCAAAAAAGGCTCTGGTCAAATCCCTTGCTCCATTCTTTCTCTGCATCGCGATCATCCCCCTGCTCCTGAATTATTCCATAGGGTGGGGGAGGCCGTTGGCCAGCATCGTCCGGGAAACCGCTGACATAACCCGTTCGACATATTTTTTTACTCAAGCCAGCGTCCTGAATTCTTACCTGTCGCTGTTTTTATTCCCGGTCTATCAGTGCGCTGACTATGATTACCCGCTCACAGAATCTCTCTTCAGCGCTCCTTTTCTGACAGGCGCCGGTATTTTACTGTTCATCACATTTTGTTTCATCCGCTGGAGAAAAAGGCATCCGGTCCTGCTCATGGGCTGGGCATGGTTTTTGATCACCCTAAGCGTGGAATCCTCCATTTTCCCGATCAAAGATGTCATTCAGGAGCACCGCCTTTATCTGCCTTTAATCGGTTTGTCATGGATCACCGCGTTCGTGATCGTTGAAAAAGTCCGGCCCAGGGCGCGGATGATCCTCATGATCCTTATCATTGCAGGACTTTCATTCCTGACCATTAAGCGCAATCTGGTCTGGCAAACAGAAAGCGCCTTCTGGCAGGATGTGGCCTTAAAATCACCGCTCAAATCCCGCGGCATCATGGGGATGGGCACTGTTTACCTTCGAAAAAACGACTTTTCAAAAGCTGAAACTTATCTTTTAAAGGCAATCGAGCTGGATCCAAAAAATATCGCCGCTTATGCCAATCTTTCGATCATGCACTCGATGAATAACGATTTCGAAAAAGCTTTACCCTTCATCAGGGCCGCGCACGAGCTGAACCCTTATGACCCTCTTTATATTCATATTCTCGGACACGTCTATTTTCAACTGGCCCAATATGAGCAGTCCTTTTATTTTTACAAAAAGCTTCTGGATGAATTCTTCTCAGCCTACATAGCGGATCAATATTTCCGGCTGTTGGTGCAATATTATGAAAAAACTCACGACCTGGGCGCGACCCTTGAGCAGGCGAGGGCCCTTGAACCACATTTCAAGAGTGATGAATACAATGAGATCCTGGAATTTTTAAAACGCCTGGCGCCGGCCGCTCCGTGACGTTCCGGGGCTGGCAATCCTTTGCCGGATTGACTTTTTAAACCGGCCCTGTTACATTATTACCATGCGAAAAATGACGTGTTACACAATTCTTGCCGTCTTGACCTGCCTGGCCGTTCCGTCCTACGGCACGGAGACCGCTGAGCATCCGCTGTTCGGAAAACAAAAGATGGAGGAGGCCTTGGTCGCCAAGGTCCTGTCTGCCGACACGATCCGCCTGGAGGATGACCGGACGATCGTGCTCATCGGACTGCGCGCGCCGGAAGCCCCCGCGCCGGAAAAGATCGAACGGGACAAGTACGGCTTTGTGATCGAGGACGAAATTCCATATCTTTCCATGGAAGAACAGGCCATGAAATTTGTCCGGGAACTTCTGGAAGGTAAAACCATCCGGCTTGAATTTGATATCGAAAAAACATCCTCCGGAGGGACCACGCTCGGATATGTCTATTTAAAGGACGGCACGTTCGTCAACGCCGAGATCCTCAGGCGCGGGTTTTCAGACCTCAGTATCCAGCCGCCCAACATCAAGCACGCGCAGAGATTGCGCGACGCATACCGCGAGGCCCGGCAGGAAAAAAGGGGCATCCACGGAGAATGATCTGGCATGGCCGTCTTGCTCCTTAAATTTTTGATCCCGCTTTTGATCCTGGGGGCCATCTTTACCATCATCGCGGTCCGCGGAACACAATGGTTCAATAAATTCTAAAGACCTATGAGCCTTTTAAACAGCTTCCAAAAATCCCTTAAAGACCATCACCTGATCTCCAAAGGGGACACGGTCCTGATCGGGGTATCCGGCGGAAGCGACTCCATGGGACTGTTAAAGGCGTTCTGCCTGATCCGGAGCGAATGGGGCCTGCGGTTGATCGCCGCCCATATCAACCATAAACTGCGTAAAAGCGCGGACCGGGATGAGCGGTTCGTTTCAGACTATTGCCAAAAACATTCGATCCCCCTGGTGAGCAGGACAGTCTCCATTGATCTGGAAAACCGCAGCAATTCGATCGAACAAAAAGCGCGCGACAAACGCCTTAAGGCCATCTTTGAGATCGCCCGGAAACAACACGCATCCGTGTTGGCCCTCGCGCACCACCAGGACGACCTGGCTGAAACGGTCCTGATGCGCGCCATCCGCGGAAGCGGGCTCGCGGGCCTTCAATCGATGATGCCGAAACGGGATTTCAAAGAAGCGCGGGTGATCCGCCCGTTCCTGGCCGTTTCAAAAGAAGAGATCCTCGCCTTCTGCAAAGAACACAAAGTCCCGTTCCGGACCGATCCGACCAACCGCAGCAAAAAATTCCTGCGAAACCGCATCCGTCATGAACTGTTGCCGCTTTTGATGTCATACAACCCGCAGATCACAAGAAGCCTGGCCGTCCTCGCCGAGAACAGCGCGGAGGATTACGATTTGTTGCGGTCTGAAGGCCTTAAGTGTTTCAAACGTTGTTTACAACGGTCTAAAAATCCAAAAACGGTCACGCTCAAGACCGACAAGCTCCGCAAACTTCACCCGGCACTTCAAAAAATTGTCTTACGGTCAGCCATTGAAGAGCTCAAGGGCGACTTGCGCCGCTTTGAGCAAAAGCATATCCTCAGCCTTCAAAAAATGCTTTTCTTCAAGGGAGAGCGCCCGAATTGCGTTCTCGCTCTTCCGGGCAACATCTGCGCGCAGAAAAAAACCGATTCGATCGTTCTTTCCATCGGTTCCAAAGGTGCCGGGCGCTAAGCATCTTCAGCAAGCCTTTTATCTTGATATTATTTAAAAATCAATTATAATCCTTAACAAATATGAATATATAAGGAACTCGCCCTATGCTCAAAGCAAACCATTCCCGCAGAAAAAATTTAAAAAATATCCCTCCGCGCAAGAACAGGCAGCCCCAAAACGGCAGCTATCTGATCTGGCTGATCCTGGGATTCATGGGCCTGATGCTGTTGGCCTCCGTTCCGGAAACATCCATGAAGCCGCAGAGCGAAATGACCTATACCCAATTCTATCAACTGGTCAAAGACAACCCAAGCACGCACCTGATCAAGGAAATGACCCTGCGCGAAAGCAGTGAGGAGCGCATCATTGAAGGCGTCTATTCCGATGGAAAAATATTCCGCCTGCAGATCCCTCAGAATGATGAGGAACTCCTTCAGCTGATCCGCAACAACGTGCCGGGCTTTTCGGTCAAGCCGTCCAACACGTTCTGGGGAAGGCTGATGCTACAGCTGATCCCGGTCCTTTTCATTATCGGGTTCATCTGGTTCATTTCCTATCGCGGAAGCCAAATGGGGAGCCGCGTTCTGTCCTTCGGCAAATCCCGGGCCCAGGTCAGCGGAAAGAACAAGGGCCGCGTGACCTTCAACGATGTGGCCGGCGTGGACGAAGCCAAGGAAGAGCTGCAGGAAGTCATTGAATTCCTGAAAGAGCCGAAAAAATTCCAGCGCCTGGGGGGGAAGATCCCGCGCGGTGTTTTGCTCGTCGGCCCTCCCGGAACAGGAAAGACTTTATTGGCGCGGGCCGTTGCCGGTGAGGCGGAAGTCCCGTTCTTTTCTTTAAGCGGATCGGACTTTGTGGAAATGTTCGTCGGGGTAGGGGCTTCGCGCGTGCGCGACCTTTTTGAGCAGGCCCGCAAGGCCTCCCAGTTATCCGGAAAAGGGGCCATTGTGTTCATCGATGAGATCGACGCGGTCGGGCGCCAGCGCTTTTCAGGAATTGGAGGGGGCAATGATGAACGGGAACAGACCTTAAACGCATTGCTGGTCGAAATGGACGGGTTCAACCCGCAAAGCGGGGTCATCGTGGTCGCCGCGACCAACAGGCCGGACACGCTCGACCCGGCGCTGCTAAGGCCCGGCCGTTTTGACCGGCAGATCGTCGTAACCCTTCCGGATATTATCGGGCGCGAACAGATCCTCAAAGTCCACACCCGCAACCTGAAGGTCGCCAATAACGTCAACCTCCAGAAGCTCGCCCAGCAGACCGTGTATTTTTCCGGGGCCGACCTGGCCAACGCCTGCAATGAAGCCGCGCTTCTGGCGGCCCGGAAGAACAAAGAGTCCATTGAGATGGATGATTTTTTTCACGCGATCGAGCGCGTGACCATGGGCCCGGAAAAAAAGAGCCGGCAGATCTCCAAAAAGGAAAAAGAACAGACCGCCTATCACGAAGCGGGGCACGCTTTGATCTCGCTGCTTTTAGATGAGGTCGACACCTTCACAAAAGTTTCCATTATTCCACGCGGCATGGCCGGAGGATACACCCTGACCCCTCCGAAGGAGGACCGTCATTATCTAAGCAAAAAAGACCTGAAAGGGCGCATGGTCCTGCTTTTAGGCGGGCTCGTCGCAGAAGAGCTCTACATGAAGGATACGACCACCGGGGTCTCCAATGACCTGGAGAACGTGACGCGGATCGCCCGTTCGATGGTCTGTGAATTCGGAATGAACGAAAATATCGGGCGCATGGCCTTGGGGCAGAACCACCGCCATGTTTTTTTGGGCCGCGACCTGATGGACCACCAAAAAGACTACAGCGAGGACACTGCCAAACGGATCGATGAAGAGGTCCGCGCGCTGGTGGATGAGGCCTATAGCCGGGCGCGCACGCTCCTGACGGAAAATCGGGATAAGCTCGATAAGATCGCTCAATTCCTGATCGAGCATGAGATCATTGACATCGACCAGGCGCATTCGCTCCTGGGACTGCCCGTGGCCAAATCCGACCCCGCTAAAGAACCGGGATCGAAAACCGAAGAGACGTCTCCGCAGCCGGACGCTTCGCATTCATAACTATTGCCTTTGACCGCATGCCAGAACGCATTCGACAGAAATTTTCCTGCATCGCGGGTTCCCATACCTTGGAACTCGGCCGCAGGACATTGATCATGGGGATCATCAACATGACCCCGGATTCATTCAGCCTCGATGGCTGCATGATGCGTTCAAAAAAACACGCCCATGATTACGCCTACCGCTATGCCCTCAAGCAGATCCGTGAAGGCGCGGACATCCTTGATATCGGAGGAGAGTCGACCCGGCCGGGGGCGGCCCGCGTTACGGCAGAGGAAGAAAAGCAGCGTATTGTTCCGCTGATCAAAAGGCTGGCGGCCAAGGAAGACGTCCCGATTTCTGCCGATACCAACAAAGTTGATGTGGCCAAAGCGGCTTTGGACGCGGGCGCTTCGATCATCAACACCATAAAAGGGACGAACCCCAGCCGGTCACTTTTACGAATGATCGCCCGCTATGGCGCCGCGATCGTCCTTATGCATATCGCCGGGGGGACTCCGCGGACCATGCAAAAACGCTATCGCTATGAAAAAAACTTGCTCGGCGAGATCATTTCTTCTTTAAAAGATTCCGTAGAAAAATGCTTGGAAAATGGGATCAAATCCGATAGAATCATACTGGACCCCGGGATCTGTTTCGGAAAAAGCGCGGAACACAACCTGCGGATTATCAATCAGTTACAACGGTTAAAAATATTGCGTTATCCGGTCCTCATCGGGACTTCGAGAAAATCTTTTATCGGATGCGTCCTGAAACGGCCGGAAGCGGACAAACGCGTTTTCGGAACAGCGGCCACCGTGGCCGCCTCGATTCTAAACGGCGCCCACATTGTCCGCGTCCATGACGTCGGAGATATTCATGACGTGGTCTTAATGACAGACGCGATCATGACAGAGAAAGTAAGCCAATTATGATGCAAACACTTCCCATCATCTGGTCTGGCACACGGCCGGTCATCGAGATCGTTATCCTCTGGATCGTCTTTTATTACATCCTGATCTTTTTTGCCGGGACGCGTTCGTTCCAGGTCCTTAAAGGGATCACGTATATCGCCGTGGCATTTTTTCTGTCCCAGATCCTAGGGCTGAAGATCCTCAACTGGCTGCTGCAGGAATTTTTCGGGATATCGATCATCGCGTTCATGATCATCTTTCAACAGGAGATCCGCCAGGGACTGGCGCGGCTGGGAAGGCAGCATCTGTTCAATGTCGCTTTGGCGGAATCAGAATTGAGCGCCCTGATCGATGAGATCACGACATCCGCCTACAGAATGTCCAAAAGCCACATGGGCTGCCTGATCGCTGTTGAGCGGGAAGCAAAACTGACCCCGTACGTCGAAAGCGGCGTTAAGATCGACGGCAAGGTCACGGCGGAAATGATCCAAAGCATTTTCACGCATCATTCGCCCCTGCATGATGGAGGGGTCATCATCCGCGGGGACCGGATTGTGGCGGCATCCTGCTTGTTTCCGCTCTCCGACAACCCGAATTTCAGCAAGATCATCGGGACCCGCCACCGCGCGGCGTTGGGGCTCACGGAGCAAACCGACGCGGTCGTGATCATGGTCTCGGAAGAAACAGGGGAGATCTCGGTCGCTGAAGACGGACGCTTCATTCCGGTCATCAATCGCGAACGCTTAACAAATATCTTAAAGAATATCGTGACAACACCAAAGAACGCCAAACGAAAATGAAAAATTTCTTTACTCACAACGTCGGCTTGAAGTTCATCGCCCTGATCCTCGCGATCATCACCTATATCTATGTCGATGCCCAGCTTTTAAGATGATCTTCCCTTAAAGGAGTTGCGCCTTTTATGCCTAAACTCGGTGTCAATATCGACCATGTCGCGACCCTCCGCCAGGCGAGAGGAGAACGATACCCCGACCCTGTCGAAGCCGCACGGATCTGCGAATCCGCGGGGGCTGACAGCATCGTCTGCCATCTCCGGGAGGACCGGCGCCATATCCAGGACCCTGACGTGGCCGCTTTGCGAAAAACGGTGGCCACCCGCTTGAACCTTGAGCTCAGCCTGGCAAAAAGCATCTTAGATATCGCCTGCCGTATCAAACCTGATGAAGCCACGATCGTTCCGGAACGCCGCCAGGAGCTCACCACCGAAGGGGGGCTGGACGTTTTAAAATACTTTTCAAAAACTTGCCGCGCCGTGGAACAACTCTCAACGGCCGGTATCGATGTCAGCCTTTTTGTCGACCCCCAACGCAACCAGATCCTGGCCGCCCGTCAAAGCGGCGTATCGATCATTGAGCTCCATACCGGAAAATACGCGACCGCCAGATCAAGATCGATCCGCCAGCGCGAGCTTTCCAAACTTAAAGAGGCGGCCCGTTACGCGCAATCCATCGGTCTGACCGTCGCCGCTGGGCACGGCCTGACCTACACCAACACGCTGCCGATCGCGAGGATCCCCGGGATGAAAGAGCTCAACATCGGCCACTCGATCATTTCACAGGCGGTCTTTACGGGACTCAAAAAGGCTGTCCGTGACATGCGCACGTTAGCCAGAGGATTGGCCTTATGATCATCGGGATCGGCACGGACATCGTTGAGGTTGAGCGCATCCGAGAATCCATTGAGCGATGGGGAGATGATTTTCTCAAACGCATTTTCTGTGAAGAAGAGATCGCCTACGCTCAGAAACATACAGACCCATATCAGCATTACGCGGCGCGTTTCGCGGCTAAAGAAGCGGTCTTTAAAGCGCTGGGTGACCGCGCCTTTGTCAACTGGAAAGCGATCAAGATCGTCAATGACGCAAACGGAAAGCCCGTCTGCCATTTTCTGGAACACGAGTTTGACGGAAACGTCCTGATCTCACTATCACATACAAAACATTATGCAGTTGCCAACGCCATTATTACGAAAAAAACCTGACGCCTACAAAAACACCTTCGGCCATGCCCTCATCCTTGCCGGATCGCCGCGGATGTTAGGGGCCGCGGCCCTTTGCGGGCTTTCAGCGATGAGGGCGGGGGCAGGGCTCATCACCCTCGGTGTCCCCAAAAGCCTTAACCTCACCCTGCAACGAAAGATCGCGCCTGTCCTGATGACATGCCCGCTGGCCGAAACCCCACAACACACATTTTCCGCGCAGGCATGGAAAACGCTAAAAGCGAATATCCAGACATTCTCTGCGGTCGCGATCGGCCCCGGCTTGACCAGCAGCCCTCCGACACAGGCATTCATCAAGTCCGTCATCCGGGATTGTCCGCTTCCGCTTGTGATCGATGCCGACGCTTTAAACGCGCTTGCCCAGGGGCATCTTGACCTATTGTTGAAATCAAAAGCCCCAAAAATATTGACCCCGCACGCCGGAGAATTCCGCCGTCTTTTGAAAAGATCCACGATCCCGCTTGAGACAGACATGGTGGCACGCTGCCGGCTGGCGAAAGATTTTGCCAAACGCCACAACTGTGTTCTGATCTTAAAAGGGCACCGAAGCATTGTCGCAGCTCCTAATGGCAGGGATTGTTATATCAACCGCAGCGGCAATGCCGGGATGGCCACCGCCGGTTCCGGCGACGTCTTGACCGGCATCCTAACGGCGTTGCTGGCCCAAGGCGTCGAAGCCTTTACATCCGCCAAATGGGCTGCATACCTGCACGGCCGCGCGGGGGATATCGCATCTAAAAAACACGGGAAAGCGTCCTTGATCGCGACCGATATCATCGAAGCGTTTCCGCAGGCCCTTAAGGCCTCAACACGAAGGTCCTTATGAACCTCTCTGTTCCGTTAAACGAAAAGCATATCGTCCTTCACAGCTGTTGCGCCCCGTGTTCAGCCGCGGTCATCACTCGCCTGCTTGAGGAGAAGATCAAGCCCACGGTGATCTTTTATAATCCCAACATCCACCCCAAAGACGAATATGAACGACGGAAAGCCGAGCAGATCCGTTTCGCGCAGAAAAAAGGCGTTCGCTTCGTGGATTGTGATTATGACACCCAATACTGGTTTGAGGAAACCAAAGGGCTGGAGCATGAACGGGAACGGGGAAAACGCTGCTTCGCCTGTTTCTTGATCCGGCTGAAATACTGCGCGCGATTTACTTCCCAACACGGATTTAAGGTGTTTACCAGCACATTTGGATTGTCACGCTGGAAAGACCTTGAGCAGGTCAACGAGGCCGGCCGCCTGGCAGCCCAACAATTTCCAGACACCGTCTACTGGGGCCACAACTGGAGAAAGGAAGGCGGCAGCGAACAGATGTATCTGATCTCAAAGGCTGAAGAATTCTATCAGCAAGAATACTGCGGCTGCATTTATTCGCTCAGGGACGCC
>ERZ795055.1603-NODE-1603-length-18019-cov-4.644066_pt1 | contig 18019 bp, 16 predicted proteins | sample MGYA00375139_ERZ795055 | MGnify/ENA primary metagenome ERZ795055 (study PRJEB30184, sample SAMN05720283) | anaerobic digester metagenome | isolation source: active sludge of municipal wastewater-treating anaerobic digesters | place: USA | collected 2015-01-23 ... | reverse complement strand
CAAGATTTAATCCGCGGTCCAGATACATCCGCAAGATCCAGACGATTTCCTCAGGGCTCAGATCCGCCATGTCCCGGTGGTGATCGGCGGTCTCCACCACGACCTCATGCGCGCCGATGCCGTTAAGCAGATCGTAGATCCCGATCCCCCGCTTATCCAGCCCGCCTTCGATCTTCAAAGCCGGAAATTTGTTAGGCACAACACGGGTCGACCATCCCTGGGTGTTGGGCTGCGAACCGTTAAAACGGACCGCCGCCACTTCCGGCGGAGTGTATCCTTCGCGGCCAGGGCAGAACTGGCAGACGCTTTCATGCGTTCGTTCGTGGCCCTCTTTTTCATAGGCCATCGGCGTCAATGATTCCTGATCATTGGCAACGACCACCCACTGCCCGATAATTGGGTCCCTGCGAAGTTCAGGCATGAACGTCGACCTTTCTTAAGAATTCCGCGGTGTCTTCCGGCGGGATCGCGCAAATATAAAAACCGGACCCCTTTTCAAAACCGGCCGCCTTGGCTAACCTCGGCATGATCTCGATATGCCAATGATAGTCCTCTTCGATGGTCTGCCACTTGGCGCCTTTGCGTTTCTGGCGCAGCGGCGCGGTATGGATAACGTAATTATACGCCGGATCATCCAATCCGATCTTAAATCTCAACAGAATATCTTTCAAAATAAGAGCCAGGTCCCCTTCCATCCCCGCAACACCGTCGGCGAAATCACAGCAGTGTTTCTTGGGCAGGATGATCGTCTCGAACGGAAAACGCGGAGCAAAAGGCGAAAAAGCCACAAAATGTTCTGTTTCTCTGATCAGGCGCTCTTTGCTTTCCAACTCCTGACGATACATATCGCAATACAGGCAGCGTTCATGGTAATCATAATATTTTTTTGCGCCGGCCAGCTTTTCCTTGACGCGCAGAGGGTTCACCGGCGAAGCGATGATCTGCGAACGGGCATGCCCGATCGGACGGCTGCCGGAAGCCAACCCGTAATTTTTATACACGAAGACATACTGCAGGTTGGTGTCCTTTTCCAGGTCCTTGAACCGCGACACATACGCTTCCATCACGCGCCTGATCTGTTCCTGGGAAAGGTCCGCCATGTTGGCAATATGCTCCGGGGTCTCGATCACAACCTCATGAGCGCCGTAATTCTTAATGACATCATACAGGCCGAAACCATGCCGCTTGAATTTTGTATCGATCGAAAGGATCGGCGTCCCGCTCGGAGCGACCTTGACCTGCCAGTCCCCGGAACCTGAGCCCTGGGGCCGGATCGCAAAGATCTCCGGGTCTGTGTTGTGACAAAATGGGCAGTCCTTTTTATTGCCGAAATCCACGTTCTGGGATGTGACGAAGTTGCCCGGACGGCGCGCCCGTTCGGTGGCGATGATCACCCAGCGTCTGATAACCGGATCTTTCCGTAATTGCGGCATTCTATAACCTTTTTAAATAAAAAATGTGTAAATCGATGGTCTTTTTACAGATGAGGATTCAAGCTTCAAGAGCCGTAGGATTATAGCACATGTCCGTTTGAGTGCAAATAGAAAATCTAAATCACGTCCGAAGAGAAAGCCTCTCCGGCTTTCAGCTGATGCCCGACGCAGAAACTGCGGGCGTCCATAGGTTTTGAGGATTCCAATTGAAGGCGTTTGATCAGGACTTGACCCCGGCCGCAGGAGACGACAATGCCTTCCGGCAAAGTCCGGACCACCCTGCCGGGCTGGGGGCGATCCGCAGAATGTTCATCAAAAACAGATGTTTCCAGGACCTTGAGCCTTTTACCTTTGAAGCCTGTAAAAGCCCCTGGCCAGGGAACAAGCCCCCGCACCTGATTGTGGATAACCATCGCTGAGGCGGTCCAATCTATCCGGCCGAGCTCCCGTTCCAGTTTGGGAGCGAAGCTTGCTTTTTTTTCATCCTGCGGTTCAAAGCAGACGCTCCCGTTTTCGACCGCTTTCAAGGCCTCGATCAAGGCTTCCGCCCCGAGCTTGGCCAGGCCCTCTTTCAAGTCCTGCGCGTTGATCTGCGGGTCTATCGGCAGACTTTTTCGGACCATGACATCACCGGCGTCCATACGCTCGTTCATTCGAATAACACTAACTCCTGTTTGCTTCTGGCCATAAAGGATCGCCCAATTAACAGGCGCCGCACCCCGGTATTGCGGCAAAAGTGACCCATGAACGTTCAGACAGAACTTTTTAGGAATATCCAGGACAGCCTTCGGCAAGAACAAGCCGTAAGCGATCACAACAAATACATCCGCGCCAAAGGCTCTTAAACTCTCGCGAATATCCTCTCCACCCAGATTTTCCGGCTGAAGAACAGGGATGTTCTGTTCAAGCGCGAGCATCTTGACCGGCAGCAAAGAAATGTTCATCCCCCGCCCCCGAGCCCGGTCCGGCTGGGTCACCACCGCCGCGATTTCATACTGGTCACGAATCAAGCGCTCCAAATTTGTCGCCGCGAAATCATCAGAACCGAAAAAGACAATTCTCATAAAAAACCCTCATAATAAGTGGCACTGAGACACTATGACACTAAGGCACTATTACACTAAAACCTCAAAACCCTCGTCACTAAGATACCAGTGCCTTAGTGTCGTGTTTACGGATCCACCTGCACCGTCGTTGTAACACCGGCCTTGCGTTTCACGCTTTTTAAAATTTTCCGGATGACCGGCAGATCATCGGACAGGTTTTGACTTTTCAAGATTATAATAAAACGGAACTGATCGCGCAACTTCGACCTGAAATCTTCCTGCGGTTCATGCGCCTCCAAGCCTTCCCTCTCCAACTTCAAGATCTCATTATAAATGTCCTGGCTCCGGGCCAAAGCGCTTTCTTTTCTCGCGCCGCGGCAGATAATCGAGATCACGAAAGAGAACGGCGGCAAAGACAGCTCTTTGCGCTTTTGGGCCTCCTCGATATAAAAACCATCCAGGCTTGCGGTCTTCATCCTTTGAAAAACATCATGATCGGGATTCCCGGTCTGAACAAAAAGCGCTTCCGATGCCAAGCTCTTGAGCGTGATCAATTCCGCGAACACTTTGTGATTGCCGCGAAAATCCATATGCCCAAGCTCACTGTCGATGCTGAGCACGACCGCCACGTCCGGGCGCCACGTCCGGACCAGCTGAAAAACCGCCTGGGTGGCAACGCAGATGTTGGCGGATTTTGGAATATTTTTTTTCTTGCGGTCAACAATGCAGATCCTCGCCTGCGGCAAGATGCGGGAAAGATCGCTTGCCACGCGCTCTACGCCTCCCCCTGAAAACTTAAGGTTCGTTTTCTTGCAGGACGGGCAAACCGCGGTCGCCTCTTCCCTTTTCTGACAACGCGGGCATAAAAAGACCTTATCCTCCTCAATATACGAGAACGGCACTTCACAACGCGGGCAACGCATCACGAAATCACATTGCGGACAATGCAGAAACGTTCCAAATCCCCGGCGGTTCAAAAGGACGAGAGCCTTTTTGTCCTTTGAAACGACTTCGGTCAACGCCTGAAAGATCGGGACCGAACAATGCAGGCTTTTCTGGGGTTTATAGTTCTTCAGATCAACACAGATAAACCGGGACCCCGGCCCTTCCCCCGATGGCGTTGAGATCTTCCAGCGCTCTTCTTGCGCGCGTTGCCATGCTTCCACACTGGGGACCCGCGCCGTAACGATCAGGCCACAGCCTTCCTGCCTGGAGCGCATCACAGCGACCTCCCGAGCGTGATAGAAGGGCGTCTGGTCTTCCACATACCCATATCGATCTTCATCCGTCAGCACGATCAACCCCAGGTCCCGGACCGGCAAGAAAATACCCGAACGCACAGAAACCACGATCCGAGCCTCTCCTCTCCAAACACTCAGCCACTGTTCGATCTGCCTTTTTCCCGGCTTAAGGTCCACATATAGCGCCTGCCCTTTAAAATTCAGATCCACCATTTCATAAAGATATTGGGCGCAATCCGCATCCGGCGCCAGGCATAAGACCCCCCGGCCCGCAGCCCGGGTCTCAGCGATCCTTTCGCATATGGTTCTTTGAAGAAAAGGATCGAACACCAGCCCGCAAACAAGTTCAGACTGACGATGACCTGTTCCATTCTTTTGCGCCAATGGCCGTCCCTCACAGGCCTTCAGTGGAAGACTCTTTCTGCGACGGACAGAAAACGGCAGCATCGTTTCCACCGCCTCTCCCATGGAACAGCCATAATGGGCTGAGACCCTCTTTGCCAGATCGATCTTCTGCTCATCAAGGATCGGCTCTTCATCCAGGACCTTGATAAGCGCTTTAGGCTGCTCAACCTGCGCCTCTGAAGAAAACCCCGTGACATAACCGGTCAACTGCCGCCCTCCAAAGGGAACCAGAACCCGGTGCCCGACGCGGATCCGGTCCCAGTCTTTTTCCGGGACCAGATAATCAAACGGGCCGTCCACAGGAAGGCCGACAACGATGTGTGCGATATTTTTTTTCATCATTTAAAAAACTAACAATGAACACTGAGCAGTTAACAACTCACGATGTGCCCCCTTCGGGGGCTTTAGCGCGCATAAGCGCGCACCACAACTTTTCACTGTTAGTTGTTATTTGTTCATTGCCTTTCCGTGGCATTCTACCATATTTTGCATATCATGCATGACTTAAGGAAAGAATATCTTTCACGGCGTCGGGTTTTCCTAAAGCCTTCGCCTTGGACTGAGCGTCCTGGAACTGTTGAGGGTCGCTTTGATAGGCTCTAAGGACCGCGGCCATGTTTTCGATCGGGCAATGACTGACGCCCACCCCCTGACGGGCAAGGACACGAACATTGTGTTCCTCCTGCCCGGGGATGGCACTGAAAAAAATGAGCGGAAGCCCTGTGACCAGCGCCTCGGAGATCGAAAGCCCTCCGGGTTTGGTGATCATGGCATCCGAAACAGCCATCAACTCATCCATATTGTCCACTAATCCATATACCACCACATCCGGCAGGTTTCTGGATTTCATCCGCTGATAAAGGGCCTTATTATGGCCGCAAACGACCAAGACCTGAAGCCCCTGCAGGCGGGAAGCAACCTCTTCGATCGGCCCAAACCCGAACGATCCTGTCGCCATCAAGACCGTGAACATCCCATCTTTCAACCCCATCTTCTGCTTCAATTCCGCTCTATTCTTGTTCCTGGAAAATTTCTGGTTCACCGGGATCCCGGTCACATGAACATTTTGCGCATCGACGCCCAGGCTGATGATCTTTTCGCGTGTGTAGGGAGACGCAACCGCATACCGGTCGATCCCCTTAGAGATCCAGATGCGGTGGACATCAAAATCTGTCACGCAGCAGATCAGTTTAGAATGGATCTGTCCCGTCCGTTTTAAATACGCCGCGACTTCATTGGGCAAAAAATGCGTTGAGAAAATACAATCGAACTGCTCTTTTCTTAAATAATCATGAAAAGCCCTGGCGTTGACCGCGTTATAAAACCGGCGAAAATCCACCAGAACAGGCCTCATCCACGGCAGGTCCAGCAGTCCGAAAAAAGCCGCCCACACCACCGGCAGGTGTTTGACCAGAAAGGTGTATCCCTGAACATAGGAATAATGATAAAAAGCATTGGTATATTTTAAAACATCCAGATAAACGACATCATGGCCTGATCCTTTAAGCCCGTCATAAAGCGCTTCAGCTGCCTTTTTATGGCCGGCTCCAGCCGTAGCATAAACAACCAGGATCTTCATAACGGCAGGCCTCTTTCTTAATCCTCTGGCGGATTATAATAATACCGTTTCGGTAAAGGAGTGCCATTGGGAATTAAAATGCGCAGGGCGTCTTTAAGGTCTTGGGCCACATAATCCGGCCGGATAAGCCACTTGTGCGCGACATATCGCCGGTCCTCTCTTCCGGAAAGGACAAAAATCGTTTTGCATCCAGCCACGTGACCGGCTTCAATGTCGCTCTTGGTATCACCAATAAAATACGCGTCCTTTGCGGCACTCAGCGGCATGCCGAGCATCTCAAGCGCCCTTTGGACAGAACCGATACGGGGCTTTCGGCAGTCGCAGCCGTCTTCCGGATGATGAACACAATAAAAGACCTGACGGACCTTCCCGCCGGTTCTTGTGATATCGCGCATCATGTTGCGGGTGATGTGGTCCAATTTCTTCTGGGTATAAACACCTTTGCCGACCCCGGCCTGATTAGAAACAATAAAAATATCGTAGCCATCTTTGGTCAATTCCCGCAAAGCCTCTAAGGTTCCGGGCAAAAAACGGAATTCTTTGACTTTAGTAACGTATTTTCCGTTGCCGGGAAACTCATTGATCACCCCATCACGGTCCAAAAAAACAATTTTTTCAGCCATAAACAGCCCTCTTATAAGTGGGAGACCATACTGTTAAAGCGTTGACCTTAAACAGTATACTGATAAACCTTGGGGGGAATCAATCAAAATAGGAAGTTTTTTAGACTTGCGATTTGCGCTTCATTTCCCAATATTTGGCATAACTGATGATCTGATAAAGCGAGGCAAAATAAGCGACCATAAATCCCACAAAGCCGTCCTTATATCCCTTTTTGCCGATGAACGTGCGGAAAAACCGGTCGATCGCACGCCAGGATGCTTTGCCAAACGTGACTTTGCGGTTGGTCTTGACCCATTTGGTCGCTTCAAGGGTCGTTTGTCCATTCAGCTTCTGTAAAAAATGCCCGAAATCACGGTAACTGTAATGGATCATATCGCACTTCAAATGACCGGTCGTCCCTTCGGTGAAAACCCGCGGATGAACTTCAACCTCTTCATAACGCAGGCGCCCTTTTTTGAACAGCCGCAGCTGCGCCGAAGGATACTGCCCGCCGTAACGCACCCAATATGACCCGATAAAATTCCGGCGGGGGATCGTGTAAAGATCGTGCTCAGGATTTTTTAAAACCTCTATGATCTCCTGCTTAACTTCCAGCGTCAGGCGTTCATCAGCATCCAGGCTGAGGACCCAGGGCTGGGACGCTTTATTATACGCCCAGTTGCGATGGACCCCTTCGACATCCATACGCCGTGAGTAAACCTGGTCCGTGAACTCCTGAACGATCTCCAGAGTTCTGTCCGTGCTCATGTCATCCACCACAATGATTTCAGCGGCCCATCCGACAACGCCCTGCAGGCATTCATAAATACGGTCCTGCTCATTTTTTGTGATCACCACGATGGAAACTGGCACTGGCATAAAAGATCCTTTGTAAAAATTAAAATGAACAACGAACAGCTAACAATTGATGTGCCGCTGCGCGGCCTTCCAGCGCACAAAGTGCGCACAATAATTGTTAGTTGCTCGCTGCTAGTTATTCACTACCGCGGTCACTGTTTGTATCACGCACCTTTCAATATCTTCTTCAATACATCTGCCACCCCTTTAACCTGTTCCCGGCTCATATGCGGGAACATCGGCAAAGAGATGATCTCCGAGGCGATCTGTTCAGCCACCGGAAAATCCCCTTTTTTATACCCCGCGTCCTGATACGCCGGCTGAAGATGGACCGGGATCGGATAATGGATCAAAGACCCCACGCCCTCCTCGTTAAGACGCTCCAGGACCCGGTCGCGCCCGGCAACCCGCACCACATACAGATGATAAACATGGCTGCGGTCTTCCCCGACCTTAGGCAGGCGAACGCCGCTCACTCCGGCCAATTCGTCCTGATACCATGCGGCCACCTGCTGGCGCATGCGGTTCCATTGATCAAGCCGTTTCAATTTGGCGGATAAAGCGACCGCCTGAACCGTGTCCAGACGGGTGTTATAACCTTTGACAATATGCTCATAGCGCCCCTTGCGGCCGTAATCGCGCAGCATCATCACCTTTTCATAAATATCCTGTCTTTTCGTGATCACCATCCCGCCGTCACCAAAGGCACCAAGATTTTTTGTCGGATAAAAGCTGAAACAGGCAATGTCCCCCAACGCCCCGACCCGCTCATTTTTGTAGACAGCGCCGTGAGCCTGAGCGGCATCCTCGATCACCGTAATGCCGTGAGTGTGCGCGATGGCAACAATTTCCGCCATGTCCGCCGGCTGACCATAAATATGGACCGGCAGGACCGCTTTGGTCTTTTTGGTGATCGCCTTTTCAAAAGAACGGGGGTCGATATTAAATGTCCCGTCTTCGCTGTCGGCGAAGACCGGTGTGGCCCCGGTATACGACACGCACAGCGCTGTCGCGATGAACGTGTGCGTCGGCAGGACCACTTCATCGCCCGGCCCGATATCGAGCGCGGACAACGCCAAATAAAGCGCGTCCGTCCCGGAATTCAGCCCCACGCCGTATTGCGAATGGCAATACTTCGCGAATTCAGCTTCAAAATCCTTTTCCTCCTGCCCGAGGATGAACGCCCCCCTCTGACAGACATTTTGGATCCCGTCGAAGACCTCTTTCTGGATCTCCTGATACTGAAGGCTTAAATCCACAAAAGGAACTTTCATACACACGCCCTTCCTTTATAAGATCTCTTGCGCCCTCTGCAGGACGCTTTGAACGCTTAATGTATTCAAACAATTGCGGTGCTCACACTGGGCCATCCTGAATTTCCGATAACACGGCTGACAGGCGATCCCGGAGGTCACCACCGCATGCCCTTGCGCCGGGTAGGGCCCGTAAACACGCGGGTCCACCGGGCCAAAGATCGAAACCGTTCTTGCCCCGCTGGCCACCGCCATATGCAAAGGGCCGCCGTCATTGGCCACAACGCAACGGCATTGCGAAAAAACGGCCGCGCTCTGCCCCAATGTTGTCTGACCCGTCAGGTCAAGCGCCTTGCCCTGCAGGCGGTGACGGATCTCTTGCGCAAGCGGCCGTTCCGAAACACTTCCTAACAGTATAATTTGCGCCTTGAATTTTTCAACGAATTTGTAAGCCAATTCGGCAAACTGGGAAGCCGGCCAACGTTTTAAGCCCGCCTCCCCTCCCCAGGACGCCCCCCCGCCAGGCACGACCGCGAAAGCCGCTTGTTTCTGTATACCGTTCTTTTTTAAAAAATCCTCAGCCCAGCGGCGGTCCTCATCAGCCAGCGGAAAGACCATCGGCTTAAAAGCAGGTTCGATCCCCAGGCATTTCAAAAGGTCCATATAATATTCAGCCACATGCTTGTCGCTAAAACCCGTTAACGGGACCTTGGCGGTCAAGAACCGCCCCCGCCCCTTGAAATCATACCCGATCCGTTCACGGATCCCCGCCCAGCTCATGAACAGACTGGACTGGCTGTTCATCGAAAGGTCGATCACAGCGTCGTACTTTTTGTTTCTGATCTCTCCGATCAGCCGGGAGGCCTTCTGCCAGAACAGGACCTTGGACTTGCGGTAGGCCTCTTTAAAATCGTCCCGTTCATAAATGAACACGTCAGAAATATCCGGATGACGGCGCATGATCTCGGCGGTGCGGGCGTTGGCGACAAACCCGATCGCGCATTGCGGCAAGGCCTGCCTCAAGTTCGCTATCAGCGGTGTCGTAAACAGCACATCGCCGATGCCGAAGGTGTTGATGATCAGGATTTTTTGATAACGTTTCAATGGCATTTCAAATCAGTGCCCGGGTTTCAGTGAACGGAATAAATTATAATATCCCGACAGCTTCAGCGCGAAACTGAACGGCTGCTTCAGGTCATGGTCCTTGACCTTGATCCTTTTAAGTTCAAAAAGGTCCTTGTTGGAACGCTGCATTCCGCGGTTTGTGGTCAAAGCTCCCCGAAAACCCGCTTCCTGCGCGATCCGTTTGGCCTGCTCGGTGAATCCTCCCACGGGATAGCACAAAAACCTCGCCGCCGGGCCAAGCTGCTCGTCCAGGTCCTTTTTGGACCCTATGATCTCGTCCCTTAATTGCTCTTCGCTTAAATGCGGCAGATACGCGTGGCGACGGGTATGGCTGCCAAACGACACGCCGCCCAAAACCATCTCACGGACCTGAGGCCATGACAAAAGGTGCTTGTTCTCATAAACACCGTCCATATTCTGCGTCTGAATAAAGATCGTGACCGGGTATCCATATTTTTTAAAGATCGGCAATCCCAGCGTATAGTTGTCTTCCGTCCCGTCGTCAAAGGTGATCACGACCGTTTTGCGCTCAAAGGCGCGCCCCTGTTCGATCCCATCTGCCAGCTCTTCCAAGGGGATCACGCGGTAATGGCGGTCTTTTAAATAAGCCATCTGCCGGTCAAAATTCTCAGCGGAAACATACAAGGAGCCCGCCCCTTCACCAAGATAATGATACATCAGGATCGGCACCACATACCTGGGCTTAAGCCAAAATTGATATGAGGACAGCAGCCCGGCCACGAGGGCCGCGCACAGGACAACAACTAAGCTCAATTTCTTCATCTGTTAAAAACCTTAAGAATATTTTTCCAAAAATGTTCTGACCGTGTCGATGACATACTCCAGTTGATCGTTTTCAATGCCCTGATGGATGCCGATATGCGTCCCGTGGTCGGAACAGTATTCCGCTTCCGGAAAATCGCCGGGCTTATGGCCCAGAAATTGATAGCTCGGGCACTGCGTGGGCATGGAATAAAAAAGATTGCGGGAATCGATCCCCGACTTATCCAGATGATCGACAAAATCCTCTTTGCTGAACTTGACGCCGGGCTTCAGTATGATGGAGAAGGCGTGCGGCCCGATCGTTTCGCCAGCGTCCTCCTTCAGATAAATAAAATAGTCCTCAAATTCTTTGAACCGTCCGATCAAATATAAAAGGTTGCGCCGGCGTTTTTCAAAAATATCCCGGAAAATATGGATGTTCCCCAGCCCTACCGCCGCTTCGATCTCGTTCATTTTGGCAGAAAATCCGATCCGTTGAAAATCGAATTTGTTCACCATCCCGTGGTTGCGCAAGGACCTTAAGGCCTCCGCTTTTTGAGGGTCATTGGTGATCACCATGCCGCCTTCAATGCTGGTGATGATATGCGCGGCATACAGGCTGAAGGCCGCCATGTCGCCGATCGTTCCGGCCAAACGCCCGTGATACACCGCCCCATGAGCTTCCGCCGTATCTTCAACGACCAACAGCCCATGCTTGCGCGCGACCGCCATGATCGCGTCCATGTCCGCCGGTTTTCCCATCAAATGGACCGGCATGATGGCCCTGGTCCGGTCTGTGATCGCGGCTTCGATCCTTTCAGGATCGATATTGAGCGTCTCACGCTTCACGTCCACAAAGACCGGTTTAAAACCGGCCTGGAACACAGCGTTGCCCGTCGCGATAAAAGATAGCGCGGGCACGATCACTTCATCCCCGCGCCGCGCGCCGTAATCATAGGCGACCGCCAGCGCCAGCGCGTCGGCATCGGTCCCGCTGGAAACGGCCACCGCTTCCTTCATTTGAAAAAGGTCCGCAAAAGCCTGTTCGAATTCATGGACGATCTTGCCGTTGGTCACAAACGTCTCATCCAGGGCTCTTTGGATCAGCCGGCGGGCTTCATCGGTGATCGATACCGTTCCAAAAGGGACCTTGTAACCGGCCTTTGCTTCCACGCTCTGATTCCATCGGGGTCCGTTCATTGACGGCCCTCCTTTCCCAATCCCTTCCGGGCCTGTTGAAACCGCTCAGGAGTGCCGATATCTAAAAATCCCGAACTCACCGGATAAGCGAAAACCTGTTCATCAAGGATGTGGGGAAAAAAATCAGTTTCGATCGAAAACCTCTCTTTTGCAGGCATCAGGTCAAACGCCTTCTGTTCAAAACAATACAACCCAACACTGACAAAACCCGTGGTCCGGTCCTTTTCCTTCTCACGAAAGGCCGTGATGCGGTGCTGAGGGTCGAACTCGACCGTTCCGTAATCCTGCGCGTCATCACGGGGACAAACGGACAGCGTCACCAGGGATCTTTTTTCATTATGGAAACGCAACAGATCGGCGAACGAAATATCGAACAGGCAGTCCCCGTTCATGATGATCCATTGTTTCCTTTTGGCCAAAGCCCGGGCATGCTTGATGGCCCCGCCGGTCCCCAAAGGCTGCGGCTCAACGGAAATATCAATATCCAAACCGAAGTCGTTCTGATCAACCGCCTCTTTGATCTGCGCGGCGCCGAAGCCGGCAGCCAAAACCACATGTTCGACCCCCTGCTTCGCCAGACGCTCAAGCTGGATGGAAAGAACCGGGCGGCCGTCAACTTCCGCGGCAACCTTCTGCCGTTCCCCGATCACCGAGCGCAACCGCGTCCCCATCCCCCCGCACAAGACCAGCGCGTCGATCTCTGAAACCGTTTTCGTCATGTCAATCCACTTTTCCCGTGTTCGGTTGATAAAAAATGATCTGCGATCCCAGGTCCTCGAACTTGATCGGGACCTGAAGATACTTTTTCAGCTGCTGCCTCACCCGGGGCTGCTTTTCCGGCGGAACGAACAAAAGGACAAAACCCCCGCCACCCGCGCCTAAAAGCTTTCCGCCCAGGGCGCCGTGCTTTAGCGCCGCCTCATACATCGCGTCGATCTCAGACGTTGTGATCTTGTCGGACAAGGACTTCTTCAGCTTCCAGCTTTCATCAAGCAGCCGCCCAAAATCATCCAGGTCCCCGCGGTTAAGGATCTCCACGGAATGAAGCGCCATGTCATACATCGCTTTCAATTCCGCGGTCCTCGCAGGAATATTGCGGATCTGATGCTCGGCGATCGTGGAGGCCGTCCGTGAAAATCCCGTGAAGAACATCATCAAATGATCCTGCAGCCCCTGGATCTTTTCCTTTCCGATGGTGACCTGACGGACCTTCAAATGATTCTCACCGCCGAACTCAATGAAATTCAAACCCCCATAAGCGACCAGGGTCTGGTCCTGGCAGCCGACCACGTCCTTGCAAAGGTCCTGTTCAATATGGATCGCTTCCCGCGCCAGCTGCTCTTTGGTCGGCATCGTTCCCAAAAGGGCATACAACGAATTCAGAAGCCCAACAGTGAATGAAGAACTTGAACCCAAGCCGGTCCTCGCCGGCAGATCGCCGTCATGATGGATCTCAACGCCTTCCTGAATATCCAAAAAACGAAGGACCTCCCGCACCGCCGGATGGTCGATCTCGTCAATAGTTTGGACAAGCTCGATCTGGGAATACATGATCCTTGATCTGTGCTTAAAAAAAGGCGGCAGATACCGGCAGGTGATATAACAATACTTATCGATCGTGGTGGCCAGAACCGCGCCCTTATGGTCCTTAAACCATCCGGGATAATCGGTCCCCCCTCCGAAAAATGATATCCGAAACGGCGTGCGGCTGATGATCATATCCCCGCCTCCTCTAGGATCTTTCGTTTAAGTTTGATCCGGGTCGAACGCAGCGTTTCATCAACGGCCGTCTGCCCGAATTTTTCTTTGAGCACCGTCAAAAATTCCGGCCGCGTGTGATACTCCATCCACGCCTTGTCCCGGAACGCCAAAACTTCCTCAGCACTTAAATATTTCGTCGGTAAAGGCCGCGTGTAATACGAATGCTGCGAAAATCCCGCGTAACGCTCCGGCAACGCCCACCCTTCCTGCAGCGCCATGCCGTAAAGAGGGCTTCCCGGATAGGCCATCGCCGAATAAAAGTTCGCCATTTCCGTGTTCAATCTCTTGGCCAGGTCCAAAGTCTCCCGCATGCTGTCACGGTCATCATCCGGCAATCCGAAAATATAATTCCCCGCCACGGAGATCCCGCAATCCTGGATCGTCCGGACGGCCTGTTCAATGTCCGTTTCCTTAAACCGCCCCTTGGTCACCCCGCTCCGGACCCGCGCATTACCGCTTTCAATGCCGAGCGCCAAGAAGTTGACCCCGGCCCGCTTCATCGTTTCCAGATATTCAGGCCGCGTCATATCGACCCTCGCGTAGCACCAGATATTGAAATCAAACCCGCGCTCAATGATCAGTTCGCACAATTTTAAAAAATGTTCCTTCTTAAAGACAAAAAGCTCATCCGCGATCTTGATGTTCCTGATCCCCATCCGGGCGAAACGCTCAAAATCCTTGATGATAAATTCCGGATCCCAGTAACGGAACACCGCGCTTCCGTCTGAATAGGCGTTATCCTGACGGTTAATGATATTGATCATGCAGAACGAACATTTCATCGGGCAGCCCAAACTGGTGTAAAGCGAGACGAACGGCTCGCGAACGCATCCGTTGGGAAGCGCGTGCCACAGGGCCGTGCGGTAACGCTCCATCGGCAACAGGTCCCACGCCACGCCCGGCAATTCTTTCTGCAGGTCCTTTTGTGAAACGATCGCGGACGGCGGATTTAAGACAATGTCCTTTTCACTCCTCCATCCCAATCCCCGAACCTTGTCGAGCTTCGAACGGAGGTCCGTGGCCAAAAGTCCGGAGATCGTATAAACGCCTTCGTTCTGGCACACAAAATCAATACATCCATGCCTTTCCAATGTTTCAAAAGGAAGGGCGGCCACGTGCGCCCCGACAAACAAGATCTTCTGCTCCGGCGCCACGGCGCGCAATTTTTCCGCCAGCCGAACAGCGCCCTCCATATTCTGAGTGGACGCGCTGGGCTGCTGACCGTAGATCACAAATGCCGCTAAACGCGGGCAAACCTTTGTGATCCAGCCGACCGCCTGTTCATCGGTGGCCTGCAACGCCTCGGTGTCCAGGATCTCAGCGCTGTAACCGCGGCTCAGCACATGATTGGCAAGCATCCCCGCCCAGATCGGCGGTTCGATCGCGGAATATGTTTTATTCAGCCCCTGATAAAGGATTTCTGCCGCATTAGGATGTATGAACAAAATATCTAACGACATGACCGCTCAACCTTATTAAAGACACCTGGCACTAAGACACTAGGGCACTAAAAAACTTAAAACCAAGTTGCTAAGACACCAGTGTCGAAGTGCCTTAGTGCCCCAGTGTCTTGTCATTTCAAATATTCGCATACTGGTTGCGTTTGATGATCTTATAGGCTTTGATCAATTCCACAATGCCCGACTGAAGCGAATGGTCCGGCCTAAACCCTGCCGCCTCGATCTTTTCGTTGGAGACGATATAGTCCCGTTTATCCGGGTCCTCATTGATGTCCGACTCAACAAAATAAAAATCAGGGATCAATTTCTTGATCTCTTCACACAGCTGCCATTTGCTCAAATTGGCGTCGCTTAACCCGACGTTATAGGCCTGGTCCTTCATTTTTTCGAAATTGTTCAACGCGTGAGAGAACGCCTTGGCCACGTCACGCACGTGAATAAAATTCCGGCGGAACTTCGCCTCAAAGATCACCAGATAACGGTCATAGACCGCCCGGTAAGTAAAATCATTGACCAGAAGGTCCAGCCGCATGCGCGGGCTGACCCCGAATGCCGTGGCCAGCCTTAAAGTGATCGCGTTTCCGGCCTGAAGAATCGTTTCTTCCGCCTCCACCTTCAACCGACCGTATAGCGACACCGGCTTTAACGGAGATTTTTCCGTGCACATCTTATCCCGTTCCCCGATCCCGTAACCGCTGTTTGTGGTCGGATAAACAATGATCTGGTCTTTGCTTTTGACCTTCAGAATTTTTCGCACCGCATCAACGATCACGCCGCGCGCCGTATCCGGGTCCATGGCGCACAACGGCGCGCCCGTTAAGCACGCCAGCGGAAAAATAGCGTCCGCCGTCTTCATGAGACGCTCCACCAGGGCGGGATCCCTCGCGTCCCCCCGCACGACCTCAAGCTTTGGGTCCACGCAGCAATCTAAAAGCGAACTCTGCTTATACATGAAATTATCCAGAACCGTGACCGTGTGGCCCTCTTTCAAAAGGCGCGGGACCAGGACCGAACCGATGTAACCCGCCCCGCCGGTAACCAAGATCTTCATATCAGCAATCCTTTCTTATAAGACGTCTCCCACAAACGCACAAGGCCTTCCCGCAAGACAGTCCTGGCCATCCATCCCATCGTGTGCAGGGACGCGACATCCAAAAGCCGTTGAAAGTCCTCGTCATGCGCGCGTCCATCATATTCAATGGCCCCTTCGAACCCGGAAATGTCTTTGATCATTTCGGCAAGATCGCGGATCGAAACATCCACGCCGGAACCAATGTTCACGGGCTCTTTCCCGTCATAATGGCGCAACAGAAATTCGCAGGCCTCGGCAAAGTCCGCTGAGAACAAAAATTCCCTGCGGACATCGGGATTCCGGACGATCCGGACCTTCTTTGCGTTTTCCGCTACCGCCTCGACAAAAAGATCGATCATCTCAGACAAAAATCCCTGCCGGCCCTCATCTTCCCCTCCCGAAGGGCCGTAGACCATGGAAGAGACCGCGACCACCGCGTTGAACTGATACTGCTTCCGGTAAACCTGGCACATCGCGATCCCGGCCGCCTGCGCGATAGCGTTCGCCCGATTATAAGGGCATAACGGACCAGCGGCGATATATTCTTCCCTCATCGGCTGCGGACACTGACGGGGGTAAACATCACCGCCCGCCAAGTACAAAAGTTTTTTCGCTCCATGGCGATAGGCGGCATCGATCACATGCGTCTGCCCCAGCATGTTCATCAAAAAATATTCTGCCGGACGATTATCAACGCCCGAGGGCTCCTCAGATGCCAGTGGGCTTATGATCACATAGGCAGGATGATATTCTTTGAAAAAATCATCAACCGCTTCGCGGCTCAGGATATCCAGCCCGGCTGAACGCGCTGTCAAAAGGCGCCGATAGCCCAGGGAACCAAAATGTTCCGCGATGGCCCGTGCCTTAAGACCGTTACCTCCGCTGATAAAAATGACCGATTGTTCATCCATATCTCAAACCTTCTCGCTGGGTCGAACCATTTCCAGAACTGCTTTTTTGATGTCTTTCGCCCCTGGATAGAACGCCTGTTCCAGGGTGTATCCCGCCGGGGTCGGAAGATCCGGAAACGCCACGCGCCTGGGAGCGCATTTCAGGCCATGAAATGCCCGCTCTGTAACCACGGCAACAACTTCCGCCGCGAAGCCTCCTGTTGTCCAGGCCAGGTCCGCCACCACAAGCCGCCCGGTCTTACGGACCGAAGCCAGGATCGTCTCAATATCCAGCGGACGGATCGTCCGGGGGTCGATCACCTCGACATCAATCCCCTCTGCAGCAAGCTCATCGGCCGCCCGCAACGATTCAATGACCATGTGCGATACCGCGACGACCGTCACGTCTTTTCCTTTCCGCTTCACGGCGGCCTGGCCGAACGGGACCGCGTAAACATACTCCGGGACATGGCTTTGATGTTTATAAAGCCATCGCTGCTCAAAAAATAAAACCGGATTATTGTCAGCGATGCTTGAGATCAAAAGCCCCTTGGCATCATAAGCGGTCGATGGCAGAACGATCTTTAATCCCGGCACATGATGAAAAAGCCCGTGCACAGTTTGCGAATGCTGAGCCGCAGACCCCCATCCCCTTCCGACACATGAGCGGATGACCACCGGCAAGGGAACCTGTCCGGCAAACATATAGCTCCACTTGGCGGCATGGTTGACGATCTGGTCCATGGCCATCAAAAGAAAATCCGGACGATTATGGACCACCACCGGACGCATACCCGCCATAGCGGCCCCCAGCGCGATGCCGATCGTGGACTCTTCGTTGAGCGGCGTGTCAAAAACGCGTTCAAGGCCGTACTTCTTGTAAAGGGCATTCGTCGTGCCGAACGCGCCATTGGGGTCATTCACTCCCTGGCCCATGACAAAAACACGCGGATCGCGCGCGAGCGCCTGGTCCTGCGCTTCAAGCAAGGCAGTCCCGAAATCCAGTTTGCGGACATTGTCCCCTGCGTTCTCATCAAACGCCGGCTCTTCACGTTCAACTTGTAATTTGGTCCATGGCATAATTGAAAAACAGCTTTCTGTTATCTAGTCGACAAATAAAAACTTCGCGAGATCCCCCCCGTCAGGCAGCGGGCTGTTCTGCGCGAAGACAAATGCCTCTTCGACCTCACCATCGACCCGCGAGCTGATCTGCGCGATCTCCTGCTCCTTCAATATCCCGGCCGTAAGAACATGTTCAACAAATTCTTTGATCGGGTCACGCTGATAGCCAGCCTGCAGCTCCTCGGGCGCACGGTACAGCGCGGCGTTAG
>ERZ795055.1602-NODE-1602-length-18022-cov-7.704792_pt1 | contig 18022 bp, 16 predicted proteins | sample MGYA00375139_ERZ795055 | MGnify/ENA primary metagenome ERZ795055 (study PRJEB30184, sample SAMN05720283) | anaerobic digester metagenome | isolation source: active sludge of municipal wastewater-treating anaerobic digesters | place: USA | collected 2015-01-23 ... | reverse complement strand
ATCAACGCGGGCATCGGCCAGCGTCGCCTCGGCCAGATCGGCCCCGGTGAAATCAACTGCCAACAGATTTGCTCCATCCAGCTTGGCGCCACGGAGATTGGCGCCGCTCAGCACCGCGTTTTCCAACACCGCCCGGCTCAGCGTCGCGCCGCTCAAAACGACGCCCGGCAGCTTGGCATCGGTCAAATTCGCCTGCGCCAGATTGGCCTTGTCCAGCTTCGCCCCACTCAGATTCGCACCGGTGAGGTCGGCCTGATACAACCGCGCCCCGTTCAGGTCGGCATGGCTCAGATTCGCCTGTCTCAGCACCGCCCGATCCAGCCGCGCGCCCGCCATGCTGGCGTTCGCGAACACCGCCCGTTCCAACTGGGCCGAGACTAGGCGGGCGTTGGTCAACGTCGCATTGGCAAAATCCAACCCATTCAGCACGGCGTTTCCCAAATCAGCGCCGTCGAGTCGAGCGCGATTCAACTTGGCGTCCGTCAAATTGACCTGGGTGAGGACCGCCTCGCGCAAATCCGCACCCGTCAAGTCCACGCCTTGCTTGTCGCAGCGCAACCAGTTGACCCGCCGCGCCGGGGGATCTTCGCAAGCGCTCCACCCAGTGGCGGGCCAGTACAGCAGCGCCCATAGACAGAGCAGCGGCAGTAGAACGGTGGGAGAACCGTCGCTAACTTTCACGATAGCGCTCTCATAGCGCCTGCTCCGAAGCAAACACCAGATCTACCACTTGCCGGAACCGCTCCACGAAATGGAGGGTGAGACCTTCCCGGATGTGCTCCGGCAATTCCTCGGCGTCGCCGCGACAGCCTTCCGGCAGGATGATTTCGTGGATGCCGACCCGACGGGCCGCAATCAGCTTCTCGCGAATCCCCCCCACCGGCAGCACCTGGCCGGTCAAGGTCAGTTCGCCGGTCATCGCCAGCGGTCGGCTCGGCTGCTGGCCGCGCGCCAGCGACAGCAGGGCGGTGGCCATGGTGATACCGGCGCTCGGACCATCCTTGGGCGTCGCGCCTTCCGGCACGTGCAGGTGGACAAAGGCTTCGTCGAAGAACTTGGGATCAGCCTGATACTCCTCCAGATGGGCGCTGAGGTAGCTGTAGGCGATATTGGCCGATTCCTGCATCACCTCGCCCAGCCGTCCGGTCAGCTTGAAGCCGCGATTCTTGCTGTGAACCAGGCTGGCCTCGACGTTGAGCGTCACCCCACCCAGCGCGGTCCAGGCCAGACCGGTGACCACGCCGACGCCGGACATCGGCGTCTCGGTCTTGAACGGCGGCTTGCCCAGATAGCTGTCCACATCCGGCGGCTCCACCGTGATCGGTCCTTCGCGACCCTCGACGATTTGCACCGCGCTTTTGCGCACGATCCGGCCCAGTTGTTTTTCCAGATTGCGCACCCCCGCTTCTCGCGCGTAGCCTTCGATGATCTGGCGCAGCGCCTCCTCGCCGAGGGTGATCCGGTCGCGCGCCATCCCGCTGCGCTCCAGCAGCTTCGGCCACAGGTGATTGCGGGCGATTTGCAACTTCTCGGCGGTGATGTAACCCGACAGCCGGATGGTCTCCATCCGGTCGAGCAGCGGCGCCGGGATGGTGTCGAGCTGGTTGGCGGTGCACATGAACAGCACCTTGGACAGATCGAAGCGCACGTCCAGATAGTGATCCAGAAACTCATGGTTCTGCTCGGGGTCGAGCACCTCCAGCAGCGCCGAAGCCGGATCGCCATGGTACGACGCGCCGATCTTGTCGATCTCATCGAGCATGATCACCGGGTTGGCGGTCTTGGCGTCGCGGATGGCCTGGATGAACTTGCCGGGCAGCGCGCCGATGTAGGTGCGCCGATGGCCCTTGATCTCGGCCTCGTCGCGCATCCCGCCCAGGCTCAGCCGGTAGAACTTGCGATCCAGCGCGGCGGCTACCGAGCGGCCAATCGAAGTCTTGCCCACACCCGGCGGACCCACCAGCAGGATGATCGAACCGCCGACCTGGCCCTTGAGCGCCCCAACTGCCAGAAACTCGATGATGCGATCCTTGACATCGTCCAGCCCGTCGTGGTCGCGGTCCAGGATTTCCCGCGCGTGCTTGAGGTCGAGATTGTCGGTGGAATAGAGGCCCCACGGCAGTTCGGTCATCACGTCCAGATAATTGCGGGTGACGGCATATTCCGGCGAGCCGGTTTCCAGAATCGCCAGCTTGTCCAGTTCGTCGTTGATCCGCTTCAGCGCCGCTTCGGGTACCTGGCGGGTCTCCAGCCGTTCCCGGAAGCGGTCTACGTCGGCGGTGCGGTCGTCCTTGGCGATGCCGAGTTCCTGCTGGATGGCCTTGAGCTGCTCGCGCAAAAAGAACTTGCGCTGATGCTCGCTCATCTTCTCCTCGACCTGCTTGCGAATGTGGGTCTGGAGCCGGGCGACTTCCAGTTCCTTCTTGATCAGCACGATGACCTTTTTCAGCCGCTCCAGGATCGGCGCGGTGGCCAGGATTTCCTGCAATTCTTCCTTGGCAGCGGTGGTCAGGCTGGCGGCGAAATCGGCCAGCGGCGAGGGGTCATGGGTGTTGAAGCGGTTAAGGAAAAATTTCAGTTCCTCGGAATACAGCGGATTGAGCGGAATCAACTCCTTGAGCGTGTTGATCACCGCCAGCGAATAGGCGCGCAACTCCTCGACATCGGCGTCGTCTTCCTCGCTGAGATACTCGACCTGGACGTGATAGGGCGGTTCGTTGGACAACCACTTGATGATGCGGAACCGCTTCAGGCCCTGGGCGATGAATTGCAGGCGGCCCTCATTGCGGGCCAACTGGTGCATCCGGGCGGCGGTGCCGACCGGGTGAAAGTCGTCGGGGCCGGCCTTTTCCGCACTGTCGGGCTTGACCAGGATCAGGCCGATGACCCGTTGCTCACGGTTGGCGGCGGCCTCGATGGTGGGCAGCCACGGTTCCTCGTTGAGGAGCAACGGCAGCGCCTGGGCCGGGAAGAACGGCCGTTCGGACAGCGGCAGCAGATACAGCGTGCCGGGCAGAATGTCGGCGGCGGAGACAATGGTGTTCGTGGCGTTGGACGCGGCGCTGTCGTCGTCCTCGCGCACGACTTCTGCTTCCAGGGCTTCGGCTTCGTGGTCGGTCATGATTTTTCCGCGACTAAAGGGGCTTGGGCCTTACATGCGGGCGAGTGAGAAATTATCAAGTGCGGGGCCACCGACCGAAATGGCCGCATGGCGGTTTCACAACCCGGTTTTACGCAATTCAATGTGCCGAAACCAGCCACTGGCCAGCGCGGGCTGGTCCGATATCACCTCCAGCCCCCGCATCTGGGCCAGCGCCTCCTCGAACACGACGTCGGTGCGCGTGGCCAGCACCCCCAGCACCGGGCTGATCAGCCGCCGCAGCGGCGCTTTCTGGCCGGGGCGCAGGAATTTGTCGAGGATCAGCACCCGCCCGCCGCGCCGCAGGACCCGCGCCGCCTCGGCCAGCATCCGTTCGGGATGGGGCGCGACGGCCAGAATCAGATGCAGCACCACCGCGTCGAATGTGGCGTCGCCATAGGGCAGGCGGCGGGCGTCACCCTGGTCGAGCCGGATGTCCAGACCCAGATCAGCGGCCTTGCGCCGGGCGCGGGCCAGCATCGCCGGCGTCAGGTCCAGGCCGGTGTAGCGCGGCCCCTGGGGGAGCAGCGGCAAGTCCAGACCACTGCCGACACCGACCAGTAACACGTCAGCGTGCGGTCCCTCGCGCAGGCGCCGCAGGCTGTCCCGTCGCGCCCTGGCGGTGAATGGGGCCACGAACGCATCGTAGATCGGCGCAAACAGAGTGTAGGTGTAGCGCAGCGTCATGCCGGCCTCAGTGCAGGGTGCGCGGGATAGACAGCACGAACGGGGGAATCTCGGCGTCAAAGGTCACCCCGTCGTCGGCCAGCATCTGATAACTGCCTTTCATGCTGCCGACCGACGTTTCCAGAATCGTGCCGCTGGTGTACTGAAAGCCCTCGCCCGGCTGAAGATAGGGTTGTTCACCGACCACCCCTTCGCCGCGCACTTCTTCAACCTTCCCGTTGGCGTCGGTGATGATCCAGTGGCGGCTGAGCAGCTTGGCGGCGATATTGCCGTGGTTCAGAACCTGGACCGTGTAGGCGAACACATAGCGGTCCCGATCCGGATTGGACTGCTCCTCCAGGAAAAACGCCTGCGCAGCGACGGTGATGCGGTATTGGATTTTCTTCGCCATGGGCGGTCGGTTCCGGGTCGGGGCAAGGGGATTTGTTATCCACGGAAAACACGGAAGGCACGGAAAAAAGACGTGTTGTCCACGGAAAACACGGAAGGCACGGAAAACACGGAAAAAAGACGTGTTGTCCACGGAACACACGGAAGGCACGGAAAAAAAGACGACGTGGTTTCCGGTGGTGGCCATGACTTTAGCCGGCCAGTGTGCGGGCCTTGGCTTCGATGGCGACCAGTAGATTCTCAAAGGATTGGATGAAGGCGTTGACTCCATCCAGTTCCAACTGGTCAGTGACGGCGCTCAGGTCAATGCCCAGTTCCGGCAGCGCCGCCAGGTGCGCCAGCGCCTCGTCCACGTCCTGATCCAGGGTTTGCGCGACCGACCCATGATCGCGGAAAGCGGTGTAGGTGGCCGGCGGCATGGTGTTGACGGTGTCGGGGCCGATGAGGTTGTCCACGTACAGCAGGTCGGGATAGGCCGGATTCTTGGTGCTGGTGCTCGCCCACAGCAGCCGTTGCGGTCGCGCTCCAGCCGCGCGCAGGGCGGCGAAATGCGCGCCGCCGACGATTTCCAGGTATTCCTGATAGGCCAGCTTGGCGTTGGCGTTGGCGATCCGGCCCTGCAACTCCGGCTGCCGCTCGGCTAGCACCGGATCGAGCGCGGTATCCAGCCGGCTGACGAAGAAGCTGGCCACCGAGGCGATGCGCTCCAGCGGCAGACCCTGAGCGCGGCGGCGCTCCAGCCCACGCAGATATGCTTCGGCTACCGAGACGTAGCGTTCTACCGAGAACAGCAGGGTGACGTTGACGTTAATGCCCTCGGCGATCAGCCGCTCGACCGCGTGCAGGCCGGGAACCGTGCCCGGCACCTTGATCATGACGTTCGGCAATCCCAGCCGGGCGAACAGTTCGCGCGCCTCCCGCACCGTGCCATCTACATCGTGGGCCAGATCGGGCGACACTTCCAGGCTGACCATGCCATCCACGCCGTCGCTCGCGTCGTAGGTCGGACGCAGCGCTTCGGCGGCGGCGCGAATATCCTCGATAGCCAGGGTGAAAAACAGGTCGCGGCTGGACTGTTGGGGATTACGTTGCAGTTCGCGGCGCAACGCTTCGTCATAATCGCTGCTGCCGGCGATGGCCTTTTCAAAGATGGTGGGGTTGGAGGTGATGCCGCGCAGATCATCCTCGGCGATCAGCCGCGCCAATATTCCGGAGGTCAGCATGGAACGCTGGATGTTGTCGTACCAGACGCTCTGGCCGGCAGCGTTCAGGAGGCGCAGGGGATTGGCTTGGGGCATGGGATGATCCTCGGACGGCGGAAAAATGGTCAGTTTCAGAAGCATTATAATTGCAGTCATTCACCCGTGGCGATTTAGCCGGCATCGAGTGCCAGTCGGTGAAGGAAGCGGTTGAGTGTGGAGCGATAGGCGTCATATCATCATGAAGAGGCCCGCCTTATTCCTCTTTGCGGGGTTCCCGGTGATTGCGCCAGTCCGAATCCGGCTCGGCAGGTTTGGATTGTTGCTGTTGTTCGATATCCTCGCGGCAGATTTCCTCACCCTTGAAGTTGCGCACGTGTTGGCACTCACGCGATTCGCAGCCGGCCACGTTGACCAGCGTCGCAATCGTGACCAGGATTATCCAGTAGTTCATGATGATCCTCCTTTCACTAAATGGGGCGCCGCTGTGCAATGTGCATGAGCTTCATTGGCAGGATAGCGGGATATGAAAAAAGTAAAAATTCCTAATCTATTGACATGTAAAAAATAACAGCCAGAATTTAGACTATTCAGTCACTTAAATATAGGCAAAGTCACATGGAGCCCACATTCAAGCTAACCATCACCGGTATCCAGCCGAACCAAAGTCCACAAACCATCCAGGAACGGCTGCGCGCCTTACTCAAAGGTAGTCCTACAGAAATTGAGAATACCATTCACCGTATTCTTAGCAATCAACCGGTGATGCTCGCTGAACATCTTCCGCAGGCCAAGGCGGACCAACTGCTGGAAAAACTTACTGATAAAGGCCTGGTTTGCCGCATTGATCCGATGCAATTGACGCTGGCGCCGATTGAGGCTGAAGAAGGTTCGCAATCCTACAAATGCCCCGCCTGTGGCCACAAACAACCTCAAGCCTCGAATGGGCCGGACATCTGTGAGCGGTGTGGCGTGGTTGGCCGCAACTACCAGCATGTCAGCGAGTTCAAGCAAGCCCTTGAACTCGAACGCCGCCGCCTCAACACGGAAACGGCCCATAACGAAGCTCAGGAAGCCCGGGAAGCCGCCCGGAAACGGCAGGAAGAGTTGCAAGCGCGCGCCCGGCGCCAAGTCGAGAAGGAAATGGGCATCACCACCAAGGACAAGCTCAAGGCCCTTTTAAAACCACGGATTTTGGTGCCGGTCCTGACCAGTATGACTTTTGCCGCTGCTGGAATCGGCTTGCTGGTCTGGAAACTGGGAGCTGATCAATCCACCACCGCCACCGCCGATGCCAAACGTGGCTCCGGAATCCAGATCAACATCGCTACTCCCAACACCGTAGTCAAAGTTGAGGGAGCAGGTTCGCAAATCGTACAAGGCGCCCCAGGTAGCGCCACACCCCCTCCCACCTCGACCGCCGGTGCGCCGTCGCCTGGCGCCCCCGTCACGCCGCAAGATCCCAGCATGGTTGCCAGTGCCGCCAAACCCACCGCCGGCGGCGTCGGTTCAACCTCTACCACCACGGCCGTCACCACGAGCACTGTCGCTGCCAGCACCGGTTCAGTCGCTACCACCGCCACTGCCGGCGCTGCGACCAGCGCGGCGTCTACCAGTCTCTCTTCTACTCAAACCACGACCGCGCTGACCGGAAATACCAGTAAGCCCACAGCGCCAGCGACGGGCGCCACCGCTCCTACACTCCCCGGCGCCAAGCCATCCACCGTGGCGACGGCGGCCACCGCACCCCCCGACGCCAAACCGTCTACCGTGGCGAAGGCGGCCACAGCTACCACACCAGCCCCCGAGGCCAAACCGTCCACCGTGGCGACGGCTTCGGCCACTGCTGTGCCCAGCACTGCCAAACCGGGTGCGCCCCTGGGACCAGCGCCGGATGCCGCTACGCCTACAGCGTTGATCAGTTTCGACAAGGTGGCTCTGGCTTCGCCCACTTCGGCCACCGCCAAGACGCGCGTAGCACCAGCCAATACCAGCAACTTGCAGCTCCTGACCAGTTTGGCTCGCTATCAGGCCGAAACCGGCGATTTGAGCGCCGCGGATCAGACACTCCTGCGCGCCACTGAATTGCTGAACGCCGATCGCAACCAGTCTGACATGATCCTGGACGCCTTCAATCGCAACCAGGTTGAAATCCGGGCCACTATCGCCCGCCAGCAGCATCAGCGCCAGGCAGTCGCCGACGCCCAGGCCCAATGGTATCGCACGATGAACCTGGCCAACGCCATTACGACGCCCGGTGAGCGTATCCAGGCCTTCGCCCATATCGCCCTCACTCTGCAGGATGCCGACGTCGCCACCGCCAGCAACTACTTCAACCGGGCGCTGGAAAACACCCGCACGGTTAAAGACCCCATCAGCCGGGCCATCGCCCTGAGCGCCATCGCCCGCAATCTCGCCGGCGCGGGCCGCTTTAAGCAGGCGGAGGACCTGTTCACCCAGGCCAAAACCGCCGCTGCCGCCCTGACCGATGCCCAAAGTCGGCTGACTACCCTGGGCGTCATCGCCAGAGATCATGCCGAGGCCGGCGACACTACAGTCGCCCGTAACCTGCTGAATCAGATCGCCGATGAATCGGTCCGGACGACGCTTCCTTCCGCATTTAATCATTACCGCGCCGATGCCCGCAGCGTCATCGCTCGCAACCTTGTGCTGCTAAAGGCGACCTCGTGTCGGCCCGGGCCGAGTTCACGGCGGTCCTGAGCCAGATCATGGCGTTGGAGAATCCGGACATTTACGCCAGTGCCATGCTGTATTTGGCGCGCAATCTGGCCGCAGCGGGCGATTCGGAATCCGCAACGCGGATTGTGGCCGATACCCTGCAAAAGCGGGGCGTCAGCACGAACGTTGCCAAACCAGGCTCCTGATTCGGAGATCATCAGCATTCGCATCTCCCCGAACCGCTTGCCGCAAGAAGGGGAGGGGAGACCTGTAGGGCCGGTATGTCGTCCATCCTCAAGCCGAACTGGAGCTGCTCGATGAACCCGTTGACTTCACTGCTTGCTCAATACCCGGTCCTGGTGCTGGATGGCGCTCTGGCGACTGAACTGGAGCGCCGGGGCTGCGATCTGCGTGACCCGCTCTGGTCCGCCAAAGTACTGATCGAAGCGCCGGCGCTGATTCAACAAGTCCATTACGACTACTTTGCGGCCGGCGCCGATTGCGCCACTACCGCCAGCTATCAGGCTTCGTTGGAGGGTTTTATGCGGCGGGGTTTGAGTCGAGCAGAGTCGCTTGAACTCATCCGCCGTTCAGTCCAACTGGCGCTGGCGGCCCGCGATGCGTTCTGGCAAGAGCCGGCTCACCGGCTCGGTCGGCCCCGGCCACTGGTGGCGGCCTCAGTGGGACCCTACGGCGCATTTCTGGCGGACGGCTCGGAGTATCGGGGCGACTATGGTTTGACCGAGGGCGAACTGATGGATTTTCATCGCCCACGGCTGGCGGCGCTGCTCGAAGCAGGCGCCGATTTGCTGGCGTGCGAGACGATTCCCTGTTTTATCGAGGCCCGCGCCCTGGTGCGGTTGCTGGCCGAGTTTCCGACCGCCAGCGCCTGGGTCAGCTTCAGCGCCCGGGATGCAGTCCACCTCTGGCATGGCGAGCCCCTGGCTGAGTGTGCGGCATGGCTGAACGATCAGCCCCAGGCTGTGGCCATCGGGGTGAACTGCACGGCGCCGCGTTATCTGCCAGATCTGATTGCCGCCGCCCGCGCGGTGACCAGCAAGCCCATCGTGGTCTATCCGAACTCCGGCGAAACGTATGATCCCGTTCAGCGGGTCTGGAGCGGCGTTTCGGACGCCGAAGCGTTTGCGACCGAAGCCCGGCACTGGTACGCCAGCGGCGCCCGGTTAATCGGGGGCTGTTGCCGCACTACACCGGACCATATCCGAACTCTTGCCGCCTGGGCGCGTTCGCTGCTATCCGGTTAGAAAGCGGACCGCATATTTCACGTGAAACCAAGCCAGCGTCGGCGAACGATGTTTCACGTGAAACCAAGCCAGCGTCGGCGAACGATGTTTCACGTGAAACCGGTCATCCTATCGCTCAACGCAGCGAACGCTTCCAGGCCCAGCGTTTCCGGCCGCGCGCCGGGGTCAATACCTGCCGCTGTGATTTGCTCAGCGTCCAAAAGCTCGCGCAGGGAATTGCGCAAAGTCTTGCGGCGTTGGGCAAACGCCCGCCGCACGATCTCGGTAAAGCAGCGTTCATCCCGAACCGCAACGGCCAGTGTTTCACGTGGAACCAGGCGAACTACGGCTGAACCCACTTTGGGCGGTGGCCGGAACGCCGCCGGCCCAACGGTGAACAATGGCTCGACCTGGCAACGGTATTGCAACATCACCGACAGCCGGCCATAAGCGTCTTCCCCCGGTTTGGCCGCCATCCGCGCCACCACTTCCTGTTGCAGCATAAAGTGCAAATCGTAGAGGTGTTCAGCCTGGGCCAGCAGATGAAACAGCAGGGGCGTGGAGATGTTGTAGGGCAGGTTGCCGGCCACGCGCAACCGGGGGCCGGCGCCGCGCAGTGTGGCGAAATCAAAATCCAGCGCGTCGGCATGATGAATCCGCAAAGTGCCGACGCCTGCGCAGCGCGCCCGCAGCGGCTCCAGCAGATCGCGGTCCAGTTCCACGACATCCAGTTCACCTGCCACCGCCAGCAGTGGAACCGTCAATGCCCCCAGCCCGGGGCCGATTTCCACCAGCCGTTCGCCCGCCGCCGGCCGGATCGCCGCGACGATGCGGGCGATGACGCCCGAATCACGCAGAAAATGTTGACCAAACCGCTTGCGGGGCTGGTGGTAGAGTAGGGCCGAATGGCCCGTCATGGCGGGTTCGCGGTTCCAGGGGAGGGAACAGGCGTTCCGGCGGTGGGCAGACGAACCTCGACATAGGCTTCATCGCGCAATCGGCGCAGGACTAATTCCCATTCTTCATCGGAGCGCCGCCGCAATAGCGCCTCGCGGGTCCGGGTACGCATCGTCTCAGGGGTGGCCTGAGCCTGGCGACGTTCGAGCACCTGAATGAGGTGCCAGCCAAACGTAGTTTTGACCGGCGCGCTCAATTCATTCGGTTGCAGCGCATTCATCGCCTGCTCGAAGGGGGGAACCAGCATCCCCGGCGAGACCCAGCCCAGATCACCGCTGCGCTCTCCAGACCCCTTGTCATCGGAATAGGTCCGGGCCAGCTCCGCGAAATCTTCGCCGCCGCGAATGCGCTGGCGCAGTTGCTCCAACTGTTGGCGCGCTTCATCGTCAGACCGCTGCGCCGAGGTCTTGAGCAGGATATGGCGGGCACGGGTCTGGTTTACCAGCGCCTGCCTGGGGGAGGCCGGCGCGGTGGTCGCGGGCCGGGCTTGGCTGCGACCGCCCCGGACCTCCAGCACCTTGACGATGTGGAAGCCGCTGGGACTGCGAATCAGGTCGCTGACCTGGCCGGCATTCAGCCGGGGCACCACAGTGCTGAACACGGTCGGCAACTGCTCGGTGGAGCGCCAGCCGATTTCACCTCCTTGCAGCGCCTGCTGGCTGGCGGACATACGAATCGCCATCTGCCCGAAATCAGCGCCTTGGCGCAGTTGCGCCAGCACCTCCTCAGCCTTGCGCTTCGCCTCCTCGACCTGTTGTGGTGAGGCGCTCTCCGGCAGCGCGATCAGAATTTGCGCGATGCGATATTCCCGCGCGCCATCGCCGCCCGCACCACCCTCAGGGCTCGCGTCATCGCCAGCGATGGAGCCGCCGGCCAGTTGCGCTTGCAGGCTGTCCACATCCTGCTCGGACACCTGAATCTGGCTGTCTACGAGCTTCTGGCGCAGCCGGGCGCTCATCAGTTCCCGGCGCACGTCATCGCGGAACTGGGCGAAACTGATGCCATCCTTCTCGACAGTCTGCCGGAGTTGCGTCAGGTTCATGTTGTTGCGCTGGGCCAGGGTTTCGATCGCCGCGTTCAGGGTGGCGTCGTCTACGGTGATGCCGTTACGTTCAGCGGCGCGAAACTGCAACTGGCTCAGGATCAACTGATCCAGCACCTGTTTTTCCAGCACCGGCCGGGGTGGAATCGGTGTTTTGCGCTGCCGTATCTGGGCTTCGATCCGCGCGGTGGCGGCGTCCAGTTCCCGGCGAGTGATGACATCGTCGTCCACTACCGCCACGATGACGTCCAGCGCGTTGCCCGCCGCTTCGGGGCCGGGACCAAAGGTCAACTCCGCACGGCTGGAAATCGGTAGAGCGGAGAGCAACAGGCACAGCATCAGGAAAGGAAGCAACGTGTTCATGCGAGCCATGGCGAGTAGGAACCTAATAGCGGGTCGGTTGATAGCCGAGAATGGCATTTTGCAGCAGGGTCTCCAGGCCGGAACCCAGTCGGGTGAGACCCTTCAGTTCCAGTTCTACGTAAACAGCATTCTGGGCGTCGGCGTCGGCGGGGCTGTCGCGGTACTGGCGGCCAACCACACGCAGCGCCCAGCAGCAGTCTTCATATTCCAGACCGGCCAGAGTTTCCAGATTACGGTCGGTGTTGAGCGCCTGGTTCCAGCGCCCCAAGGCCCGCCATTGTGCGCCGAGCGGCCAGAAAAAGGCGACATCCACCGAGTGAATCTGATCGTCCAGGTCGAGGCCGGGCTGATCGCGGTCCAGCAGGTAGGATACATTGATCAGTTGGCGGGGATTGACGTAGTAGCGCAGATCGAAGGCAGTGCGCAGCAGATCGCTGCTGTCGGGTTCCAGTTGCACGCCGCCCTGCACCGCCCAGCGCGATGACAGATTGATCTGGCCCTGCGCGATCAGGCCGGAATTGGCCGCAGTCTGGGGCAAATTGTCCGGATACAGGTTCACCCGGCGGTCCTCGAAGTACTGAATCTGACCGATGCTGGCGCGCAGCCGTTCGCGCCCGCTGGGCCCATCAATCAGGCGGGTGGTGAGCGCGGTGGTCAACTGGTTGGCGTCGCCCAGCCGGTCGGCGCCGACGAAGCGGTTGGTGCGGAACAGCCAGTCAATATCATGATCCATCATTGCGCTATCGAACAGCGGGATGTTGTCCTGATCGCGGTAGGGCACATAGAGATAGAACAGGCGCGGCTCCAGGGTTTGCGCGCCAGCGGTTACACCAAGCCAGTCGGCTTGCAGGGCGCGTTCAAAGATCAGACCGCTGTCCAGGCTCAGCACTGGCGCGGCGCGCGAGGGCGCATCGTCCGCTTCCGGCGCCGTGTCGTCGAGCTGATAACCGGTATAGCGGAACCCGGCTCTGGGTTTGAGATAGCCCCAGGGTTGCTCCAAGGTCCAGCCCACGGTTGGCCACAGGTCCACCCGCGCGCCCGTCACCATGTCAGACTGCTGGAAATTCACCAGCTCGCCATACAGTTGATAGTTCAACCCCCCGGCGCTTGGTGGCCAGGCGCCATGGAACAGCAGTTGTGGCAAGCGCTGGTAGGGGTTGCCGGTGAGGGAAAACAAGGCGGGGTTCAGGATCTGAAAGCCCTGAACTCGCGCCAGCGCCTGCCAATTCTCTCCGTAATAGCGCGCGTCGAGATGCCGCTCCAGGTAATTGTCAGTCAGAAAATCGAGGGTGTTGCTCAAATCCCGTAAGTAGTCGTCATCGGAGACGTATTCGTAGCGCAGATCAGTGTAGAAATTCGCCCAGGGGGCGGCCCGGTCGCTCAGATTGAACGAGCCGCGGGCGCCATCGTAGCGACGGTCGTCCGGGATGTACTCGAAGCTTAGCCGCCCCTGATGCCAGGGTTCAAGAAAGCGGTATTCCACGCCCAGCAACAGGCCGCGTTCGGACATCAGCCGTGGGGTAATGGTCATATCGCGGTTGGGCGCGATATTCCAGTAATACGGCGCTTGCAGATCGAGACCGGTGTCGCTGTCGTAACCCTGGCGCGGGAACAGAAAGCCCGACTGGCGTTCATCAGTAATCGGAAACGACAGATACGGGAAGTAGAACACCGGCGTATCCTTGAACGCGAGGATGAGGTCGCGGGCCGAGCCTCGGCCGGTATTTTCGTCCAAACGGATGTCGCGGGCGCGCAATTCCCAGATTTCCCGGCCACGCCGACAGGTGGAATAGGTCGCATCCTCCAACTGACTTTTCCGCTGGCGCCGATCCACTCGCACTTCCTCGGCATGGCCTTGAGCATTGCGAGCCGGCAGGTAGTAGTCCACCTCCTTGAACCGACCCGTTTCGGCGTTCAGGTCCACCTCCGCCTGCTGGCCGCGCAGGACCTGGCGCGGGTCGCTGTAGACGAAACCGCCCTCGGCCCGGGCGCGATGGGCCGGTCGCTCCAGGGTGAGCGTTTCCGCCCGCAGGCGCAGGTCGCCACGGGCCAGTTTGGCCTGGCCTTCGAGCCGCGATTCGGTGGGACCAGCGTCGAGCCGGCCGGCTTCAGCCTGAATCGGCAACTCATCCAGCGGCGGCAGGTCTGGAGTGGCTGGAACGATGTCCCCGGCCAGTTCGTCGGCTTCGCACTGGAGCCAGGGGTTGAGCGTATCGGTGGATTGCGCCCGAACCCCGGCCAGCGGCAACAGGGTCAGCGCGGTCCCCGCCAGCAGCATGCTTCGGTAATACGGCGTCACGGAACGGGATTTTACCCATGAATGAAAGTGCCCTAACATCGCATAGATTGATTTTTGCTGCAATCCAGGCGCGCGGCGTTCGCCATCGCGTGGGATGACCTTGACCGGATGGAGTGTATTTCGTGAGTGAACGCGAGCAACTGTTGCGGGACTGGCTGAATGACGTGGTGCCCGCGCCGCTGGACCGGATCGCCCCGGCTTCCAGCGACGCCAGTTTCCGCCGCTATTTCCGGGTCTGGTTCGATGGCCAGACTCGCATCGTCATGGATGCCCCGCCGGACAAGGAAGATTGCCGTCCGTTCGTCGCTATCGCCCAGGCGCTGCGCGGGTTGGGGCTGAATGCGCCCGAAGTGCTGGCTGGCGATCTGGATCAGGGTTTGCTGCTGCTGACCGATCTCGGTTCCCGGCAGTATCTGGCCGAACTCGATGAACGCAGCGTCCCCGGCTTGTACGGCGACGCTTTGGAGGCGCTGGCGCGCTTGCAGATCGGCGGCGATCCCGGCTCGCCGCTGCTGCCGCCCTACGATTCGGCGCTGCTGCACCGGGAAATGGAGCTGTTCCGCGAGTGGTTTCTGGGCAAGCTGCTCGGCCTGAATCTGCGCGAGGAGGAACACCATACGCTGGATCACGTCTTCGCCCTGCTGGCGGATAACGCCCTGGAACAGCCGCGCGTCTGGGTCCACCGCGACTACCACTCCCGCAACCTGATGGTCACCGATCCTGACAATCCCGGCGTGCTGGATTTTCAGGACGCGGTGGTAGGGGCGGTGACTTACGATCTGGTTTCATTGCTGCGCGATTGCTATATCGCCTGGCCGCGCGCGCAGGTCGAAGCCTGGGCGCTGGCGCATCGGGCGCGGTTGCGGGCGCTGGGGATGAGCGGGCTGGATGATGCCGATGAGTTTCTGCGCAGGTTCGACTTGATGGGCGTGCAGCGCCATCTCAAGGCGACCGGTATCTTCGCCCGGTTGAATCTGCGCGACGGCAAGCCGGGCTATCTGCGTGACATTCCCCGCACGCTGGGCTACGTGCTGGACGTGGCGGACCGTTATCCCGAACTGGCCGGATTGCGCGATCTATTGCGGACGCGGGGCGTGGACCGCTGGCGACCGGCGCCATGAAGGCGATGATTCTGGCCGCCGGGCGCGGCGAACGGATGCGCCCGCTGACCGACCACACGCCCAAGCCGCTGCTGCCGGTCGCTGGCCAGCCATTGATCGTCCATCACCTCAAGGCTCTGCACGCGGCGGGCATCGGCGAGATCGTCATCAACACCGGCCATCTGGGAGAACAGTTGCCGGCGGCGCTCGGCGACGGTCGAGACTGGGGCGTGCGCATCTTCTGGTCGCCGGAACCGCCGGAGGCGCTGGAAACCGGCGGCGGCATTTTCCAGGCTTTGCCGCTGCTGGGCCTGGAACCCTTTGTGGTGGTCAATGGCGATGTGTGGACTGACTATCCCTTCGCCCGGTTGCCCGCCGCGCCTGCTGGCTTGGCGCATCTGGTGCTGGTGAGCAATCCGCCGCACCATCCCCATGGCGATTTTGCGCTGGCGACGGATGGGGCGGCAGGGGAAAGCGGTGAGCCGCGATTCACCTTCAGCGGCATCAGCGTGCTGCGGCCGGAACTATTCGCCGGTTGTGCGCCGGGCCGGTTTCCGCTGGGGCCATTGCTGCGCCGGGCGATGGCGGCGGGGCAGGTTAGCGGCGAGCATTACGCCGGCGGCTGGCGGGACATCGGCACGCCGCAACGGCTGGCGGAGCTGGATCGGGAATTAGGCGCGGGATAACTCGCCAAGCCATGTGGCGGCGCCGGCAAAGACCCATGCTGATTTCATGGCGCGAACTCAGGTCGTGTGCCGGACGTCCTGACCTTCGACCACGAAGATCACATATTCAGCCAGATTCCGGGCGCGGTCGGCGACCCGTTTGAGCGCCTTGAGCGCCAGCGCCATATCAATCACCGTCGCTGCCGTCAGTTCGGCGCCCACCGCATAGGCGCCAAGCTCGCGCAGGATGTCCTGAAATACCTCCTCGGCTTCGTCAGCGCGCACCAGCGTCCAGGCCTGTCCCACATCCAGCCGGCCCAGGCTGTCGAGCGCGTTCTGGATCCGCTGGCTGGCAATCGTAGCCAACCGGTCAACCGCTCCTGGAATTGCTCTTGGTGGATGACCGTCGCGGGCATGAATCGCCAGCGTTTGTTCAGCGATGGTCTTGGCTTCATCGCCGATCCGCTCCAAATCGTTGACCGCCTTGTTCAGGGCCATCACCAGCCGCAGGTCGGTGCTCATCGGCTGCCGGCGGCTGAGCAGGCGCACGCAGCTTCGATCAATTTCCATATCCCAGCGATTGACCGCCGCATCGCCGGCAATGACCGCCTGGGCCGCCTCTGCGTCACCTTCCCGAAATACGGTGACGGCGCGCGTCACCTGCTGTTCCACTTCCCGTCCCATGTCCAGCACCAGGTTAACCAGTTGCTGAATTTCCACATCGAAGCGTTTGACAGTGTGTTCGCTGTTGCTAAAAGTCATGAGCTGCATCCTCCTCGGGGCCATCGGTCGTTATGATTATCCGGTTGATCGAGGGTAGTGCGGCGGTGGTTTCTATCTATCCTCTACGACGCCGAATCTGCGCCAAGGCGCGTCATCGCCCCCTCGATCCATTCCTCTACCTGGCGGCTTAATTCCTGCGGCGAACGACCGGCGCTGGCGATCAACGGACCGAACGCCACGTCAATGACGCCTGGCCGTTTGAGGAATACGCCGCGCGGCCAAAATTCGCCGGCATTGTGGGCGACGGGCAGAATCGGACAGCCAGCGTGAGTCGCCAACACCGCGCCACCCATACCGTACCGCTTGCGCACGCCGGGCGCCATGCGGGTGCCCTCAGGGAAAATCAGCACCCATTGGCCCTGCCGCAAGTGTGCAATGCCTTGCCGAATGACCTGTTTGACCGCCGATGCGCCGGACTGGCGGTTGATGGCGATCGGCCGCAGCAACGCCAGCGCCCACCCAAAAAAAGGCAACCACAGCAATTCACGCTTGATCACCCAGGCCAGCGGCGGCAGGTATTGATGCAGGAACAGGGTTTCCCAGGTGGACTGATGTTTAGCCATGACGATCACCGGGTAATCAGGGATATGCTCGGCTCCGCTGACCCGATAATCAATCCGGCAGGTGGTCCGCAGCCACCAGATATTGAAGCGAGTCCAGTACTTGGAGATGCGGTAGCGCCGGATGAAGGGCAAGGGAAAGCTCAGTATCACCATGGAGCCTACGACCCCCACCGACAGCCACAGGCCGATGGAAAACAGCAGTGAACGCGGCAGAAGCGTCAGGTCGAAAGAGCGGGCGGCGGTGGGTGCGGGCATACGGCGGACTCGAAAACTCATTCAGGTGGGGTAATCAGATACGTGGCGACGGCCGCCAGATGTTCGAACACCAGCACATTGGCGCAGCTTTCCGTTTCCTGTTCCACAGTGCGAACACCCTTACCGGTGCGCACCAGCAGCGGCCAAGCGTTTGCCGCCCGCGCCGCCCGGATATCGCGCACGCTGTCGCCAACCACAGGCACGCCCTGCAGGCTGCATTTCAAGCGTCGGCCAATCTCCAGCAACATACCCGGATTGGGTTTGCGGTGGGGATGCGCCTCATCCACATCCAGACAAAAGAACACCGCATCAATCAAGCCGCCTGCTTCCTGCGCCATCCGGTGCATTTTCCGGTGAATCCGGTTGAGTGTTTCCAGATTAAACAGGCCTCGTCCGACCCCCGACTGATTGGTGGCGACCACGACCCGATAACCGGCGTGGTTAAGGCGGGCGATGGCTTCCAGACTGCCGGGAATCGGCGTCCACTCCTCCGGGGATTTGATATAAGCGTCGGAATCCTCGTTGATAACGCCGTCACGGTCCAGAATGATCAATTTCATCGGGGCTGGGCTACTCGCGTTCCGCCGCGCGGGCAGGGTCAGGGTCAGTCGGTTTCACGTGAAACATCGTCCACGGAAGGCACGGGGTCCACGGAAG
>ERZ795055.1601-NODE-1601-length-18032-cov-5.671080_pt1 | contig 18032 bp, 20 predicted proteins | sample MGYA00375139_ERZ795055 | MGnify/ENA primary metagenome ERZ795055 (study PRJEB30184, sample SAMN05720283) | anaerobic digester metagenome | isolation source: active sludge of municipal wastewater-treating anaerobic digesters | place: USA | collected 2015-01-23 ... | reverse complement strand
GCTTGATGATCTTGTCGGGAGCCTGGGAAGCTATCGATTTTATAATGCCGTAAGCGTCGGTTATCGCAGTCGGCTCCGGCGTGGTCACCACGATAACCTCGTCGGCCGCGATCACGAAGCTCAGGACGTTCTGGGAAACTCCCGCGCCGGTATCGACGATCATGTAATCGTCGGCGTCAAGATCGGAAATCGCTTTGATGAAATCCATCCGCTGCTTCTGCTCGAGGTTCGCGAGCTGGTGAAAACCGGATGCGCCGGCGATGATCTTGATTCCCTCGGGCACCTCGATGATGACTTCTTTCAGCTTCTTTTTTCCCTTGATAACATGATACAGGTTATACTTGGGAATTATGCCGAGTATGACGTTGATGTTCGCCAGACCGAGGTCGGCGTCAAGCAGCGTCACCGACAGATTGTTCTGCGCGAGGGCGATGGCGAGGCTCACCGAAAGGCTCGTCTTGCCCACGCCCCCCTTTCCGCTGGTAACGGCGATCGTTTTTGTTTTTTTCTGCGTTTTATCGGTTTCAAGAACCAACCTTCTCAGATTAGCAGCCTGGTCCACCGGGTTCCTCCTTGTATCAATGGGTGATTGAGCCCATCATCAGGTCGACAATTTTTTCGGCGTCAGCCACGATGATGTCATTCGGAACTTCCTGGCCGTTTGTCACGTAAGAGATGGGCTTATTATACTTATCGGCAATATCGACCACATTCCCGATATAAGACGTTTCATCGACCTTGGTAATCACGACGCTGTTGAAATCCATCACGTTAAAAGCCCTGAAAACCTCGTTCAGATCGATTTTTTTCGTGTTCGCGCTCACGCACAGCACCTTCTCGAAATCATATTCCACCATATCCGCGAACATCTTGATTTCAGAAATCTTCATTTCATTTCTATGGCTCCTGCCCGACGTGTCAACCATAATGATTTCGGCCTTTTCGCTCGCGATGACCTCCTTGAACTCCTTCTGGCTGTTGACCACATGAAGGGGAATCCTCATTATCTCGGCGTATTTTTTAAGCTGCTCGGTTGCTGCGATCCGGTAATTGTCTATTGTTATGAATGCGACCCTGTTCCCTTCCCTCAGGGAATGAATCGCGCCCAGCTTCGCCATGGTCGTGGTCTTGCCGACGCCGGTCGGGCCGACGAACATCATGATCTTCTTCTTATTGCCGATTTTCAGCGGCCCGGTCGTCACAATCCTGCTTTTCAACAGGTCCTTCAGGCTTTTTTCGATTTTATACCGGTCTTTGAGGTCCTCCCTGCTGACCGAGTTTTTTATTTCATTGACGATCGACTTGCACTGTTCCTGGTCGTACTCGTTGTTTTTGAGGATGTCGACAAAGCCGTCGAGCAGCATATTCTCCTCGGAACAGCGGGGCTGCTCCCTTTCAGGCTCATTCTTGCGCTCACGGAGAAGCTTGTTGAGGACGCTCTTGATTTCGTCGAACTCCTTCTCGAACTTGCTGATCGAGGCGGCGTCCCTGGGGGATTCAGGCGAGGCATAGGCATCCCGGCACTCTCCTTCAGCCTGTCCGGCCGTATCCCTGCGGGCGTCGGTTTTCATCTCGGATTTCAAGCTGTTAAGGTTGTCGTTGACGGCATCAATGGTCTTCGAAAGATTATACATGCTCGTCTCCTTGCCTGGAGCGTCGTTTCTCATGGCGGCGGGTCCCGCCGGCGCCTTGACCGGGGTGTCGTCATCCACGGTAAAATCGATGCTGCGCTTGGGCAGGGTCGATTTTCTCACGGGATATTTCTTGTCCTGCACTGCGGCGGTCAGCTCGACCACGTCGCGCGCAAAAAACTTCGAATTAAGAATCCCGCCCTCCTTCACGTACTTGTGGCTGATTGGAATCGCATCATCACCGTGCTCCATTTTGAGTTTGGTCATCGCCTCGGTGTAGTTTTTAGCTCTGATTTTCAAGTAACGCATGGCCTTCTCCTTGCCTGTGTGTATGATTCATTCTTCACGCCTTGCCTGCAAGCAGGGCTGATCCCACGACATTCACCTTTATCGTGCTTATTATCTCGTTATATGACAGCACCACCGGCTGGGGGATTTCCCTTTCCAGCAGCGCGTATGTGACGCTTCTTATCGTCGGCGAAACGAGGTATACCGGCTGGTAACCCAGGTTGCGGGAGCGCACCGCGGCGTCGACCAGGGCCTTGGCGATCATGGAATGCGTGTCCGGATCCAGGCCGAGGACCCTTCCCTCGATCGGGTCCTCGTGGACCGAGTCCCTGATGATGTTTTCAATTTCGGGATCGACCGTTATCGCCGAAAGCGTGTTGTCGACGCCGATGTAATCCTTCACTATCTGCCGGGCCAGCGCCGAACGCACGTACTCGGTCAGCAGACCCGTGTCCTTGGTATGGTCGGCATAGCTTGCCAGGGCCTCGAGGATGGTCACCATGTTGCGTATCGAGACACGCTCCCTCAGAAGATTCTGCAGCACTTTCTGTATCTCGCCCAGGTTCATCTTGTCGGTTATCTCGGTGACCACCGCCGGATAATCCTCCTTGATATTGTCGACGAGCTGCTGGACCTCCTGCCTGCCGAGTATTTCATCGGCGTGCCGCTTGATGATTTCGGTCAGGTGCGTCGCCACGATGGTCGGACAATCGACCACGGTATAACCCCTGCTCTCGGCCTCGTCGCGCTTGGCCGAATCGATCCAGATCGCCTTGAGGCCGAAGACCGGCTCGATGAATTCAGTACCGTCAATTTTCTCGGTAACATCACCGGGATCCATCGCCATGAGCTTCCCGATCTGAAGAGAGCCGCTGCCAACGTCGACTCCCTTGATCAGGATCGAGTAAATTTCCGGATCAAGCTCCATGTTGTCCCTGATACGTACAGGAGGCACGATGAGCCCCATGTCAATGGCGCTGCGGCGGCGTATGTTGGTTATGCGCTCAAGCAGTGTGCCGCCCTGTTCGGGGTCGACGAGAGGGATGAGATTATATCCGATTTCCACCTCGAGAGGGTCGACCTGGATAAGCGGCAGCACCGATTCGGGCTTGTGGTCCTTCAATGCCGCCTCCTTCTCCTGCTTCTGGGCCTTCTCCTTGTCCTCCTCCTGGGTTTTAAGCAGCGTGAAGCCGAGCGAAGCGAGGCCTGCTGCGATGAGTATGATCGATATTTTCGGGAAGCCGGGAATGAGCACCATGCCGCCCAGGGCCGCCGATGTTATAAAAAGCGCCCGCGGCTGCGATCCGAGCTGGGTCGCGAGCTCGGTTCCGAGGTTTTCCTTGGACACGGCCCTGGTCACAATGATACCGGTGGCGGTCGTTATGAGCAGCGAGGGAATCTGGGTCACGAGGCCGTCGCCGATGGAGAGCAGAGTGTAAGTTCTGATCGCAACATCGAAGCTCTCTCCCCTGATCGCCATGCCGATGATGAACCCGCCGATAATATTTATGAGCGTGATGATGATGCCGACCTTGACGTCGCCCTGGACGAACTTCGAGGCGCCGTCCATCGCCCCGTAGAAATCCGCCTCACGGCGTATCTCCTCCCTTCTCTTGCGCGCCTCGTCCTCGTTGATCAGTCCGTTCGATAGGTCTGAGTCGATGCTCATCTGCTTTCCGGGCATCGCGTCTAATGTGAACCTTGCAGCGACTTCGGCCGTCCTTGTAGCGCCCTTGGTGATTACGATGAACTGGACCGCGATGAGAATGACGAAAATGATGAAGCCGACGACATAGTTGCCGCCCACGACGAAATTACCGAACGTCCTGATGATCTTCCCGTCAAAGGCCGCGCCCTCGAGCAGGATGAGCCTGGTCGACGAAACGTTCAGAGCGAGCCGAAACACGGTCGAAACGAGAAGCAGGGACGGGAAAACCGAGAAATCAAACGAGCGCTGCACGAACATGACCAGCATCAGGACGAGCATGCCGAGCATGATGCTGATGGCCAGCAGGAAGTCGAGCAGTATGGTCGGCAGGGGAATGATCAGCATGATCACGACGGCGATGACGCCGATGCCCATCAGAATGTCGGTCTTCTGCATCCACGCCCGGTTTCCGGGCAGCAGCGATAATTTCAGCACGCCTTCGGCCATTTCAGAAACTCCTCACCGGGTCATACATCATATCGCCTCCCTGTACTGGTGCTTCCGGTACAGCTCGGCGTAAACGAGCGATACGGCGTAAAAAAGGTCTTCGGGGATGATGTCGCCCACGTCGAGCCTTTTGTACATTTCCTGGGCAAGGGGACGGTTCTCGATCATCGGCACCGCGTTCTCCCTGGCGACCTCCCTTATTCTCAGGGCCATGCTGTCGACCCCTTTTGCAATGACAGTCGGGGCTTCCATGGATTTTTTTTCGTATTTCAGTGCGACCGCGTAATGCGTCGGGTTGGTCACGACGACGTCGGCTTTCGGAACCTCGGTTATCATGTTTCTCATCACGATCTCCCTCTGCATCTCCCGCAGGCGCGCGCGGATGTAGGGGTCGCCCATCGTTTCCTTCAACTCCTCTTTTATCTCTTCCTTGGTCATTTTCAACGATTCGATGAATTCCCTTTTCTGAAAAAAATAGTCGGGGATCGCGAGAACGAGCAGAAGCACGGTCGACCATATTATTATTTTCAGTGCGGCAATGGCCACGGTTTTCAGCGCCAGGGCTACCGAAACGTCGGGAGTCTGCAGGATAATATCAAAATTATCGGCAATGATCAGGTACGCAACCAGGCCTATGGCGATCACTTTGAAGATCGATTTGAACAGGTTCATCGCGATCTGTTTCGAGAGAAAAATCTTTTTCATTATTGTGGCCGGGTCGAATTTGATCTTGCTCAGATCGAATTGGAGGGGATGCGCCGAAAACTGGAATCCCACCTGGACGATATTGCCGAGTATTCCGGCGATCATGACTGCAATGAATATGGGTGCAAGGATTTTGGCGCTTTCAAACAACAGCAGCAAAAAATGCTTCTGGAGGCTTTTCTCGGTGATTGACATGCCTGAAAACGATGAAAGATAATACTTCATCAGGTGGGCCATCGTGTCGTAGATCCACGAGCTGAACAGCAGAATGACGAAAAATCCCGCAAGCACTACAAGGGCCTGCGGCAGTTCATCGGTCCTGGCGACCTGGCCCTTTTCCCTCGCCTCGCGGATCTTCTTCTCGGTCGGCTCCTCGGTGCGTCCCTCGTCCTCGGCCGCGAAGAGCTGCAGGTCAAAAGAAAACGGCAGGGGGCCCTCCCCCGTCCACATATTATATTTTCTTATGAATTCATCCATCCGCTTTTCTCTTTGACCTTTCTACATTCATCCGACCGCCACTATGTCGGCCAGTGCACCAGCACATTCGAGAGGAACCTGAAGCTCCTCTCAAGCGAAACCTGCATGATCCTCACTATCAGCGGCGCGGTCAGCAGGAGAACCGTAAACGCGACCATAATCTTGAACGGGAAGCCGAGCATCATGATATTCATCTGCGGAGCCGCCTTTGCCAGCACTCCCATGGCCACTTCGAGCATGAAAACAGTCGCCACGACCGGAAGCGAAATTTTGAGCGCCACGACAAACATCCCGCTGAATGAATAGACAAGATAATTCAAAAGACCGCCTGCAGCAGCCTTGTGAAACGATATCAACGGCGCAAGGTCGAACGAGCGAGAAATTGCCGTAAGCATCATATGGTGGCCGTTGATCGCCAGAAAGACCAGTATGCCCACCAGGTTCTTGAGCTGGCCGATCAGCGGCACCGATACCTGCGCCATCGGGTCTATTACCTCGTTTATACCGAACCCGATCTGGACCGCGAAAAACTGTCCCGCAAGCTGAAACGCAGAGAACACGATCGACACCAGAAACCCGATATACAGCCCGATAGCCACGTTCCCGAAAATCAGTAAACCGTATTCCCCCATATTTCCCGGCATCGCCGTGAACTCCTTGCTCGTTACAAGCGGAAACAGAACAAGCGAGATCAGGAACGACAGAATTGCCTTGAGCCTGTACGGGATCACGTCGCTGGAAAAAAACGGCGCGATGACTATCATCGCGTTGAGCCTCACCATGATCAAGAGGAACAGTTGAAAATGATTGACAAAGTAACCCATTCCGGCGTTCGTTCTCCTCCGTTTCGCTCGCTTCTCGCTAACCCACGCCTATCTTTTCGATCAGCATGAAAATATGGTTCGTATAATTGACCAGGGTCCTGATCATCCAGGCGCCGAACACGATCAGAGAAAGGAAAATAGCGACGATTTTCGGCACGAATGTCAGTGTCTGCTCCTGTATCGATGTGGTTGTCTGGAATATCGAAATGATAAGACCAACCAGCATGCCGATCCCGAGCATCGGTGCAGATACGATAAGGATGGTCATCAACGATTCCCTCATTATCTTGATTACGGTGATATCGGTCATACATCCCCTCGCGATTGACTATCTGAAAGACTTCACCAGTTCATAGATCAGCAAATTCCAACCGTCCACGAGAATAAACAAGATTATTTTAAACGGAAGCGAAATCATAATCGGCGGCAGCATGATCATGCCCATCGCCATCAGGGCGCTCGCCACGATCATGTCGATTACTATAAAAGGGATAAAAATGTAGATCCCGATCTCGAAAGCGATCTTCAGCTCGCTGATCATAAAGGCCGGAATGAGACAGGTGCTCGGCACATCATCCCTGTTTTTCGGTTTATCGATCTTCGCAAGTTTTATAAAAAGCGCGATATCTTTTTCCCTGGTCTGCCTGAACATGAAATCCCTGAGCGGCGCCATTCCTTTGTTAAAAAAGGCCTCATTGCCTATTTTCCCCTTCAGGTACGGCTGCAGGGCAGTGTCGTTTATCTCGGTGAAGGTGGGCGACATTATAAAAATCGTAAGAAAGATCGAAAGGCCCACTATGACCTGGTTGGGAGGCATTTGCTGCAGTCCCAAAGCTCTTTTAACGAAATCGAGAACGATAACGACCCTGGTAAAGGCTGTCATCATGATAAGAATCGAGGGCGCCAGAGTCAGTATCGTCAGAAGAAACAGCACCTGCAGGCTGAGGGCCACATCCTTCGAAGAACGGGCCTCCTCGATGTCAAATGCGATCTTCGGGATCGGCATGCGCACACCGGCATCCTGCGCAAATGCCGCACCGGCAACCATCACGAAACCCAGCAGAAAGAAGATGAAAAATTTTTTATTCTTTATCATATCCGTTCAAGTTCTTGAGTCTTTTTCTCTGTTCTTTCAGATAATCCAGGTCCGTGCCTGGACCTATCCCGTCTGTCTGCTTGAAAGACCTGCTCCTGTTCTTCTTCTCGTTGACCTTATCGATGATCTTGCCGATTCCCCTCACCAGGTACTCCTGGAATCCACCCTGGACTGTCGGCACACGGGTCTGTCCCTTGATTCTGATGCGGTCTATTTCATCCTTGTCGGTGATCTCGGTAATGAGATTGATGGAACTGTCGCAGACCCCCAGCACCAGGACCCTCCCGGCCAGATCGATTATCTGCAAATACCTGTTCTGGCCGATCGGCACAACAGAAAGGACCTGGGCCACTTCGCCGCCGAGAAGCTGAATACCGGCCTTTTTCCCGAGAAACCTGAAGATGTAATAAAAACCGCCGATCAGCAGTCCAAGGACAAGGATGGTTTTTATAAAAAGCCAGAAGAAGGATTCCTCCTCGACCTGCGGCCTGAAGTCATCCTCAGTGTAATCTTTTAACGGCATGTCGCCGGGATTATTATTAATTTCTTCAGAAGCCGATGACGCTTTTCCATCCGCCTCATTGAGCGCAGCCTCGTTTTTTTCCTGCTTATCTTTTTTACTCTGCCTTTCATTCACCGTCCGTGCTGCGGTTTTCCTGGAGCCGGCGACGGCTTCTGGAACATTGAAAGACACAGCAACAGGCCCTGCAGCGACAAGAAGCGCCACCAGCGGATAAATGATCCGGGAAGCGGCAAGGTAAATTTTTTTTCGATTATGTCTCATGGAATTATGTCACATTGCCGAAAATAAAAAAAATAATGTTTTCTACCCCGCTTTTTTTTGAACTATGCTAAAGCATCCCGACAGGACGCCGGCTGAAGACCGGTTATGCTACTGAAGCCCGCTCAAACGGTCGACCGGGCTGACGATATCCGTCACGCGGACCCCGAAATTTTCGTCGATTACAACGACCTCACCCTTGGCGATAAGCTTCCCGTTTACCAGGAGGTCGACAGGCTCGCCTGCGAGTTTATCAAGTTCTATAATGGATCCCTCACCGAGCCCCAGAATATCCTGAACCAGTTGTGTCGTCCTGCCCAGTTCCACGGTAAGGGTCATCGGCACGTCGAGAAGCAACGAAATATTCCCGCCGATACTCGGCGCAATACCCTGGTCGAGGGGAGGAAATTTCACCGGGCTTATGCCTACCTGACCCGGCTGGGACTTCATCGGCTGCTGATACATTGCAGGCTGAGGGGAAGCGTATCCGCCGCCGGCCAGGCTCGATGCAAGATCGACATCCATTATATGGTAGAGCTTGGAATTGATCATCCCTTTGATCGAAAGATCATAGGTGATCTTGACCAGGTCGCCTCCTCCCGGAAGCTGGAGATCGGCGGCCCCATTCGCTACAGAAAGCTGGGCCGGGGTAGTATTGATGCTCCCGCCGACCCTTCCGCTAAACTGCGTCGCGGCGGAGGACAGGAGTTGATTGGTAAATTCCTGTATGGTGCTCTGATGGGCTTCCGAGAGAGCAGCGGGAGCCTTTCCGGATTCATCACCCATCATCAGGGACGATATAACGCCGGCATCGGAAAAACCGAAAACAATGAGGTTTTTCCCCATGATTGCGCCGGTGAAGTTCATGGAAACCTGAACGGTTTTCATCTGAAAATCGGTCCGAACGGCATCGCTCGACTTGACTTCAATGACCGGATTCGAAATCACCAGGTTTCTGCCGCCGAGATATCCGCTCAAAGAAGGGGCCACGGCCCCCATAGAGGTGGAGAGAATGTCACGAAGGTTATTTATCTCCGATGAACTCAGCGCCCCTCCGCCTGCCGCCGAATCCGCTGACTGCGACGGCCCGGAGGGCGATAACATATCGTCGGCCCCCTGCAATAGGGCATCTATTTCGTCTTGGGATAAAGAGCCGTCACCCATATTGTCCCCCTCATAAATAATAAGAAATCAAGAAACAAAACAGTTAATTAAGAATCAACTCCTTGAAATAGACCTCTTTGATCTTGCCATTTATCAGAATCATGTTTACGTGCGCCTTGATTTCCTCTGCAAGGGCCACCGAATCGCTGATCGAATCGAGATCTTCATACTTCTTTCCCTGAAGTATTATGTTGATTATATGCCTGATCTGGTTTGTACGGTTAATAAGCTCCGTGTTCAGCTCCAGGGTCTGTTCATAGCCAAGAGCGATCTCCATTTTAATAAAATGCGGTTCGGTATCAGCCGTCGTTTTGGAAAAAGCCGCCAGATCAAAACTCTGAAGCGGGGGAGGCGGCGGCGCAGTGATGATGTCCTGCTGCTTTTCATAGGCGCTTTCCTGGACATTTTTGGAAACGAGATAGGATATTCCCGTCACGAGAACGATAACAAGAATGCCCCCCGCCACATAGAGGAGGATTTTGATGATTTTGGAAACCTCGAATCCGGCCCCCCCTGCCGCAGGCTCGGGAGCCGCACCCTCTTCCTCCTCCTCTATTATCTCATCCCTTTCTTCTTCACCCATTTGATACTTCCTGCCGTTTGTTACATTTATTGTTTAGACCGAACCGCCCCGGTCAACCGGACAGCAATTCATAATTCCCTCAATCAAAATAGCCAAAACTCCGAAAACCGACAAGAAAATGTTAAATCAATTAATGAAGTAAATTAATTTACATTCAGGAGACATAATAACAGCATATTAATAAATATGTCAATTAATTTATTCATTTCACGCCTCGCACAAGCCTTAAAACGCCCGTATGCCGTCAATTAATGGGCCCCGCGGGATTCGAAACCGATAATATCCGCTTTCAGCCCGCCGAACCGATGCATAAGCCGGAGCAGGCGCAGACACCGGACGTCTTTGTTTATATTTCGGCAGAATCAACTCAAATAACAACGGAATTTTTATCACAGTACAGGAGGGAAAAACACGTAACACTTTCTACGAAAACGAGAAATGAGGGCTCATGAAAGGTATTTTTGTTGAAATTCCTCCTTTCCCATGATTGTAAAAAAATTGCCCAGCCGTGCAGTTTTGAAAACATTGATAATAGTGCTGCTGAGATCGAAAAAAACCAGGTTGATGCTTCTGGACATCGCGGTATTCAAAAATTTCACCAGAATGCCGATAGCCGAAGAATCGATAAACTTGATTCCCTGGCAATTGATGCCGATCACTTTCGGATTCTTGTCGAGCTGCTGCTGCCAAACGCTTTCAGCATACTGGATGCTCTCAATATAGAACTCTCCTTTTATTGAGAGTACTATCACTTCACCGTAATCATCAACGTTAATATCAATCATAACCGCCAACCCGAAATTTTATAAGCATAAACCACAGACAGGCAATCTTGAAATGTCCATAAACCGTCAATCGGCGCCGTATAGTTTTCTTTTATATTCTATAACCTTTTCAATTATATCCTGAGCTGATTCCGTAACAAGATATTTTTTTTCATTGGACAGGGTTATTACCGTATCCGGTCTTTCTTCAACCGTTTCGATATGGTTCGAATTCAAAACGAATTCGTCGCCGTTGAGTTTATGCAATACTATCATAACCGTAATCCCCTGTCTTCATTTTTTGAACGATCGACATATATTCTTTCAATGTCGACTTTCTGACATATTTTTCAGAACATCCCGGAACGCTGCAATCATAAACCGGAACACCGGAACTGGATATCACCTCCTCCAGCCACATTTTAGCGGCCAGGAACTGATTGTTGGTGCAAAAAATACTGCCGCCCCTGTTTATATGATACTCTCTTCTTTTTCTGACATTATCCATGCCGGCGGATTCCAGGGTGGTTAGCCTGCCCGTTCCGGGCATACGATTGACTGATGCGACCGAACCACGCGCATAAAATCGATCGGTGAAGCCAAGATCGTTCCCGACCATCATGATCGTGCTGACGGAGGCGCCGAGGGAAAATGCTACTGCCTGGGTCGTAATGATGCTCGCCGTCGCGAGGAAACCGAGGTCCCTGCCGGCGTAATCCCATAGATCGCCGTATGCATGATCGTCGAGCATCCAGTTGTAAAAACTGACATCGCCCGACCACTTCATTAAATTCGAGTGGGACATACAGCTGAAAGCGGCAAGGTGCATCCCGCTGGTGTCAAAACCGCTGAAAAAGTCAACCGGCGTCGTTTCGCAGGAAAAAACAAAGGAAGGGATGATCCCGTTTCTCATCAATATCCTGAGACTCATGTCGGCGGCGACCAGGACAATATCGCTGCATTTCTGGTATTTTTTTAAAAGATCGATATTGGCCTCAAGAGACGGGCCTGCGCCGATAATTATCACATTTTTCAAGTTGAAACGGGGAAGGATTTTCCTCAAACCGCCGAATTTTTTTATCAATGGACGATTCTTTTTTACATTGCGCCAGAAGGCCTCCAGTCTTTCATCAACAACGCCCTGATTGATCCGGGAAAATAAGTCATTTTTAGTAATCATGGCGCACTGTCTTTCTTTCAGGGGCCCGGATCATCCTTTGAGCAAGGTCGAAATGTATCTGACTATTTCCACGTAATCGATGGAGCTGGGGTCCATTATTTCCAGAATCCCGATGAACAGTACGATGGACTGGGCGATTCTGGAAAGATAAACCGGATCAAGGTCGGATTTCCTCTTCGATTCCCTGTCCTTTCTCGACCTGATAATAAGGTTCGTATAAAAATCCTTGTGCTTATGCAAAAAGCCGGTGAAAAGCTCCATAATCTTCGGCTCTTCGAATGCGTAGAGTATCAGGTTCAGGACTATTCTGGTATTCGTCTTGTCAAAGATAAAGCTCTCAACGCCCAGGAGGGCCGACAGGGGGGCGATTTCTTTTGAAGTAAGGTCCCTTTTCAAAATATCGATATGAGATCTTTCAAGCTCGGAAAAAATGCTTTCTATAAGCTCGAGATAAATGTCTTCCTTGGTCTTGAAGTAATGAAGAACGCCGCCCTTGGAAAAACCGGCTTCATCTGCGATATTCTGCACGGTAATCCTCGAGTACACGTCACTCTCGAGACATCTTTTCAAAGCATCGACGATTATCGCTTTTTTCTTTTTTAGCTTTTCCTGTTTTTTAACCAACATGAAGTACCATCTCCGGTTGTTATTGGCTGATCCGATACCCTTTAAAATAGAACAAACAATCTAATGTTTTAACGGCTTTCAATATAAAATCAAGCAATAAATCTAACCTGGGGTTAAATTTATTTTTATTTACTTTTCCCGGATACGGGAGTATTGATGACCGAAAATAATGCAGGCCCGGATTCAGGGCCCTTTACGGAAATCAAGATGAAAAAGGAGCTGATCACCAGGTCATCCGAAGAAACCCTCATGTTCGGCGAGAAGTTCGGGCGCGATCTAAAAAAGGGGGACGTCGTCGCCCTCACGGGCGATCTCGGCGCCGGGAAAACCATCATAGCCAAGGGAATCGCAATGGGCATGGATATCATCGACGACATAACCAGTCCCACGTTCACGTTGATGGAAATATATGACGGCCACATTCCTTTATATCACTTTGACCTGTACCGGATCGAAAATGAATCCGAGCTCGATCTTCTCTATTTCGAAGAATACTGGGAAAACGGCGGAATCAGCGTGATTGAATGGGCGGACAGGGCCGGCAGCAGGCTCCCCGATAACACGATCCGCATCAACATTGAATACATAGACGAAAATTCCAGGAGGATCGTGATTGAACGTCCTGATAATTGACACAGCGACACCGGTCGAAACCGTCATTGTACAGGCGGGCGGAAGGTTCAGGGAAACGATAAAACCGTACGAACGCTCTCATTCAGTGAGCCTGTTCACCAGCATCGATTCATGCCTCAAGGAGCTCGGCCTCACGATCAGGGACATTGACCTGATCGGCGTCGGCATCGGCCCGGGATCGTTCACCGGCATCAGGATCGCGGTGTCGACCGCAAGAATGCTCGCCCAGGTGCTCGGGAAACCGCTGGTGGGAGTCACGACCACGATGATCTTCGCCGTGTCCGTCTCCTGCGCAGAGGGAGATTACATACTAATCGCGTTCGACGCCAAAAAAAAACGCGTCTTTGGAGCCTTATACCTCAAAAAAGACGGATTCCTGCCCGACGAAATCGTTCCCCCCGGAGATTATGCCATTGAATATCTCCTGGAAAATGTCGGGCCCAACTGCAGGATATTCGCGGCAGGAGACGGAGTATCAAAATATTACCGGAGCATATCCGGGAAAAAAGATTCAGTTGTATTCATCGAAGATTTGCGTCCGAGAGGGGATCTTATAAGCCGCCATGTTATCGACATTTACAACGCCTGCCCGCATAAATTCACCGATTACAACGCTGTAAAGCCATTTTATTCCAGGAAATCCGATGCGGAAATAGCGCTTTCAGAGAAAACACGAAACGGGTGCGATTCTACTTCTTAGCTTTCATCTGGCGGATCAGTTTTGCCTTGTATTCCGCCTCCATGGGTTTGAGCACTGCGTAAAATCTCTTCATTTCATCCTTTCTCGACGAGTTGCCTTCGAAATCCACGCCGACGAATATGTTCTTTTCTTCATCCGCATACGTGGCCCTGATATCGCCGTAAATCGTAATGGGCGCCTGCAATTTAAAGACGATATCAAAGATGAATCCCTTGGATTTGATGATGTACTTCTTCAGATCAGAATCGGTGATCTTTATCTTCGCGCCGCCCCTGCTGATATCGATAATCGGCTGGTGCACGGGAATCAAAATGGTATTTGCATCGCGGATCCTGTCGACGAGCTTGAAAGAATGATCCTTGAGTTCGAGCACCTTTTCTATGCCGAAATTGACGCTTTTGGAAACGAGTTGAATATAGGCAAACGGGATAGAGCTCTCATTCTCGGTGATATAGATGATCGGCACGACGATGATCGACCTGTATCCCCTTTCAGTATATTTCTTGATGACATCGTCGAGCTGGGCGTCATAAATCTGATGGAGATCGATGAAGTCCTCGCTGAAGGCCCTGTAGGATTCGCTGCTTCCGGTATCGGGAATAAACAGGATTTTTCCCGTTTTTCTCATCTCTGAAAAGATCGGATCCTTCACGTCGGTCTCGAAAACATCGACCTTGACAATTTCGCTCATCTTTGAATTCGAGCTCTGGAACTGGTCGAGAAGGACCTTGATGCTGGTCGGGATTTTAAAACCCGAGAGATCGATGGTATGCTTCGAGACCCTGAAATTCGTCGCAACGGCCTCGTCCTGGTTGACCTTGAAACGCAGGTCGCGCCTGCCCTTGAGCGCCCTGCGGGCTGATTTGATCCTGCACTTGAAATAACCGGCGGTGATCACGTCCAGAACGTCAAGATCGACCTCGACATACTTGTCCGAAAGACCGTATATGACTATATTTCCGTCAGGCTTGTAGTCCTGATCGGTGACCACCATCACGCTCTTGTCGTCCATATACTCATTGATATTGATTTCAGTCTTATCGACGGCGTATTTGATGTACAGCTTTCGATTGGTGAACTGGGATTTCAGCAGATTAATGACGTCATCCACGGTCTTGAATGAGTCAAACTCCCTGTTTTTTCTCTGTCGCATTTCTATCACGGCGCTTCCTCGACCGTACTCAAGCTATTAATTATATATCGATATTATCGTGCATTCCCGCCAGAAAAAAACGAATATTTTTGGAATGACGGAATAAAAGAAAACGACTCATGCATAGGCCCCTCGTGCAATACTGCTGCAATGAAATAAAAAAAAAGAGGGTAACACCCTCTTTTTCAATTATCAAACGAGATGGACAATCTCTATTTTTTCTTCTTTGGTTTTGGTTTAGCTTTTCCTTTGGCTTTGGTTTTCGCCTTGGCCTTGGCTTTCTTCGCAGCCTCTTCTTTCTTCTTGGCTTCAGAGAGAGACTTGTTCAGCTTGGCCACTCCGGCCTTCTCTGACTTGAGTTCTTTCTCAAGCTTCTTGATCTTGTCATTCTTTCTTTTCAGGTCGTTTTGTAATTGTTTTACAGATTTACCTTTCATTGACAGATACACCTCGTTTTTTTATTGTTTGATCTGAGACATAATATGCACATCAATTAATTTTATGCAAGTAAAAAATTTTTTTTGTTCAACCCGGTCATCACTAACGCCTTTTATCGTATAACAGCCATTAAATGTTCGACAAGCTCACTGTATCACTTGACGAAATTTCGAAGGGCATCGGCCGGAATGACAAATGAGTATTGCATCAACTCGATCGTTTTGATATTATTTGTTTCATCAAGGTAATGAGCGAAATGCATTTTATTGTGGTTTCTTTTTTTATTGCAATTGAATCCATTCTCTCTTACTTTGTCCGCTGGATCGATCAAACAGGGGAGAAATCAATGGCGCCAAGACTGCCGCTCGTAACAATCGTCGGAAGACAAAATGTCGGTAAATCGACCCTCTTCAACGCGCTGATAAAAGAGAAAAAGGCGATCGTCGACCCGCTTCCGGGCCTTACGCGCGACGTGCTGTCTTTCGACGTACAGTTCCGCTCGGTATCCTTCACGCTCTCCGACACGCCCGGACTCGACATCCCCGGCGGCGCCGAACTGTCGGAGTCTATACTCGCGAACGCACGCAGCCACCTGGCGCGCTCATCCGTGATCATACACCTCCTCGAAAGCCCGGCGCCCGAATCGTTCGACCACGACCTGACCGATTACCTCAGAAAGCTTTCGGTGCCGGTCATCGCCGCCGTAAACAAAATGGACGGGGAAAAAGACCTCGAAAACATGCCTAATTTCTTCGAAACGGGCTACCTGGACATCATCCCGATCTCGGCCTTGAACAGGCTGAACCTGCCGCTCCTGCTCGATAAAATCGTCGAACTGCTGCCCGAGAAGAAAACTTCGATCGTGACCCCGGATTTGAGTATTGCGATCGTCGGCAGGCCGAATTCGGGTAAATCCACCCTGCTCAACTCATTCCTGGGTTACGAACGCGCAGTCGTATCCGACATTCCCGGCACGACAAGGGACTCGATCGACGAGTATTTCAGTTTTGAAAACAGGGTGATCCGGGTGATCGACACAGCCGGAATCAGGAAGAAAAGCCGCATAAACGAGGACGTCGAATACTATTCCCTGACCCGCACGATCGATTCCATCAAAAAATGCGACGTGGTCATACACCTTCTCGACGCCGTAATGGGTATCACCGAAAACGATAAAAAGATATCCGATGAGATCATCAGGGCGAAAAAACCCATTATAATAGCCGCCAACAAGTGGGACCTTGTCGAAAAAGACCACAGGACCTTCGACCAGTTCAGGGAAAAGATAATATTCAACTATTACCGGGCCGAGGATTTCCCGATCATCTCGATCTCGGCAAAAAGCAGGCAGCGCATACACAAGATCCTCACCACTGCAATGGACCTCAAGGAAAAAGCGCTCAAAAAGATTTCAACGCCGGAGCTGAACAGAATCATCGAGAGGCTGCAGAAAACCGGCACAAACGCCCAGCTCGGTCAGACCATAAAGGTTCTCTACGCCACACCGATAAAGTCAATCCCTCCGCGCTTCAAGTTCTTCGTCAACAGGGAGGAGCTCTTTCGCAAGGACGTCATCCGGTATTTCGAGAAAGCGCTGCAGAAAGAGCTTGGACTTGAGGGAATTCCGGTCATGATCGAGATCGAGGGGAGAAAAAAGAGACCGCAGGCCGCCAGAAAAAGCGGTAAAAACCCGCGCCGCTGACAGCGTTCAAAGCCTGATCCTGCATTCGATCGACCGCGCAATGGTCGCGCTGTCTGAAAATTCGAGGTCAGATCCTACCGGGAGGCCGTGCGCTATGCGGGTGACCGTGATCCCGCCCGGAGAAAGGAGCCTTGCCAGGTACAGCGAGGTGGCGTCGCCCTCGACCGTGGGATTCAGGGCGAGGATGATTTCCCTGATTCCCCCGTCCCGGCACCGTCCCACGAGGGAGCCGATGTTGAGGTCGTCGGGACCTATCCCGTCAAGGGGCGAGATGAGGCCGTGGAGAACGTGGTATCTGCCGTGGAACCCCCCGGTCGCCTCGATGGTGAGCACGTCCTTGGGGTCCCTCACCACGCAGATGACGTCCCTCTCCCGCATCTCGTCCCCGCAGATGGGGCATATATCCCCTTCCGAAATCCCGCCGCACACGCCGCAGCGGAATATGTGGCTCTTGACCTCGATGAGCGTCCGTGCGAGCCTTTCAACCTCCGTCCCGTCCATGGAAAGGACATGGAGGGCGAGCCTTGACGCGCTTTTGGGCCCGATGCCCGGAAGCCTGGACAACTCCTTGGTGAGCGCGTCAAGATAGCGGGAAGGATTTTTCATTGCGCCTTCTTATTTGAGCATGTTCCCCAGCGCGGACATGTCCAGACCGCCGGTGAGCTTCCCCATCTCCTCGGCGGAAAAATCCTTGACCTTCTCGACCGCGTTGTTGACCGCGAGCGCGATCATTTTTTCGACTTTTTTCACGTCCGCCTCCTTGATAAACGACGGATCTATGACGATTTCGAGGAGCTTGTACTCCCCGCTCATTGTCGCCCTGACTTCACCGGCGGTGCTTTCGCCCGAAATCCGTGCGGAGGTTATTTTCTTCTGAGTCGCCTTGAACTCCCTCTGCATTTTCATCAGATTTCCGATATCACCCAGTCCCTTTAGCATTTCTGTCTCCTTTATCGATAATTTCACCTAAAAACGCGTCTTTTATCCTGTCCACTGCGTGGCTCTCTTTCCGGTCAGTGTCCGGCAGCTCGGCGCCGGCGACCATCTCCGCGTCGGGCGGAGGTATGACCTCGTCGTCGGGAGCGTTCGCCATGGGGCGGGAGGCCGAGGGCGAGCCCTGGGGCTGCTCAT
>ERZ795055.1594-NODE-1594-length-18061-cov-6.264079_pt1 | contig 18061 bp, 10 predicted proteins | sample MGYA00375139_ERZ795055 | MGnify/ENA primary metagenome ERZ795055 (study PRJEB30184, sample SAMN05720283) | anaerobic digester metagenome | isolation source: active sludge of municipal wastewater-treating anaerobic digesters | place: USA | collected 2015-01-23 ... | reverse complement strand
GGCCTCGAGCCGGCCTCCGTGCCGCTCCGCGATCTCCTTCGAGAGGGCGAGGCCGAGGCCCGAGCCGCGCTCGTTGACCGTGCCCGCCCGGCTCCGCACCGCGCCGAGGTCGAAGAGGGAGGCGAGCTCCTCCGGCCCCATCCCGATGCCCTCGTCGGCGACCGAGATCGCCGTCCCTCCCGCGGCGGCCGAGGCCTCGATCCGTATCCTCCCTCCCCGGCGCGAGAACTTGACCGCGTTCGACAGGAGGTTCCGCAGGACGACCTTGAGGAGCTCCGGATCGGCCCGCGCCGCGAGCCCGGCCTCGACCTCGATCGCCACCTCGAGTCCCTTGTCCCCGATCGAGAGGGCGTAGGCCTGGAGGCATTCCTCGACGAGGGGCCGGAGCTCCACGCGGGCCGGGGCGAAGCGGAGCTCCCCCTGCTGGCTCCTCGACCAGGCGAGGAGGTTCTCGAGGAGCTGGTAGCTGTTCCACGAGGCCTGGCGGAGGGCGCCGATGAACTCGTCGAGGCTTTCCCGGTCGATGCCCTCCCGGTCGGTCGCGATGGTCTCGAGGAGGTTGCACATGCCGCCGATCGGCCCGCGGAGGTCGTGGGCGACGATCGAGAAGAGCTTGTCCTTGGCGGCGTCGCTGCGCTTGAGGAGGCGGAGGTTGCCCTCGAGCTCGGCGTGGGCCGCGTCGAGGCTGCGGAGGACCGCGGCGGCGCGGGCCGAGGAGAGGGCGATAGCCCCGATCATGACAGCGGCGATCAGGGCCCGGAGCCAGAGGGAGGCGCGCCAGGGGGCGAGCACGTCGTCGTAGAGGGCGGAGACCGAGACGACGATATCGGGATCACGACGCGCGGAGAAGGCGATGAGGCGCCGTTTCCCGTCCACGCTCGAGCGCAGGTCCCGAACCTGGGTGGGGTCGGCGTAGACGCTGCTCCGCCAGGCCGCGGTGTCGGGGGTCACCGCCTTCCCGATGGCCGCCTCGTCCAGGGGCACCCGGGCGAGGAGGAGTCCGTCTCCCCGCGTTATCGCCAAGGAGCCGTTGGGCTTGGGGCGGATCGGCTCGTAGGTAGCCTCGATGTCCGGGAGGGCCAGGGCTGCGAAGAGGACGGCCATGCCGGCGTTGCCCCTCGAGATAGGATAGGCTACCGGTATGGTCAGGAGGCCGGTCACCCGGCCCACGACGGGCTTGCCGATGTAGAAGCCCCTGATAGCTGGATCGAGCTGGGCACGATAGTAGTCCCGGTCGCGGAGGTCGGCGAGGGGCTCCGGGGAGGCGGCGGGGACGTAGTAGAGGCCGCCCGCCGCGGAGATGAGCCTGATGTCGAGCTTGTTCCCCATCGAGGAGCGGAAGGAATCGACGAGCCGGCCGAACGCGGGATCGGTGCGGGGATCGGCCTCGGGCTGGGCCGCGAGCCAGAGATCGGCGATCCGGAAGAAGAGGCGGATCCGCTCCAGCTTCTCGTGGAAGTCTGCCGAGGCGGACTGGGCCAGGCGGGAGAGCGCGTCCCGCTCGCGCTCGAGGCGGTCCTCGCGCTCCGCGGCCGCCTGCCAGGCTACGAGGAAGAGGACGAGAGCGCAGGCGAGGAGGCCGAGGCCCCAGACCCTGAGGTTGAGGCGGCGGGTCAGCCCACGCCGCGGGACCGTATCCCCTGTTTCCGGCTGCATAAACCAAGTATAGGGCCCTGGGGACAGAGGCGCAAATGCGGCGTCTGTGGGGATCGGGGAGGCTGGGGACAGAGCTTCGCTTACGGCATCGGGCCGCCGAGGAAGAGGGTATCGCGTGAAATCCTGTAGCTCTGTCCCCGACTGCGGGGACAGAGGCTTGATTCGTTTAGCTCTGTCCCCCGAGGTCGATCCCTGGCGACTGGTTCGATCAGCGCATGGCACGTAGGGAGTTGGCTGTCGCCAGGAGGGCGACGCCGACATCGGCGATCACCGCCTCCCACATTACCGCGGCGCCGGCCGCTCCGAGGACGAGGAAGGCGGCTTTGATCCCGAGGGCGAAGACGATGTTTTGGATGACGATGCGCCGCGTGCGGCGGGCGCGAGCGACCGCCTCCGCGACGCGGCTCGGTTCACCGGTCATTAGGACGACATCGGCGCTCTCCACGGCTACGTCGGCCCCGGCCCCCATAGCTATGCCGACGTCGGCGAGGGCTAGGGCGGGCGAGTCGTTGATGCCGTCGCCCACGAAGATGGTCGTGCCGCCGGTAGCCCGCGTTTCGGCGATGATGCGCTCGAGCTTCTCGAGTTTCCCCTCGGGGAGGAGCCCCGCGTGGACTTCCCCGATGCCGAGCTCGGCCCCGATCGGGGCGGCCGCCCGCGCGGCGTCGCCGGTGAGCATGACCGCCCGGCCGACTCCGAGGGCGGCCAATCCCTCGACCGCCTCGGCCGCGTCGGGCTTGGCGAGGTCGCCGACGAGGATGCGGCCGAGGTAGACGCCATCGGCGGCCACGTCGACCGTCGTGCCCTCGATGCCGCGGGAATCGTGGGGTACGGCTTCGAGCTGGAGGAGGCGCTCGTTGCCAGCCAGCACGCGACGGCCGCCGATCGTCGCGACTACGCCGGCGCCGGCTACTTCACGGATCTCGGACGCCTCGTCCTCGGTGCCGACGGAGAGGCCGCGAGCGGCCGACGCCTCGCGGATCGAGGCCGCTATCGGATGGAGGGAGCGCGATTCGGCGGCGGCCGCGAGGGAAAGGAGCGCATCTTCTTCGGTGCCAGGCATCGGTTCGATGGAGAGCACGCGGAATTTCCCCTCGGTGAGCGTCCCCGTCTTGTCGAAGACCGCGGTCCTCGCCTTCGCGAGAGCGTCGAGGACAGTAGAGCCTTTGACGAGGATGCCTCGCCGGGCCGCTCCCCCGAGACCGCCGAAGTAGCCAAGGGGTACGCTGATCACGAGGGCGCAGGGGCAGGAGATGACCAGCATGACGAGTGCTCGATATAGCCAATCCCGCAGCGAGGCTCCGGGCAGGACGAGGGGCGGGAGGAAGGCGACGACGGCCGCGAGGGCGCAGACGATCGGGGTGTAGACGGCCGCGAAGCGGGTCACGAAGCGTTCGGACCGGGCCTTCGCATGCGAGGCGTTTTCCACGAGCTCGGCGATGCGCGCGGCCGAGGACTCTCCGGCCGGCCTCGTCGAATCGAGCACGAGGGAGCCGTCGAGGGCTACTGAGCCGGCCAGGAGCTCTGTCCCCGGCGCTGCTCTGCGAGGCAAGGACTCCCCCGTGAGGGCGGAGGTATCGACGAAGGCTTCGCCCTCGAGGACCCTTCCGTCGAGGGGCAGCCGCTCGCCTGGCATGACCATGAAACGCTCACCTACCGCGGCCTCCTCGGGGGAAAGGAGAACCCAGGACTCCCCGCGCCGCAACCGCGCGACATCGGGCCGAAGCGCGAGGAGCTCGCGAACGGAGGCGCGGCTCTTCTCCGAGGCCGAGTCTTGGAGCATCTCGCCTATTTTATAGAAGACCATGACCCCGAGGGCTTCCTCGTACTGGCCGATGGCGAAGGCCCCTAGCGTGGCTATCGACATGAGGAATAGCTCATCGAATATCCTGCCGCGGGCGATGTTTCGCGCTGCCTGGGCGAGGACGTGCCAGCCCGCGACGAGGTAGGCGGCGAGCGCTGTCCCCGGGAGGAGGAAGCCGCCCGCCGCGCCTTGTAGCCCGAGGCTTGGCAGACCGAAGAAGGCGAAGGACCCGAGAATAATGGCCGATCCGAGGAGGACGAGCTCCCGGCGCAGGGAGCTCGCCCCATGATCTGGCCCATGCCCGGCATGCCCGCAGGAGGAGCAGCCGCATTCTGTGCCCGAGGCGCGAGTGTCGTCCCTCATGACCGCCCCCGCTCGCCGACGTGGTCAAGGCCAACCGCTAGGATAGCGCCAACGTGGAGATCATCGAGGGCGTAGTAGACTTCCTTGCCGATCCGCCTCGAGCGGACGAGCCTGGCCTTGCGAAGTAGTGCGAGCTGGTGGCTCACGGCCGACTGGCTCATGCCGACGGCCGAGACGAGGTGGCCAACGCACAGTTCCCCTCCGCCGAGGGCCGCAAGGATGCGCAGACGGCCCGGATCGGCGAATACCTTGAAGAGCTCACCGAGTTCGGCCAGGGTTCCAGGGGAGGGCGCTTGGTCGAGAGCGGTGACAACCCGTTCGAGGTGGAGCTCCGAGCAAGCGCATCCGAGCTCGATATCAGGACTATTCAATACCTCTCGGGCGCTTTCGGCTGGCAGTGTAGATGTCTTGGCGCTTGTATCCAAAATGATCCCCCGCAGACATGAACATATGAACAGATAAACATATATACTTTCCCCGACTGAATGTCAAGCAAGGGGCTTCGGTTTGACGCTCGAGGTGAGAGCATGAGCGTGGATGGGGAGAGATATCGTTACTAAAGGTCAGGGCAAGGGAGGATGGATTGGTTAGGGGCAAATGCAAAGAGGGCATAGGGAAAGAGCTGGTATTCAGACTGGGTTCGACATTGCAACTTGTCGGGCAGGCTTTGTATGAACCATCCTTGAGGCTACCCTGTGCGGGGTGCATCGGCTATCATCCTTATCATGACCTCGAATTTTGCAGGACTATCCTCGCTAGAAATACGTATTCTTGCGCGAATTCGCCTTTCGGTAACGACGAGCTTGATCGCCTTGGCTGCTGAGGCTGATCCTGCATTGATAGCGAGAGGAGCGAAGAGGAATTTCACGCTCTGTCTCGCCGCCCCCGGGGCTCCTCCCTCCTATATCGTCTCCGAAGGCGGGAGTTTTATATCCTATTCTGGAGGCGCCAGCCCCCCCCGAGGCTCGGTTTCCCTCATCCTCTGTTTCATGACCGCTCGTTCCTGCGCCTCTGTCTTGGCCGGAGGACCGGGCAGCCCCATACCGCTATTCCTTGGCCCTGGAGCTTTCCCGGCTCTCGGTTTCTTTCGTCTTGCCGCCGCGAGAGTTCCCGCCATCCTTTCTGCCGAGGGGACAGAGCCCGAGTTCCGGGCTCGGTTGCTTTCCGAGGCCGCGCTCCGCGGCCTCGTTGAGGTCGGCAATGCAGATCCAGCCCTATCCGCTCGCCTTGCCCATGTCCCCGATGGGACAGTCTCCTTCGAGGTTGGCTCGGCGCATAGAGGTAAGGAGAGCTCTGTCCCCAAGGGGTTCGATGGGACTTCTCAGACTGCTGTCCCAGCTTTCGCCCTCGGCATAGCCAAGCGCGGCAGGATACTAACCTTCTCTCCTGAGGCTCCAGCTTCTCCGAGTGTGCGACTCCGCTTCCGAGACCCCGAAGCGGCTTGTTCCGTCTTGGGTGGCTCCCGACAGGCGGCCGTAGCTCTCGGCGCTGGTGAAGTAAGCCTGAGCGGTTATTTGCCGCTCGTCCAGGGCCTTTTCGCCGTCCTGGATCGGCTCGGCGATTTTCTTGCGGTCAAGGTGCGGGTGGGCGATCCGACTTCCGAGCGGGAGTACGGTGTAAGCATGACAACAAGCCCCAAATCGGTGAACCTTCCCGCGGGTTCTTTCCCTGCAGCCTCCATACCTACCTCCTCACTCAGCTCTGTCCCTATCGTCCAGCCCGCTCCGGCCGGTCTCACCCGCTCTTGCGCCCTCTTCGAGCGAGCCGCTCGAGTGATTCCCGGTGGAATCTACGGCTCCAAGTCCCCGGGATTCCTCGTACCTGGTTCCTACCCGATCTACATCGAACGAGCCCGGGGATCTCGCATGTGGGACGCGGATGGCAATGAGTATATCGATTACCTCTGCGGATACGGTTCCCAGCTCGTAGGTTATGGCAACGAGGCGGTCGACGAGGCTACCTGCTCGCGCATTCGCTCCGGCGACCTCCTCGACCAGCCAGCTCCCCTCATGATCGAACTCGCCGAGAAGTTGGTCAGCCGGATAGAAGGTACGAGCTGGGCTGTTTTCGTTAAAAACGGCACCGATGCTACAACCCTAGCTCTGTCCCTATCGCGAGTACGGACGGGCAAAGCCCTCGCCCTCGCCGCAGAAGGGGCATATCACGGAGCAGCTAACTGGTGCGGGACGAACCCTTTCCCCGAGCTCGCCTTCGAGCGCGATCGGATCCTGACTTTCCCCTATGGTGACGAGGAGGCTCTCGGCAGGCTCTTCGCGGAGCACCGAGGGCAGATAGCCTGCCTTTTCCTCACCCCCTACCACCACCCGACCTACAAGCCCCAGGTCCTTCCGGGACCGAGCTGGCACAGGACCGCGCGCCGCCTCTGCGATGAGGAGGGGGCCCTCCTCGTCATGGACGACATCCGCGCGAATTTCCGCCTCCACGATGGCGGATCGCATCTGCGTTTCGGCGCGAAGCCCGACCTCTGGTGCATGGGCAAGGCCCTCGCCAATGGCCAACCCATAAGCCTCCTCATGGGCAGGGGCGAGCTCATGAAGGCGGCCTCTTCCTTCTTCATCACGGGCACCTACTGGACCTCAGCCGCGCCCATGGCCGCCGCCATCGCCTGCCTTGACGAGATGGAGCGTTTGGGCGGAGTCAAGCGTCTCGAGGAGCTCGGGAACGCCCTCCGCGTCGGCCTCGAGGCCGCGGGCAGCGACTACGGATTCGGCGCCCGGATCTCCGGGCCACCCGCCATTCCCTTCCTCACCTTCGATGAGGACCCGATGCTCTACCTAAATCAGCGTTTCGGCGCGGCCATGGCGCGCCGGGGCGTATTCCTGCACCCCCACCATAACTGGTTCATATCGCTCGCCCACTCGGAGGAGGACATCGGAGTCACCGTCGAACGCGCCCGCGAGGTCTTCGCCGCGATGCGAGAAGGACGAGCGTAGGGGAGTCGAGCGAGAGGACGCCCCTTCGGGAAGGTCCCCCCCCCCTCTCTCGCTTTTCTCTTCCAAGCTCGTGGGCACGATGCATCTGGCGAGGATGATGGCGCGTCGTCCTATGCTTCTCCCTATGATCTCAGTATATTGAAACCAATATGTAGTGTTTGGCCTGGCCGATTCGAGGCTCGGATGGGAATGAGGTCTCGGGAGGTAGGGAATGGACAGAATAAAAGAAGCGCAAGAGCTGCAGGATCCTCAGGCGCAGCGTGGTGGTGATGCGCCGGCGATTAAGCAACCATGCGGCAAGGCCTTCGATATGGAGATGGCTCGGCTGGAGGATTCAGACGAACCCTGTTCCGCTGGAGAGGGTTGAGAGACATTTCTCCCTGATTCAGGGCTCGTTCGCCCTTGGATCGGACAAGAATGACTTCGATATACCACCCGAGAGGCACGGAGCCTTTACGCGGTAGTGGATCTGCTGTACCAGCGCCCTTCCTGTGACTTGCGGTAGTAGAAGCTGCTCGTGCTCGGGTATGAATGGCCGAAGCCATGGTAAAGGAGCTTCTATTATTCCCCGGTATCCTGTTCGGTCCTGCCAAAGCCCGCTCCAACGCCACTCCCCAGGGTCTTCGACTTGATGAGCTCTGATAGGATTGTTGTCTATGTAGTCATATACCTCTATGAATAGTCTAAGGCTGCCGATGATCCTGGAGAAGAATCGGCTTCCCCAAACGTGCCCGGTGACTCCTTGAATCCTATTATAGGTCATCGCGAACACGCTGAGGATCCATTGCATGATAGCTGAGAGGCTCTCCCCTTTGCCGGGTTGGATAATGAAATGGAAATGATTGCCCATTATACAGAAATTTTCCATCCTAAAATCGTACTTCGCCTTCGCTCGCCGCACGACCTCGAGAAAATGTTCTTTCATCGCGCTCGGAGCAAAGATCATCTCTCTGCGATTGGCTCGCGCCGTCACATGGTACCGAGCGCCCTCACGGAGTTCGCGGGGTTTTCTCATGCTCCGTATACGCCCGCGTGCTCCCCAAGCGATTGAACCGGGCGCTGAATCGAGCAAGTTGAGCTCTGTCCCCATCCAATGGCTCGTGCGTAAGCTTTCCCGGGTCTTGCTCAAGCTCTCTCGAGCTCTCTCAAGCTTTTTCCCAGGGCTTTCGGTGTCCCTTTCGGGTCTTTGATTCGCAGGCGCTGGTCTACGAGCTCTGTCTCTGTAATGTCCGTCCTAGGAATGTCCTTAACGACCGTGGTCAGGGATGCAGTCGACTCATCCCTTACCCGAGAGACCTGAGGAGCTGGGCGAGCCCAATTCCGAGGTAATTGCCGAGAGCGTAGCCCATGATGCCTGCGGTGATGCCTGGTACGAGTAGGCGGCGGTTGCCGATCGCTACGCAGGTGAGGCCCACGAATGGCGGCGAGTTGATAGTCGCGGTTGAGACCACGAGGAAGGTATCGACGTCTACCTTGCAAATGGCGCAGAGGGCGGCGTGGAGGGTGAAGCTTCCGAAGAGGACGACTGCGACATAGGCGAAATAGTGAGGGGCCGCGCCGATAAGCTTTGATATATCGCCCATCGCGCCGACGGCGAGGCAGAATACGTACAGGATATACTCTCCCGCCTGGAATGTCCCTTTCGCCGTGCGAAGACGGGGCGAGAGCGAGGCGGCGAGGGCGAACGTCGTGATGCCGAGGATGGCGGTCATGGTTTGCCACTCGGCGGGAACGAGGAGGGAAGCGCCAAGGCCTACCGCGACGACCGCGAGATCGAGGCCAAGGGCGGCGGCCAGGGGAGCGCGGATACCCTTCGCGAACAGGGCCGTAAAGGGCGGAGCGGAGGGCTCCTCATCGGAACTGTCTTGGCTGCTCCCGACGACCTCGCCTCCCTCGTGGCGACGAGCGTTGTAGGCCGGCATGAAGAGGGAGAAGAAGCGCTTGGCTGCGGTGAGCACGAAAAGGAAATATACCGCGGAGAGGATCATGTCCGAGGTGTGGACGGCAAGATAGGAGTTCATATCGGCGCCGAGGGCAGTCTTGATCGCGGCCATGTTGGGAGTGCCTCCCGTGTAGACCCCGACGAGAATCCCCGCGACGCTCCAGGAATCGGGGACAGAGCTCTTAAATAGAAGATGAGCGGCGGCCGAGACCGTCATGACGGCGATTACTGCCAGGCCGAAGGCGCGGAGCGTCGTGCCCGCGAGCTCGCGCCAGCGGCGAATATCTACGCTGAATAGCAGGAGGGGGATGGATAGGGCGACCGCCCCTGTGGATATCCCATCGAGGAGGATCGGCGCGTTTTTCGGGAGGATGCCGAGGTTGCCGAGGACGAGCCCGACAGTATAGCACGCGATGAGTGGGCTCCATTTCGAGAAATAGCTCACCTTCTCCTTTAAAAGGAGGGCGATGGCGGGGAAGGAGAAGCAGAAGGCCGCGACCGCGAGTTCGGCCATGCTAGGCCCTCCTTTTGTCGGCGATCGCCGGCCTCGAGCTCTGTCCCCGGGGGACGATCCCCGCATGCCGGGCCGACATGTTCGCCCATAGCCCGGGCAGGCGACGTGAAAGGAATAGGCCGAAACGCATCTTGATCCCAAAGGCCAGCTTGAGCTCGAGAGGTCCACGGATTACCGCGTCGAGGATGCGGCGAGCGGCGGCTGCGGGATCGCCGCCGCCCGAGATGTGTGGATCTTCGACGCCCATGGGCTTGCCGCCCGGCCCGAGGGCTGATCTGGCTATCCCGGTGCGAACGTATCCCGGATACGCTACGACGATCCTGATCCCCGTGCCGACGAGCTCCGAGCGGAGGCTCTGGAAGAATCCGGCTAGGGCGTGCTTGGCCGCCGAATAGGCCGGGCGGAGAGGGGCGCCGGCTAGGCCTGCCATGCTCGAGATCGCCACGAGGCTGCCCGAGCCCCGCTCGATCATACCGGGCAGGAGGCGCCGGACGAGGTCTACCGGAGCGTCGAAGTCCAGCGCCATAACGGCGGAAAAGGACTCGGGGGGAGTCTCGAGGAAGGTAGCCCGCTGGGAGATGCCTGCATTGAGGATTGCAATATCGACTGGGCCCTGGCGACGGAGGGCGTCGCAGGCCGCGGCGCGGGCCTCGGGGGAGGCGAGGTCGGCCGGGAGGACCGTCGCGGGCGGGGCTCCCGAGCTGGAACGCTCAGCCTCGTGGGCGCAGCCCTCCGCGACGGCTTCGAGGGCCTCTCGTCGGCGGGAGGTCAGGATGAGCCGGGCACCCCGCCGAGTCGCTTCGAGGGCCATGGCCTCGCCGATGCCCGACGAGGCCCCCGTGATCCATATGGTCTTCCCTGGGTAATCCTTCGCCATAGCCTTAGGATAGCTTCAGCGGCGTCCCTGCGCAACGCGTTGCATCTGGCTATGCACCGCGGCCACGCACGGGGCCTTGCTTCGTAGCCTGTTTTCCTGCGGGGACAGAGCTCTAGTGCCTCGCGATTTTATTGATGGCCTCTTCGCCGTGCATGTTTCCCCGAGCGGCCGCCCGCCGCCCCGCGGGGAACGAGGCAGCGCGGCCCCTCGCCGATGAGGTCCCCTCGGCCGGCTAGTTCGAGGGCCTGGCGGACGAGCTCGTGGTTGCCCGGTTTTTTATACTGCAGGAGGGCGCGCTGCATCGAACGCTCTCGTTCGCCCCTGGCGATGTAGACCGCCTGTCCGGTCAGCGGATCGAGGCCCGTCCAGTACATGGCCGTGGCTAAGGTCCCGGGCGTGGGGTAGAAGTCCTGGACCTGGTCGGGGACGAAGCCCGAGTCGCGCAGGTACTCCGCGAGCTCCACAGCCTCCGCGAGGCCCGAGCCGGGATGAGCCGAGATGAAGTAGGGCACGAGGTATTGCTTGAAGCCCAGCTCGCGGTTCAACTCGGCGTAGCGCCGTGAGAAGGCCTCGTAGGCGGCGCGGCGCGGCTTGCCCATGAGGGCGAGGACCTTCTCGGCTACGTGCTCGGGGGCGACCTTGAGCTGGCCGGAGACGTGGTGCTCCACGAGCTCACGGAAGAAGGACTCGTCAGGATCGAGCATAAGGTAGTCGAAGCGGATTCCAGAGCGGACGAAAACCTTCTTGATTCCAGGTAGGGAGCGAAGCTCCCGGAGGAGCGTGAGGTAGTCGCGGTGATCCACCTCGAGGCGGGGACAGTGCTCGGGGGCCAGACAACGACGATCGGGGCAGGCCCCCGAGCGCTCTGACTTTCGGCAGGGAGGGGCGCGAAAATTGGCCGTGGGCCCTCCGACGTCGTGGATATAGCCTTTGAAGCGGGGCGAGGCTGCGAGCGCGCGCGCCTCCCTAATGAGAGATTCTCTGCTCCGGGAGGTCACGACCCGGCCTTGGTGCATCGCGAGGGAGCAGAAAGCGCAGGCGCCGAAGCAACCTCGGCTCGAGGCGAGGGAGAATTCGACTTCCGCCAGCGCAGGCACCCCACCCGCCTGTTCGTACATCGGATGCCAAGCCCGTTCGTAGGGCAGTTCGTAGAGACGATCGAGCTCTGTCCCCCCGAGGAGCGGCGCGGGCGGTTCCTGGACAACCCACCTACCTTCGCACCCCTCCAGAAGGAGCCGCCCCGAACGGGCGTCGGCGTTGCGGTATTGCTCCCGTACCGAGGCTGCATAAGCTGCCGTAGACGATGGATCCTCCCCGCGGACTACTTCATAAGGAGGCAGCTCGATGAGGCCGTCTTCGGCGAGCTCGGGCCGGGAAGAGCTGCGCCAGGCCGTGCCGCGGATCCCGCGCAGGGAGTCGGAGACGGGAGCGGCTCCGGGGCCAAGCGCGCGCCACGCCGCAAGGCGGCCCGCGGCCTCGAGTATCTGGGTTTCTCCCATGCCGTAGACCAGGAGGTCGGCCTTGGAATCGAGGAGTATGGATCGCCGCACGGTGTTGGACCAGTAGTCGTAGTGCGAGAGCCTGCGGAGCGAGGCTTCGAGGCCGCCGATGACTACAGGGACGCCTTTATACGCTTCGCGGCAGCGCGTGGAGTAGGCGATGGCCGCGCGGTCGGGCCGGGCATTAGCTCTGGCCCGGAGCTCGCCGTTACCGCCGACCCGAGCTCTGTCCCCGTGCCCGCTGGGTCCGCTCCGGTCAGCTTGAGCTCTGTCCCCCCGGCCTGGACCCAGGCTCCCATCTGCTCGAAGGCAGAGCCGCGGATTCCCTCCGGGCGCGTAGTCGTCTTCCGATCGGGGCCGGCGGTTGGCCGTGTAGGAGGAGACCATCGAGTCGAGGGCGCCCGCGGTGACGAGGAAGGCCAGGCGGGGCCGGCCGAGTAGGCGGAAGGCTTCCGCGTCGTCGGGGTCGGGCCGGGCGAGGATGCCTACCGCGTAGCCTTCGGCCTCGAGGAGGCGGCCGATCAGGGCGGCGCCGAAGCTCGGGTGGTCGACGTAGGCGTCGCCGGTGACGAGGACGAAGTCGAGCTCGCCGGGCTCGAGGCCGCGGGCGGCGAGATCGGCGGGGAGGGCGGGCAGGAAGGGCATCGGTGAGGAGTATACGACGGATGGGGACCGAGGGTCGATTCTCCGGGCGGCGGGGGCTGGGGACAGAGCTGGGGGCGGTTGAGGGGGAGGCGCGCCAAGGCTACACTGTAAGCCTCATGCCAACGACGATATACCTGGCCGAGGGGCAGTCGGCCTACCTCCTCGTCCTCGCGGCGATCCTTCTGGCCTTCCTCTTCGCCCTCGGCCTCTGGCTGGGGCTGCGCCTCGGGCGCCGATCGGGGCGGCTCGAGGCCGAGACGGGGCTCCCGGGGCGGATCGAGGCCGAGCGCGAGGACGCGGTGCGCCGGTCGCGGGCCGTGCTGGGCGGCCAGCTCTCGGAGCAGGTCGCGCCCTACTTGCCGGGCTTCCCCTTCGATCCGACCGAGCTGCGCTTCGTCGGGAAGCCCGTGGACTTCGTGGCCTTCGTCGGCGCCTCTTCGGGGATCGTCGAGGAGGTGGCCTTCGTCGAGGTCAAGTCGGGCTCCGCCTCCTTGAGCAAGGTCGAGCGGAGCCTCCGCGACGCGATCCGCGCGGGCAAGGTGCGCTGGGTCGAGTACCGGGCTCCCTGAGCCGCGCCTCGGGGGGAGGTCCGGCCGGCGCCGAGGCGGCCGCCGTGCGCCGCCGCGGCCTCGAGCCAGTCGCGGAACTCCGGCAGGGTATCCGCGACCAGGCTCGCGAGGTCGACCGCGACCTCGCCCGAGTGGCGGGTGACGATGTAGTCCACGAGGCGGCGGTCGAGGGACTCGTCGCGCATCGCCGCGCTCAGGGCCGCGGCCGAGGCGCGCAGGGAGTTGCGCGAGCGCGGCTCCTCGCGGAAGAGGAACAGCAGGTCGAGGGCGGCGATGCAGCGCTCCTCCTTCTTGCCCTCGAGGGCCCGCGGCACGATCTCCTCGACGTCGCGGCGCCGCAGCCTGACTACCTTGAGGTACTTGTTGCCGCCCTCGATGAAGCCGGCTATCACGTCGGACCAGATCTTGGTCTGCACGATGCTCGGGATGCCCGCGAGGTTGCCCAGGGGGGCGAAGGCCGCGGCGAAGGGCCAGGCGATCACGCTCCGGAAGATGTTCGCCCGGATGACCTTGCGGTCGAAGCCGCGCAGCTTGTTGTGCGCGGCGAGGTAGAGGCCGTTGGCGAAGGAGATGAAGAAGAACTTGGCCGCGTTGAAGGCGAGGCCGTCGGCGGCGAAGGGCCAGAGCGCGTCGAAGCGGGCCTTCACGAAGCCCAGGATGGGGACCGAGAAGCCGGTCCAGAACAGGGACTGGGCGACGTTGTCGAAGTTGACCGAGCCGATGGTCCATTGCTTGAGCCGGGCCCCGCGATAGGCGATGATATCGGCTATCGTGTTGCGGAAGCCGGTGATGCCGAGCCAGAGGCAGGCGTATGCCGGGCCGATGAAGCGGTAGGCCACGGCGAAGCCGACGGCCGCGTATACGAGGTTCACCAGGCCGTGGTTCAGGTAGCGGACGGCCCGGCCGGGGGGCACGACCTGGGAGCCCGGATCCTCGCCGTCGCCCAGGCGGTTCCCTATCCCCTCGGAGACCTTGCCCATGCAGAGGATCCGCCGCGCGGGCTCCTTGGAGGAGAGGTCGACGGCCTTGCCGCCGCCGGCCACCAGCCGGGCCGCGGCGTCGGGCAGGGCGATGTGCCGCTTGACGTAGCGCCTCCGGTAGCGGCCGGCGACCCGGTCCTCGTAGATGAAGCCCATGCCCGGGATGTCGGGGCTGCGGCCGGTGGCGTCCGATCCGCAGACGGGGACGTAGGGCGGCGTCCCGTCGGCTTCGCTCCGCGCGTTGAGCGAATTCACGAGCTCGCAGAGCCGGAGCGTCTCGGAGACGTCGTGCTTGACCGAGTCCTGGACGTTGTAGACCTCGACGCAGTCGATGAGCCCGCGCGAGGACTCCAGGAGGCGGGCGGCGGCGGCGAGGCCGCGCTCGAGGGGGGACACGAGCTTCAAGGCGCAGCCGGCCTTGTCCAGGAGGCGGCGCAGCTCTCCGAGGTCGTCGAGGGCGGAGGCGTACTCCCCGGCGCCCGGCGCCGCGAACCAGCGCCGCCTGAGGGACTCGGGGTTCATGGAGCGGTACTCCTCGCGGAGGCGGCGGTAGCGGCCGTCGACGATGCCGTAGTCCCACTCGGCGATGCGCTTGTGCCGCAGGTCGCTCCTGGCCTTGCCCCGCAGGGCCTTGAGGTAGATCACGCGGTTGAACATGACGGGGCGGTAGTAGGACCAGAGGAACTCGCCCAGGTGGTAGCGGCTCGCGCTCGCCAGGGGCACGAAGGCGGCGAAGTCGCGCAGCTTGAGCTTGGGCAGCCGGTACTGCTCCTCGTCGGGGAAGCCCTCGTTGAGCCGGGGCAGGACCTCGCGGTTGAACTCGCCGAGGAGGCCGCGGATCGCCTCGACCCGGCTCTCCTGGTTCGCCTCGAGGGCCTCGAAGAGGGGGGCGAGGGCCTTGCGCTCCTTCTTGAGGTAGGCCCGCAGCTCCTCCCCCCGCTCGAAGCGCGGGAGGAGGGCGTGGAAGTGGAAGCGCTCGCCCGAGACGTTGACCGAGAACTCGATCGCGACCTCGACCGCGACGCCGACGATGCGGCCGGCCTCGATCGCCTCCTCCATCATCTCGGTCGAGGGGCCCGAGTAGGCTATGGTCAGCCTCGACAGGCCCTTGATGAAGGCGTCGATGAGGAGCTGGGTCGGGTTCTTGCGGCCCGAGGAGGCGGTGTCGTGGACGTGGAGGTCCCAGCCGGCGTCGAGCTCCTTGAGCTTGCGGCCGCCCTCGGGCAGCTCGACGATGTTGAGCCGGTCGGCGAGGCTCCGCACGACCTGGGTCCGGCCGTAGGAGGAGGCGGAGAAGTCGGCGAGGAGCTCGAGCTGGAGCCGCCGGTCGTCGCGGTGCTTCACCGCCTCCTTGATGAGGGCCATCTGCACCCGGGCGGTGTTGAGGGGCATGTCGAGGGTCTTCGCGTGGAAGGAGGCGTCGATCATCATCCTCAGGGCCCGCAGCCGCTCCTTGGAGTGGCGGGAATCGAGGTCCCGGAGCACCATGAGGTAGGCCTCGGCGATGGAGATGCGCCGCCGCTTGAACCAGCGCGTCACGCCGAGGGGGTGGGACTTGGGCGCGGCCGTTATAGCCTCGCGCTGGTCTATCCTGAGGTTGAGCTCGCGGCGGAGCTTGTACAGCTCGCCGGAGAAGCTGAGCGCGTTCACCGCCCTGTCGTAGAGGCCGCCGATTCCCGTTCGCTGCATGATCTTCCTTCCGACCCCAGTATACCGGATCGGGGGCGGCGGGGAAGCGGGTTCGCCCACTAAAACGCGGCCCGGGCCCGTTTAGCCCCTCTTCCCGGGGCCGCTACTCCGAGGCCAGGGCCTCGACGGGATCGAGCCGCGCAGCCCTGAGGGCGGGGTAGAGCCCGAAGAAGACGCCCGTGGCCGCCGAGACGGCGAAGGCGAGGGCCGCCGTGCCGAGCGAGGCCACGAAGGCCCACTTGAAGGCCGCGACCGCGGCCCAGGCGGCGGCGAAGCCCGCGCCGAGGCCCAGGCCCCCGCCCGCGAGGGTGAGGAGGCAGGCCTCGACGAGGAACTGGGAGCGGATGTGGCGGGGCGTCGCCCCGAGGGCCTTGCGGATCCCGATCTCGCGCTTCCGCTCCGCGACCGACACGAGCATGATGTTCATGATGCCGATCCCCCCGACGAGGAGGCTGATGGCCGCGATGCCGGAGAGGATGAGGCTGATCGTGCGGGTCATCTTCATGTCGCTCTCGGCCCATTCCTTCGGGGTGATGACGTTGGCCGCCTCCGGTGAGCCGGTGAGCTCGAGGAAGTAGCGCTCGAGCGCGGCCCCGAGGGCCAGGACCCCCTCGCGGGAGGAGGCGACGACGGTGAGGGCCTCGGGGCGGAGGCCTCCCGAGATCCGTTCCGAGGCGTAGGCGAAGGTGATGTAGGCCATGCGGTTCCAGTCGTCCATGAAGAAGCCGCCCTTCGGCGCGAGGACGCCGACGACCTCGAAGCGGGAGGCGACCTCCCCGGAGCGGAGCAGGAGGTCCCTGCCCACGGGGCTCCCCTCGGGGAAGAGCTCCCGGGCGAGCTCGCTGCCCAGGACGATCGCCGGGCGCCGCCCGTACTCGTCCTCGGCCGTGAAACCGCGGCCGAGCTCCAGGGAGGCCCCCATCGCGGCGAAGTAGGGCGCCCCGACGGCCCCGACCTGGGCCGAGGCGGAGTTGCGGCCGGAGCGGAGCTCCCCGGGCAGGCTGGCCCGGGGGAGGACCGCCTTGGCCCCGGGGACCTTCCGCAGGATGTCGGCCCCCAGGGCCGCGTCGAGCTCGACCGAGCGCCCGGCCCCGGCCGGGTCCCAGCCGGGGTAGATCTGGATCGCGTCGAGGGCGAAGGCCTCGAGCTGCTCCTTGAGGTAGGCGGTGCCGCTCTCGGCGATGGAGGTCACGGTCACCACGCTGGCGACGCCGATGACGATGCCGACGAGGGAGAGTGCCGAGCGCAGCTTGTTCGAGCGGAAGCTCTCAGCCGCGAGGCGCAGGGACTCGATCACGCCGCGCCTCCCTCGAGCCTGCCGTCCCGGAGCCTGATGACCCGCGGGAAGCCCTCCCCGATGGCCGGGTCGTGGGTGACGACGACGAGGGTGGTGCCCCGCGCGTTGATCTCGCCGAAGAGCTCGAGGATGGAGCGGCCGGTCGCGCTGTCGAGGGCCCCGGTCGGCTCGTCGGCGAGGAGGATGGCGGGGGAGTTGACGAGGGCCCGGGCTATGGCCGCCCGCTGCCGCTGGCCGCCCGAGAGCTCGCCGGGTCGGTGGGCGGAGCGGTCGGCGAGGCCCACGCGCTCGAGGGCCTCGAGGGCCCGCCTCCGCCGCTCCCGCGGCCGGACGCCGGCGTAGAGGAGGGGCAGCTCGACGTTCTGGGCGATCGTCAGCCTCGGCAGGAGGTGGAACTGCTGGAACACGAAGCCGACCTGGCGGTTGCGCAGCTCGGCGAGGCCGTACTCGTCCAGGCCCGCGGTATCCTGGCCCCCGACCAGCACCCGCCCGGAGCTGGGCCGGTCGAGGCAGCCGATGAGGTGCATGCAGGTCGTCTTCCCCGAGCCCGAGGGGCCCATGATGGCGATCCGCTCGCCCGCCTCGACGGAGAAGCTCAGCCCGTCGAGGGCCCGTACGACGGTATCGCCCATCGCGTAGTGGCGCCGCGCCTCCTCGAGCCGGATGGCCTCGCTCAAGGCTTGCCTTCCTTCGCCCCGGGACTCGGTATCCTTAGCTCGTCGCCCTCGGCGCAGCCCGCCACGACGCGGACGAGGCCCGAGCCGAAGCCCTCGGTCTCCACGGGCAGCTCCTCCCAGGAGCCGTCGGCCGCCCGCCGCTCGACGAGGGGCTTGCCCCCCTTGTAGGAGACCGCCCGCGAGTCGACGACCAGGACCTCCCGGCCCTCCCCGGCCTTGATCACGGCGTCGAAGCTGTACGCGGGCAGGAGGCCCGGCGGCGGCGCGGCGATGACGAGCTTGGCGTCGAGCACGACGAGGCCCCGGTCGTTGATCCGGGCCTCGGCGGGGAAGGACTCGAGCCTGCCCCGGGCGACGAGGCCGGGGATCGCGGGGAAGCGGAACTCGACGCCCTGGCCGACCCGGGCGCGGGGGATGTCCCGCTCGCCGATCTCCACGTCGGCGACGAGGGAGGAGACGTCGATGACCCGGCCGTAGGACTCGCCTTCCTTGACCACGTCGCCCGGCTTCAGGTCGAGCCTCGCGACGAGGCCGGCGATGTGGGCCATGATGGTCAGGTCGTCGACGGTCCGGCGGCGGGCCGCCAGCTCCCGCT
>ERZ795055.1593-NODE-1593-length-18066-cov-7.182555_pt1 | contig 18066 bp, 22 predicted proteins | sample MGYA00375139_ERZ795055 | MGnify/ENA primary metagenome ERZ795055 (study PRJEB30184, sample SAMN05720283) | anaerobic digester metagenome | isolation source: active sludge of municipal wastewater-treating anaerobic digesters | place: USA | collected 2015-01-23 ... | reverse complement strand
GGAGCTGTACAGTAGTTGGTTTTAACCGCTTCATTGTTTTTCCGTCGATTACCATTTCTGGGTAATTTCGTCCGGCTTCGCCAACGAGCAGAGTAGGTTCGTTGTACATGCCAGATGATAGATTTCTTCGTCGGCTGTTGAAAACCTTTTTATCCTGGCTTCGCATTACGGGATAAAGTCCGTCTTCTGCTCCTGGAACTTCCGGAAGTGGCTGCGACATAATCGTAGCGAGTTGAACAGCGCCTAGCGCACCAACAACTCCTGACATAATCGCAGCAGTTGCACCAAAATCAAATTTGGGGAATTGCGCCCAAATTCCCATAATAGCTTGTGCGGTGTTGCTAATGGTGGAAGCGATTGCCATTGCTCGCTCGCGTTTGGCAGATTTTAACGCTATTTCTGCTTTTCTCTTTTCGAGCTCCTTTTCGTTTTGAATTGTCAACTTTTTATAAGTTTCCTGATTGATGAAGCCTTCATTCAACTGCTTTTTTAGTCGGTTCTGTTTTCTGATTGAAGCAGATTCCATTTGCTGAAGCATCTTTTGTTCATTCGCCTGTACAAAAGCTGAATACTGAGCAAACATATTTTGAGCAACCTGAAGCGCAGCGCCTATTTTATTAATGTTCGTTTCAAGGTCATTGGTATTGGTGAACATTGCTTGCCACTGTTCGGGATTCAATCCGAAAATATCAGTATTTCCACCTCCGAACTGGCTTAAGGATGAGAAGTTTGCCCCTGCGGGTTGGTCACTATTTGCCAATCCGTTTTTCGCTGCCAACAGTTTATTTATTTCGATGGTATAATTCTGAAGTACAGCCAACTGCTCCGGAGTTATGGTGGTTGGATCCACAACCATCAGCGCTTTCAGTACTTCAACCTTGGTGCGTAAAAACCGAATTTGCTCATCAAGTGACCGTTGCTGATAGTACTTTTCTATCTCGGCTTTGCCTTCGTTCCATGTTCTGATTTTGTTTAGTGCTTCCTCGGAATAACCAAGACTACCAAGGAAGGTTTTCATTTGGTCTACGGTACCATTCTCAGCTAAAGCCTGAGTTAAAGCATTTTGGTTCGCCTGTATTTTTTCCTGAAGTTGCTCCTGTTCTTTTTTTAGATTTTCTTTGAAAAGCTTTTCGTTAAGTGCCTGAATTTTCAGATTGGTGATTTCTTCGGCTTTAAGTTTCAGGTCTTCAATCGTTTTGTTATTATCCAACCATTGTTCCCGGATTGCCTCAAACTTGGCTCGCTCTGCGCCTTTTGTTTTCGAAATAATGATTTCAAGTTTCTCCAATTCAGCCTGAGGAATGAGTTTTTTCTCCAGTTCGGTTACGGCAGCCAAACCATCGGCTTTAATCTGCATATATTCCCTCTTGTACCAATCTTTTTCTAGGTCAGCAATGGCGTTCTGCCTATCGATTTCGAGTTGTATAGCAAGAGCTTTGGCAGATTCTCCATTTTTCAACATTTCTTCTTTCTCACGTTGCCATTTTTGTGCTGCTGCTTCTGCGGCACGCTGAGCATCGGTTTTGCCTGCTCTTTTTGTTTTAGGAGTTTCAGAATCGCCAACATTGGTGTTGTAGTTGGACTTTCCATCGTTATTCAAAAACGCACCGGGATCATTTGCAATAAGTTTCTTCTGTTCCGCATTGATGGCTTTAATCTGATTGAAATTTTGCCTTAATTCATCCCGTCTTTTACGATATGCCTGCTGAACCAATGGGATATATTTCGCCAATTCTTTTTCAATATCCGCTACCTTAGTCATCACATCAATGCGTTTAGCATCCTCTACGGTCATGTCTGTTTTTAGATTACCACTGCTAAGCTTCTGTTCAAGCCATGAACCGGCACCACCTAAATCTGCCCAACCTTTGTCGACCTCCTGTCCCTGCAAATCGACCTGTTTTTTCATCAGTTCTTTTTGCTTTTCTGATACTGCTTCTGCATACGCTTTCTTGTTAAGCGCTTCAATATATTTATTAATGATGCCAACACCTTCGGCAGTTTTAATGTTTTGAGCGGTAAGCAATCCGATATGATCAGGAATGATGTGATTCAATCTTTTAAGCGCCTGTGCTCTTTGGTCATCGGTAGCCGATGCACTTTTTGCAATAGCGACTAACTTTTCGATTTCATTTTTTTCGTCGATTGTTTTCTGAATTGCGGTAGTCTTAATATCATTCAGTGCTTTTTGTTTTGCGGTAACTTCATCAGTACGTTTCGCAAACATAACATAAGCAGCAGCAGCGGCAGCAACCAGCGCGATGATAACCCCCCATGGGTTTGCCATGGCGACCACATTCATTTTAGCCTGAGCAGCGGTCTGTAACGCGGTGTTCCTGGTGAGTAATGCATAAGCGAGTTGCGCACGGGCAACGGAAGCGGTAACTAAATTCTGAACAATAGCACCCGCAGAGTTAAGCGCATTGTTTAGTTTTTGGATAACAGTGTACGCTAACAATCTTTCCTTGGCGGTAGCTAAAGTAAGATTACTGAGTGCAACGGCCGTATTGAAAGAGATTACACCCACCGTGACAATGGTGAGAAGTTTAACGACAAACAGAAAGGTTTGCCCAATGGCTCGCCACTTACCATCTGCATCTTCTACCGCGCCAATCATTTTACCGAAACCTTCGATAATCCAGTTAAGAGATTTCGCCACTGTTTCGCTGGTAAACGCACCGATAATACTTTTGCGAACCTTATCGTAAATAGCAGCGGCATTGTTGTTTACTTTATTGAATTCCTCGGTGAGTGATGTTGCTTCCTGGAGTGATTCATTTGATAAGTTAATTGTCTTGCGGAAACGGTCCGTATTCTCTGATGCCGCACCCAGAATCGAAATAACGTACTGATCATTGAGTTTCAAGTAATCAAGCATCTTAGCCATTTCAACAGTATCGAGGCCTTTTGCTCCTTCTGCAAACTTCAGGAAGAACTGCATCGGATCTTTATTGATAAGGTCTTCTACTTCCTTTTTGGTGAGATTCATTACTTCCGCAAACTTACCAGACTCTTTTGCTGCCATTCTCACGAATGAAGAGTAAGCGGTTCCTGAACGTTCGGCATCAATACCACTTTCCTCAAATGCTGCACCTAATGCCAATGTTTCTGCAATGGTTGGCTTAAGGTTATCGGGCAGCGCACCAATCCTCAATGTAAAGTCTGCGATATTGGATTCTGATGCTGCACCGTTTGCTCCCAGCTCATTCATTGCTGAACCGATCTGGTTGAATGCTGTAACGATATCAAGATCTTTAGTTTCTCGGAAAAGGTTTTTAATCTTACCCATTTGGTTGGCGACCTGTTCCACGCCACCCTCGAAGCTATCGCCAAGGGCAACATACATTTTATCTACTTCTTTGGTAAACTCAGCGATCTCTTCTTTCGGTATACCGAGACGGCCACCTTCTTCTGATATCTTCAATAAGTCCATCTTAGAGGTACGGGTATCGAAGTCGCTGTAGGTACGCATGAGTTCTTTAACTTCCTCATTGTTCATGCCGGTAGTCTTGGCTACTGTAGTCTGCGCATCAGCCAGCTTATTGTTCAGGTCGATTGTTCCTTTGATGGATAATGCCACCCCTGCCAATGCAGCAAGTGCACCTGTTACAATACCGGAATAGTGATTGAACTTACCTGCAAGGTTCTGGATAGACAGAGCAGAAGCATTGGCACCAGTGCGGAGTGTAGTCATACGAGCGTTAAGTGCATCAAGTTCCACCTTCGTTTTGGCATATTCCGGTGAGTTAGGATTCATGTTATTTAACTGGAAGCGCAAATCATTCGCACGCTTGCGTAGCTGCTCCATGGTTAATGACATGATGTTCATCGCCTTCACTTCATTATCAATCTCCTGTTTGTTCTTTGCGATAGCCTTTGTCAGGTCATTGATTGCCCGTTCATTTTGTTTGTATTCATCAGAATCTTTCTTCCGTTGTCGGGAAAGAACCTGCTGCTTTTGTTGCAAGTCCTTCAGCGTAATTCCTAATCGCTTATTAGCAAGTTCTAAATCTAGAACACGCTTCTGCGCTTCATCACCATTTACAACGACCTTGAGTTTTAGAATCTCATCGGATATAACCTTTGCCATTTTATCAAATGTTTATGCAAGGTTAAGGACTGGCAGTGGTGGGTGGTGTTACATTAAAATATTCAAGCGGACAAAAACCGCAATGCAATTGCCGTTTTTGCTCTATTGGTGGGCGGTGCGCCATATTTCAATAAAAAACCGCCTTTGGCAACTGCAAAAACGATTCTCGGCGGCGTCGGAGTGCGAAACACACAAAAAAACCTAAAATATTGTGTATTTAGGTTTTTTCGTTGGGTTTCAGTGGGTTAGCTTTTTTTTGCTGTAATTTTGTAATAGTATTTCGGAGATTTAGGCTTTTCAAAATGTTATTTAGATTAAATTCAAATAGAACATAAAAAAGAAGATAACTTACTGGCACAGCAAGTTATCTTTGAAATTTACCGGCAAAACTGCCAATGGCGTATAAAAACAAATCGCCCGGTTTGTGACGAAACCGAGCGAAAACAATCATGATCCGAAGATTTTTGAATGCAACACCGCAAACTTAAGAAAATTCAGTGGTTTCTTCAAATAGATTTTCATCATAATCGGTTCTGTAAATACGATCTTCATCTACCAACAGCATTCCTTTTTCGGTTCTTATGAAAAGAGAGCCTGCTTCGATAATGTCTTCCCCTTCGATGATTATATCGTATACGTTTCTGTAATAACTTTCATTCATCTTTATATTGATTTAAAATTTCTGGGTTGTTTAATTCAAAAAGTATGCGCCGAAGTGCAGAGTGAACCAGCACACGGCTTTCTTTTTCTTCTTCTAAAAGTCCATCAGTATGAATTTCTGCGGTAGAAAATACATCAAATAAAATATCTTCAACTTCGCGCGGACTGAATGCGCTGAACAGTTCTATAATTTCTGTTTTGATCTTGCCGTTTGCTGTACTTATTTTATTTGCCATATTGCTGTGTTTTTGAAGTTAAGAAATTTGCTTTGAGTTCCTGGTAAGCGGAATAGAAATTGGCGCCTACGGCAAAATACTGTGTACCGTCTCGCTGGATTGCCGACATGAGCAGTTTTCCGTTTACCAATTTACGAACCCGAAGGCTCTTCAGTTTGTTTTCTTTGAAAAAAACACAGATCGATTCTTTCTTGCCTGTTTCGCCGGCTCTGCGGAAAATATTCTTTAACCTGTAAAAAACATTCTCATTTTTACTTTGTTGTAGCATTTTATGTAAAAATAAATATGTAAAAATAATAACCCTCCGATTGTGTGGGTCGCTACAACAAAGTAAAGTCCGAAGGGAAATTACAACCACACGCACAGAGGGCGTATTTTAATTCGATAAAAATTCCGTTTTTGAGCGGACTTTCTTTATTGTAGCGTGACAAATATATAAATAAATATTTCGTTTCACCAAATTTTATTTATACAATTTTCTGAAAATCAATGATTTGTAAATATATTGTGTCGAATGGAATCATACATTTACAATGGTTCGAAAAAAATGGTTTCTGGCTTTTAGAATAATTCATCAATTTAACTCGTTCATATAACTGAAAAGATCAACTTGATTCTTAATTGCTTTTCGCTTCTCGTTCACACCGTTTTTCACTATTTCTTCATTCAGAAAATATTGATAAACGATTTCAGGGTTAGGATTAGAAAGCATTTTTTCTTTTAATAAAACCATTTTATCTTTAGCTTCTTCCTGTGCTGCATGAGCTTCCCAATGCTTTTTATAATTTCCGAAAAGAATATTATCGATTACAACATAAATCCAAACTTCAAATTCAGGATCAAGCCAAGCAGCAAATCGTAAAGCAAGTAATCGATGCATCCAAGTTCCTTGATGTCCTTTTGTTTGTAAAATATCTTCTTCTGTCATAAAAAAGGAATCTGAATTTCCCCCATTTGGGGTAAATTGCCCCCTAAATTCATCTGTTTTTACACCCCAATTTCCCCCTGTAGGGGTAAATTCAGACCACAGACTTTCATCTTTTGGCAGTTTTTTCAATGCTGCGATAAATCTTTTTGTTTCGTCGGCTCTGGTAAAGTGATCAATTCTTCGGTTAAATACTTTTGCCATCTGTGTTGCATTGACTAAAAGATTAGCATTACCGGGATTGATAATAAATTTTATCGCCATTTCGCGATACATGAAATTAAAAACTTTTGATTTCATAATTTGGGTTTTATATAAAGATAAACGCTCCGATTGTGTAGTTGCTACCCAGTTCCGGAAGGAATTTGGACTACACGCACGGAGCGTTTTATATTGTTAATTTATGGTTTGGATGGAAATTTCCGTAACTGAGTAGCGAAGCAAATGTAAATATAATATGTAATATGACAAAATATATTTACAAAATTATTGGATTCAATATTATATCACCTCCGGATCACTCATGCTCATGGCGATTCTTCCGTTCTGCTGTTTCACCCATTCCGGGCGATAGACGAAATATTTAAAGGCATCACTTAAATTTGTGGAGAACATCGGCCGCTTTGTGAGCGGAAGTTTTTCGGAAGATTTGTCTTTGTGCAGCCTTTTGATTCCGCGCTTATCGGGCTTAATGATTTGCTTTGCTACATTCATACTGCTGATGAGTTCCCGGCACTGGTATTTGTCGAAAACAATGTTCGGCAACTTTGGATAAGTCTTCAGGAAAATATTTTTACACAGTTTGAATTCATCTTCCTGGTAAATGGTTTTCTGTCCGCGGTTCATCAGTTCCACCGTCCATCCGGTACGGCTGCCGTCTTCGTAAGTTTCCAGAAATTTTTTTAATTCTCCTGCCCAGTCACGCCCCGAACTTTCGTACTGGTTCCCGGATCGGTCATAATACATGATAATCCTTTTGCTTCGGTGCGTGTGGAAGAACTCTAGGAATTTATTGGCTAAATCCCTGGAGCCGCCTTTGCCGAGAACATAAAGATTTTTCAGAACGTGAACATCCAAACCTTTGGTCTGGCCAATCACCATAGAAAGCATTTCCCCGAAATCCACACCAATCTCCAAAGGCAGATTCGTGTTGCAGTATTTCAGCGCTTCGCTCGTGGTTTCCACGTTTTGGTCGCCTGTGCGATACCGCATATAATAATCCTGCAGTACGCCATCATCATACACATGCAGATTTTCATCGAAACCTACATAAAATTTACTTCCGGCTTCCACCTGCGGAGGCATGGAGAGAACGGAAGTATTAAACTCTTCCACACCTAATGATTTCAGCGCGGTCTCGAAATAATTCAGGCGCAGAACGTTAAGGTTAGCAAAGGATGAAACCACATAAAAAAACGTGCTTTCCTGGCGCGCAACATGCCATTTGAGCGACAGTTTTTTAATAAGGTTTTCGGTTTTAGTAGTGAGTGTGGTATTCCGTTTTCTGCGGTACCGGATCCAGTCGGATTTTGCTTTGTTCAGCTCCATGCTGTATTTCAGCAGGGTTTTGATCTTGGCTTTGTCCATATCCTTTTCCCGATCCATAATCCAGTCGAATTCGCCCGGCATAATCACATTGGGATAATCTGTAGTGAATGTTACGCCCAAATAGAAGGGTGAATGCCCGAAAATGGTAGAATCGCCACGTAAGGCAGGAAAAAGGCGGTCAATTTTCTTTTTTTCGAGGTATTTGGTTTCGTCGCCCACGATATGCTGGTAAGAGTTACCCGCACCGGAGCTTGGCGTATCCATCGAAATATAATTGAAGAAATTCCCCAGATAAGTGGAGATTGTATGCTTGTAAGTCTGCGGAGCTTTGTATGGCTTTTTGAAATGAGCAGGCGGAGCTTCATCTACCACATAATGAATACCTTCCACCCAGCCTTTTCTGTTCCAGCCTTCAATGAGTGACGGAACTACGTTTTTCAGAAGGTTTGTGTAGGTATCGCCCACGATGGCAAAATAACAGCCCGGCATTTCGAAGCAGACATCCATTGTTCGTTCTGCCAAAATATCCGTTGTTTTACCCGTACCACGACCGAGCACCAAAAAAAGATTTTTCGGCTGCATGATATCGGCGAGCATCTTCGGCCACGAGCAGAACCGCAGTTCGGTATCTGCTAATTCTTTTACGGAAACAACTGATTTTTTCATTAATCTTTTCTCGGGTTTTCTACATCTTCGGCAAATACTTTTATCGGCAGGCTTACCATGGCTTCCTGCTTAATTCTTTCAATGGCTTTTGGCGTCATTTGCTCAATCTTTTCATCGATCCATTTTTCTGTGAGCTCGGCATCTTCGTTTCCAATCTCAAAATGATTCATATCGAAAGTGTACACCTTGAACGGTTTGTTGAACATTTCATCCGGCAGTTTGTCATCATCAGGATTTGCACGCTCACGAATATCCGCTGCGACTTTAATCATCTTACTGATTTTCTCAATATCGTTTACATTCTGGGCGAGTTTCCGGGCGAGTGTGATGTCTTTATCAAGATCATCGGCATATCTGTTGAGATGCGCTTTTTTCGTGATATCCGTAGAACCGTAGAAATACTCCATACTTTCGTTATAGAGTTTCAGCGCCTGGAGTCGGTTTCCTTTCAAATCAGGCTCGAAAGCAATCAGATGATTGATGATGGCTTCTTTCTCGCCGTACACATCGAAGCGCATCCGCATATTAAATATTTTGCTGAGCATATTTACATACTTTGCAAAATTTTCGTCAACCGTTTTTGGCATTCCGTTTTCCGCCCATTCGTACAGGTTGGCTATGTCATACTTCGTCCAGTTCACCACTAAAATATATTTGATTTTTACAATCGTTCAGGTATTGTTCCCAACGCATTTTCGCCAGTTGCTGTGCTGCGGTAATGTTTCCGCCTTTTGCATTTTCTGTGAGCTTCATCCCAATTTCTGCATCAGTGATCAGCACGCCACGGTTGTAGTGGAAATGCACCAGTGTTTCGGGGTTCCGCCATTCCTTAAGGAAATCTTTTACGGGAACATCAAGGTACACGGCAATTTTTTCGGGACCGTAACCGGCTCCGGCAAGTGTTTCTATCTGTTCCAGTTCTTCCTGGGAAAGTCTTACGGAAATTGCGAGCATTATTAAAAGAATTTAGATCCGCGCCAGCTAAGGACTTTCTTTTTTGTTTTCTTGGATTTTTTGTTCATCCTGTGTTTATCCAAAAATGTTGGCGGTTTCACGCTGATGCGTGCGTTTTTTCTGCGTTCCAGCAATTCAAGTTCGTGAAGCGTAAGATCGATAAGTCCGGGGTGGGGTTGATATTTCATTTTTCAAACATTGTTTTAAAGAAGTCGTAAACTTCTTTGGAGTGGGTAATTGTGTATTGTTCCAGTTGAGCGTTTTCGCTCCAGTTTCCGCTGCCTTCCATCACCAGGTGAAATTCCTGTTCATCGAGCACAGCCTTTATTAATGTCACTTTACTGTGATTCCAGTAATATTTTGTTTTGATGTTTGTGTTCACCTTTGCCACAGCTTCCAGTGTTTCCACCGTTACCGGGTTTCGCTTGATCATACTGTCGGAAATCAACAGTGTTACTTCGCCAACCTTACCGCTTTGCTGCAGTTCCTGAAGTGCTTCCACCACACGACGCGAAATGGAGTAGGTGCTTGCAAAAATCTCCTGAATGAAATACCGCTTCGCGATAAACGGAATGAAGGTAAAGGCATTGAAAGCATTTTCGGTATAGATGTAGAACACTTCGCCATTCTGCGGAATCCTGATCAGGTCTTCGACCTTTGCAATTTTCTCCACATGATGGTTCAGGTAGGTAGAGAAAACACCCTCCCGTTTACGTTCGGGTGTTTCTTTGATCGTATCTAATGAGAAAAATTTATTTCCCTGCATTGATGCGGATTTCTACCAGTTCTTTTTTCTTAAGCAATAAATCTAACTGCGACTGCAAATCTGCTTTTCTGTCCTTTTCTTTAGCAGCCGCAATTGCTTTTTTTTTCTTGGTCACATTTGCAGAGATGTTGCTCTTTGTTTGCCCTAATTTTTCCGCTGGAATTGCTTCGATTTCGCGCTGAAGCTTCAAATCTGCAAAAACTTCGTGCTCACCAAGAATGGTTTTGTTTTTCTGATAATGCTCCAGCTCTGCGTGAACGGCTCTGTTTTCTTCGAAATCGGCAAGCAGTTCATTGGCGATGGCGAAAACTTCTTCATTACTGAGTTTCGGTTCTGCAACATCTACCAACGCATCGAAAAGTTGAGTATGTTTTTCCTTGAAACCATCGAAAGCATTAAGCGCATCCACCGTTAAAGCTTTCAGTTCTGCAGGAGCATCGGCTTCTTTCAGGAAAGGATATTGTGTGGAGAATCTTAAGCCGGATTTGGCTTCGGTATTCATTTCGCGGAGAACATTATGGAAAGGATCATGTTGTACTTCTGATAAGTCAGCGGCTTTTCTTACGCCCGGAACATCGGCTTCGTTTACCACTTCGGTTTCCACTTCGGCAACGGTATGTTTCGCAATATCAACATTCGAAATACCGTGAAAGCGTTGGAGTTCGTAGATGATTTTTTCTACATTATCCTTTGTCGCGCCTTTCCGGTTGAAACGGCTCTGGAGCTGTGGCGATAGTTTAGATTCCACGGCAAGCGAAATCGCTGTATTAAACTTTTCGCTCAGGCCTTTAGGTTGATTTTTTAGAAAATCTAAAACTTTTGTTTTCATATGGACTTTATTTATTTTAAAATTTGTCGCAATTGTAGAAACAAAAGACGGCAAGCTGTGGCAATTGCCGTGTTACATTAAAACGAAAAAACCCGCCGGAGCGGGATTCTGTTAAATTGTTACTTCCCTGAACATTGTTGGGCTGTAGGGAAATTCAGCGTGTCGGTCTTCATCGACCAGGATCATGGTATCTTCTCTTCTTATCCAAAGGCAGTCTGCTTCTATAAGGTCGAAGAGCGTCTGTATATCTAGGTTATTTCTGTAGTATTTTCTTCCGTCTGTTGCATCCATTGTTGTGAAATTTCTTTAAAGTAGTCCATATTATTTCCGATTGTGCGGAGCATCCAGCGGAGTTCTGTGTGGATATGCTCACGGGAACACCGTACATCCTCGAAATCCCCGTCCGAATTTTCGTTTGCGCGGGAAAATGCTGTGAAGAGCACATCTTCAATTTCCTGCGGCGTGTACGTGGTGAAAAGTCCTTCTACTGCCATCAGCAGCCCGTTTGTAAATTTCTCTTTACTCATGATATATTTTTTAAAATTAAGCCGCTGAAGATGCATAAAAATTATTCACCAAACGGATGTACGCTAAAGTAAAATTCCGCTGTACCGCATATTGCTCTTTCCCATCGCAGGTGATGATGGAGACGCGCACATCTCCGTTGGGATACTTGCGGCTGCGGAAACATCGGATTTTGTTTTTGCGGGCAAATTCGCAGGGGCTTTCCGTGCGCTTCATGGGATTGGGCTGGAACCAGGCAGAAACTGATTCGCGAACGAAGCCTACTATACTTTGGCTTGCGTTCAAGGTAGTTCTGTTTGACATATTTTTATTAAAAAGGTTTCCTTTTCAAAACACCACAAAAAAACCTTGACTTTCTTGGGTGTCGTCAAACAGAACATTCAAGGAATGTAACCAATACTCGCCAAGGAGGCTTTATACTTAAAAAAGTGGTGAAAAATTAAGGAATCTTCCTTGAATATTTCTGTTTGACATTACAAATATATATATTTTTTCTAATAAACGTTAGAAAACATTAGAAAATATTAGAAATATTTTTCAGGGTATAAAAAAAACCGCTGTGGGAGCGGTTTGTGTTGGTTCAAAAACTTTTACTGATTGGCTAAATAATATTTATAAATATCTGTTATCCTTTCGCCAGAAGGTTTGAAGTAAACCTTTTGCTCATAATTATGAAAGCCGTTTTTATCTAACAGATAATAGTAAACCCGCGAAACCACAACCAAAGTCTTTTTATCATCCGCTGTGTCGTATTTATGTATTAAGACTTTTCCTTTTTCAGAATAATTACTTTCTGCAAGAAGATTAGATAATTCTTCAAACCTTGCTATTCTTTCAGATGCAGGTAAATACTTGGCTTTTTCTTGCTCTTCTTCTATATAAGATAACAAGTCGCTTTGCTTTGAATTGAACAAAGACATTAAATCTAATATTAAACCTTTTCTTGTTAAATTTTCTGACTTAATTGAATCAATCTTATAATCTAATAAACTTTCAGTTTTAGTAATATGTGCAACGGTAAGTTTTTTTGCTGTTTCTTCAAACTTTAAAAAAGGTTTCTTTGTCTGAGCAGAAAAAGCACACGACAACAAAATAGTTGTAATTAATAATATTTTTTTCATAATTAAAATTTTTCTAAAGATAATAAAAAAACCTTATAAAGTGGAATTATAAGGTTTTTGCCTAATAAAAATTTATGAGTAATTCATAAATGATAAAGAAACGCTCCGTTTGTGTGGTTGCTATCTGATTCCGGTAAGGGAAAAAGCCACACGCACGAAGCGTTTATATTTTTAAAATTTGATTTTGATTTGAGCCGCAATCAGATAGCGTTACAAATGTAAATACAATTTTTCAAATGACAAAATATATTTACGGAAAATCTTTTTTAATCTCTGAAAGACCATCCATTATTTTGCGGTAGGTTTTATCGGAAATTTCAAGTTTCCCGGAAACGTATTTTTGCAGGTTCTGCCGGCTGATGCCAATCTTCTGCCCAAATACCGAAAGGTTGAGCCAGGAAAGCTTCTCAAAAATCGCTTTTATTTCTTCGTTGTGTGTCATACTACAAATGTAGTAAATAACAATGATATATGCAAATTAATCTACATCGTCCTGAAGCTTTCGGAACTGCGCTTTTACTTCTTCGGTAAACCCAAAAGAAAGCTGCTTGATAAGGAAACGCTTGTGGCTGAAAATAATTTTGTTGTGAATAGGATAATTTTTCTTTTTCTTTTCTCGTCCTGCTTTTACTTTTCTCGTCGCTGCGGAATAGTTCTTTGCTTTCCTGGTCTTCATGTCCACAAATCTGTGAACCGCCAAATGGTCGTAAGTGAGCGAATTTTTATCTACACTCATATTCACACGGCGCCATTTCGTCTGAGAGAATCCGCGCATTTCGCGACGGCTGTCTTTTAGGATTGATGAAGCCTGATCTCGGAGCGTTTGTTCAATAAAACGCTCTTCGATGGAATTTCCTTTGTTTCTTTCGCTGATTAAACTCATTACCCAATATCAAAACTTATACTCCAACCGTTGCAGTCGGATTTTTTCCACTCCGGATCTATACGGATAGAATCCACAAAGATATCACGCAGGAAACCCGAACAACCTTCCGTTGCAAGATTCAATATTTTTTCCCGAACTGCTTTTGCAACTTGATATGTTTCTTCAAAAACCTGAATAAACTGTTCCTGATCGAGATCGGAATAATCTATTTTTTCAAGGATGAAAAGCATGGCTGTTGTTTGGTTTCGGTAGCTATCGGCATTACTTCCGTTCGTTCCATAACTAGGAAGAACACCCACGAGGAAGAAATTGTCTTCATTATATTTTTCGGCCAAAGTTTTTACCAGCTGGCTGTCATCAATCACCAACCAGGCGGAATTGATCTCAGCAATGGAATCTTTCAATTGTGTGAGTAAACTATTAAACTGCTGTGGACTCATGTTGATTTGGTTTTTCGTCGAGTTGTTTTTTCTGAATCTGATACAATCTTTTCTGCACCGCCCAGAAGTTGGCGCGCCTGATTTCGTGATATGGTCCGAAAACTCCACTTTCCGCAAGATCATTCAGCAGACCAAACATTCCTATTCCCGGAATGTTGCTTTTGGATTGTTCGCCCGTAGGTTCGTAGATGATGGATAAATCAATGCTTTGTCCCTGCACAAATATCTCACCGCTCATAATGAAGAGCTGCATGGCTGAAAAATAGAGATAGAAGCCATATAAATGCCTGATATCTGTAATCCTGAAAATAGATTTCGCACGGTTTCTGGAAACTTTAGGATCGTATTTTTCACCTTTTTTGAGATAGAAAATTGCGAAAAGTTTGCAGAGATAATTTTTATCGCCGGTCTGTGAATAATTAATAAATTCCTCAAGTCCGTCAACATACTGCCCGAATTCCACATCCTCGAAAATATCTTCGGGACCGTAAAAGGTCTGAAAGAATCCTGCTTTGATTTTCGGCAGGTGATTGTTCACGTAGAATTGAAGGATTTTCAGTTCGGTTTTACCTTCTTTTTCGGTTTGCTCAAAGAATGAATCCACGAGCTCGCCAAGGATGAAAACTTTCTCGTGAATCTCGGGATCCTTTTTACCGGAAGGTTTTAAATTCAAAAGAGCGTACACGGCAAGACTTCGAAATTCTTCATAGGAAATTTCCCCGGTCTGGAACATCCAAATCAGTTTCGCCATGTGCGCATACTGCTGCCGATCGCACTCGCCCAAATGTTCGGGCATATAGAGGAAAGTTTTTCTTTCCGGTATTTCGATTGATCTCATTAAGTATCTATAAATCCGTCAGCATCCCAAATTCCGCTGTCGATGATTATTTTGTTTGGATAAGGTTGTGATGTTGCAGCGGCTTGTCTGATGAGACCTTCCAGAGCCTGCAGGTATTTCAACGCATCATCACGGAAAATCATAGCGGTTTCCAGATATTCAAGTTTTGCAGATGGCTTCATGTTTCTGCCTACGGTTCCGCTACCGGTTCCCAGGCTTTGCTGCAGAACACCTTCCGGGAAAAGCTGAATATTTAGTCTTCGGATTCCCCAGTTCATGGCATAATATACACACGCTTTTTCAGCGATGTTTTTCATAGCCGGGGTAAAATCAGGTTCAGGAAGCGGACCAATTCTCGGGAGCAGTTCCAGGTCTTCGCATTCTTGCAGAGCCGGAATAAGTTTCAGGTAGAGATAATAAGAACCGCCGATATTGAAATGCTTTTCAAACAGATCAAGCGAGTTCACCATCAAATCTTTGTGATTGTATTTTGCAATATTCACCGTGAGATCATTGGCGAACATGTGCTTCAGCAGTAAATCCAAATGCCTGTAATACAGATTATCCAAAGCCTGAGTATTGGCATCGAGCATCCATTGCCACGGTGTACCGTCTTGATCATCCGTTCTCACTTTTCTGCCACGAGCCGTGAAAGCTACATCGGCAGTTGGTGTATAAATAATGAGCGCACGGAGCATAATCGCATATTTAACCAGCTTCCCGAATTCGGATTCCTCTTCTTCGACTTTTACTAAATCATATTGCGTCTTACTTATTAAATCGCTGATCTCGGAGGTTGCTGCGCGCAATGCCGACTCCAAACGCACGAAAGGTATATCTGCATCCACAAAACCGATATGCTTCTTAAAATCGGCTGAAAACGAGGTTTTATCCCAAATTAAATCCATGATAAAATAATTTCAATTGTTTTCCATGCACCCAGAACACCTACTCCCAGAACTGAAAGAGCGATTAGTATTGCAATAGCCTTGCAGCCGGCAGGAACTTTTGGTTCTGCATCATCTGAAATCTGTGCGGGTACTTTTGCCCAAAATTCTTCCTCGTCTTTTCTGCGCTGTTCCAGAATACGGTCTACATCTTCTGTAAGCGTTTCCAATTTTTTTAACTCTTCCGGCGTTGTAGGCTGGTTGTTACTCGCCCAAATTTTCATATTCTCTGTAAGATCTTCCATTTTAGTTTGCTTTAAAATCTGCTACTTTGTTACGGTCACTGCTGGTCATGTCTTCCTGGCGTTGTGGCTCGTTGTGATAAAAGCCAAGTTTCAGGTTAGAGTCCGGCCAGTTTGTTTTAATGGCGAAATTCACGGGATCCATAATCACCATTTCGGGAATGTCGATTCCGGTCTGCAGGTAATTGTTGAGTGCGTAATACTGCTCAGAACCGCCTGAAGCTTTTCCGGTATCAGAAGTATTTCCTAATGAACTGCCGACACCTACACCGGTCGCTGCGCTCTGGTCTGCTTTGTTGGCGATTTTAATATGAGCTTCCACGATGTCGTTCATCTTGGTATCGATTGGCGTAATCTTCCAGCCCATTTCGATGATGTTCATTCCTTCCACAAACATCACTTGCTCCGAGTGCCAGAATTTCCCCGCATTTTCAATTGAGGAAAGTACACGCTGAATATCACGGAGCATTTTACGCTTTAAAGCTTTCAGCATCTTTTCATCGTAAGGAATATTCTTGTCTGAACATTGAATCTTCAATTCATCACGCTTCTGAGTCCAGAATTCTGCCGGTGAAGTGATATGATATTTGATGTTGATGGAGTTCTTCGATAAAGCTTCCAGAAACTTCGGAACATTTGTAGACTGAACAATCCACGGAATAGAACCCAGAATCTGCGGAATACTGAAAAAATCTGAACAGAAAGAAGGCAGATTTGTGTACATCACCGTTTGCGAAGCTTTAACCAAATCCGCATCCGAGCGTTGAAGCGGATAAATTTCATGGATATTCGGATCATCCTTATTCTCCATCAAAATATGAGTTGGAGTTTGGCGCTTTCCGACTACCATTGGGCGATAGGATTGTATGTGTTCCAGGCGGTGAATAAATGGAGCGTCGCCCAAACGCCAGCCTTTTTTAAATATAAATTTGGCGTAATACGATTCGATGTGCGAGAAATCCACAGCGCCTTTCAAAAGAAATTTTTCAAAATTCCATGAAGCCAGCCATTTTTCGATAACACTATCTTTCTTCCATTGGCGAATTAAATTTCCGCTTTCGTCGAAAGTTTCTTCATAAAGTTTAGGACCTTTTCCCCAGTTCAGTCCGGTCTTTTTGTTCAGAATTCCCGGTACAATGGAATTGGCATATACGATGTTTCTGATCGCCAAAGGCAGGCTATTGTTTTCGCCAAAGGGAAAAATATTCCAGTCGAGGAAACGGGAAACATAACCACGATTCGTGAACACATCCAGTGGCGACCACGGCTGTGTGCTGTTGCGGCGCTTATCAATCACTTCAAATGTAAACGATGCTTTTTCGTCTGTCGAAACTGCGTTATCGTCATCTAGAAAGTCTATCATGGGTAATCTTTAAACCGTTTAATGTCATTAATAAAGGCAGCCAAAAATGTTTTTTCTCGCCTGTTTCCAGATTTTCGAAAGCAATAAGGTTTTTGGCATGTACACTTTTTTTGGAAGGGAGTCCGGCAGAAAGCAAAGCTTTTTCTACGGTTACCAATCCCGAAGAAATGCCGCGGGAACGGTCGCAGGAAATAAAAGAAAATCTTACCGGGAAGTTATCTTTGGATAATTTCCGCATGAGTTTCAGCGCATCGTAGATGTTGATTTCTTTTACAGGACTTTCCTTCATACCTGCGAAAGTATGGCAGTGCAATTGGTTGTGATGTTACATTAAAAAAGAAAAACCTCTATATTTCTATAGAGGTTAAGCCCTTGACCAATAAATCTGCCGCGGTCTTGAGCAATACTTAGGCAGCTATGTATATTTCATCAATCCCACCAATCATTATTATCATCGATTTCATTTAATTCTTCTTCTGTAAATTCTAGCAGAAGTTTCGCAAGAAAAACTCCAAAGGAATCGTTTTCCTTTTCAGCACTTTTCAAACAAAAAAGAATAGTTTCCGCATCATAATTTCCATCATCTAATACAACATGTAAATTTCCTCCTGACGGATTATTTAATTCATTATAATAATATCGGATAAAATCAACGACAAAAGGTTTTAATTTTTTAAAGTCCATACTCAAATATACAAAAATCCCAGTACCTGAAGCACTGGGATTAACACAAATGAATGAAAAAAATCTAACTTCTTGAAACTTCTACAAGGTAAGTTTTATCTGCTTTAACAACTTTCAGGTTGATCACCGCTCCGGCAAGAGCCGTCCAGGTTGCGCCATCCTTAAGCAGGATTGGAATTGTTGCCGCCGGCTGGTTTGCTAAAGTCAAAGGAGCTGCACCGCCACCACCAATTAATGATACCACAGTACCATCATCCAGATCACTTGAAGCGGCTGTAATCGAATCGGTAACAGCAGTTGCTGGAAGCTGATAAATTGCACCGCTTGCTTTCGCAAAAACCACATC
>ERZ795055.1592-NODE-1592-length-18081-cov-17.434040_pt1 | contig 18081 bp, 15 predicted proteins | sample MGYA00375139_ERZ795055 | MGnify/ENA primary metagenome ERZ795055 (study PRJEB30184, sample SAMN05720283) | anaerobic digester metagenome | isolation source: active sludge of municipal wastewater-treating anaerobic digesters | place: USA | collected 2015-01-23 ... | reverse complement strand
AGTCCTGGCGCACGGCAGCGGCGATGGCGCGGCCCAGATCGACCGTACCCGCCGTGCCGCCCAGGTCGCGGGTCAGCGGCGCGCGCTGGGGACCGGCAGCCAGCACCTCTTCGATGGCGCGCAGCACGGCCGCCCCCGCCGCGCCATGGCCCAGCCAGTCGAGCATCAGGGCCGCGCTCCAGATCTGCCCCACCGGATTGGCGATGCCCTGGCCGGCGATGTCGGGAGCGGAGCCGTGCACGGGCTCGAACAGCGACGGGAACTTGCGCTGCGGATTGAGGTTGGCCGAGGGCGCGATGCCGATCGTGCCGGTGCAGGCCGGCCCAAGGTCCGAGAGAATGTCGCCGAACAGGTTGCTGCCCACCACCACGTCGAAGGTCTCGGGCCGCAGCACGAAGTGCGCCGTGAGGATGTCGATGTGGAACTTGTCGGTGCGCACCCCGGGGTAGTCGCGCGCGATCGCCTCGCAGCGTTCGTCCCAGTAGGGCATGGTGATACTGATGCCGTTGCTCTTGGTGGCCGAGGTCAGGTGCCGCTTCGGGCGGCTCGCCGCGAGCTCGAAGGCGAAGCGCAGCACGCGGTCCACCCCCACGCGGCTCATCACCGTCTCCTGCACCACGATCTCGCGCTCGGTGCCCTCGTACATGCGCCCGCCGATGCTCGAGTATTCGCCCTCGGTGTTCTCGCGCACCACCAGGAAGTCGATCTCGCCCGGCGCGCGCGGCCGGCCCGTGCGGTCCACCAGCGGCGAGCGCACCCCCGGCATGGAGCGGCAGGGTCGCAGGTTGACGTACTGGTCGAACTCGCGCCGGAACTTGAGCAGCGAGCCCCACAGCGACACGTGATCGGGCACGCGCGCCGGCCAGCCCACCGCGCCGAAGAAGATCGCGTCGTGCCGGCCAAGCCGCTCCTTCCAGTCAGGCGGCAGCATCGCGCCGTGGCGCTCGTACCAGTCGCACGAGGCGAAGTCGAAGTGCTCGTAGGCAAGCTCGATGCCGAACGCGCGCGCCGCCGCGTCGAGCACGCGCAGGCCCTCGGGAACGACCTCCTTGCCGATCCCGTCGCCGGGGATCACCGCAATCGACTGCATGGGCTACTCCAGGAATTGCGCGAAACCCGCCACCGGTTCGCGCTCGGTGACCAGGCCGTTCTCGACGCGGCTCATGTCGGCCCAGCCCAGGGACATGCCGCACACCAGCATCTCGGCCGGGGCGAAGGCCAGCTCGCGCGCGATCACGCGGTGAAACTGCGTGAAGGCCGCCTGGGGGCAGGTGTCGAGGCCGCGCGCGCGCGCCGCCACCATGATGTTCTGCAGGAACATGCCGTAGTCCAGCCAGCTGCCCTGCTCCATCACCCGCTCGATGGTGAAGATGAGCCCCACCGGTGCGTCGAAGAAGCGATAGTTGCGGCCGTGCTGGGCATGCATGCCGGCCTTGTCCTCGCGTCCGAGCCCCAGCAGCGCGTAGAGGTCCCAGCCCACCTTGCGGCGACGCCCCAGGTAGGGCTCGGTCCACTCACGCGGGTAGTAGGAGTATTCCTCGACGTGCGACTTGCGCTCCACCGGATCGTCGTGCGCGGCATGCACGGCACGCGACACGCGCGCGAGCGTCGTGCCGGTGAGCACGCGCACGCGCCAGGGCTGGGTGTTCGTGCCCGAGGGCGCACGGCTCGCGACGGCGAGGATGGCCTCGAGCATGGCGCGCGGCACCGGGTCGGGCAGGAAGGCGCGGATCGAGCGGCGCGAGGTGATGGCCGCATCGACGATGGCGGCGGGGCCGGGCGCGGCGCGGGCCGGGGCGGGGCTGTCGGGCGAATGTTCCGGGTTCAAGCCTGGATCCTTTCGAGGGCGGCGCGCAGCGGCGCGGGCAGAGGCGCGGGCCGGCGCGTCGCGCGGTCCACGTAGACGTGCACGAAGTGGCCCTGGGCGGCGGCGCTCGGCGCGCCCGGACCGAAGACGCCGATCTCGTAGCGCACGCTGGAGTTGCCCAGGTGGGCCACGCGCAGCGCGGCCGTGACCGTCTGCGGGAAGGCGAGTTCGGTGAAGTAGCGGCACTGGGTCTCGACGACCAGGCCGATCACCGGGCCGGTGGCGATGTCGAGCACGCCGCTCGTGATCAGGTATTCGTTGACCACCGTATCGAACCACGCGTAGTAGACGACGTTGTTGACGTGGCCGTAGGCGTCGTTGTCGGCCCAGCGCGTGGGGATGTCGAGGAAGTGGCGGTAGTCGGCACGGCGGTGCGGTGCGGGTCGTTCGGGCTTCATGCGCGATCCTTGCGGGTGACGACGAGCGCCACACCCGCCATGGTAAGCAGCACGCCCGCCCAGGCCAGGACCCCCAGCGTCTCTCCGAACACCGCCCAGGCCATCAGCGCCGTCATCGGCGGCGTGAGGTACATGTAGCTCGCCACCTGCGTGGCGCGGCCGTGACGGATCATGGTCAGCAGCAGAAAGATCGCCACGATCGACAGCGCCAGCACCGACCACACCAGCGCGACCCAGAATTCCCAGACCAGGTCGAAGCTCAGGGTCTCGAACGCCAGCGCCAGCGGCAGCAGCACCACGAAGGACGCCGAGAACTGCACGATGGCCCCGGTGCGCAAGTCCACCGCCGCGCCATGCCGCTTCTGCCACAGAGTGCCGGCGGTGATGCCGGCAAGCGCCAGGAGGTTGAGCGCGATGGCCGCCGGACCGACTCCCGACAGCGTGATGCGGTCCGAGAGCACCAGCACGATGCCGGCGAAACCCGCCAGGAGTCCGGTCCACTCGCGCCCGCCAACGCGGCTGCCGGCGCCATGAACCAGGGCCGCGGTGAGCAGCGGCTGGGCGCCGACGATCAGGGCCGAGACCCCGGCCGGCATGCCGAGCTTGATCGCCGCCCAGACGCCCCCCAGGTAGGTGGCCTGGAGCAGCACCCCGGACACGGCCACCTGCATCCAGGCGCGCGGTCCGCGCGGCCAGGGCGCACGCATCACCCAGGCCACCGGCAGCAAGACCGCCACCACCCCCGCGAAGCGCAGCAGCAAAAAGCCCAGCGGCGGCGCATGGGGCGCGGCGAGCTTGGCGACGATGAAGCCCGTGCTCCAGATCAGCACGAACAGCGCCGGCACAGCCGCCAGCCAGCGCGCGGCGCGCAGCGCGGGATCAGCCGAGCGCACGGCGCACCGAGCCCGTTGTCGACGGCGGCGCGGCAGCCGCAGGCACCGCGCCCGCTGCCAGCCAGTGCATCCACGCGATGCGCACGGTCTGCAGGTGCACGGCCACCGTGGTCTCGATGTCGTGCCCGTAGCCGCCGGCCATGCAGACCACGATCGGGACCTCGAGCGCTCGCGCCAGGGCAAAGACCCGTTCATCGCGCGCCGCCAGGCCTTCCGTGGACAGCGCCAGACGGCCCAGGCGATCGTCCTCGTGCGGATCGGCCCCGGCAAGGTAGACGATCAGCCCCGGCGCGAAGTGCTCCGTCATCCGCGCCAGCGCGTCGTCGAGCGCGGCCAGATAGTGCGTGTCGCCACAGTCGTCCGGCAGGCCCACGTCCAGATGCGAGCGCTGCTTGCGAAAGGGAAAGTTGCGCTCCCCGTGCAGCGAGAGGGTGAACACATCGCGCTCGCCGCCCAGGATCTGCGCCGTGCCGTCGCCCTGGTGCACGTCGAGGTCGATCACCGCCACCGCAAGCCGCTGCCCCGCACGGTCGGCCTCGCCTTGGAGCGTGCGCGCAGTCACGGCCGCATCGTTGAACACGCAGTAGCCCGCGCCCCGGTCATGCGCGGCGTGATGCGTGCCCCCGGCCAGGTTCACGGCCACCCCTTGGACCAAGGCGTCGCGCGCCGCGGCGAGCGTGGCGCCCGCCGAGCGGCGCGAGCGCTCGACCATGCGCTCCGACCAGGGAAAGCCGATGGCGCGCACCTCGGCCGGAGCAAGCTCGCCAGCCAGCACGCGCGCCACGTAGTCGGGTGCGTGGGCCGCGCCCAGTTCGGCCACGGTGGCGCTTGGCGGCTCGCACAGTCGCACGCCCGGCAATTCCGCCGCAACGCGCTCGCGAAGGCGGCCGTACTTGCTCATCGGAAAGCGATGCCCTGGTGGCAGGGGCAGCACGTAGTGGTCGCTGGCGTAAGCGTTCAAGTGGACTCGGGCAGTCGCGGGCAGTCGCGATCGGCCGCCCGATTCTAGGGTCCGCCCCAGGGTCCTGCCGGGGAAGAGGCGAGTCATCCGTCCGTCACGCGCCGCAGGCAGGATTGAACCGTTCGTCGGCGTTGGTGCGGTGCCGCAAAAAAGTGCTTGACCTGACACCCTGCCCTCTGGAAAATGACATTGTGCGGCGCAACATTTCGGAGCGCCACCTCTTCCGGCCAGTCGGCCAGACTTCAGGAGCCTGCCATGTACGTCACGCCCGCCCAGTTCACCGAAGCCCAGAAGGGTCAGATGGACGCTTTCTTCGCCCTGTCGCAGACCATGTTCGACGCCACCGAGCGCCTCGTTGAGCTGAACATGGCCGCCGCCAAGGCCACCGTCGAGGACTCCGTCGAGAAGGCCCAGGCCCTCATGAGCGTCAAGGATGCCCAGGAATTCATGGCGCTGTCGGGCTCGTTCGCCCAGCCCACGCTCGAGAAGTTCGTGAGCTACTCGCGCACCGTGTACGGCATCACCAACGGCGCCGGCGGCGAGATCTCTCGCATCGTCGAAGCCCAGATCGCCGAAAGCAACAAGAAGGTGGCCCAGGCCATCGACGTGGCTGCCAAGAACGCGCCTGCCGGTTCCGAGCCCGCGCTGTCGATGTTCAAGAGCGCCGTCGCCGCCGCCAACACCGCCTACGACACCATGAACAAGGCCGCCAAGCAGGTCGTGGACGTGGCCGAGTCGAACCTCGCCGCCGCCACCAGCGCCACGATGAAGGCCGCTGCTGCTGCGTCCGAGTCGGCCAAGCCCGTCGTCCGCGGCAAGAAGGCCTGAGTCGCTTCGCCCAATCGCCGGGGTCGGCACGCGCCGGCCGCGGCGATTGACCGGAACTGGCTTGAGCTTCGTCAGAAATTAGGCACCCTCGAGGTCATGGCCGCGAGGGCGCTGGCAAGATTGGCTTAAGGTAGTGCGTCGATAATTTCGGCGTATTGCAGTACAGCGTCTCCTTGGCACCACTGGTTCGAACTTGCGTTCGGACACCCCTTCTGTCTCCTCCTTGGTGGTGCTTTTCAAGCCCGATCCATCCGCTGGATCGGGCTTTTTTTCGTCCATCGCATCCGGTGCGCTCGCCGGCTTCGACTAAGCTCGCGCCCGGCTCACAGAACCCCCGCCCGCCATGCCCCGCCCGGAGCGGCCCTCGCCGCGCCTGATTCCTCTTGAGCGCCTGCACCGCGTCCTCGGGCGCGACCCCGAGGGCCGGCTTGCTCCCGGGCTCAAGGCTGCGCTGTTCTTCGGCGTGCTCGCCCTGATCGTGGTGCTCGCGGCCATTTACGAGCCCGCCCCCAGTCTGCGCCACGTCAAGGTCGCCATCACTTCCGGCGGCGCCAGCGGCAACTACTACGCCGTGGTCGACCGCATCGCCAGCGAGGTCGCCCGCCAGCGCGGACGGGTCACCAACCTGACGAGCGCGGGCTCGGTCGAGAACGTCCAGCGCCTGGTGGCTGCGCGCAAGACTTGCGAGGTCCAGTTCGGGCTGGTCCAGGACGGCATCGATTGGCCGCATGACCACGGGCTCGAACTCATCGGCCGCCTGCCGCGCCCCGAGTCGCTCATCGTTCTGGGACGACAGGCCGACCAGATCAGCTCGCCCGCACAGTTGCGTGGCCTCAAGGTAGGCATCGGCCCGGTGGGCAGCGGCACCGAGTTCCTGGCTCGCAAGGTGCTCGAGCAAGTGCGCGACCTCGATCTGAAGGTGTCGACCCAGAGCATCGACCGCCAACTCGACCTGCTCGAGCGCGGCGAGCTTGACCTGGGCTTCATGGTGATCGACGACCAGGCTCAGCTGCTGCGCGACGCCGTGGCGCGTCGCGGCCTGCAGGTGCTGGACCTGCCCAATGCCGGCTCTCTGGCCCGCAACCTGGCCTTCGCGCGGGTGGGCACGATCGACCCGGGTCAGTACGACTATGCGCGCCAGTTGCCCGCCTCGCCCAAGCGCGTGCTGCAGGTCGATGCCCTCATCGTGGGCAACGGTTGCGCCACCCTGTCGCAGACCCAGGGGCTGATGACCGCCCTGACCGAGGTGTTTCCCACCTTCGTGCGCCAGAACCGCCAGCAGCCCAACCTCACGGGCTTGCCGATGCCCACGGTGGTCAAGGAATTCTTCGCCGACGAAGGCCCCGACCTGCTGGGCCAGTTTGCCCCGTCGCTGGTCGACATCATGCCGCTGGCCACCTGGATGCAGCTCGTCGTCGCCTTCTCGCTGCTGTTCAGCGCGACCTCGCTGCTCAACCGCTTCCAGCTCAAGCGCATCGACGCGCGGCGCGTGAAGATCGAGCGCGAACTGCCCGAACTGTTCGGTCCGGGAGCGACCGTGGGCGACATCCTCGAGCATCCGGTCGACGACACGCTGCGGTCCCCGGCGACGCGGGCGCGCATCGACACGCTCATCACCCGGCTCACCGCGCTGCGCGACGACTGCCGCAAGAGGTCGCTCTCGGTGCTGGTGCCCATGGGCGAAGAGATGTCGTACCGCTATCAGGAGACCCTGATCGCCGACCTGCTGCACGCGCTGCGCAGCCTGCGCGAACGCCTGGGCGACTGAGCCGCGGCCGAGGGCCTCAGCCGGTCTCGGCGCCGAGTTCGGCAACCCGCCGGCGCATCAGCGCGAAGGCGGCAGCCGCGTCCTCGGGCGGGCCCTTCACGCCGAACTCCACGTGGCGCCGCGCCACTCGGCCGTCCGAGCCGTCGCCCACCGACGGCAGCGAGAAGGCGCGCACGCCGGGATGCGCCGCCTCGACCTCGAGCATGATCGGCGCAAGCCGCGACTCGGGCACCTCGAAGACCAGGAAGGCGTGCTCGGCGCGGGCCTCGCGATGAAAGAACCGGGCGTAGTGCGTGTCGAGCACCCACTCGATCATCGGCCAGGCCATCACCGGGAACCCGGGCAGGAACCAGTGGCGCTCGACCGCGAAGCCGGGAATGCGATTGAAGGGATTGGGGATGATGGTCGCGCCGAGAGGAAACTCGCCCATCGTGAGCCTCTGCCGGTTCTCGGGCGAACTCATGTCAGCGTCCCCGCGCCCCTCGCGCGCCATCTCCTGGCAGCGCTCGGTGATCAGGCGCTCGGCCTCGGGATGCAGTACGAGCGCGCGCCCCAGCGCGGCCGCCGCGGCCTGGCGGGTGTGGTCATCCGAGGTGGATCCGATGCCTCCGCAACTGAACACCACGTCGCCCGAGGCGAAGCTGCGTTCGAGCAGGGCCACGAGCGCGGCGCGGTCGTCGCCCGCGTAGTGCGCCCAGGCCAGTTGCAGGCCGCGCGCCGCAAGCAGTTCGATCACCTTCGCAAGGTGCTTGTCCTGGCGCTTGCCCGAGAGGATCTCGTCGCCGACGATGATCAGGCCAAAGCAGGGCGCGACCTCGGTGGCGGTGTCGTTCATCGCGTCCCAGATGGGTCAATTGGAGCCGGTGCCTCGATGCGCGCCGCCGCCGCTGCGAGCCACCCGGGAGCGAGTACCGCCAGCGGAGGCAAGGCGCTCGCCAGTCCAGGCAGTAGCGCCATTGCCAGCGCCGCGCGCGAAGAGCGCAGTGCGCCGGGCTGCGCGATGCGCCCCAGGCGCGCGAGCAGCGCGACCCACCACACGAGCGGCCAGCCCAGTCCGGCCACCGGCACCAGCAGCAGCGGCAGGCAGACCAGCCACAGCAGCACGAATCCTGCCGCCTCGAGCGCCAGGCGCGACCTCGGAGCGCGCGCCGCCCGCCAGTCGAGCGGCGCGCTCCATGACGGAGCCAGCCAGCCGAACACGGCCAGGGCATGCAGCGCCAGGCTCAGGGGCAGCCACAGCAGAGCGAGCAGCGCGGGGCCCAGCCAGGCGCGCAGCCCGGGCAAGCCGGCGGCGTCGGCACGCTCCAGCAGCCAGGCCACGGGCGCCAGCCGCAGCAAGGGCCCCTGGGCCAGCGCCACGGCCTCGTCCCAGAAGAGCAGCAGCGGCAGGGCAGCGATCATCGCGGCAAGCACGGCCAGTGCCGCGAGCGCGAGCAGGCGGCCCGGGCGCAGCACCGCCAGCGCGCCATGCAGCAGCGCGCGCGGCACGCGCTCGGCAGTGGCCGGCGCCACAGGTGCCGCCAAGGAAAGCGTCGCCGGGCCGCTCATGCGTCGTGGCGCACCAGGCGCTTGAGCCCGAGCCACTGCTGCGCCCAGAAGCCCTCGCCGTAGTTGCGCGCGCGCCCGGCCGGCTCGGGCAACTGGTCGCGGATGCCGGTGGGCTCGACGCTGCGCCGGAAGTCAGCCGTCCCGAAGATCCAGTCCCACACCGGAAACAGCACGGCGAAGTTGCAGCCCCAGTGCGCGCCCTCGTGCCCGAAGCCGATCGCATGGTGACGCCGATGGAAAATGGGGCTCACCAGCACTCGGTCGAAAGGCCCGAAGGACAGGCGCACATTGGCGTGTTGCAGGCTTTGCAGGGCCCGGGTGAGGATGATCACGCCGACGAACTGCGAGGGCTCCACCCCGATCGCCAGCGCCACCGCGGCGAGGATCGCGTCGCGGATCAGGTCGTCGAGCAGGTGGTTGCGGTTGTCGGCCCACAGGCTCATCTGCCGCTGCGAGTGATGCAGCGCGTGCAGGCTCCACCACCAGGCCCAGCGGTGCTGGGCGCGGTGGATCCAGTAGTCGACGAAGTCCAGCAGCACGAGGTAGGCGAGAAAGCTCACCCAGGCGATGTCGGTGACCCCGGGCCAGAGGCCCTCGAGATTGAAGGGCGTGATCCCGAACTCGCGCATCAGGCGCGCCGCCGCGAAGGCCAGCGGCGTGAGCACCATGAAGATGAGCAGAGGTAACAGACCCAGGCGGTGCAGCAGCGTGTAGAGCACGTCGACGCGCGTCGCCTTGCGGTCCGCCCAGCGTTCAGCCGGGAACAGGGCTTCGAGCGGGCGCAGCAGCGCATACAGCAGCACGATCTGCAGCGCCCCGAGCACCACCCACTCCAGGCTCTCGTAGGCCTTCTCCTGCCAGCTCATCAGGCCCAGGGCGTAGAGGGCGGGATCGACCAGGTGCTGGAAGAGCCAGGACTGGACGGTGTCGAGCATCGACTCGAGGGTCTCGATCATCGGGCGGCGTGCCGGGCGAGTTGAGCAGACAGTTCACGGGGCGGGGTCTGCGCGCGGTAGGCGGGGTGCTCGGTGAGCGTGCGGAAGCACAGGCCCCGCTGCTTGAGCCCCGCGATCAGCGGATCGAGCGTCGGCGCCCAGGTCTGCTTGCGCGACCAGATGCCCAGGTGGGCCATCAGCACGTCGCCGTCGCGCACGTCGCGCAGCGCGCGCGCCAGAAGGGCCTCGTTCGAAACCTGCTCGGAGGGCAGCTCGTCGCCCAGGAATCCGGCGGGTGCCCAGCGCACGTGGGCGTAGCCGCAGGCCTGAGCGGCCGCGAGCGCATTGGGCGTCGTGTAGCCGCCGGGCGCGCGCCACAGCGCATCGACCCCGCGGCCGGTGAGCTCGCGCAGGGCGGCATCGACCCGCTTGAGTTCAGCGCAGGTCTGATCGGCGTCGAGGGTGAGCGCGCGTCCGGCATCGGCGCCGAACTGCGGGCGGTAGCGCACTGCGCCCCCGGGCGCGTCGGCGAGGAAGCGACCGTGCCGCCAGGTGTGCGTGCCGAAGGCGTGGCCCTCGGCCACGCGCGCCCGCCAGTAGCCGGACCAGGCGGCATCGAGCGCCGCGTCGCCGCGCACGGTCTTCTCGTTGGCCAGGAAGAAGGTGGCGCGCACCTGGTGGCGGGCGAGCGTGTCGGCAATCAGCTGCGCCTGGCTCATGCTGCCGGTGTCGAAGCTCAGGTACACATGACCACGACAGACCTGTTCAGTGGCACGCGCCTGGCCTTGAAGGCCGGGCAGCAGCGCGCACAGCGACGCCAGCAGGACGGCGCGCAGCCCCCCGCGCCACCGCCGATGAAGCAGCCCTACTTCCATCCGGCGGCGTTGTTGAAGAACACGCCGTGGGGCGACTTGCCCACCGGGATGGTCTCGACGATCTTGCGAGACTCGAGGTCGACGATGCTCACGGTCTTGCCGAAGCGCTGCGTCACCCACATGCGCTTGCCGTCGGCGGTGATCTCCATGCAGTCCGGTCCGTAGGGCACGGCGATGTCGTGCTTCTTCTCGAGCGTGGCCTGGTCGATCAGGCTCACCGTGTTGTCGACACGGTTCGAGACATACACATGGCGTCCGTCACCCAGCGGCCGGAAGTTGTGCGCACCGCGACCCGTCTTGATGCGCTTGACGCTCTTCTGCGCGCGCCAGTCGATCACCTCGATGAAGTCGGCACCCGTCATGCCGATCAGCAGGTGCTTGTCGTCGGGCGTCATCCAGATCCCGGCGGGCGTGTTGCCGGTCTTCATCTTCCACAGCGGCGTCTGGTCGGCCAGGCGGATGGCGATCAGCTCGTCGCTGTCCTGCAAGGTGACGAAGGCGATCGCGCTGTCGGCGCTGAAGGCAATGTGGCTCGGCGTCTTGGGCGCGGGCACCGACTTCGCGAGCTTGAGGTCCTGGCCGTTGTTGCTGGCGGCATAGATGTCGACGCGGTGCAGGCGGTTGCCCGCGGCGACGAACCACTTCTTGTCGGGCGAGTAGCCGATCTGGTAGGGGTCGGGAATGTTCTTCACGCGGCGCTGGATCTCGCCGGTGGCGGGGTTCAGGAAGACGAGGTCGTTGCCCGCGGCATTGGCCACGATCAGCGACTGCCCGTCGGGCGACGCCATGAGGTGGTGCGGCTCCTTGCCGATGTCGAAGCGCTTGATCTCCTTGCGCGTGGCCTGATCGATCAGGCTCACGGTCGCGTCACCGGAATTGAGCACCACCACCACCGTGGCGCCCGCCACCTGCGCCAATAGCGCCAGCACGCCGCCCGCCACCACTCGCTTCAAAACCGTGTTCATCCGTGCCTCGCCTGCTTCATGCTGCCAGTAGCGATTCTAGCCAAGCACTCCGGGCGAGCCCCTTTGGCGCGGTGCACGGCGCGTACCGCTCGCGCGTTAGATCTCACCATGAGCCCCTTCATTCGCCAGTGCCTCCAGCTGCCAGGCCTCCTTTGGCACCCGCCGGGCGCGAGCCGGGCGTACCGGTGCCGGCCGATCGAGCGTCGCCGCTCGCTTGCGCGCCTGTGGCTCGCCGCCCTGCTGGCGAGCTGCGCGGCGTGCGTACCCGCACTGTCCCAGGCCACGGACCCGCCGGGACGGGTGGGACGCATCGCCTTTGTATCGGGAGCGGTGAGCGTGGACACCGAGTCCGGCCCCGAGCCCGCGCTGCTCAACTGGCCGGTGGTCGCGGGCACGCGCGTTGCCACCGGCCCCGCGGGCAGGGTGGAAGTGCGCATCGGCTCGATGAGCCTGCGGCTCGATGCGGACTCCGTGCTCGCCCTGCCCCGGCTCGACGATGAGAGCGTGCAACTCGTGCTCGAGCGCGGCGTGATGGCCATCACGGTGCGCAATCCCGAGTGGCTGCCCGAACTCGACTTCAACACCCCGCGCGCCCGCGTCGACGTTCTCGAGCCGGGTCGCTACCGCATCGAGGCCCGCCCGGCCGCGACGCGCCTTGCGGTGCGCGAGGGCCTGGCGCGCCTGGCCGCGGGGCGCATGGTGTTCACGGTGCGCGCCGGCGAGACCGGCGAGCTCTCCGGCGAGCCCTATGCCGGCTTCGCCCTGGTGGGCGCCCAGTTCACCGCCTTCGACGAGTGGAGCGCGGCTCGCGATCGCGAGCAGGCCGCGCCCCAGGGTGCGCGGCTCGCCTCGCCCGAGATGACCGGCATCGAAAGCCTGGACCAGTTCGGTCGCTGGAACAGCGTCGAGTCCTACGGCGAGGTCTGGTTCCCGAGCAGCGTCCCCTCCGGCTGGGCACCGTATTCACAGGGCCAGTGGGTGTGGATCGCTCCCTGGGGCTGGACCTGGCTCGACGCCGCGCCCTGGGGCTTCGCGCCGTTTCACTACGGCCGCTGGGTGCTGATCGGCGGCGCCTGGGGCTGGGTCCCGGGCGCGTGGACCGCCCGGCCCGTGTATGCGCCCGCCCTGGTCGCCTGGCTGGGCGCACCCGGCGGCGTGAACGTGAGCGGCAGCGTGGGCTGGCTGCCGCTCGCGCCGGGCGAGGCCTACCTGCCCTGGTACGCCACGACGCGGCCGTATCTGGACCGGGTCAATCGCGCCCACCTGCCGCCGGGCACGGCGGTGCCCGTCGCGCCGCGCAGCGACTACCGCCATGCGCGCTCGCCTGGAGCGATCGCCTGGATTCCTCATCAGGACCTGGGGCGCGCGCCCGTGCCGCGTGTGCGCATCGCGCCTCCGCCGCAGACGGCGCCCCTGCCGGCGGCGCCGCCGCCGCCCGCGCCGGGAACCAAGCGCCACCCCACGCCGATCCCTTTGCCGCGCACCGAGCGCCCCGAGGTGCCGGGCGCGACTCCCGCACCGCGCCCCTGGCCGGCGCCCATCCCGCCGCCCGCCGCGGTGGCGCCCTCGCCCCCCGTGCCCGGCCAGGCCGCGCCGGCGCTGCCGCATCAACCGCGCCCCGGAGCCGGTGCGGGAGTCTCCTCACCGCCGCACGTGGCCACGCCGCCAGGCGCGCCTGCATCCGCCGCGCCGCGCTTTCCCGTGGCCGCGCCACCCGCGCCAGCGACGCCTCCGCCGCCGGGTGCCGGTGCACCTGCCGGGCGCCACCCGGTGACTGCGCCGACCGCCCCACAGGCGGGCCACGGCAACGCGCCGCCGAGCGCGACAGCGCCCGCCTCCGCGCCGCCCCACGCAGTTCCCCCGCCCGCGCCGCGTCCGGCGCCGCCGTCGCCACCGGCGGCCGAGCCTCCGGGCGAGCGTCAGGCCCCGGGCGCACCGCGCGCGCGGCGGCAGATGGAGTAAGCAGCGAGGCACGCGCTCCGACCACGCATGGGCCTACGCCGGCACGGGTCACCGTAGCGTGCCCCGCGCCTTGCGCCTACAGTCGGGGCCAATCGCCCCCGGAGATGACCATGCTTGCTCGCTCCCTGGCACCGCTTGCTGCGCTGGCCCTGCTGGCCTGTGCCGCCCCCAAGACGCCGACCCCGGCCCTCGAGCCGGCGACCGCCCCCGCGTCGCCTGCCGGCCCCAGCCCGCGGGCCACCCTCGTGCCGGCGAACGTCGACGTGCTCTCGGCACAGTTCGGCCTGTTCGGATCCGACCCGCAGGGCCGCCGCGTCCTGTTCGAGACCGATCGCTTTCCCGCGGTGACGGCGGCGCCCTACGGCTGGTACGTGGTGTTCAAGACCGACAAGCCCACGGTGATCTGGCGCGAAGAGTTCGAGTTGCCGGTGGCCCCTCCCACCTGGGGACCGGGCGAGGCCATGGGCGTGTTCAGCGTTTCGCCCGACCGGCGCACGGCGGTGACCGAGCGCATCATTCCCACGCGGGTGGGCTTCGTGAGCAACGAGTGGCGCTACGCCCCGGGCGACCCGGTCGGCGCGCACAAGATGCGCGTCTATCTCGACGGCCAGCTCGTCAAGGAGTTCAGCTTCGAGATCCAGGACGGCCCGGGCTCGCGCCGCGGGCCGCGCGACGAGGGCGGCACGGGCTCGCGCGTCTGAGTCGCCCGCGCCGCGGGGGCAGCGCGCTCAGGGCGCGAGTTCGTCGCGTTGGGGCGCGTTCGGCGGGCTCGAGGGGATGCGCCACAGCCCGATCGCCAGGCCCAGCCCGAACAGTGCCAGCAGGCCCTTGAGCCACAGCGGCTTCACGAAGAAGACGATCGAGGCCCCGAGCGTCGCGCTCATCAGCGCGATCGCCACCCACTTGGTCTTGCGCGGGATGGTGCGGTTCTTCTCCCACTGGTGAATCAGCGGCCCGAAGGTGCGGTTGCCAAGCAACCAGGCGTGAAAGCGCGGCGACGAGCGCGCGAAGCACGCCGCCGCCAGCAGCAGGAAGGGCGTGGTCGGCAGCAGCGGCAGAAAGATGCCGAGCAGGCCCAGGCCGACGCAGGCGAACCCCGCCGCGTTCAGCAGGCCGCGAACGAGGGGCGATGGCGCTGGGCGTACGGGCGCAGGATTCACGGCAGGTCGAAGTGCAGGATCAGGCGGCAAAGTTGAGGGCGCAAGTCTGGCACGGTGCGGCAAGCCGCTCGCCTAGCGGCGCAGCGACTCCCAGACCTTCTGCAGGCGCTTCGCACTGACCGGCATGGGGGTGCGCAGTTCCTGGGCGAACAGGCCCACGCGCAGCTCCTCGAGCAGCCAGCGAAACTCTTCCAGTCGCGGGTCGGCCACACCCTTGCGCGCTGCGAGTTCGCGCTGCCAGGGCGTCATCAGCTGGGCCAGTTCGGCCATGCGTGCCGAGTCCCGCGCCGGGTCGGCCTTGAGCTTGTCGAGCCGCGCCGCGATCGCCTTCAGGTAGCGCGGATAGTGCGCGAGCTGCGCCGCCGGCACCTCGACGATGAAGCGCCGCGGGAACAGGCCGCGCAGCTGCTGCTCGACGTCGGCCGCCACCGCCGCGTGCGCCTTGAGTCCGTTGAGCTTCTTGGGGATCGCCGCGGCCTCGGTGACGATGGTCGCCACCAGCCGCGCCACTTCCTGCGCGATCAGGTTGAGCTTGCCGCGGGCCTCGTCCTTGCGCGCGGCGAAGGCGGCGTCGTCGGTGGGCCAGGGCGGGGCGAGTGCGGTGCGGTCGAGCGCGGCGGTCACCACCTGATCGCGCAGGTCCTCGAAGCTCGTCACCGCCGCGGCAATCGCCGCCACCGTGCCCGCCTGCATCATCGTGGTCTGCAGGGCGTTGAGGCTCTTCTCCAGAAATCTGACCTGCTCCTTGAGCGCCAGGCGGAACAGGCGGCGCAGGCCTTCGCGGTGACGCGCCAGGGCTTCGCCGGGATCGTCGAAGACTTCAAGCGAGGCGTGGCTGTCGTGATCGACCAGCGCCGGGTGGCCGATCAGGACCTGGCCCTTGCGGCGGATCTCCAGGAGCTCGGGCAGCTCGCCGAAGTTCCAGTCGGTGATCTCGTCGTGCAGTTCGTCGGCAACCCGCGCGTCCTTCCCGGCCACGGCCTGGAAGGTCTTCTGGGCCTCGGCGCCGAGCTCGGCGCGCAGCGCGGCGAGGCTGCGCCCCATCGCCAGCTGGCGGCCGTGCTCGTCGACCACCTTGAAGTTCATGGTGAGGTGCTGCGGCAGCTGCTCGAGCTTGAAGTCGGCGGGCTGCGCCGTCAGGCGCCTGTGCTCGCGCAGGTCGTCGATCAGCGCGGCAATCAGCCCGCCCTTGGGGTCTGCCACGCGCTCGCCCTGGCGATCGACGAAGCCCTGTGCGTACTCGGGCACCGGCACGCAATGCCGCCGCAGCTTCTGCGGCAGGCTCTTGAGGAGCAGGTGGACCTTCTCCTTGAGCATGCCCGGCACCAGCCACTCGCAGCGCACCGGGTCGACCTGGTTGAGCGCGAACAGCGGCACGGTGAGCGTCACCCCATCGCGCGGGCTGCCGGGCTCGAAGTGATAGGCCAGCGCCATCTCCACGCCGCGCAGCACGAGCTGCTTGGGAAAGAGCTCGGTGGTCACGCCCGCCGCCTCGTGGCGCATCAGCTCGTCGCGCGACAGGAAGAGCAGCTTCGGGCGGGCGGCCTCGGCGTCCTTGCGCCAGCGCTCGAAGCTGGCGCCGCTCACCACGTCGCAGGGCAAAAGCTGGTCGTAGAAGGCGAAGATCAGCTCGTCATCGACCAGCACGTCGGGGCGGCGCGTCTTGTGCTCGAGCTCGCGGATCTCGCGCACCAGGCGGCGGTTGTGCGCGAAGAACGGCGCCTGGGTGTCGTACTCGCCCTCGACCAGGCCCTCGCGGATGAAAAGCTCGCGGGCGAGCACGGGGTCTTGCTGGCCGAAGTTCACGCGCCGCTGCGCGTAGACCGTCAGGCCATAGAGCGCGCCGCGCTCGAAGGCCATCACCTGCGCGGGCTTCTTCTCCCAGTGCGGGTCGGACCAGGACTTCTTGATCAGGTGCGCGCCGACGCGCTCGATCCACACCGGGTCGATGTTGGCGATGCAGCGGGCAAACAGCCGCGAGGTCTCGACCAACTCGGCCGCCATCACCCAGCGCCCGGTCTTCCTGGCGAGCGGCGAGCCCGGCCAGACGTGGAACTTGATGCCGCGCGCGCCCACGAAGGGCGGCTCGCGGGTGTCGGCGTCGAGCTGCTTGAAGCCCACGTTGCCCAGCAGGCCCGCGAGCAGGGCCAGATGCACCTGCTCGAAGGTCGCCTCGCTCGCGTTGGGCTTCCAGCCCAGCTCGGCCACCAGGGTCGTGAGCTGCGAGTGCACGTCCTTCCACTCGCGCACGCGGCGCGGCGAGAGGAAGTGGCTCTTGAGGTCCTCGGTGAGCTTCTTGTTCGACTTCTTGTGATCGATGCGCTCGTGGACGAACTTCCACAGTTTCACGAAGGACAGGAAGTCGCTCTTGTCGTCGGCCAGCCGGCGGTGCGCCTGGTCGGCCGCCTCCTGCGCCTCGGGCGGGCGCTCGCGCGGGTCCTGAACGCTGAGCGCAGCCGCAATCACCAGCACTTCGGCCAGGGCGTTCTGGTCGCGCGCCGCGAGCAGCATGCGGCCCACCTTCGGGTCGAGCGGCAGCTTGGCGAGCTCCTGGCCCACGGCAGTGAGCGCGCCGCGCTCGTCGACCGCGTTGAGCTCGGCGAGCAGGTCGTAGCCGTCGGCGATCGCGCGCGCGGGGGGCGGCTCCACGAAGGGGAAGTCGCGCACCTCGCCCAGGCGCAGCGACTTCATGCGCAGGATCACGGCGGCGAGCGAAGAGCGCAGGATCTCGGGGTCGGTGAAGCGCGGCCGCTTGTTGAAGTCGGCCTCGTCGTAGAGCCGGATGCAGATGCCGTCGGCCACCCGCCCGCAGCGGCCCGCGCGCTGGTTGGCGGCGGCCTGGCTGATCGCCTCGATCTGCAGCTGCTCGACCTTGTTGCGGTAGGAATAGCGCTTGACCCGCGCGAGGCCCGTGTCGACCACGTAGCGGATGCCGGGCACGGTGAGCGAGGTCTCGGCCACGTTGGTGGCGAGCACGATGCGCCGCGCGCCGCCGGGCCGGAACACGCGCTCCTGCTCCTCGGCCGAGAGCCGCGCGAAGAGCGGCAGGATCTCGGTGGCGGGCGGATGATGCTTGCGCAGCGCTTCCGCGGCCTCGCGAATCTCGCGCTCGCCGGGCAGAAAGACCAGCACGTCGCCACGGCCGGCGAGCGCGCACTCGTCCACCGCATCGACGATCGCATCCATCAGGGTGCGGTCGTCGGCGTCGTCCTCGTCGCGCACCGGGCGCCAGCGCACTTGCACCGGATACAGCCGGCCCGAGACATTGATCACCGGTGCGGGCCGATCCGCCGTGCCGAAGTGCCTGGCAAAGCGCTCGGCGTCGATCGTGGCCGAGGTGATGATGAGCTTGAGCTCGGGCCGCCGGGGCAGCAGCTGCTTGAGGAAGCCCAGCAGGAAGTCGATGTTGAGGCTGCGCTCGTGCGCCTCGTCGATGATCAGGGTGTCGTAGGCGCGCAGCAGCGGGTCGCCCTGCGACTCGGCGAGCAGGATGCCGTCGGTCATCAGCTTGATGCTGGCGCCGGGCCGCGTCTGATCGGTGAAGCGCACCTTGAACCCCACCACCTCGCCCGGCGTCGTGGCGAGCTCCTGAGCGATGCGCTTGGCGATGCTCGAGGCGGCGATGCGCCGCGGCTGGGTGTGGCCGATCAGCCCGGCCTCGCCACGGCCGATCTGCAGGCAGATCTTGGGCAGCTGCGTGGTCTTCCCAGACCCGGTCTCGCCGCAGACGATCACCACCTGATTCGCGCGGATCGCCGCGGCGATCTCGTCGGCGCGCGCCGCCACCGGCAGCTCGGTGGGAAGCTCGAAGGGCGGGATCGCAGTGCGGGCGCGCGGGGCGCGGGACTCGGGCGGGCGGGGCATGGAATGACTCACCGCCGGTCGCGGGCGGAAGGCGCGGATTATAGGAAGCGCCATGCC
>ERZ795055.1591-NODE-1591-length-18092-cov-5.458779_pt1 | contig 18092 bp, 13 predicted proteins | sample MGYA00375139_ERZ795055 | MGnify/ENA primary metagenome ERZ795055 (study PRJEB30184, sample SAMN05720283) | anaerobic digester metagenome | isolation source: active sludge of municipal wastewater-treating anaerobic digesters | place: USA | collected 2015-01-23 ... | reverse complement strand
AACAGAGAAGGGCAGCCTAAAAGCAGGGAGCTGGGAGGATGGGGCCGGGAGCAGAACAACCCAAATTGCGATCTTGCCCTACGCCCTACGCCCTACGCCCTGCGCCCTGCGCCTTCTAAAGCTGCAGCGTCAGCGCCTTTCTCGTAGTCTCCGGAGTCGTAAGTCCCCTGTCGCCGAGTTCGAGCCATTTCCTGTTCTCGAATCTCAAAACGATCTTATCTATAGTGTCGTCTTTGACGTTGTATGAGCTAAGACGAGTTGGCACTCCGAGGGATTCAAAGAATTCCACCGTAAGGTCGATAGCTTTCAGGGCACGTTCATCATCGGATCCTTCGGTTATATTCCAAACCCTCTCGCCATACTGCACGAGCTTGTTCTTCTTTTCTTCGAGGAGGGCCTTCCAGAGTCCGGGAAGAACGATCGCAAGGGTTCTTGCATGATCGATGCCATGCAGTGCCGTCAGTTCGTGTCCGATGCTGTGAACCGACCAGTCGCCGGGTACGCCGCACTGGATCAGTCCGTTAAGAGCCATCGTGGCCGACCACACCAGGTTCGACATTGCCTCATAGTCGGCAGGATTGGCATATACCTTCGGTCCCTCTTCGATCAGTGTTATGAGAATAGCCTCTGCAAACCTGTCCTGTATCGGAGCATTGACCGGATATGTAAGATACTGTTCGATTACATGCACGAATGCATCTACGATGCCGTTGGCAACCTGCCGTTTTGGGAGTGTTCCGGCTGCATCGGGAAGCAGGAAGGAAAATTTCGGGAATACCAGCGGTGACGCGAAGGACAGTTTCTCATCAGTTGATTTTCTGCTGAGAACCGAGTTCTTGTTCATCTCGCTTCCTGTTGCAGGAAGAGTAAGTACCGTACCCAGCGGAACAGCAGAGGCGACCGGCATTCCTTTGGCAAGAATATTCCAGGGATCACCAAATTTATAAGGTATGGCAGCAGCAATGAACTTTGTGGCATCGATAACCGATCCTCCCCCAACAGCAAGCAGGAAATCGATACTCTTTTCCCTGGCGATCTCCACAGCCTTCATGGCAGTTTCGTACAACGGATTGGGCTCAATTCCTCCAAACTCTGTCACCTCAAATCTTTCGAGGGCAGCCTTTACCTTATCATACACGCCGTTCTTCTTTATGCTTCCGCCTCCGAAAAGAAGCATCACTTTACTTCCTGCAGGAATCTGTGTTGAGATTTTCGGGAGCTGGTCCTTCCCGAAAAACACTCTTACGGGATTATAGAATTCAAAATCTGTCATGATCTTTATGTTATGTTTTACCTGAATAATGCTTATTAAAATTCGTCTTTTCTATCTCCAGATATCCATTATCTCCATTACAATAAGTTGATAAGCAAACCATTCCCCCCTTCAGGGGGGCGGGGGGGCGGTTGAACCGGGATTCAGAATGTTGAATAACAGTTTGGCTTAAAACAATTAATACCCTGATACTGCTATCTAAACAACTGAGGAGCGAATTCCGACAGGTATGTCCTCCAGTTAGTCCAGGTGTGTCCGCCTTCGCTTTCCCTGTATACATAGGGGAACTTCATTGCGTCGAGCTTGCTCCTGAATTCAACATTGTTCTTGTAAAGGAAGTCGGTCTTGCCGATGCCGATCCAGTAAAGTTTAAAACCGTTTTTCAACTGTTGCTGCAGGGTTGCATCGATATTGTCATAGACTTTTGATGTAACCTTTGGATCGCTCATTATTGCAGCTGAGAAGAGTCCGACATAATCGAACATATTTGGATAGAACCTCGAGATGTGCAGCGAGTGATAACCTCCCATCGATAGTCCGGCTATTGCCCGGCCCGGTTTTTCCGTTATAACATTGTAATTACTTTCCACAAAGGATATGATATCCTTAAAAGTCTCTTCATATTTCCCGTCCATGGTGTTTGGGAGCTGCATGGTCGGTTTTTGGAAACCAAGGGTCGACTCTCCGGGGGCGGCTTCCTGAACGACATTGCCGTTTGGCATCACCACTATCATTGGTTTGGCTTTTCCCTGAGCGATCAGGTTATCGAGTATCTGGGATGTTCTTCCAAGATTGATCCAGGCTTCTTCGTCGCCTCCCATCCCGTGAAGCAGGTAAAGCACGGGGTATTTCTGTTTTGAGCTCTCGTATCCTGCCGGGGTGTAAATGGTGATGCGTCTTTTCATTCCAAGCGAGGGGGAGTCGTACCACCTTCTTGCAACTGTTCCGTGAGGAACGTCATTCACCTGGTAAAGATCGCCTTTGCCGCCGCCCACGATGAAAACGTTGGTTACAGTGGCTACGTCCCTGATCATGTAGACATTATTGGGATCGGTATTTCTGAGGCCGTCGACCGTAAAGGAATAGCTGTAGAGATCGGAGGCCAGGGGAGCGGTTGTAAAGCTCCATAGGCCCTTGTCGTCTTTTGTCATCAGTTCCGAACCCGGAGTCCAGCCCTGAGCCGGCATCCAGTCGCCGGTCAGTTTTACTTCTTTTGCATCGGGTGCCTGGAACCTGAAGGTGACAGAGTTATCGGGATTGACTTCCGGAGAAATGATGTTTGCCCCGCCGAAAAGGGCCTGTTGCGAGAATGAAAGTGCTGAAAGCGTGATTAGTGCAATCAGTGAAAGGAGGAGGTGTTTCTTCATGGAGTTTTAAATTTCTATCTGTTAAGAATAATTATACAACGAACACGCGAATTTAGAGAAATGTTCTGTACCGGTCAAATCATGTTCCCGTTGTAGTCCTGAATTTTTTTCCATCCTCCCTGCATATTGATTTGATCAGCCGTCGTGCCGACATGAGTCCTGTTGGAAGTCCCCCTCCCGGTTCGACCCACTGACCGCAGAGGTAGCAACCTTCAAGCCCGGGCAGTCGCTGCGACAATGGCTTGTACATTGTTTCCGCGTTTTCCGGGGTGATGAACCATCCCTCGAAGCTGCCCTTATGGTTGCCTGTGTATCTTTCGAAAGTGACGGGTGTGGCAAGGTTGGTCATTTCAATCTTTGACGAAATTCCCGGGAATCGCTGTTCCAGGAGACTTATAATTTGTTCTGTTATCCGGGCCTTTTCCCTGTCATAGGCTGTCCTGTCGGCTGCAAGGTTAAGCCAGTAATCGTAGTCGGCGTGGAGCATTACCGTAAGAGAAGTTTTACCGGCGGGTGCCATTGAAGAGTCATGGTTATAGAGATGAACTGCCAGCCGTTCGAGTCGTTTTCCGTTTATTTCAACCGGTTCCTTCAGAGGGAAGCTGAAACCGGAAACCGAAAGAGGAACATCATCAAATGACATGTCCACTCCTGCGCCGAAAAATAACAGGGGCGGGAACATGGTCCAGTTTTCATACATGTGACGGATCTTATCGTCGGTATATTTGCCGTCGAGCATTTTGAATATGGTTGTATATCCGTCGGCTGCTGAAATCACCCGTGAACCGCGGATGATTGTCCCGTCGTCAAGCTGTATTCCTGTTGCCTTATCGTTTTCGGTGATTATCCTGACCACCCGTTTTTTGTATTCTATTTCCCCGCCAAGATCTTTGTATCTTTTTTCAAGCGCTTCCGACAGCGGCATTGATCCTCCCAGCGGATAGCCCGCGTTTCTTTTGTGAAGATAAGCAAAGGTAAAGAACATGAATACAATCGAGAAGTCGGGAAACCAGACCTCATCGAAAGCCTTTTTCAATGCAGGGTTCCTGAAGCGGGCAGCGAATTCCTTTCCCGTAACCTTCATCCATTTCCTGAGTTTGCTTCCGCTTGTGGCAAGAAACAGGAAGAACCTGATCATCTTTGCAAACTTTTTCAAGGCGGGTGTTTTTCCGGAGGTCTGGTCAAACTTAAGGCACATCCTGATGGCGGCAATGAATTCCCGGATGTTGTCTTCATCCTCCGGCGCAAATTCGAGCAGGTGTTTTTCAAGCCTGTCGATATCGGAATAGAAAGTCAGAGTGCGGCCATCCTCAGTTTCAAAAATGGCATACCGGTCGAAATTTATGAATTCCCTGTTGGTTGTGACTCCCGCTTCCTCCCAGTAATCGTGCATGACGCTGTCGGGTGATGATCCGACGAACCAGTGTATGCAGCCGTCGATGGTGTAGCCTTTCCTCTTCCAGGCGGTGCAAAGTCCCCCGGGTTTGTCGTGCATCTCGAAGATCCGCGTATTGTAACCGTTCATTCTGGCATAGATACCGGCTGCAAGCCCGGCAAAACCGGCCCCGATGATCAATACCGTGTTGTCGTTGTTCTGTACTGACATTTTTCTGAGTTTTTTGTTTAAGGAAAATCAGTTTCTTTGTAAAAGAAAAGATAAGAATCTTATTTCAAATCAGATATGGCGAAACTCGGGAAAATTTTACTTCTTTCGGTTGTGACAGGTACTTTGTTTCAGCCCTGGATTGGTTCACAGCCTGTAGTCAGGACGGGCATTGAACTTGTTAATGTTAAGCCGCTTACAGTTCCTGTGGTTGTTGATGGCGAGGCTCAGAAAATTCCGGAATTTGAGGATCCTGAGAAATGGATCCGTCATGATCTCTGGGTGGAGACGGAGTTTGACACCGACGGCGACGGCCGGAAGGACAGGATGCATGTCGATGTTACGCGTCCGGTTCAGACGGAGGATGGTAATATGAAACTCCCTGTTGTTTATGAATCGAGCCCATATTTTGCAGGGACGGGGTCATCGGCAAGTCAGTATTTCTGGAATGTAAGACAGGAGCTGGATGAAGATCCTGCAGAAAGGCCTGAAATGCCTGCAATCGAAAGGAGGGGGCAGCGCCCTGTGATATCAAATTCCCAGACGAGGGCCTGGGTTCCCTATGGTTTCATTGTGGTTCATTCGTCAGCTCCCGGGACCGGTCTTTCGCAGGGATGTCCGACAGTCGGCACAAGGATAGAAGCGCTTGCCCCGAAGGCAGTCATCGACTGGCTTAACGGGAGGGCAAGGGGATTCACCACTCCTTACGGGACCGAAGAGATTAAGGCTTTCTGGACCACCGGCAAGGTGGGGATGATAGGGACCTCATATAATGGAACCATACCTTTTGCAGCTGCTACAACAGGAGTTGACGGACTCGAAGCAATAATTCCGGTCTCTCCCAACAATTCATACTACCATTATTACCGTTCGAACGGTCTTGTCCGCAGTCCGGGCGGCTACCTGGGCGAGGATGTCGATGTTCTGTACGATTTTATCCATTCAAATCCCGACAACTGCGAATACTGTGACAGTGTTATAAAAAGGGGTGTGATGCAGGCGAAGCATGACAGGAAAACCGGCGATTACAATGACTTCTGGGCTGAGCGCGATCTGATGAATTACATGAACGATTTCAGGGCAGCCACTCTGATGGCTCACGGGTTCAACGACTGGAACGTGATGATAAGCCACAGCGCCCGGTTTATTGATGTTCTGAAGAAGAAGGGAGTTCCGCTCCAGGTTTATTTCCACCAGGGTGGACATGGAGGAGAGCCTCCTTTCCGGATGATGAACAGGTGGTTCACACGCTATCTTTTCGGGGTTGAGAACGGTGTTGAAAAAGATCCCATGGCATGGATTGTCCGTGAGACCGACGACAGGCTTAAGCCCACTCCTTATGCTGATTATCCCAATCCCGGGGCATTGCCGGTGAAGTTTTTCCTTTCACCCGGTGCACCTCAGACCGGATCGCTGGTCTTAACCAAACCGTCAGCAAACAGCTATGAGACTCTGGTTGACAATTTTTCATTCAGCGGGAGCACTCTTGCCAGGGCTGAATGGACAGAACACAGGCTTATTTACCTTACCCCTCCCCTGAAGGAAGATCTTCATATCTCGGGGACTCCCTCAATAAAGATAAAGGCCCTGAGCAGCAAGTCTGCAGCCAATCTTTCGGTATGGCTTGTTGCGATGCCCTGGATTGAATCGAGGAACCCGAGACCTACTGATAATATAATAACCCGGGGTTGGGCTGATCTGAGAAATTACAGGTCGCTTACTGAAAGCGAGCCGCTTCAGGTCGGCCGTTTTTATGAAATGACCTTTGAGCTCGAACCCGACGATCAGATTATACCTGCAGGCAGGCAGATAGGGCTTCTTATTTTCTCGAGCGACAGGGAATATACTCTGTGGCCTGATCCGGGAACAAGACTTACAATCGATCTCGGAGGAACGGAGCTTACTATCCCGGTTACAGGTGGAATGGGAGGAGTGAAATTCGAATAGTTTATTCCTGAAGTTTTTTCTTTTTCATTTTTAACGTGTCGGGATAAATATTTCACAGAGCGGTCGCTTAAATCTTAATGAACAGCTTGTTTTTGTACAGCCAGTAGCAGATGTACCACAGCCCGGCCCATATTCCCAGGCTGGTCAGCATTCTGACAGTCGTTTCGCCTCCCCACGAGAACAGCAGCTTGACGAAAGGCTGGATGATTGTCCTGATGAAATCGGCTCCTCCTATGTGGAAGAAGATATAGATGAAGATGCTGTTCATGCCGACAATAATAAAGAACCGGGAGCCTTTTTTGAAAAGCTTTTTAACATCGATCAGCCAGTAGCAGAAAGCTAGCGCAAGGATTGTCCAGCCGCCGCTGGCAAGCACGAATGACGATGTTGCTATCTTCTTGATGATCGGTGTGATGTTCAGCAAGTCGAGGGCATAGCCGGCAGCCAGTGCAGCCACACCCGCTATTGCCAGTGTCCGCAGTTTGTATGAATGGCTTTTGTCGCTCATCAGCAGTTTCCCGCAAAGAACGCCCCAGACTGTGTGGGCTGTTGTCGACACAAAATTCAGGGTAGCCCATTCGCTTGCCTTCTCCACACCTTCGATCTTGTTGTTAAACCAGGCTCCGAGGTTCTCATAGTTCACCCAGGGGTGATTGAAACCTTCGACAGGGAAGAAACGGTAGGCCAGATCGATAAGGAGAAGGATTGTAAGGCTGAAGATGATCTGGAAGCGGAAGCTCTTGTTTCTTATAAGGTAGGCGACAATATAGGTCACGGATAATTGAGCCAGGACGTTCTGGAACCTGAAAACAAGTTTGTCGGCCTGGATGAAGTACAGGGCCCAGCCGAAGAAGAGCAGCAGGAATGCCCTCTTGTATGCATGTAAGTTGATGGTCCTTTGGCTCTGGCCCTTTCTGAGCCTGTTGGCAACGGCAAAAGGGATTGCCACACCGACGATGAACATGAAGAAAGGCTGTATCAGATCCCAGAAATGAAGTCCGTGCCATTCATGATGGTCGAGCTGGGTTCCTATGAAATGGAAGACAGCATTGTCGGAGCGCAAAAGGAGTGAGAAGAGATGAGTGGCCTCACCAGCAAGGAGGAACATTGTGAAGCCGCGGAAGAAGTCGACCGAAGTAATTCTGCCTGGAAGGGCAGGGCTGGCTGAAACGGGTTCTGAAGACATATTGAATGGGTTCTGGTTAGATCAAATTTAAGAAATTTTTGTTCGATTCCGGAAACCGGCAAGGTGTTCGGCTGTACTTGCAAGAAGCTTCTGGACTGCAAGTCCGTGCTTTATATCAGGGACAAATGTTTCGGTTTGGCTGTTGGTGAGGAAAACATAGTGAGCGTGCATCATTGCCCTGTGCCAGCCTCCCGGCACATGTCCCGACGGGAAGGAAGTGAACGGTTTATAATTGCTTCCTGTAACCTTCCTTGACCATGTCCCCGATTCCTCGGTGTAATATTCAAACTGACCCGGGTTTTCTGATGAGAATCTGATTGCGCCACCTGTGGCATAGAGCTCGAACGACAGGCTGTCGCCTGTTCCCGAGCTGATACGGCTTGCAGATAGAGTGCCGGCTGCACGGCTTTCCCTGTCGAAGAGGGAGATCTGGCTGAACAAGTCCGATCCTTCCGGTACATCATCGTATTGTCCTGCCTGAACTGCTCCGGTGATCTCCACATTCTCCCCGATGAAAGCTGAAAGGAGGCTCAGGATGTGTGATCCCAGGTCGGCCATTGCCCCTCCGTCGGGAGAGGGTGTAAGACGGGTGACACGTTTTTCGCGGTATGATTTCTTAAGGTAATCGCTGTGATAGTATTTGAATTCGAAATGGATTGGTTTTCCAAGCGCTCCCGATTTCCAGAATGAGAGGGCATCCCGTACGGCAGAGGTGTAAAGATACTGGAATCCGACCTGAACCTGAAGGCCGGGGCGTGAGCCTACGATATCGATAATACCTTCTTCTTCTTCCCGGCTTGAGCAGACAGGCTTTTCGAGGTAGATCCTTTTTATGTGGTTCATGGCAGCTGCTGCCCTGAAATGCTGGTAATGGACGTTATTCGGACCAAGGATGAAAATTGTGTCTATCCTTTTATCTGCAAGAAGTTCTTCGGCAGGGCAGGCTTTTTGAAACCCGTATCTGGCTGCAAATGATTCCATGCTTTCCTTTCTGGCTGAACTCACTGCAGCCAGCTCCACCGTGGGGCAATCGGAGTAATAGTATTTGAGGGAGTTAAGGCAGAAAGCATGAGAACGGGCTATCCCGCCTGCTCCCAGAAAACCAATGACAGCTTTTTCGTGTTCCATACGGAGTTTTTCTATTTATATCAGGACCGGATTAAGATAGTCTTAATACAGGTATCATTGGTGAAGTATTATCAAAAATCGCAAAAAATTCATATATTCACCAGTTGTAACCGCGAGAAATTAAAATGTTTAAAGGATTGCCATCATGAACCGCTAATATTACTGAAATGAAAAAGCGTACATTCATCAAATCAGGTTTACTTGCCATGGGTGCATTATTAACAACACGCAAAAGCTATCCGCTCGAGTATTACCCCTTGCCTTCCAACCTTAAGTGGGCAGTGGTGTACGGGACGTGGTGCGGATCAGCCAGGGATGCCTCTCTCTGGATCTCCGAAGGAATGGACGGGATCGCCAATGTTTTCGATGTAAGGGAAAAGCCCGATCTGTCGGGTTATAAGCATGTAATTATCGGAGGAGCAATAAGGGCGGGCAAAGTGTCGCAGGAGCTGCAGGATTTCATTGCAGCAAACCGGGAGCTCCTGAAAACGAGGCTGAGAGGATATTTTGCGGTATGCGGAAACATGATGAAGCCTGTTACACCGGAACAGGCAAAGCTTCTTATTGATGATCATATTGCCGCTTTGTGCGGGGTGCCCGGGCTTCCCTCGAAAGTGTTCCTGGGTAGGATAACCTATGGACTTATGGGACCCGATGTCAGAAAGCAGATGGAAGGTTACAAGATGCCGGAATATGACAATCTGAAGAGGCCGGAGTGCATGGAGTTCGGGAAGATGGTGCTGCAGGGGACGAAGGGGTAGGAGATTGAAGGTCTTGCAGGTCATGCAGGTCATGCAGGTCTTGCAGGTCTTGCAGGTCAAAGGAAGGTGCACGACATGCACGACTATTATTCTTTTACAATCTTATATGCCTGCCTTTTTTCGGTTCCTATCCTCAGGAAATAAATGCCTGAATTAAGTCCCGAAAGATTTACCACCGATGTGTCGGATTCCAGTTCCCCTGACTTAACAATCTGTCCTGACATGTTTATCAGGAAATAATCTGCCGGAATTAACTCAGGAAGGCTCTGGACGAGTATATATTCTTTTGCGGGTATGGGAGAGATTATGAAACTGTTCAGGGTATCGGGAACTGGCACGGAAAGTCCGAGGTAGTCGTCCAGAAAGCTCCTGAGATCAACCAGATGAATTTTCTGGCGGTTCTTTATCAGTGGTTCGTATGAAAAGGCCTCGTTTGTTATGAAAAAACGTGTGCCGGTTGTGGTGGTTATGGCCTCCACCTGGTGGTAAGGCAGAAGCAGGTCTATTTTGCGCTTGTTGCCGCCAAAGAAGTCAGTTCCCTCAAAGTCGTACAACAGGTAGAGGAAAGGGTTAAGCTTATTACTATAGCCTGTAAGTACTATTATTCGTTTATCTTCGACATATACAGCGCCGGTTATCAGGCCGTTCACATTCAATGTGGCCCTTCTTCCTGCCTCCCGTGTACCCGGTTCTTTTGCCACCGAAAAGAGGGTGGTCTGGTTGCTTGCCCAGCCCTTGGTAAAGAGGTACAGGCTGTCGCCCGCTGCAATAAAAGCTTCGCAGTCGAAATCCGAATCATAGGGATCTGCATCGAAATCGGTTTGTCCGGGATAGGAAAAGCATATTGAATCGTATTCCGGTGAATTTTCGGCAATGCTTTGCCCGGATATCCTGTAAACCTTCAGATCGGTCCGGTTGCCGGAATTATTTCCGAAATCGCCGATATAGATGTAACTTTCATCCTGTGATATTTCCTCCCAGTCGGTATTTGAAATTCCCCTGAGCGGAAATGTCTTCATAATTTTCCCCTGAAGAGTATCCAGCGCATACAGGTTGATGTCGCTGTTGTCGTTGTGAGTCCAGAACATGTTGTCCCGGAAAATCAATCCGGATGTTTCAGGAATCTGTGCTTCGAGGTAAAGGCTGCCAAGGGGGGCTATGCTCGCCGGCCTGTATCTGCAGCTGCCGTCATTGGCGATGGCTTCAGGGTTGTAATTGACAGCCAGCCGGTCAGGACAGCCCGGTTGCTGGGCTGATATCCGAAAGGCTGAAAAGAGAAAAACCGTCATGAACGCAATATGCCTTATCTTCATGTGCCGGTGAGTTGCAGTGATAAAGATAAGAATATAATGCGGATCAGATCAAAACATTACCTTTGCCTCTGAAAAGTAAACACATACAGGATATTGAAATACAAGGTTGAAAAGGCGGTCACGCTGATTGAATATCTCAGGGAGCTGTTTCCCGATTCTCCCCGTACCAGGATAAAGAAACTGTTGCAGGGGGAGACTGTCCGTGTAAATGACAGGCCGGTAACATACTATGCTTTTCCTCTTAACCCCGGGGATGTTGTTGAAGTTAACCGCCAGGCAGGGAACGCCGCCAGGGCCGGGCTCCCTTTCCCGGTTCTGTATGAGGATGCCTTAGTGCTCGTTATCGATAAGCCTCCCGGCAGACCTACCTCAAGCACCGACGGCAGCCTGAGCATTCAGAATATAGTGTCGGACTATCTTGAGAAGCAAAGCCGGGGAAAATTCCGGGCTCATGTTGTACACAGGCTCGACAAGGAAGTGTCGGGTGTACTGCTGTTCGCAAAGACCCGGGAGGTTATGGAAATTATTAAGGAAAAATGGGAACAGACTGAGAAACACTATTATGCGCTTGTGGAAGGGCTGCCTGAGAAAGACGAAGACACTATCAGCAGCTGGCTGGTGGAGGACCGTTCGCAGAAGGTTCATTCGACCAGGAACCCTGAAAATGCAAAGTTTTCAATTACGCATTACAAGGTGATGAAAAGGATCGCCGACCATGCACTTCTGGATGTAAGCACCGAGACCGGAAGGAAGAACCAGATAAGGGTTCATCTTTCCGATATAGGATGTCCGATCATCGGAGACAGGAAATACGGGGCTTCGGATGAATTCCGCCGCAGGGTGAGGCTTCATGCATTTTCGCTTTCATTTCCTCATCCCGAAACGGGTAAAATGATTCTTGTAAAATCGCCCATGCCGGAAGGATTTTTGTCTTTAAAACAGAAAGACGAGCGATACAAGAAGTGACGAGGGCAGGGGGTAAAAAAACAGGAGTTGCAGAGATGAAGAAATTCAGTCTTTACTTCCGCGGATAAATTCTGAGTCATTAAACAAATTCTCAAGTTTTTCCGATATCTCAGCGGGATTGGTAAGAGGCATTTCTCCCTCATTGATTTCATAGCCAAGAAGGCGCGATTTCTTCATCTTTTCAAGAACCGGCAGTTTCGTTCTGTTTGTCGTTTCCAAATGGTTGCCTTCACTGTCGACTATTATCAGTTTTGGAAGAAATACTCCTTTTCTTCCGATGAATTCATCCATTATTTTAACCCCGGCCTCGAATTCCTCACGGGTTGTCCGTCCGAGTGCCTCATATTTCAGCAGCTTTTTCTCGTCCCATGTAAAAACGTTGGCGAAACTTTCAGAAATTTTTTCATCAATTTCATGGTCGAGGTTGAGCGTATCATGGCCAGAGGGCATCAGGACTACTTTTCCTCCTCCTCCTTCGATATTGGCTGCATATCTTGGAACGGTAACGCCGGATATCCATCCCTGGAGGTGTTTCATATAAATCTTGCCAACCTGAATCGGTGTGATAAAATGTACTATTCCCTTTTCCTTGTGGCATTGAAGCAGGTAGTATGGGTGGACCCCTATCCAGAACATCCTTCTGAAGGTTTCAGCGAGCGACTTGTAATAATCATTCACGTGGTTCAGAAGAACCGTCTGGTTTCTTATTGTGAATCCATGGTTCCTGATCCTTTTTACGGCTGCTGCAAGGTCGGTGGTTATTTCCTGGTAATGGTTGATGTGAGTCATGAAATAGACATACTTTTCAGGCCCCCTCGAGTATTTATTGGCCGACTGATTGACAAGATCGAGAAGTTCGTCCGTGACGCCCATCGGCATAACCACCGGTACCCGGGTTGCGATCCTTATTACCCTGAGATGGTCTATTTTGCTTAGTTCCTCCAGCACATAGGCCAGTCTCTTTTTGCTTATCATCAGTGCGTCTCCTCCGGTTACGAGAACCTCGTTTATATTCCTGTTATAGCCGATGTAGAACAATCCTTTCTGCACTTCCTTAAGGTTGACATCGACCGATGAATCGAGCGATTTTGCTCTCTGGCAATGGACGCAATAGGATGCGCAGCTTGTGTTTTCGGCTACAAACAGGGCAATCCTGTTGGGATATCTCTGGTAAGCGGCGCCGAAGCTTCTTGAGTCTTCGCTCATCGCACCTTCAAGTCCGGTATCGGGAAAAAGCAGGTTTGCAGGAGTAGGAACGCTTTGCCAGAAAATTGGATCAAGCCTCTTGTAAGGCTTTTCCCCATGGGTCATTTCGGGGTGAAAGGGATCTTCCTGCATCAGTAAGGCATAATAGGGAGTGATCCTCATCGGTTCCTTGCCCTGCCTCTTGAGTTCTGACAGTGTTCTCGAGATTTCATCAGCCTGGTGATCGCTCAGTTTTATTATTTTCCTGAGATCTTCAACTTTGCGGATTGAATTTCTGAGCTGCCAGGCAGGATCATTCCATTGAATGCCGGTAACATCTTTCCAGAGTTCTAAATCATTGTATTTTCGGGGTGTGTAAAAGATCTGGTTCTCATTCTCCATCTTCATTTATTTAAAAAATTTCCAGGCAGTATTGAGACGTCAGAAGGACCGCCACAGGTAAAGATAGTCAAAATCAGCCGGAAACAGGTAATAATCAGGCTGTTTTATTGATCGAAATGAAAAATCATATCGTTTCAGGTAAAAAAATTATTGTAAAACGATAACAGGGTTATTGTTTTACGATAAATATTCGTGGATTTTTCAGTGCTGATAGCTAAAAAAAGAAGTTCTCGCAGATTTACGCGGAGTGAAATCCCGCAGATAAGCGCAGAGGTTTCCTTTAAACGTCTCTCAGTCCCCTTGTCCCTTAGTCTCCTTTCTGCCTCACAAAAGCCTCAGTCCCCCTCCGTTGTTCCTGACCGAGTCGGGCCAGATGCTCGATTGTACCTCGCCGATATGCTTTTTCCTGAGAAGGAACATACAGACCCTCGACTGTCCCACTCCTCCTCCGATGCTGAGGGGGAGCTCATGGTTGAGGAGCATGCTGTGGAAGAGGAGTTTTCGTCTTTCAGTGCAACCCTGGATAAGGAGTTGCCGTTCCATTGCTTCTTCATTGACCCTGATGCCCATCGACGAGAGCTCAAAAGCTTTTTCGATAACAGGGTTCCATACAATGATATCGCCGTTCAGTCCCTTGTAGCCATCTTCGTTTGGAGAGCTCCAGTCATCATAGTCGGGGGCTCTTCCGTCGTGAGGTTCTCCATTGCTGAGGGCGGCTCCGATCCCGATAATGAAAACGGCTCCGAAAATCTTTGCAATTTCGTTTTCACGTTGTTTGGGAGTCAGGCCCGGGAATTCGCGGAGAAGCTCTTCCGCGTGGATGAAATAGATGTTTTCGGGGAGAATGGGAACATATTCCGGATGGATCTCGAACAGTGCCATTTCAGTTGCTCTCAGGGACTGATATATTGCACTGACGGTCTGCTTCAGGAAGTCGAGATTTCTCTGGGAGGGAGAAATTCTCTTTTCCCAGTCCCACTGGTCAACATAAACCGAATGAATGGGACTAAGATCTTCCGATGGTCTTATGGCCCTCATATCTGTAAGAAGACCCTTTCCGGGTTCAATATTGTATTCCTTAAGTCTTACCCTTTTCCATTTTGCTAGCGATTGAACGATCACAGCATTCTGGTCCCTTATACCCTTCACAGAAAAACTGACGGGTTTTTCAACGCCGTTCAGGTCATCATTGATGCCGGTTCCGTCGAGCACGGCAACGGGCGCTGAAACATTGACAAGATTGATACTGGCAGCCAGTTTTTTACCGAAATAATCCTTAATGAAAAAAATCGCCTCCTCCGTCTTCAGCATATCCCGGCAGGCCTCCACCTTAGTACCCGTCTGTTCCCTGATCATAAACCCCTTTTGGTTTTAATTTATAAGGCAAATATAGCTATTAAGTTTTAATATAAAAGTAAAAGGGCAAAAATATTGAATATATGACGATAATAGGACTGAGATAGTTAAAAAGTTGAATGAAAAAAACAAGGCAGAGCTAACGGTAAGGGCGTTCACTTGTGAGCATAAAGAATGATTTCAGGTGGGTTGGAGTGTGAGTCAGAGTGAAAAATAAAACTACGGTAATGCATAAGTTCTTGTGAATGTTTATAAATTGTAGCTGCTCTTTGGAAGATAACAAGGATTATGGACAGGTATATCAGGGAATTGATAGCAGGAGGGGAGAATCAAAGGCTTGACTTCAAGTACTGCGTATCTGACAGCCGGAAGATAGCCCGGACTCTGGCGGCTTTTGCCAACACTGAAGGCGGGAGGCTGCTTATAGGGGTCCGCGATAACGGGAGCATTGCCGGGATCAGGACAGATGAGGAGATCTACATGGTCGATACCGCCGTACAGCTTTTCTGCCGGCCAGTTATTGAATATTCTGTAAAACAGCACACAGCCGGGGGTAAAACAATTATTGAGGTTGAGGTGAACAGGGGTACTGAAAGGCCTTATCAGGCAATGAATGAAGAAGGAGGCTGGATTTCCTGGTTCAGGCACCTCGATCAGAACCTTGCTGCCAACAGGGTTCTTCTACAGATATGGAGAAAGGAAAAGAAGGGATCGGGAGTGCTTGTGAAATTCGGGAAAGTGGAAAATACACTGATGGAATACCTTCAGAAAAACGGGTCGATAACTTTGTCGAAGTTCAGGAAGATATCGGGGATAAGCTCATACAGGGCTGAATCGATACTTGCCAATCTGATAATATTCAGGGTACTGGTTATGAATGCTTCGGAGAAGGGTTTTACATATTCCCTCAGACCCGACGAGACATCCCCGGAGAGATCGTCCGGAGCCGGATGATACCTGATGCTTTGGCAATTTAATTATTCAGAAGACGAGGTACCGGAGGAAAAATTTCCTAATATTGGAGCCTTAAAATCAAATCCGGACTTAAAATTTACAGGGGGGAAAAGATGACAGCGGAAAACCGCATGGGATTCGACAATGAGAAGTACCTGAACGAGCAGACTACTGCCATTCTGGAAAGGGTAAACAGGTTCAACCAGAAGCTCTATCTTGAGTTTGGCGGCAAGATTCTTTATGACTATCATGCAGCGCGTGTTCTTCCCGGGTTTGATCCGAATGTCAAGATGAGGCTTCTACAGAAGCTTAAGGACAAGATCGATGTTATACTCTGCATTCATGCGGGAGCTATTGAAAGGAAAAAGATAAGGGCTGATTTCGGGATAACCTACGATGTCGATGCCCTTAAGACAATAGATGACTTCAGGGAGTGGGGGCTCGACATAAGTGCGGTGGTGATCACGCGTTACCAGAATCAGTCGCCTGCGAAAGCCTTCCGGAACAAGCTCGAAATGAGAGGGATAAAGGTTTACCTCCACTATCCTACCGAAGGTTATCCGACGAATATCGACCTTATAGTAAGTGAAAAAGGGTACGGTGCCAATGAGTATATAAGTACAACAAAACCCATTGTGGTGGTTACCGGTCCGGGCCCGGGCAGCGGCAAGCTTGCCACCTGTCTCTGCAATCTCTATCATGAGTACAACAGGGGTGTCAAAGCAGGGTATGCGAAGTTCGAGACCTTCCCGATCTGGGATCTTCCGGTCGACCACATGGTAAATCTGGCTTATGAAGCTGCGACAGTAGATCTCGAGGACAGGGTTCTTATCGACGAGCATCACCTTAAGGCATATAATGTAAAAACAGTCAATTACAACCGCGATATAGAAGCTTTTTGTCTGCTGAAGCGGATACTTGAGAAGATCACCGGAGGCGAATCGATGTACCAGTCGCCCACCGATATGGGTGTTAACCGGGCCAGTTCGGGCATCATCAATGACGGAATAATCAGGGAAGCTTCTCATCAGGAGATTATCAGGCGTTATTTCAGGTGCACAGTCGAGTATGCGATGGGGCTTGTCGAAAAGGATACAGTCGACAGGATAAAAGCCATAATGAAAAAGGCCGGCGCCAGGCCCGAGGACCGGAAGGTTGTTTGTCCTGCAAGGGAGGCGGCAAAGGATGCTGAACTAAAAGGCAAGGGCCATAATGGTATCTTCAGCGGAGCAGCTATTGAACTTGGCGACGGAACCATCATCACCGGGAAAAGTTCTTCCCTGCTTCAGGCATCCTCGAGCCTTATACTGAATGCAGCGAAGCATCTTGCCGGTCTTCCCGACAGGATGTACCTGCTTCCCGAGGCCATTATTGATTCGGTGATGCATCTGAAAAAAGACATTCTCGAAGGAAGGATGGTCAGTCTCGACGTCGATGAAACTCTTATAGTTCTGGGGATCAGTGCACTATCGAATCCGGCTGCAAAAATGGCTCTTGAGAATCTGAAACTTCTCAGGAATTGCGAGGTCCATCTTACCCACATACCCACGCCCGGTGATGAGGCCGGATGGAGGAAGCTGAAGGTGAATCTTACGTGTGATCCGGAGTATTCAGGCAAGACCCTCTTCACAGGAGGGTGATCATTTCCGGCAATTATGTGCCGGCATCAAATAACGGCAGCAGGTCATAGGATACCATGGCTCTTCTGTCTGCAGTCTGGCCAACAATATGCAGTCTGAAAATCAGGGCGCATATTATGCGTATGACGATTCTCATTGCCAAAGCCTTAAGAACGGTCAGCTTTACAGATTCCGGGATAATTTAAGAAATATTTCCGGAATGACCTTGTATGACTGTGTCAGAATTCCAGGCCAATCCTGAACGACAGTATTTTATTCGATACTATGTCCCAGGGCTGGTTTCCAATGTCCCGTGTGATATCCAGAAAGTTGTTTTCGAATCCGATTCCCATTATAAGATCGTTGCTGGTTCCGAGAGGATATTCCAGGCCTGCCATTATATGCCAGCCCAGGTTGATTTTTCTGAGTTCGGCCATGGCATTGTCGCTTCTGATATTAATTGATGGGATTGCCGCGGTTCCGAGTACGAGTATTTTCGGATCGAATCCAAGATCGGCGAACACTTTTCCATAGCCGAGCTGCTCGGTTTCCAGTTTCACGCCGAGAGGAACGCTGATGTAATTAACCCTGTAGATTATCGGTTCATAGGGGTCTACATTAACGATCTCACGGTCGAAATTCCGTATTTCAAAGGTAGTGGCCTCATTGCAGACCAGCCGTCCTCCGGCATTTATGATCTTTATTCCGGATGAAAATGAATAGTTGGAGCCAAAATAACTGTTATAAGTCAGGCCGAAGCTGAATCCCGGCACCGGTCCGTCGTTACGCACATCGTAACTGCGGGTTGTGAACCAGCTGATGAGGGGGTCGAAATGAATGCCCAGCTTCAGATACTGGCGGGGAGCCTCCCGGCGTGCATAAGGTCCATACGACTGCCGGGGCTGATTAGCCCTGGGATTGTCGAAAATCCCTGAATACCTGGGAGCCTTTCCGGGGGCAGGACGATAAACAGTCTGGGCTTCAATGCTGTTGCATATAAGTAACAGGGGAACAGCGGTTAACGCTAAAAAT
>ERZ795055.1587-NODE-1587-length-18126-cov-4.491063_pt1 | contig 18126 bp, 16 predicted proteins | sample MGYA00375139_ERZ795055 | MGnify/ENA primary metagenome ERZ795055 (study PRJEB30184, sample SAMN05720283) | anaerobic digester metagenome | isolation source: active sludge of municipal wastewater-treating anaerobic digesters | place: USA | collected 2015-01-23 ... | reverse complement strand
GCGCTCTACATCGTCGTCGGCCTCCCCGTCGGCATCGAGCCCACCCTCATCAGGGGCAGCACCGCCTACCTGGACGCCGTCGACTTCTGGGTCGGCAACGTCTTCCTCGTCGTCCTCGGCCTCATCGAGATCGTCGTGACGGGCTGGATCCTCGGCAAGAAGGGACTGGACCAGATCAACAAGGGCTCCTACTGGAAGCTCCCGAAGTGGTACTACACCCTCTTCATCCAGGTCGCCGCGCCCGTCCTCATCATCGGCTTCCTCGTCGGCTACGTGGTCTACCTCGCGGGCGGCGGCGCGGTCCTGGGCAACAGCCTCAAGAACATCATGAGCGCCTCGCCCTGGACCATGGCCGGCCAGATCGTGGTCCTCGCGGTCCTGGTCCTCGGCGTCATCCAGACGAACCTCTCCATCCGCAAGAAGTACCCGGAGGAGATCGCCAAGAACACCGTCCTCGTGGTGAAGGAGTAGGCCATGAATAGTTCCGCGCTCATCTTCATGCTCGGCGCCTGGATCCTCATCATCGGCGCCAGCGTCGTCGGTCTCCGCTCGCTTCTCAAGCACTCGAAGTGAGCAGGTAGAACAACCATCTTGAGACGCGGTCGGCGCCCTGCGCGCCGGCCGCGTCGCTTTCTCTAGGAAGGACCATGGCACTCTTCGAGCTGTTCGACACCCTGGACAAGGGCATCAAGAAGGACCTCCTCTCGGGGAGGGAGAAAGACAGGGCCCTCGCCCGGCTCGCCAAGACGCGGGCCAGGTACGAGGCCCTGGGCGAGATCGACGAGACGGGCGGCGTCGGCGCCGGCCTCGTGGAGCGGGGCAGGAAGCTCCTCTCCGCCTCCCCCCTCAAGGCCGAACAGGCCGAGAAATTCTTCCGCCACGCGAACGCGGCCTGGTACGACCTCTCCGGACGCTTGGGCGCCTACACGTGGTACGTCCGCTGCTTCTTCGCGGCGACGATCGGCTTCTTCGTCCTCTCCCCCCAGTTCTTCGGCCCGATGCTGGCCCTCATCTTCCTCGTGCCCACCTTCCTCGGCCTGCGGGGCCTCAAGACCCGCTCCGTGTCGGGCTTCACCCTGAGCGCGATGAACTTCCCCGTCGCCCTCCTCGCCTCCACCACGGCCTCGCGCTTCTTCGTGCCGGCCGCCTTCGGGAACCTGGGCCAGGCCGCGGCGGAGCTGGCGGCCAAGTACCCGCCCCTGCCCGTCGGCGCCGCCTCCGCCCTGGTGGTCGTCTTCGCCCTCCTGAGCGTCGTGACGATCGTCGCCTCGGTCGCGGGCGCCGTGGTCGGCTTCCTCAACAAGGACATGTTCGTCTAAAGAGACGCGGGCGGGACCCCGGGTCCCGCCCCCCTCCTTCGCGCCCGCGCGCGCATAACTTGCCGCGGGCGCCGGCTACGCTCCGGCGCCGCCTAATCCCACCAGGTGCGCGCGGCGAAGTCGGGCCGCAGGCCCGAGCCCGCGTGCCTGATGACGCAGGCCGTCCTGGACTCGCGGAAGAGATGCTTCAGGCGCTCCGCGAAGATCGCAAGGGTCGTGCCCTTCGCGACGTCCTCGTCGAAGAGGAGGGCGCGCTCCCCCGACCGCTCCGCCAGCCAGGCCTCGTCGGCGATCGAGAGGATGGGCGCCTCGTCCTTCCGCTTGAACATGGAGAAGCGCAGGAAGTAGAGCGGCCGATCCAGGTACTCCGCGAGGAGGAGGCCCGGCATGATCGAGCCGTGGGCCGCCGCGACGACGAGCCCCGGATTGAAGCCCTCGCGGACGACGCGCGCGAGGGCGCGGACCTTCGCGGGCTCCGAGGCCCGCCAGGTGTACTTGTCCCTGGTGCCCGTGTAGACGAAGTCCTGGACCTCCGGCGGGAGGCGGGAGCGGAAGGCCTCGGCGCGGGCCTCGAAGTCCCCGGCCAGGCCGTAGGCCGCGCGGGCCAGGTCGATGGAGTCCCGGAAGAGGCGGTTCGCCCGCTCGATCTCGGCTATCGGGTAGGCCAGGCGGTAGCGCCGCGCCTCCGCGAGCTCGTAGTAGACGGTGGGATGGAGGGGAAGGCCGTGCTCGGCGCAGATCTTGTAGTTGAGCATGACGTTGACGAGGGCCGGCGCGCGGACTAGGAGGGCCCGCGAGCGGGCCGCGAGCTCCTCGTGGGGCGGGCGCGGCCCTTCCCCGGCCTCCGCCGCGCGCAGGCCCGCGACGAGCTCCTTGAGCGTCTCGATGACGCCGCCGTAGGACGATTCGAAGGCCATGGCCTCGTGGGGCTCGTCCCAGTCCTCCCCCTCAAGATGCGCGTCTACCACGCCTCGATTCTAGCGCGCCCGGGCGGGGCGAGGGAAGCCGCGCCGCGCCTGGCGAGAGCGCCCGTCCAGGCGCGGCGGGCCGGCCCCAGCCGCCGCAGCTCCGGGCCGCGGCCCCCTCGCCTTGAAGCGCCGGGCCAGGCCGCGCGCGTATGCTCTTCATGGAGGAGGAAGGCGAGGATCCCGTCGCGAGGCTGGCCCGCGAGCGCTTCGGCGTCCCTTGGCTCTACCCCCTCCAGCGCCTGGCCGTCGCGAACGTCCTGGACGCGGCGGAATCCGAGGAAGGGGAGACGGGGCGCCAGCTCGTCCTCCTCCCGACGGGAGCGGGCAAGTCGCTCTGCTTCCAGCTCCCCGCCCTCGCCCTCCCCCGCCCCACGATCGTCGTCTATCCCCTCCTGGCCCTCATGGAGGACCAGCGGAGGAGCCTTGCGCGGCTCGGCATCCCCTACGCCCTCTTCCGCGGCGGCCAGGAAGAGGGCGAGCGGCGCGCCGCGATGGCCGACCTCGAAAGCGGCCGGGCCAAGCTCGCGATCACGAACCCCGAGAGCCTCGGGTCGAGCGGCCTCTTGGACTTCCTCGCCTCCCTGAAGCCGAGCCACCTGGCCGTGGACGAGGCGCACTGCGTCTCCGAGTGGGGCGAGACCTTCAGGCCGGCCTACCTCGAGCTCGGCGAGATCGCCGAGCGGCTCGCGCCCCGGGCCCTGTCGGCCTTCACCGCGACCGCGAGCCCCTCCGTCGTGGAGGCCCTGGAGCGGCTCCTCTTCCGCGGCGAGGGATACCGCCTGGTCTCAGGCGACCCCGACAGGCCGAACATCTCCTACTCCGTGGCGAGGACCCTCTCGCGGAACAGGAGCCTGGAGCGCCTCTGCCGCGGCCTTCCCAAGCCCCTCATCGTCTTCGTCTCCTCCCGAGCCGGGGCGGAGATCCTGGCCGAACTCCTGCGAGCCAGGCTCGGAAGCGAAGACATCCGCTTCTACCACGCCGGCCTCGAGCGGGAGGAGAAGCGCGAGGTCGAGGCCTGGTTCTACGGCAGCGCGACGGGCATCCTCTGCGCTACTTCGGCCTACGGCATGGGCGTCGACAAGCGCGACATCCGCTCGGTCGTCCACTACGAGGCGCCCGCGTCGGTCGAGGCCTATCTTCAGGAGGCTGGCCGCGCCGGGAGGGACGGCCTCCCCTCGCGCGCCGTCCTCGTCGCGGGCAGGGACGACGGAGCCAGGCTCGGGCGGGAGGCCGATCCGGGAAGGAGGGCGAGGCGGGCGGCCCTCCTCGCCTACGCGGCGGGAGAGGGCGGCTGCCGCCGCGAGTCCCTGCTCCGCCTCCTGGGGGCCGAGCCGCGGGGACCCTGCTCGGGCTGCGACCGCTGCGAGGGATCCGCGGAGGAGGGCTTCGAGGGCGGAGCGGAGCTCGCCGCCTTCGCCAGGCTGAACTCGCGCCGCTTCTCCGAGAAGGAGGCCCTGGACCTCCTCCTCGGGACGCGCGGCCTCGAGCCGCCCCTGGCCGCGGGCTCTGGCGCGATGGAAGGCTGGAGGAGGGAGGACGCGGCCTCGGCCCTGCGCGCCGCGGCGGAGCTCGGCCTTATTCGCCTCGTCGGGAAAGGCCCCTGGAAGGGGAAGCTCGCGGGGCCGAGGCGGGGGCCGCGCCAGGGCGTCGGCCCGTCCTCGCGTCGCGTGCCGGCCTCCTAGCCCTCCCTCCTGACGAACTCCTTCCTCGAGAGGAGGCGCTCCAGGTAGACGGACTTCATCTGCCTGCTCGCCATGAGCCGCTTCGCGGGGGGAAGCCTGAGGATGGCCCCGAGGACAGCCGCCATGGCCCGGTGGCTCGCGAGGGCCTGGTTGTCGAATACGAGGTTCTGGAGCTTGCCCCTCTCTATGGCCATGAGGACGGCGCGATGCGCGGAATTGACGGGGGTGACGAGCCTCGCGCCCCGGAAGGCGAGGCTCAAGGCGCCCCCGGGGCAGGCGCGGACGCAGACGCCGCAGCCCAGGCAGGTGGACTCGTCGACGCGGGCCTTCTTCCGCCGCGGCGAGCGCGGGTCCGAGGCGGAGACGAGGGCCATCGACTCCACGGGGCAGGCCTCCACGCACCTCCCGCAGCCCGAGCAGGCCGCCAGGTCGACCGCGGGAAGGTAGGCTGTCGTGGCGACGGGCTTGAGGAGGGCGAAGCGCTTGGCCGCGAGGAGGGCCTCGCAGCAGCAGCCGCAGCAGTTGCAGATGAAGGACACGGACTCGCGGACGTTCTCGCCGAACTGCACGAGGCCCCGCTCCTCCGCCTCGGAGAGGAGGTCGAGGCACTCCGCCTCGTCGATGCCGCGGGCGACGCCGTGCCGAACCAGGGAATCGGCCACGCCGTTGAAGGTGAGGCAGATCTCCATGGGCGCGCCGCAGGCCTTCCCGAGGCGGGACATCTTGTGCCGGCAATAGCAGGTACCGACCCCGCGATGGGTGGCCGTCCTCGCGACCTCGCTCGCGCGTTCGTGGTCGAGGACGCTGACGGCGCCGGCCGCCGCAGGCCGTTCCGCCAAGGCCTTCTCGCCCACGAAGACCCGGCCCAGCTGGGTCTCCCCGCCCGCGAAGAGCTCCCGGACGAAGTCCTCCTCGACGTTGAGGTACTGGTGGTAGAGCTCCGCGAGGAGGCGCTGGTCATAGCGGTTCCCGACGCGCATCATGGAGAATTCGAAGAAGCCGGCCATCGGCGGCGGCATCGTGAAGATCCGCCCGCCCTCCGTCTCCATGTCCAGGATCATCCCCCGCGAAGCCAGGTCCTCGAGAAGGGCCGTCGCCCCGGCCTCGGGGAGCTTCCACAGCCGCGCCGCCGCCGCGGCCGTGAAGGGCCGCAAGGGGAGGAGGGCCAGGAGGGCCGCCTCCTTCTCGCTGAAAAGGACGGAGAGGATCCGGAACAGGAGCTCGCCGGGGGGCGCGCCTTGGGGGAAGAGATTGATCCGCTTCGCGAGGGAGCCGTAGCCGTTCATGGGCGTCTTGTTGGCCATGCCCCAATCATAGCGCAGACGGGCGGGGTCCGCGCGCGAGCGCGGCGCGGGCGGCCCTCGGCGCGGGCGGCCCTCGGCGCGGGCGGCCCTCGGAGAGGCGGCCCTCTTTGAGGCGCCCTATCAGAAGCGCCCTCGGGCGGGGCCGGCGCCGGAGGCTTGCCACGGAGGGCGGCTAGGCGCCCTCGCCCTCCTCTTCCACGGCGGGAGCGGGAGCGGGGGCCTTGCCGCCCTTCCTGCCCCTCGCGCTCTTGGGGAGGGCGCCGTAGTTCCTCACCTTCCGGTAGACGAGGCCCACGTAGCGGAAAAGGGACCAGGCGAGGAGGATCACGACCGTGGCCGCGATGACGCGCCAGTCCTTCAAGACCGAGAGGGCGAGGGAGAGGAAGGCGGCCACGCTAGGACCTCCCGCCCGGGGCTTCGGGGCTGAGGACGCCGTAGAGGCCGCGCTCCAGCTCGGCCCTGGCCTCCTCCGCCAGGCCCTCGAAGGCGAGGCCGTAGAAGGAGCTCCCCTTGTCCTCCCAGCGCCGGGCGACCCGGCCGCGGCAGGAGTAGCTCTTCTCCCCGAGGGAGAGGAGGAGCTCGACGGCCGAGCCCTGCTTGAGGCGCGGCGCCTGGCCGGAGATCTCGAGGAGGGCGCCCGAGGGGCTCGCGTCGACGACGGCGCCGCGCCTTGCCTGCGGCTCGGCCTCGGCGGCGCCGAAGTAGCCATGGCGCTTGAGGAGCCAGGCGAGGAGGCGGGAGAACTCCCAGGCGAAGTCCACGGCCCTGAGGTCGAAAGGCTTCCGCGAGGCGCCGTCGTTTCCGAGGTAGACGACGCCCACGGCGTAGCGGTAGTAGAGGATGGGGCACCAGAGGGCGGCGGCCAGCCCCTCGCGGGACAGGGCGGCGAGCTTCTCGCCCAGGGGCGAGTCTCCGGCCAGGGAGGCGGGGCTCTCGTAGTCCTCGAGCATCGCGCGGGTGATGACCCGTCCCTCGGGATAGGGATCGGCCAGGGGGAGGCCGCTCAGGGTCGAGGGGATGTAGAGGATCCGGCCCAGGTTCGCGACCAGGTCCTCCGCCGCGTCGGCCGGCCCGCGGCCGTCCTTCCACATGACGACCCGGCTCTCCGAGGCGTGGAAGGCGGCCTTCTCCTTGAAGGCCGCGACGAGGGAGGCGAGGGTGTCGGCGTCCAGGCCCTCCTTGGCCGCGGGCCTCTCCACCTCGGCGTATTCGCGGCACTCGGGGCAGCCCAGGCGCAGGTCCAGGTCGGGGAGGAGGAGGTCGGCGCAGAAGTCGCGCGGGGCGGCGACGCGGGCGAAGCGGCGGGAGAGGCCGCGGTACATCGCCTCGGGCCAGGCGAGCTCGAGGAGGCCGCGGGCGGCCTTGCGGACGGGGGCTGAGAAGGCCACCGTCTGGCCGCGGAAGTCGAAGCGGACAGCCACCCTGTCCCAGGCCTTGAAGAGGGCGGAGTCCTCCTCCGCGGGAGAGAAGCGGAGGGATTCCTTGCCGGCCTGGACGAGGCGGCAGTCCACGGTCCTGCCCGAGGCCTGGATCCTCGCGAGGGTGCCCGCCTCCGCGGCGGCGCCGAGTATGAATTCCTTTTCGACTCTCTCGATGCGAGCGGCCAAGGGCGCCTCCAGGAGCGGAGTATAGCATCATTTTCGGCGCGCGGCGTCTCTTGATGAAGGCCTGCCTGGGCTATAGAATGGCGATTGAGGATACGGCCCCTGTTTCGGAACGACACGCCCCGGCGTTCGGGCGTCGGGGCCGGACCAAAGTCCCCGCGAAGGAGCCCTGCGATGGCCGAATTCAGGAATCTCGACGCTTGCGAGGCCTACAAGGCCCTCTTGGCCTACCGCGAGCCGCCGAGGCTCGAGACCCTCCTCGACGCCGCCCGGGTCAGGGCGGCCGAGGTCCCCATGGGCGGCGGCCTCTCCTACAACTGGGCGGCCTGCCCCGTCGACGCGCCCCGCCTGGCCCTCCTCGAGCGCCTCGCCGCCGAGCAGGAGCTCGTCGCGAAGTTCCGCCTCATCGCCTCGGGCGAGGTGATGAACCCGGGCGAGAAGCGGATGGTCCTCCACCACCTGGCCAGGGGCGAGCTCTCGGGCCCCGTCGTGAAGGACGGCCGCGACTACCGCGCCTTCTACGAGGGCGAGCGGAGGAAGATAGCCGATTTCGCGAAGGCGGTGCACGACGGCAGCGTCCGCGGCTCGAGCGGCAAGGTCTTCACGACCGTCGTCCAGGTCGGCATCGGCGGCTCGGACCTGGGCCCCCGCGCCCTCTACCTGGCCCTGGAGCGCTGGGCCAAGGCCGTCGGCCGCTTCAAGATGGCCGCGCGCTTCATCTCCAACGTCGATCCCGACGACGCGGACTCAGTCCTCTCCCAGATCGATCCCGCGGCGAGCCTCTTCATCCTCGTGTCCAAGTCGGGCACGACCCAGGAGACCCTGGCCAACGAGACCCTCGTGCGCGCGCGGCTCCAGGCCCTCGGCCTCGACCCCGCCCGGCACATCGTCGCCGTGACGAGCGAGACGAGCCCCCTCGCGAGGAACCCAGCCTACGCGGCCTCCTTCTACATGGACGACTACATCGGCGGGCGCTACTCCTCCACGAGCGCCGTCGGCGGCGCCGTCCTCTCCCTGGCCCTGGGCCCCGAGACCTTCGCCGAGCTCCTCGCGGGAGCCCACGAGGAGGACCTCCTGGCCCTGGAGCCGGCGCTCGGGAAGAATCCCGCCCTCCTCGACGCGATGATCGGCCTCTACGAGAGGAACGTCCTCGGCCTGCCCGCGACGGCCGTCCTCCCCTACGCCGAGCCCCTGTCGCGCTTCCCCGCCCACCTGCAGCAGCTCGACATGGAGTCGAACGGCAAGCGCGTGAACCGCTCGGGCGAGCCCGTGGCCTACGCGACGGGCCCCCTCGTCTTCGGGGAGCCGGGCACGAACGGCCAACACTCCTTCTACCAGCTCCTCCACCAGGGCACGGACATCGTGCCGCTCCAGTTCATCGGCTTCCGCGAGAACCAGGTCTCCGACGACGTGTCCTCCGAGGGCTCGACGAGCCGCGCGAAGCTCAACGCCAACCTCGCGGCGCAGATCCTCGCCTTCGCCGCGGGCAAGGCCGATCCGAACGGCAACAAGCACTTCCCCGGCCAGCGCCCCTCCAGCCTCATCCACGGCCGGAGGCTGGACGCGAGGGCCCTGGGCGCCCTCCTTGCCCACTTCGAGAACAAGGTCGCCTTCCAGGGCCTGGCCTGGAACCTCAACAGCTTCGACCAGGAGGGCGTCCAGCTCGGCAAGGTCCTCGCGAAGAAGGTCCTCGCGGGCGTCTCCCCCGAGGCCGCCGGGACCGAGGGCGCCCTGGGCGCCTACGCCGGGCTCCTCGGCCTCGGCGCCGCCGGCGCGGGCGCCGGCGGGAAGGCCTGACGCGATGGGCGACGACAGGGTCATCGCCTTCACGGGCGGCGGGACGGGAGGCCACATCTACCCGGGACTGGCCGTGATCGAGCGGCTCAAGGGGCGCTTCGGCGGCAGGATCGTCTGGATCGGCTCGGCCAAGGAGTCGGACCGCCGCGTCGTCGAGGCGGCCGGCGTCGAGTACTACGCCGTGCCCTCGGGCAAGCTCCGCCGCTCCTTCTCGCTGGAGAACGCGGCCGACGGCTTCCGCGTCCTCGCGGGCTACCTCGCCTCGAGGCGCCTACTCTCCGAGCTCAGGCCTGTCCTCCTCTTCTCCAAGGGCGGCTACGTGAGCGTGCCGCCTTGCGCTGCCGCGGCCGCCCTGGGCATACCCGTCTTCACCCACGAGTCCGACCTCACGCCCGGCCTCGCGACGCGGCTCAACGCGCGGCGCGCCGAGCGCGTCCTCGTGAGCTACGAGAAGACCGTCGGCCTCCTCTCCCCCGAGCTCCGCGGCCGGGCCGTCCTGGTCGGGAACCCGGTCCGCGCCTCCATCCGCTCGGGCGACGCAGGCCGGGGCCGGGCCTTCGTCGGCGCGCCCGACGGCGTTCCGGTGATCCTCTTCCTGGGCGGGAGCCAGGGCGCGAGGCAGGTCAACGAGCTCGTCGCCGCGGCCCTCCCCGAGCTCGCGAAGTTAGCCTACGTGGTCCACCAGACGGGCGAGGCCCAGGCGGGCTCGGGCGCGGGCGCGGAGTGCGCGGCCGCGTCCAAGGGCCGCTACCGGCCCTACGCCTACATCCACGGCGAGATGGCCGACGTCGTCGCCGCCGCCGACCTGGTCGTGGGCCGGGCCGGGGCCGGCACCCTCTGGGAATGCTCGGCCCTCGGCAAGCCCATGATCCTCGTCCCCCTCGCAGGCTCGGGCACGAGGGGCGACCAGGTGGACAACGCCCGCCTCTTCGAGGCGGCCGGCGCCGCGAGGGTCCTCCTGGGCGCGGACGCGACGCCGGCCCGCCTCGTCGAAGAAGCCAGGTCCTTCCTGGCCGATCCCGCCCGCCTCGCGCGGGCCGGCGAGGCGGCCAGGGCCCTCGCGGGAAGCGACGCCGCCGGGAAGGCGGCCGATCTCATACTCGAGCGGATAGGAGCACTCTCATGAACGCGCTGGACTGGATCCTCCTCGCCATCCTCCTTCTCCTCGGCCTCCGCTGCCTCGTGCGGGGCTTCGTCCAGGAGCTGCTCTCCGTCGCCGCCTACGCCGTGGGCCTGGGCGCCGCCCTCTATCTCTACAAGCCCGCGGGGGCCTTCCTGGCCGGCCGCTTCGCCGGACTCCCCCTCCCCGCCGTCATCGCCTTCGCGGCCCTCTTCCTCATAGGCTTCCTCCTCACCCGCCTCCTCGGGAAGCTCCTCAAGGAGGGCCTCGAGGCCGCGAACCTGGCCTGGGCGGACAAGGTCCTGGGCTTCGTCATCGGCCTGGCCGAGGGCTTCGTCGTCGTCGCGGTCATCCTCCTCGTCCTCAAGGTCCAGCCCCTCTTCGACGTGAAGCCCCTCCTCTCCGACTCGGTCTTCGCGAAGGCCCTCCTCCCCATCCTGGAGCCGGGAGTCGCCAAGGCCATCGGGGGCGCGGCGAACGGCGCCCTGCCGCAGAAGGCCGCCCCCAAGGTCCCCGAGGCCCTGAAGAAGCTCGCGCCTCCGGCCCCGGCCTCGAAGCCCTAGGGCGAGCCGTGTTCGAGAACCTCCTCGGCCAGGACGAGGCGGCGGGCCGACTGAAGGCCGACCTCGAGGCCGCCTCCCTCCCGCCCTCCCTCCTCTTCGCGGGCCCTCCGGCCTCGGGCAAGCAGAGCGCGGCCCTGGAGCTCGCGCGGGTCCTCTCCTGCGAGAGGGGCCCCCTCGGCCTCCCTCCCGGCCCCGCGCCCTGGAACTGCCCCTGCCCCTCCTGCTCTCGCCACCGCGTCCTGGCCCACCCCGACCTCCTCCTCCTCGGGCCGCGGAGCTTCCCCGAGGAGATCCAGGCGGGCCTCGGCCTCCTTGAGCGCGCCCCCGGCCGCGCCTCGGCCTTCTTCTTCGTCCGCGCGGCGCGCAAGCTCGGCAAGCGCTTCGACGCGGCCCTCTACGAGGGCGAGGAGTCGAGGCTCTCCAAGGCCCTCCCCCTCCTCCGCGAGATCGAGGAGAGGCTGGACGCCGTGGCTCCGGAGCGGGCGGAGGCCGGCTCCCTGGCCCCCGGCGCCGTGGAGGCCGCGCGCGCTGCCGCCCAGGCGGCGCGCAAGCTCGAGGGCCTCGTGCCCGACGCCCCGCCCGTCTTCCAGGTCCGCTCCGCGGAGACCTGGGCCCGCCTCGCGCCCAACGGCCGCAAGAAGACCATCGTCGTGGAGAACGCCGACCGCATGGCCGAGGCCGCGCGGAACGCCCTCCTCAAGATCCTCGAGGAGCCGCCTGCGAGCGTGGAGTTCATCCTCCTCTCCGCGCGGCCGAGCGCCCTCATCGCGACCGTCCTCTCGCGGGTGCGGCCCTACGTCTTCAAGGAGAGGAGCCCGGCCGAGGCGCGCCTTGTCCTGGACCGCGTCTTCAAGCTCGGCCAGGGCGCGCCCGCGGCCGCCGAGGCCGCAGCCCCGGGCGCCGCGGGTGGCGCGCAGGCGGGCGCCGCGGCGGGCGGCCCAGGCGGCTCCGCGCCCCCCGCGCCGACCGGCGTCGCCGCCTATCTCGCCTCCCTCCGCGCCTTCCCGCCCGAGGCCGCACGCGCCAGGGCGGGCGACTTCCTCGCCGCCGCCCTGGCCCTGCGCGCCTCTCGCGGCCCCCTGGAGGGCGGCCTGGCAGCCTGCGCCGCGGGCCTCTCCGCCCAGGGCGAGGCGCCCGGCCCCGCCGAGGCCCTCCAGGGCCTCCTCGAGGCGACGAAGGACTTCGGCCAGAAGGACGAGGCCTACGAAGGCTCCTTCGACGCCTTCCTCGCGGCCCTCGCGGGGCGCTTCGGCGAGCTGCTCCGCGAGCCCGGCCTGGACGCGGCGGGCCTCCTCCTCGTCGAGGGCTGGACGGCCCTGGCCCGCGAGGCGAGGTCCAGGCGGGCGACCTACAACCTCTCCCCCTCCCTCCTCGCGGAGAGCCTCCTCTACGCGATGGGCGACCGATGAGGCGCTTCGTCGAGCGGGCCCTCGCGAAGGCGCCCAGGATGAACGAGGAGCAGCTCCGCGGCCTCCTCCAGGCCCTGGCCGAGGAGAACGGCCGGCTGGAGGCGGCCCTGGACTCGATGCTCGACGGCATCGTCGTCTGCGACCGCGACCACCTCCCGACGATCTACAACAAGTCGGCCGAGCGAATGCTCGGCCTCGCCGGCGGCGAGCCCTCGGAGCGGCCCCTCTGGCTCTCCGTCGCCGACCGCGAGCTCGCGGAGTTCCTCAGGGACACCCTGGAGGGCGAGGAGAGCGTCCTGGACCGCGAGTTCGAGCTCGACGCGCCCGGCGGCCGCACCCGCCTCGTCGCCGCGAGCGCGACGACCCTCGTGGCGCGGGGGCGCCTGGAGGGCACCCTCCTCCACCTGGAGGACATCACGGACAAGCGCCGCCGCGAGGCCCAGCTCCGGCGCGCGGAGAGCCTCGCCTCGCTCACGACCCTGGCCGCCGGCGTCGCCCACGAGATCAAGAATCCCCTGGGCTCGATCTCCATCCACATCCAGCTCATCAAGAAGGCCCTGAAGTCGGGGAAGCCCCTCGTCCCCGAGACCATGGACAGGCACCTGGGCGTCGTCACCGAGGAGATCGAGCGCCTCAACAAGATCGTCGTGGACTTCCTCTTCGCGGTGCGGCCGATGGACGTCGAGCTCCGCGAGGCCGACCCCCGCGTCCTGGTGCGGGAGGTCGCGGACTTCCTGCGCTACGAGGCCGACGCGGCCGGGGTGGAGATAGAGACGAGCCTGGAGGAGGAGGTCCCGCGGGTCCTCCTGGACAAGCGCTACCTGAAGCAGGCCCTCCTCAACCTCGCCAAGAACGCGCTGGCCGCGATGCCCGACGGCGGCAGGCTCGGCCTCTCCGTGGAGGAGAAGGACGGGGAGGTGCTGATCGCCGTGGAGGACTCGGGCACGGGCATCCCGGAGGAGTACCTGCCCAAGATCTTCGAGCCCTACTTCACGACGAAGGAGGCCGGCACGGGCCTCGGGCTCACCATCACCTTCAAGATAGTCAAGGAGCACGACGGGGCCATCGACGTGCGCTCGAGGCCCGGCCAGGGCTCGACCTTCACCATCGCCCTCCCGGTGCCGCAGAAGGAGCGGCACCTCCTTCCCTGGAAGGACGCGGAGGGCGCCGCCCCGAGGAGGGACTAGGTGCGAGCGACCATCCTCGTCGTCGACGACGAGAAGAACATACGCGAGGGGTTGGCCGAGGCCCTCTCCCTGGACGGGCACGCCGTCAGGACCGCCGCCGACGGCGCCGAGGCCCTGAGGGCCGTCGAGGAGAGCCTCGTCGACCTCGTCATCACGGACTTGAAGATGCCGGCCCTCTCGGGGAGCGAGCTCCTCAAGACCCTGGCGAGCCGCTACCCGGGCCTGCCCGTCATCGTCCTCACCGGCCACGGCACGATCGAGGACGCGGTGGAGGCGATGCGCTACGGCGCCTTCGACTTCCTCACGAAGCCCGTGAACCTGGACCACCTCTCCATGCTCGCGAAGCGGGCCCTGGAGCGGGGCGAGCTCTCCCGCAAGAACCGCGAGCTCGAGGCGGAGATCGAGGCGCAGCGGAGGTCGAGCTCGATCATCGGCTCCTCGCAGGAGATGAAGCGGGTCTTCGAGCTCGTGCGCCGCGTCGCGCCGACGAAGGCGAGCGTCCTCGTCACGGGCGAGTCGGGCGTCGGCAAGGAGCTCGTCGCCGACGCGATCCACAACCTCTCGCCCAGGCGCGACGGCCCCTTCGTGAAGGTCCACTGCGCCGCCCTCGCGGAGAGCCTCCTGGAGAGCGAGCTCTTCGGCCACGAGAAGGGCTCCTTCACGGGGGCCCAGGCCCGCAAGCGCGGCCGCTTCGAGCTCGCGGACAAGGGCAGCCTCTTCCTGGACGAGATAGGCGAAATCAACCAGAACGTCCAGATCAAGATCCTCCGTGTCCTCCAGGAGCGCAGGTTCGAGCGCGTGGGCGGCGAGGAGACGGTGGAGACCGACGTCCGCATCGTCGCCGCGACGAACCGCGACCTCAAGAAGGAGATCGCCGAGGGCCGCTTCCGCGAGGACCTCTACTACCGCCTCAACGTCGTCAACATCCACGTGCCGCCCCTCCGGGAGCGGCGCGACGACATCCCCCTCCTCGCGATGGCCTTCCTCAAGGAGTTCGCGGGCGAGAACGGCAAGTCCGTGGAGGGCTTCGACCCGAAGGCCCGCTCGGCGCTCTACGCCTACGGCTGGCCGGGCAACGTGCGGGAGCTCAGGAACTGCGTGGAGAGCGCCGTGGTCATGGCCCGCGGCGGCCTCGTGGGCCTGGACGACCTGCCGCCGACCCTGCGCTCCTCCGGCGAGGACCGCGACATCCGCGTGCCCGCGGGCTCCTCCCTAGCCGAGGCCGAGAAGATCCTCATCCGCGAGACCCTGGCGGCGCAGAACGGCAACAAGAGCCGCAGCGCCGAGATACTGGGCATCGGCAGGAAGACCCTCTACCAGAAGATCGAGGAGTACGGCATCGAGGCGCCCGGCGCGGCCGAGAAGGCGCCTGGACCGGAGGCCTAGGCGCCGGGGCGCCGCGAGCCTTGATGGGCCAGCCCGGGCCGCGCTATGCTTCCCCCATGGCCGACCGGAACGTCTCGCTCCTCGACATCTTCGGGCCCGTGATGATAGGCCCCTCGAGCTCGCACACGGCGGGGGTGGCGCGGATCGCCTTCCTGGCCAGGAAGATCTTCCCCTACCCCCTCGACGGCGCCAGGGTGAGCTTCTACGGCTCCCTGGCGCGGACCTACAAGGGCCACGGCTCCGACAAGGCGGCCGTCGCGGGCCTCCTGGGCATCCTCCCGGAGGACGAGCGCCTGGGCTACGCCCTGGAGCTCGCCGCGCGCGAGGGCCTGGCCGTGGAGATCGTCCCCGTCTACGACGGCCCCGAGCGCTACCACCCCAACACCGCGGTGGTCGAGCTCTGGAGCGGCGACCGCCGCATCCGCATCCGCGGCGCCTCCATCGGCGGAGGCGAGATCCGCCTCCAGTCGATCGGCGGCTTCGAGGCCGACCTGGCCTGCTCCCTGGACGCGATCCTGGTCCTGCACCGCGACGAGGTGGGGGTCATCGCCATCGTGTCGCACATCCTGGCCGCGAACAGGTTCAACATCGCGGGCGTCGCCTCCCACCGCAAGGACAAGGGCGACGAGGCCCTCCTCGTCGTCGAGGTGGACGGCGTGGTGCCCGCGAGCATCGTCGCCCAGATCCGCGAGCTTCCCGCCGTGCGCGAGGTCGTCTACGTGCCCTCGATCAGGTCCTAGGAGGACAGAGCCGTGAACTGGAAATTCTCCACCGCCCTCGAGCTCCTCGATCGCGCCTCCGAGGCCGGCCTCTCCCTGCCCGCCTACCTCCTCGCGCGCGACTCCTTCCACTCGGGCAAGTCCGAGGAGGAGCTTCGCGCCGAGCTCGCGCGCCGGATCCGCGTCTCGAGGGAGGCGCTGGACCGCGGCATCCGCGAGCCGCAGAGGTCCTTCTCCGGGATGACGGACGGCGCGGCGGCCAAGCTGGCACACGGCGAGGCCTGGCCCGTCGACGACGAGCTCTTCCGCCGGGCCCTCGTCTACGCCCTCTCCATCAACGAGGTGAACGCCTGCGGCGGCCGGATCGTCGCTTTCCCGACGGCGGGCTCCTGCGGCATCGCGCCCGGCGTCCTCTGGGCCTTCCGCGACGCCCGCGCCCCCGAGCTCGGCCCCGACTCCCCGCGCTTCCAGGACGCCTTCGTCGTCGCCTCCGCCGTCGGCATCCTCATCGCCCTGCGCGCCACGCTCGCGGGCGCGGCCGGCGGCTGCCAGGCCGAGTGCGGCGCCGCCGCCGCGATGGCCGCGGCCGGCCTTGCCCATCTCCTGGGCGAGGACGCGGAGGGAGCCTTCGACGCGGCCGCCCTCTCCCTCAAGAACAGCCTGGGCCTGGCCTGCGACCCCGTCGCGGGCCTCGTCGAGGTGCCCTGCGCGAAGCGCAACGCCTTCATGGCGGCCAACGCGCTCACGGCCGTCTGCCTGCGCCGCGCGGGCATCCGGAGCGTGATACCCTTCGACGAGGTGGTCGGCGCGATGAAGGCCATCGGCGACGCGATGCCCGCCTCCATCAGGGAGAGCGCCGAAGGCGGCCTGGCCGTCACGGCCACGGGGCTTCTGTTCAGGGAGAAGATCAAGTAAGGGGCGCCGCGCGAGCGGGCGACTTGGCTCGCGCGCGCCCGCGGGCGCGCCGCGGCCGGGAGCGGCCTCCGGGCCTGTCCGGCGGGGCAGGCGCCCGCCTGCGGCGGCTACTCGCCCGCCTGCGGCGGCTACTCGCCCGCCGCCGCGCGGGCGGCCAGGACGCGCAGGGCCGGGTCCTCGTCCTTCGAGGCCGCCCGGATCGCCGCCTTGAAGAGGGGCTCGCGGGTCGCGAGGGCCGTCTCGAGGACGAGGCGCTTCAGGCCCGGCGTGGCTCGGCTGTAGAGGGCCGCCACCTCGCCCTCCGCCTGGCGGGCGCCCAGGAGGGCCACGGAGCGCACGGCCGCCGCGGCCACCTCCTCCGACCGGTCGTAGAGGGCCCGCCTCAGGAACACGTAGGCGGCCGTCCGCCCCGAGAGGCCCAGGCGGCGGGCCGCGGCCTCGCGGGCGCCGGCCTCGGGGTCGGAGGCGAGGACCTGGCCGAGGGCGAAGAGATCCTCGCCGGCCTCGATCACGCGGCGGTACTTCGCGGCCGCGCCGCCCATCGGGGCGGGCGAGCGCGGCGGCCGGGCGGAGAGGACCTTGTAGGCCCGCGCGACGCGGGCGAACTGGCCGGCGGTGCCGGGGTCGCGGGAGCTGTCGGGATGCCAGCGCCGCGCGAGGCGGCGATAGGCCGTCCTGATCTCCTCCTCCTCGGCCCCGGGGCCGAGGCCGAGGACGGCGAGGAGGCGCTCCTCGCTCACGCGCTCCGCGGAAGCCCCCTGGCTCATCGCCTGGCCAGCTCGCCGCGCCGGGCGAGGAGCTCGCCGACCAGGCCCTCGAGCTCGGCCTTGAGCAGCCTGAGCTCGCCCTCGGGGGCGTCGCGCCGCGCGCCCTCGGCGCGGAGGGCGGCCTCCTCGAGCTCCGCCTCCAGGCCCGACTCGAGGGAGAGGCCGTCCTTGAGCTCGGCGAGCCTGCCCGCGAGGAGGCGGGCCTTCTCCGCGAGGGCCTCCGGCGGCTCGGCCCCGGCGCCGCGGTCCAGGTCGGCGATGCTGATCGCCTGGGCCGCTCCCGTGTCGAGGTCGACCGCCTCGACGTGGAGGATGTCCGACTCGTCGATGCCGAAGTCCACCTTGATGCGGGGCACGCCCGCCTTCGCGAAGCGGAGCCCCGAGAGGAGGAAGCGCCCGAGGGAGAGGTTGTCCCCGGCGCGCTCGGCGTCGCCCTGGAGGACGTGGATCTCCACCGAGTCCTGGCCCTCGGAGACCGTCGTGAAGACGCGGCTGCGCGAGGCGGGCACCGGGCTGTTCTTGCGGATGAGGGGGACGAAGCGGCCGCCGTCGATCTCCACACCGTAGGTCCGCGACACGACGTCGCGGAGGCGGAGCCGCTCCGAGCCCTCGAGGAGGGAGGCCTGGACGGCGGCTCCCAGGGCGACCGACTCCTCGGGATCGACGCCGCCGGCCGGCTCGAGGCCGAGGCGCTCCTTGAGAAGGCGGCGGACCAGGGGGATGCGGCTCGAGCCCCCCGAGAGGACGAGGAGGTCGACGTCCTTCGCGCCGAGGCCGGCGTCCTTGAGGGCCCGCTCGGCAAGGGCGAGGCTCCGCTCGACATAGGGCAGGGCCACGGCCTCGAACTCCTCCCGGCTGACGGCGAAGACCGGATGGACGACGCGGGGCTGTCCGTCCGCCCCCGTCGCGAGGGCGAAGGGGATGGCCATGGAGGCCTCGAGGCGCTCGGAGAGCTCGATCTTCGCCTTCTCCGCCTGCTCCGAGAGCGCCTGGGCGATGCGGCGGTCCGCGCCGACCTCCAGGCCGTATTCCGCGGCGAAGGCCTCGGCCGCCCTGCGGTAGAGCTCCCTGTCCAGGTCCGCGCCGCCCAGGCGGCCGTCGCCGCGGGAGGAGAGGACGACGCAGTCGGGCCCGTCCTGCCTGAGGACGGTGACGTCGAAGGTGCCGCCGCCGAAGTCGTAGACGAGGATGGTCTGCGGGCCCGGGCTTTCGGGAGCCAAGCCCGCGGCGGCGCTCCCGGCCTGGCCGCCTGGGGCGGCCTTGGACCGCGCCGCCATGTCCCGCGCCGCCTGGCCGGCCGAGGTACTCCTGGCCGGGCCGCCGGGGGCGGCAGAGCCCGAGCCGGCCGCCCAGGCCCGGGCCAGGGCGGCGGCCGTGGGCTCGTTC